>Ga0302156_10000358_pt1 | contig 44246 bp, 35 predicted proteins | sample I_Bog_N3_2_FD_193503 | JGI IMG/M metagenome (GOLD analysis project Ga0302156, IMG submission 193503) | Peat permafrost microbial communities from Stordalen Mire near Abisko, Sweden - I_Bog_N3_2 | ecosystem: Environmental > Terrestrial > Soil > Wetlands > Peat | place: Sweden: Abisko, Stordalen... | reverse complement strand
CCGCGGTCTGCACGTATGGATCCTCAGGATCGTAGCGCATGTCGTAGTAGTCCACGCCGTCGGTGATCATGACGACTTCGCGGCGCGCGCGAACGTCCGCGGAGGGCCAGTTCTTCGCCAGATCTGAGAGGCAGAAGTAGGGACTGCCGCTGATTCCCGCTTCACCCGACGCGGTCAGATGCAGACCGCGAAGCACAGACTCGTGATCGGTTGTGAGCGGGCCGCCGAGTGCCGCGCGGCCATCCATCATATAGGCAACAGTGACTTTAGTATCGGGGCGCTGGCTCTCAATGAACTTCGCAACGTCGCTCATCTGTAGTCCCAGACTGGAGCGCGCGCCGCCGTCGATGAGCACCACCATTTCCACTTTGCTTTGCGGGTCGCGCAGCGGCGTGAAGCCGGTGATCGCCGACGACTTGCCGTTCAGCTTAAGGTGCACAGCTTCCTGGGGAATGCCGCCGGGCATTTCATTTTCCGGGAGGATGGTAATGACTGTGCTTGCTTGAACTTCCTGTTTCTGTTCCGCAGCTAGAGCAAACGTGGCCGTAAGCAACGATCCGGCCGCGAAAAAGGCAGCGGCTTGAAGTTTCTGCATAAACATAAGTGTTACTCCTCTGGATGGGGCGCGCGATTTACGTGCCGTGCGCCTCTCGATTTCACTCATACGGTGCTGAAAGGCATCCGAGCCTTCCATGCGTTAGACGCCGGAGATCGATGGAAGAGTTCAAAAAGCCGCGGAGCGATTGCAGAGTCAACGACTTGTGAAGACCGGATTCTTGCGGGCGCGTGCGAACTAGCTAATTTGCCACGGGAACGCGATCGATGTGGTCGATGACAAGTACTTGCTGAGGAATCTGCTGCGCCTTCAGCTCGAGTCCAAGCGTTTCGCGCAGCGAGGTGAAGAGCGATGGCAGGGTGGAATCCAGCTCGAGTTCCGGCGCGAATTCAAGCTTGATATCGTAGCTGCCGGCGATGCCGGTTTGATCGGCGACGGGCAGACCCGTAACGCGTTGCAGCATGGTGGCGAGAAACGGCATGGACCAGTTGAGGCCTTCGAGGTGTCCAGCGCCGGTGTGGACGCGGAATCCGGGGAAATGATCGCCCTTGGTGGGTTGGAGTTTGGGTTGGCCATTGGCGACGACCAGCGCGTAGCCGCGGACCATCTTTGTCTCGAAGTGCGCCGCCAGATCAAAGCGCTCGGCGAGGAGACTTTGCAAGCGCGGCTTGAGCTCATCGCGAGATAGTTTGATTCCCTCCTCCGGCTTGGCTTCGACGTCGTAGAAATCGGAGTCGAGCCAGGAGGGTTTGCCGGAGATTTGATTGGCTTCCACATCGAAACCCATCTGGACGAGGAATTGGACGGAGACACAGTGGGCCGAAAAACGACCGATACCGGGAAGGCTCCAGTAACCTTGGCTGGGATCGGGGTGCGCCGTGGGCTTGATCGTAGCGGCTTCGAAGGATGGCTGCGGGGGCGCGCCGGGTTGCGATTGCGCGAGAGCGAAAGGCGCGGCGAAAACGCCGATGGCGAGAAACGCGGCTAGTGTACGGATGCGATGCGCGCCTCCGGAAATCGGGATGCGACGCATGAGCTTCATCATTTCTGACCTTGATGATCCGCGGGCACCGGGAATTCCGCAAGCTTGGGCGTGAAGCGAGGCTTCGTAACCGTTGCGCCGCCGGCATCGTCGATGACATTCGAGATCTCGCCCAGGTTATCGAGCGCGACCGTGATCATGTGATGAAAACGAACGCCAGGAACGCGCGGCACTTCAATGGCACGCGTGAGCACGACGTTGGGATGGCGGAAGACGGAATAAATGCCGAGGCCCCAGGCTTCATGCGTGGTGACGCGATCGGCGACCTTGTAGGAGGCCCATCCATTGACGCCTGCACCGCTCGAGTAGCTGGCCTGGTCGGGCGGATCGTAGGGAATTTCCGATTGATAAAAGTACGTGCGGCCCGCATTGCCGTTCCACAGGACTTGATATTGCTGATGGTGCTCGACGAAGAGACCGTAGGCGGTGACGCGGTTGCCGTTGACGATGAGACCGTTGGCGCTGAGGTTCTGATCCCAGCCCACGCCCGCGACGCCGTGATCGGCGCGCCAGATCCAGGTGTGATCGATGAGGGTGTCGTTGGCGTTGATGCGGAGATCGACGGTGGCGCGGCCCACGCCTGCGCCGCCCACGCGGAAGAAGACGTCGTGGAGCGAGATGGGATTGTGCGAGTGATCCGCATGGCTGCCGCTGGGACCGATCTCGACGAGAACCGGAGATTGCGCCGGGCCGGCATCGACGAGAAGTCCGGCGAGAATCACGCCGTCGACGTCGGCGGTGGTGAGAGCAGCCGTGCCGTTGACAGGCTTGAGCGTGGCAAAGCCGAGGCCGAGAACGATGGTTCCGGGGCGCGTTACTCGGATCGGCTCAGTCAGTTCGTAAATGCCAGGAGTGATGAGTAGATGCTTGCCGCGCGCGAGTTCGGCGTTAAGCGCAGCAGCAGTGTCGCCGGGATGCGCGATGTAGAAACGATCGAGAGGAATGGAGCGGCCGGGAGTTATGCCGTCGCGCCAGGTGATTCCGGCGCTGTTGGCGCGCAGCTCGGGGATGCGGACAAAATAGTTGCCTTGCGCATCGACATAGAGAAAGGGCTTTTCGCGCACGATGGGAACGCGAGCGACTTTTGTATACGCCGGCGACGGCCACTCGCCCGCGGGCGGGGCGACATCGCCTACAAAAACCATGTTCCAGTTGGAGCCGGTCCAACTGCGCCACTCGCTGTTGCGCGCGATCCACTGCTGCTGCGAGCCTGAGTCCATAATGCCGTCGATGAGCGCGTCAGACATCCAGCCGCCGCTGGCCCAGCCGCGATTCTGATGGAGCACGAGGTTCCCTTCAATATGCATGCGGCGAAAAGGTGCGGCCTGCGAAACGGCCCACTGCATGGTTCCACTTGTGGGCGTGACAGCGAAGCCCTCCACGCTGCGCCAGAAGGTGCAGGTCGCGTTGTTATTAGGCCGACTGGCGTCGGCGTGAACGTTGCCCGAAATGTGAACAGCGTCGGGCGAGGGCGCCAGGCCCGCAACCTCCGTGTAAAAACCGATGGGCACGTCGACTTTGTATTTGCCGGGCAAAAACAGCAGCGCAAAACGGTCGGTTCCGAATTCGCTGTGCTGCTGGATGGCGTAGACCTTGTCGATCTGCTGCTGGATGGCGGCCGCGGGCATGGACGGAGTGAAGAGAAACACGTTCGGGCCGAAGTCGGGAGACTGCGGCGGCGCGCAAAATGCCGCGGACGGAAGAAGCAGGATCGCGAGAAAGAGGACGGTACGATAGCGCGAGATCATTGCGGCCATTTTACGCCGGGGGTCTGCCGAATCCGGCGAAAGCTCATGACTCACTAACGCATTCGGACGATCTTAATAAAAAAGGTACTTGCGCCAGCGGTCGTCGCTGCGGCCGAGCATGCGCATGATCTGGCGGCTGGTGTGCAGAGAGAAGGGACGCGGCTCGCGCAGCAGGATCATGTCGTCAATCTCGCTAAGCAGGCGGTTGCCCTTTTTGCGGTTGCATTCGTGGCAGCAGGCAACAAGATTTTCCCAAGTGGAGTTGCCGCCGCGGGAACGCGGCACCACGTGGTCGAGGGTGAGTTCGCCGGGCGGCAGTGCTTCGGCGCAATACTGGCATGTGTTGCGGTCACGCAGCAGGATATTCTTGCGCGAGAGGGCGCGGGTCTGGTGGGGAATGCGGCGGTATTCAAGAAGACGAATCACCGAGGGCATGGCGACGATGGTGCGCTGCGCGTGCAGCGAGAGGCCGTGCTCCTCTTCAGTGCGGGCGATGCCCTTGAGCACGAGCACGAGGGCGCGGCGCGCGCCGCAAATGTTGATGGGCTCATAGGAAGCATTGAGCACCAGCACCGGCATCTGGAGGATGTGGACGTGCGCGTGCTGCACGTTCTCCTGACCGCCGGCCAGCACTACGGCTTTGGCAATCGCCTTCTGCTTGCGCGCGTGAATCATGGCTTTTCCCAACGACATCTCTTTCCCCCCGGTCAAAAAGATGGTTGCCTCTAAAAACTCGACCCATTCGTGCTGAAACTGGACGCGTCGAAATCCGCCGTGCCGAGGCCCGCTGCCTCTGTGCCGGCGAGCGACTCCTCTTCCTCCATGAATTCGTAAACAGATGTGCTGCCAGGTGCTGCGACGCGTTGCGCACGCGCCAGCGTGGCCACCCAAACGGATGCGGCACCGGCCGCAACCAGCGCTCGGGCCGCAGCGCGCGCCGTGGCTCCGGTCGTCAAAATATCATCGACGATCAAAATGTTCTGCTTCGCCACTCTTGTGGAATCGGAAACCAGGAAGGCCCCGCGCACATTCAGCCGGCGCTGGCGCGGGGTGAGCCCGGCCTGGCTTTCCGTGGCGCGCTGGCGCAGGAGCGTACTGGAGGCCAGCGTGAGCCGCCATTGCGGATGGCTCTTGCGCAGAAATTTAAGCGCTTCCGCGGCGAGCGAGCGCGATTGGTTGAATCCGCGCTGCGCGTACTTCGAAGGGTGCAGCGGCACGGGAATCACCAGCATCTCCGCCGGAGCTTCGCCCGCAAGTTGTGCGATGGCTGCGGCGAGCATACGGCCCAACCCGGTGGATGCCGGATGCAGGCGGTCGTATTTGAGCGCGTGAATGGCCTCACGCATGCGGCCCTGATAGACACCATAGAAAACGGCGCGGACAAACGGCGGAGGCGCCATGCGGCAGGCGCGACACAGCGCGTAGATTCCGGTTCCAGGCGGGGCGGCGAGCGCGTCGCCGCAACGCCGACACGTGGGCGTCGCCTGGAGGGGGAATTCTGTCCAGCAAACATCACAAATTGGCACGAAAGAGAGCCGCGGCAGAAGTGAGCCGCACAGGGAACAGGACGCGGGGAAAAGCGCGCAACTTAAACTGTCCACGGGACTTCGCAGCACGCGAACCACCGCGCGCCAGCGCGTTATCTGCGACGATGGAACGTCGGTCACGGCAATGAGGGAGTCCTTGTGGAAGACGCACCTCGCTTAACGGGTCATGCCGGTTCCATGCAGCCCGTTGCCGCCAGTATAACGCAGTAGTGATTGGGGCTCCAGCACGAGTCTCAGCGAAGGCTCTGGGCAGCGAAAGACGGGCCGCGTCTTCCGCTGCCCCTTGTTGGATGTTTCAATTGATGCTCCGCGCAGATTCAGAGCAGGCGTTCATGTGGAGAGATGGCTTCCCGCCGAACGCTTGCCGTTTGGCGATCAGCGATTGTGGCCGCTGTGCGCGTGCTGCCGCTCTTCTTCACGGCCAGCTTCGCGTTCACGTTCCAGTTCGCGTTCACGCTCCACGCCCGTTTGGCTATCGCGATGCGCGCTGTCACTAACGTTGTGCGCGGCGTCCTTCACGTCTCCCCACGCCTTTTGCGCTTTGCCTTTCACCTGCTGTGCCGCACCTTCCACCTGGGTGCTGGTGTCGCCTGTCCATTCGCCCACTTGGCGCTTTGCACGTCCTGCCGCATCGTTGACTGCGCCTTTCACCTGGTCCTTGTTCATGGGTTCACCTCGAATTCATGGTTGCGTGCATATTCGGTTGTGCCGCCTGCATTTTTTCCGGGCGGCAAAAATACCTTACATCCGGCGGCCCTTGCAGTTAGACCGCTCTTCTGCCCGTGATCAGTTGAATGAGCAGTACGACAAGAGCGACCACGAGGAGGATATGAATGAATCCTCCCAGCGTGTACGACGAAACCACGCCCAACAGCCACAACACCAAGAGGATTACAAAAATCGTCCAAAGCATCTTTCACCTCCACGAGTTTTCTTTCCTGCCCATCAGATCGCTTGGACGCCGTGCGAACGTTGCGGGTTGTTCGCTCTTGAATGTGCTGGGAAATAAAGATGCGGGGATCCGGTGGGAAAAAGTTGTTGCATTGATCGCGGATGAAAATGCAGCGCGGAGTTTTCTCCGCGGCGAAACTCATGCTCGAATGGGAGGCAGCCCGGCGTGCACGCGGGGCATCAAAGTGCAGACGGCTTGTTCAGCTTAGGAGGTCGACATGTTACTGATCATCTTGATTCTTCTGATCCTTGGATTCGGATATGGCGGTTACCGCGTTGGGCCTGGATGGGGGTACTACGGCGGAGGAGGCCTCAGCCTCGTTCTCACCATCATTCTCATTCTGCTTCTACTGAGAGTGATTTGATTGAGATGGCAGGAGACAGGCGCGCGGGAGTTTTGAAAACCCCCTCTGCTGCCAATCAGGAGAGCGGCGCTGATTTGCAGCGCGCTAAAAAACCCCTGCCAGGTAGGCTTCAGCAGGTTGCAGCTTCTCAGACTTCGAGCCGCATCGAGCGAGAACTACCGGCGAAAGCGTGATGACCGGGCATTGGGTGTGGGCCAGGATCTTATAGACCACACCGTGGCGAGTGATGGCGGCAAAAGCCGAAGCACCCTGCGCACCGAGAACGATCAGGTCGGCGCGCTGTGTGTGGCACTGATAAAGCAGCTCCTCAGTCGGGTCGCCGGGAACCACGATGGTCTGGACGACGACCTGGCCCCGCAACTCGGTTGGAATCAGCGCGAGCATGCCTGCTTCGACTTCATCGAGCGAACGGCCGGCTAGGAACTCCGCGCGTTCCTGGGGGCGGATGACGTGCTGAAGGATGAGACGCGCGCCGTGCTGCGCCGCCAGTTCCGCGGCAAAGGCGGCTACGACAGTGCTGGCTTCATGCAGGCTGACGGCACAGAGGATAGTGCGCGTCGCAAAGTTGCTATAGCTCCCGTCGACCACGTCGGGGCCGATGATGTAGACCGGCGAACTGGCGGTGCGCAACACCGCCTCAGCCACAGAACCGACTAACAACTTGCCGATGGGGCCCGGCGAGTGCGTGCCCATCACGATGCGTTCGATTTCGCGCTCGTGCGTGTAGGCGAGGATTTCGTCGGCGGGCAGCCCCGGACGCACCACGACCTCGCAATGGATGCCCGCCTCGCGAGCGCGCTGCGCGAGAGGCTCCAGATGCTGCTTCTCGCTGCGCGCTGCCGCGGCGTAGTCGTAATAACGGATGCCAGAGGCCTCAGAAGCGGCCACGACCAGGGTGTCGTAAGCATGAAAAAGGATGAGATCCGAGGCGAACTCCTGGGCCTGTGCCAACGCGAACGCGAAGGCCTTCTGGTTGGCTGGTATCTCGGAGGCGAAGAGAATAGTGGAGGGTTTACTCCAACCTGGCTTCAATGCGGCTGCCATGGGAACCTCGTTGCGGTGCGTTCAAATGGTTGCAGATTTCAAGAGGTTTAGCGGTGTTTCATCGCACATTGCTAGGTGATGCATTTCACCCTGGCTCGTTCCGGACGTCTGCAACCCGGCGAACAACTGCCTGCTCCGCCACTATAGATCCTGAATTGGAGGCGGATGCGGCCGCAATTGAGATGATTGTGTTCCTGATTCCCAAATTTGTCCAGCGAGGCGGCGAGCGGGGCCGATTCAGGCGCATAAGGTGATCTAAATCACAGCTTGACGGGCCGCGAAACTGCTCTTCTAGAGTGGAATCGAGGTCGTCGGAAGCGGTTTTCCGGCTCGCGGTACTCAATGTTCTATCCGAGGCCAAGGAAAGATTCGAGCCCGACTCCGTCCCACCCCAGGCGCCTGAAGAGCGGTGCCCGACGACCCCGATCTCTTGGAGGTCCTTCACAATGCAGCCCATGCAACCGATGCACAATATTCCCGCCCGCGGCGGGATCGATTACGACGAGTCGCCATTTCTTGCCATCTGGGAGATCACGCAGTCCTGTGATCTGGCCTGCAAGCACTGTCGCGCCGCCGCGCAACCCATTCCGCACCCGGACGAATTGACGCATGAGGAAGGCAAGGCGCTGATCGACCAGATCGCCGACATGCACATTCCGATCTTCGTCTTCACGGGCGGCGATCCGCTGAAGCGTAAAGATGTTTTTGAGTTGATCCGCTACGCCGCGGGTAAGGGCGTGCAGGTGGCCGTGACGCCGAGCGCTACTCCGCTGCTCACGCGTGAACAGATTTTCAAGATGAAAGAAGCCGGCGTGGTGCGGCTCGGCATCTCGCTCGACGGCTCTTGCCCTGAGATTCACGACGCCTTTCGCGGTCTGCCCGGCGCGTGGGCGCGCACCATTCAGGCGATTGAGTGGGCCGGCGAGGCCGGCATTCCGATTCAGGTTCACACCACCATCAGCCGCCACAACGCGAACGACCTCGACAACCTGTGCAATCTGTTCGAGAAGCTCGCCATCGTGATGTGGAATGTGTTCTTCCTGGTTCCGGTGGGACGCGGCCAGTTGGACGACCTGCTCAGTGGCGAGGAGTTCGAGCAGGTGTTTGGCAAGATTTACGAGCTCTCGCGCCGCGCCAACTTCCAGATCAAAACCACGGAAGCGATGCACTACCGCCGCTACCTGCTTCAGCACAACCTTGAAGAGAAGAAGATGGGGCACGGGCACGGCCACCCCGGCGCGGCTTTGAAAGGGCACGACTTCAGTCGTGCCGAAAACTCCGCCAAGAATAATGAGGGGGCTTTAGCCCCCGCCTACGAACCCGGCGCGCCCACTTCCGACGGCCAGACGCGCGCCATGAGCTGGGCGACGCGGCGCGTGAACGACGGCAAGGGATTCGTCTTCATCTCGCACATGGGCAATGTGTATCCCAGCGGATTTTTGCCCATCCACGCAGGCAACATCCGCGAAACGCCGCTCAGCGAGATCTACCGCAACGCGCCGATCTTCAAGGCGCTGCGCGACACCAAGCGCCTGGAAGGCAAATGCGGCGCGTGCGAGTACAAGGAGATCTGCGGAGGGTCGCGAGCACGGGCCTACGCGCTCACCGGCGATCCGCTCGCCGCCGAACCGTGCTGCATCTACCAGCCGAAGAACTGGGATCCGGAGCGCGAGCAGACGGCGGAAGCGTTCAAACAGCCGTTGCCGGTGGGGACGCTGGTGACGCTGTAAGGCTTCGCCTTAATGGCCGTGCGCCGTCGCGTCGGCCTTGCCTTTGAAGCGCGAGTAGACGAAGACTTCGTAGCCGATTGCCAAGATCATTCCAAAGATCCACCATGCGAGGCCCACGGCCAGCGTGTGCGGGCCGGAGATCGCGCGGGTGAGAGTAATGTCGTTGGCTGCGCCGGTCGTTGCGGGCAGCAGCACCGGGTACAAGCCCCAGCAGGCCCCGGCCAGCATGAAGAAGAGATACAAGCATGAGGCGAGAAAGGCCTTCAGCGGCTCGCGCTTGCGGTTCCAGAGCCATAGGGCGGCGAGCGAAGCGATAACTCCCGCGGGAATGACGAAGGTGAAGGGATAATTGAAATAGTTGTCGAGGCTCGCGGGACGCACAGCGATTGTGGCGAAGAGGCTGACGACGGTGAGCGCCACAAGAATGAGCCACAGCGGCGAAACCACGTTGCGCGCGCGCTGCTCGAGATCCCCCGAGGTTTTGAGCGCGAGCCACAAAGCGCCGTGCAGCGTGAGCGCGGTGAATGCAACGAGGCCGCCGATGACCGTGTACCAATCGAGAATGCCGGGCGCGACGCCGGGTTGCCAGTTGGTCCACAGGGGCAGGAAGAAATACCCATCGGCATTGATGGGCACGCCGCGCAGCACGTTGGCCAAAGCCGCGCCAAAAAAGATGGTGAGGAGAGCGCTGGAAAAACCGAAAACGCCATCGAGCAGCGAGCGCCAGACGCCGACGTCGAGGTGGTTGCGCATTTCGAGGCTCACGCCGCGCAGCACCAGCAGCCAAAGCACGATCATGAGCGGGAGATAGAAGCCGCTAAAGGCCGACGCGTAGAGAAGCGGAAAGGCGAAGTAGAGCGTGCCGCCGCCGGCCAGGAGCCACACTTCGTTGCCGTCCCACACAGGACCGATGGAGGCCAGCGCGGCTTTGCGCTCGGCCTCGGTGCGCATCAGAAACATGTGCAGCACGCCCACGCCCAGGTCGAAGCCGTCGAGCACCACGTACCCAACGATCATGACCGCAACCAGCCAGAACCAGAGAAAACCCATATGCAGCTCCTTGAAGCAGAGAAAGCGAGTTAGCAAGTCAGCGAGTCAGCGAGCCGGCGTTTAAGCCGATTCTCGATCACGATGCGGTCGCCAGGTACGCGACGCAAACGCTTGGAACTGTCGTGTTCGAACTCCCGATAGCAAAGGACGACAAGAGTGATTCCATGCCGTGGCAACACTTCCGCACGCCGACGGTCATAAAGTTTTCGTTGTTCGCCACGTGTCATGTTGGATACGGTTTTGCGTTGGTCGAAGAATGGAGTTCGCTCGCAGTGCTGACGTTCGTGATATTCCACCACGAGATTGCGTTCTGGGTAATAAGCATCAACGGGCAAGCGGGACTGCCTTCCGCTTTTGCCGGGGTCACCGAGGAGAAAGTCGAATCTATGTCCGCGATGGGCCTTCAGACCGAGAATGTCGTCGCAAAGATCCACAATGTACGTTTCGTCCTTCGGTCGTGGCATATCCTCAAATCCTTCAATCCGCTTGGACTGTTTCTGCGGCAATGGCTTTTGGTTCGGGCCCATTGTCGATCTCGCGATAAACGAGCACGGTGAACAGCAGCCCCAGCAGCGTGTAGAGTCCCATGAAGCCGAGCAGCGTGAACAACCCGTTGCTCGCGGAAACGGTGTCGGAGAAGCCCTCGCTGGTGCGCATCAATCCATAGATGAGCCAGGGTTGGCGGCCCAGTTCGGCGGTCATCCATCCGGCGGTGTTGGCGATGTAGGGCAGCGGAAAACTGAGCAGCAAGGCCCACAACACCCACCGCGACGTGGCAAGCCGCCCGCGCCAGAGCAGGAACGCGGAGACCAGCATCAGCAGCACGAACCACGTTCCGAGCCCCGCCATGATGTGGTAGGAGTAAAAGAGCAGCGGCAGTGCGGTAGGCCACTGATCGCGCGGAAACTGATCGAGCCCCTTCACCTCGGCCTTGGTGGTGCCGTAAATGAGAAAGCTCAACACATCGTTCACGACGATGGGATTGTCGATCTGACCGGTCTCCTCGTTGGGCTGGCCCATGAGGACGATGGGCGCGCCCACTTGGCTCGAGAAGAGGCCCTCCATGGCCGCAATGGCCGCGGGCTGGTTCTGCGCCACATATTTTCCGGCCAGGTCACCGGTGGGAAAAATGATGAGGATGGATGAAATGACGCCCGCGATGACGCCCACCTTGAGAAAGATACGGCCGTACTCCTGACTCTTGCCCTCCAGCAGATAGAAAGCGCCCACGGCGGCCATGACGAACGAGCCCGTGACGACCGCGCCGGTCATGTTGTGCATGTACTGTAAGATCGCCCAGGGATTCAGCAGCAGTTGCCAAATGCTGAGCATTTCGAAATGCCCGTCTGCCATGCGGGCATAGCCAACGGGATGCTGCATCCACGCGTCGGTAACGATGATGAAGAAGCCGGAGATCCACGAGCCCAGCCACACCATGACCGCGGAGAACCAGTGCAGGCGTGGCGAGATGCGCTTTTCGCCGTAAAGGAAGAGGCCGAGAAACGCCGACTCGAGGAAGAAGCTGAAGACGCCCTCCATGGCCAGCGGCTGGCCGATGACTCCGCCGGAAAGCCGCGCGAAGCGCGCCCAGTTGGTGCCGAACTGGAACTCCATGGGAATGCCGGTGACCACGCCCATGATGAAGTTGATGCCGAAGATGCGGCCCCAGAAGCGCGCCGCTCGGTCCCAAACTTCGTTGCGCGTGCGCAGCGCCACCGTTTTGAGCACGACGATCAGCAGAGCCAGGCCCATGGTGAGCTGCGGAAACAGATAGTGGAAGGTGACGGTGAAGGCAAAATGCAGCCGGTGGATGATCTCGGCGTTCATCGAAAGCCTCCTGCTGTGGGGCATGCGAGGGTGGACGGGGACAAGATGCGGCCTGAGGTTAAGTACAACCGCTCGATGACATCGAACTGGCCGCGGTTTCAGGGCAGGAGCACGGAGACTCCTGCTCCGCTCCGATTCTAGCTCTTCCGGTCATTTTGATCACTTGCCGCAACTGGGCCCCGCCTTGGTTCTATTCTTAGAGTGCGCGTCTTCCTGAGAGGTTTCTGGCGCACATGGATAAGCCGCAAGTTGCTGTAAGGATGGAGTGAGGTCAAGGAATGCGGATTGCGATCATTGGCGGCGGCATTGCAGGTTTGGCGGCAGCCTATGAACTGGATAAAGCGCGCGCGGCCGGCGCGGCAGTGGAGTACACGCTGTTTGAGGAGCGGCCGCGGCTGGGCGGGTCACTTGCCTCGGAAATTGTGGACGGCGCGGTGCTGGAGCGCGGGCCCGACTCGTTCCTGACAGAAAAACCCGCGGCGGCCGAGCTTTGCCGCGAATTGGGACTGGGCGGCGAGCTGATTCCTTCAAACGACGCCGCGCGCAAAACATATATTGTTACCCGCAATCGCCTGGTGGCGCTGCCTGACGGGCTGATGTTCCTGGTACCGACCAAGCTGGTGCCGACGGCGCTTACGCGGCTGTTCAGCGTGCGCACCAAGATGAGGATGGCGCTGGAGCTGCTGATTCCTCCGCGGCCCAGCGAAGGCGATGAGTCCGTTGCGGCGCTCGTCAAGCGGCACTTTGGGCAGGAGGCGGTTGACCGGCTCGCCGATCCGCTGCTGAGCGGAATCTATGGCGGCGATGCGACGCAATTGAGCGCGCAAACCGTGCTGCCGCGGCTGGTGGAGATGGAGACGAAATACGGCTCACTGACGCGCGGCATGCTGGCCGCACACCGGAAGATGCGGGCGATGGCGAAGAGTTCATCGGACGGAGCGAGTCGCGGAGGCGCAATCTTTACCGCGCTGCGCGGCGGCATGGGCCAATTGGTGGATGCGATCACGCAGCGGCTCGATGCGGACAGTGTGCGCACCTCGACCTCGGTGAACGGAATCGAGAAGACGGCGCAAGGCTGGAAAATTGCAGCGGGCGGAGCAAGCGAGAATTTCGATGCACTGATTATGGCCGCGCCTGCGTGGACTGCCGGAGAGTTGTTGACGCCGGTCGACGCCGAACTAGGCGCCGAGCTCGGCGGCATTCCGTATTCTTCTTCGATTACTGTGAATCTGGTTTACGACGAAACCAAGATCGGTCCTCTGCCGGATGGCTTCGGCTTTCTGGTTCCGGCCGTGGAAGGCCGCGCCATGCTGGCCTGCACCTTTGTGCATCGCAAGTTCCTGGGACGCACGCCGCCGGGAAAGGCGGTTTTCCGCGCATTTCTCGGTGGCATGAAGCGCACCGATTTGCTCGCCGAGAGCGACCAGGCTCTCGTGGAAGTTGTCCGGCGCGAGATGCGAGAGATCCTGGGCGCGAAGACCTTCGGTGCGAAGGTTGAGCCGGAGTTTGCGCAAGTGACGCGCTGGCGCCGCGCCATGGCGCAGTATGCCGTGGGCCACAAGGCGCGTATGCAGCGGGTGAACGCACGCGTCGCTGTGCTGCCCGGATTGCGGCTGGTCGGGAATGCCTACGACGGCATCGGCGTGCCCGATTGCATCCGTCTGGGGCGCAAGGCGGCGCGCGAACTGGCGGGTGTCCCCGAACCGGCGGCTGCCGTCAAACGTTAGGGTCCCCGTATACTTTGCCCCGTATACTCTGCGTAGACCATGTCTACGCGCAGCGACACATTTCTCTCGACGATTCTGGCCACGACGCGCGCCACATTGGACGCGACGAAGGCGGACGTGCCCGTCGCGGATCTGGAGCGCCGCGCCGCCGACCACCATCCGCGCGGATGGGCTGCCGCGCTGCGCCGCCAGGCTGCACTGGGACCCGCAGTCATCGCCGAGATCAAGAAGGCTTCGCCTTCAAAAGGCCTGATTCGCGCGGCCTTCGACCCCGCATGGCTGGCACGGCGTTACCGCACAGGAGGGGCCGCGGCGCTTTCCGTACTCACCGATGAACCGTACTTTCAGGGCAGCCTGCGCAACCTGGAGTTGGCTTCGGCGGCGGCGCCACTGCCCTGCCTGCGCAAGGATTTCATTATCGACGAGTACCAGATTGTCGAGGCGCGGGCGCATCGCGCCGATGCCATTCTTCTGATTGCCGCCGCATTGAGCGCCGCTGAGTTGAAGCGCTTTGCCGAGGCGGCGCACGAGCTTACGCTCGATGTGCTGGTGGAAGTGCATACCGCCGATGAGCTCGCAGAAGTGCTCGCCGCGCTGGGTGAGACCGGCGCCGACGCAATCGGCGTGAACAACCGCGACCTGAAGTCCTTCGACGTGAGCCAGGAAATCTCGCTGGCGCTTGTCGATCAAATCCCATCGAGCGTGGTGCGCGTGACAGAGAGCGGCATTTCGATGGCCGAAGATATCGCCCGCCTGCGCAAGGCCGGATTCGATGCGTTCCTGATCGGCGAAAGCCTGATGCGCCAGCCCGACCCCGGCGAGGCGCTGGCCGCGCTGATTGGCGGCGCTATTAGTAGGCGGTCGGCTAGCGAAGCTCTTGCGGCGATGCCGAATGTCGGACTTGACTCGGACTTCGAGTTTAGCGATGAATCAGGCCGTCCGCTCCCGTTTCAGGACGACTTGCCGAAAGAAAAATGAGCCTCTGGATCAAAATTTGCGCCAACACCTCACTGGCCGACGCGCAACTGGCCGCGGAAGCCGGCGCCGATGCGGTGGGATTTGTGTTTGCGCCCAGCCCGCGGCGCGTGACGCCGGGATTTGTTGCGAGGGTCGTGCCGCAGTTGCCGGCGGCGCTCGATAAGATCGGCGTTTTTGTCGATGCGGGGTTTGAAGAGATTGCGGCTACGGTGGAAGCAGCGGGCCTGACGGGCGTGCAACTGCATTTTGACGCGCCAGCCGCGTTGCCGGCACAATTGCGCGGGAGATTCGGAGCCAAGTTGCGCATTCTGGGCGTGGTGCACTTCGATGCAAGGGCCGGGAAGCGCGTGGCGGCGATTGCGCGCGATACACATATTGATGCGTTGCTGGTGGACTCGCGCACGGCCGCGGCGGTGGGCGGCACGGGCGTCGCCTTCGATTGGGCCGCTGCCGGCAAGACCCTTTTCCAAAACGCAAGAGCGCGCGAGCGCTTCATTGCGGCGGGTGGATTGACGCCGGAAAATGTTGCGGAAGCGATTGCGACACTTCGCCCGTGGGGCGTGGATGTGGTGAGCGGGGTCGAGTCCGCACCGGGGTGCAAGGATGCGGCGAAGGTGCGGGCGTTTGTTGCCAATGCGCGTGCGGCGAATGTTTCTGTGATTTGACGAATAGAGGGAATCTCGTGGAGGTGCGCGATGGAGGGAGAAAGCAACGGACGCGTGCGGGTCTCGCCGTTGGAAATTGATCCTGAGCAGTTCCGTTTGTTGGGTCACGAACTCATTGACCGAATCGCAAAACTGCTGGAGTCGCTCCCAACGCGACCCGTCACGCGCGGCGAATCGCCGCTCGATATTCGCAAGGCTCTCGATGCCGATCGCGGCCTGCCGAGCTGCGGTGAGGATCCAGGTCAACTGCTGCATCGCGCCGCGGACCTGCTCTTCGACCACTCCTTGTTCAATGGGCACCCGCGATTCTGGGGATACATCACCTCATCTGCGACACCCATCGGGGCACTCGGCGAGTTGCTTGCCGCTGCTGTAAATCCGAATGTCGGTGCTTGGCCGCTCTCTCCGATGGCCAGTGAAATCGAAGCCCAGACCATTCGCTGGATCGCAGAGATGCTGGGCTATCCCCAAGAGTGCGGCGGCTTGCTTGTGAGCGGCGGAAACATGGCCAACATTGTTGGGTTTCTCGCCGCGAGACAGGCGAAGGCGGGCCGCGAGGTACGCACGGCCGGATTGGGCGACGCACGGCTGCGGGTCTACTGTTCAAAGGAAACGCACACCTGGGTACAAAAAGCCGCGGATATTGCGGGCATGGGCACGGATGCAATCCGTTGGATCGCCACAAACGATCGGATGCAGATTGACGTCTCCGCGCTGCGGCAACAGATTGAGGCAGATCGCGCTGCCGGCGAAAGGCCGATCCTGGTAGTGGGAAACGCCGGGACCGTGAGCACGGGCGCCGTAGATTCGCTCACTGATCTGGCGGCGATCTGTCGCGAATTCGATCTCTGGTTTCATGTGGACGGCGCCTATGGCGCAATGGCGGCGATTGTTCCCGAGGCTTCTCCACAGTTTGCCGGCCTTGGCGGAGCGGACTCAATTGCGATGGATCCTCACAAGTGGCTCTATGCGCCGCTCGAGGCCGGATGTGCGCTGGTACGCAACCGCGAGAAGCTACGCGATGCATTCTCATACCATCCGCCGTACTACCACTTTGAAACGGAGGCGATCAATTATTACGACCTTGGCCCGCAGAATTCGCGCGGCTTTCGGGCGCTGAAGGTATGGCTGGCGCTGCAGCAGGCGGGCCGCGACGGTTATGTGCAGACAATCGCGGAAGACATTCGCCTGGCGGGCGAACTCTTTCGACAGATCGCGCAAACTCCGCAGCTGGAAGCGCTCACGCAGAGCCTTAGCATTACGACCTTCCGGTTTATTCCGCGTGATCTCAAGCCCGGCGGCGACGAGATTGAAGGCTATCTTGATCAGTTAAACAACGAACTGCTCACGCGCTTGCAGAACAGCGGCGAGGCGTATCTCTCGAATGCAATCGTGCGCGGCAGGTTCGCGTTGCGCGCGTGTATTGTGAATTTCCGGACGACGCAGGCAGATATTGAAGCGCTGCCGCCACTCATCGTTCGGATCGGGGAAAAAACAGATGCGGAGTTGCGACCGGCGCCCCTGCGGCGGTAAGGCCGGCTCTCATAATGGTGAGTGCCCACGACACCAGTGGTACTTCGGTACCTTTCTGCGCCCCTTAGTATACTGGTGATTCCCCAGCTCAATCGGGCAGACAAGGCGCAGGAGTTCCTCATGGCATCGGTCATTCTTCCGGCAAATCCCTCCGAGTCGCGGCCCGGGCGCTTCGGCGTCTATGGCGGGCGCTACGTGCCGGAGACGCTGGTGGCGGCGCTGGACGAACTGGAGCACGCCTACGAAGAAGCCAAGGCGGATGCGGCGTTCCAGGCCGAGCTGAGTTCTCTGCTGGCCGACTACGCGGGACGGCCGACGCCGCTCTATTTCGCCAAGCGGCTCACGGAATCGCTGGGCGGGGCGAAGATTTATCTCAAGCGCGAAGACCTGCTGCACACCGGCGCGCACAAAATTAACAACGCGCTCGGCCAGGGACTGCTGGCCAAACGCATGGGCAAGAAGCGCGTGATCGCCGAGACCGGCGCGGGCCAGCACGGCGTGGCGACGGCGACGGTTTGCGCGCTGCTGGGCCTGGAATGCGTGGTCTACATGGGCGACGTGGACATGGAGCGCCAGGATCTGAACGTCAAGCGCATGCGCCTCCTGGGCGCGGAGGTGCGCGGCGTCTCGTCGGGATCGAAGACGCTCAAAGACGCGATCAGCGAGGCCATGAGGGACTGGGTCACGAACGTGCGGACCACTTATTATCTTTTAGGCAGCGCGCTGGGTGCGCATCCCTATCCCACCATGGTGCGCGACTTTCATCGCTGCATCGGCCGCGAGATGAAAGCGCAGATTCTTGCCAAGGAAGGCCGGCTGCCGACCGCGGTTATCGCATGTGTCGGCGGCGGATCGAATGCCATCGGCGCGTTTTACGAGTTTATTAACGACCGGCAAGTGCGGTTGATCGGCGTAGAGGCCGGAGGGCGCGGCACGGCGCTGGGCGAGCACGCGGCCCGATTCCAGGGCGGGGCGCCGGGAGTGTTGCAGGGTACGTTTTCTTACGTTCTGCAAGATGACGATGGGCAAATCGCGCTCACGCACTCGGTTTCCGCGGGCCTCGATTACGCCTCGATCGGTCCCGAGCACGCCATGCTGCACGACACGGGCCGCGCGGAATACGTTTCGTGCGATGATGCGGCCGCTCTGGATGCAGTGATGAAGCTGGCGAGGACCGAAGGCATTCTGCCTGCGCTCGAGAGCGCGCATGCAGTGGCCGAGGCCATGCGCATCGCGCCGACGTTTAAGCCACATGAAATACTGGTGGTGAATCTTTCAGGCCGCGGCGACAAGGATATGGGGATTCTTGCGCGCGAGTTGAAGTTGTAAGTTTTCGAGAGCTTTTCAATGCCGATTCGTTTCGATCACAAGCCGGGTTTGGTGGTCTATCTGACCGCAGGCGACCCGTCTCTCGAGGCCACGCGCGAGATTGCTGTTGCGGCCATTGACGCGGGCGCAGACGTGATCGAACTGGGCGTACCGTTCAGCGATCCGCTCGCCGACGGCCCCGTCATCCAGCGTGCCATGGAGCGCGCCCTGGCTCACGGAACGCGACTCAAGGATGTGCTGGTCCTGGCCCGCGAGATTCGCGCTGCCCGACCCGCGGCGGGCCTGGTGATTTTCAGCTATCTGAATCCGATTTTGCGCTACGGCCTCAAGAAATTTGCCGACGATGCGAAGGCCGCAGGCGCAGACGGGGTGCTGGCCACCGACATGATTGTGGAAGAAGCCTCCGAGTATCTTGTGGAAATGAGCCGCGTGGATCTGGCGCCGATTTTTCTCGCCGCGCCCACCAGTCCCGACGCGCGGCTTGAGGCCATAGCCTCGCACTCCAAAGGTTTTGTGTACGCCATCTCGCGCACCGGCATTACGGGCACTCAAGCTGCCGTGGCCACGGATGCGGCGGCGCTGGTCGGACGCATTCGGCGATGGAGCAAGCTGCCGGTGGCCGTGGGGTTCGGTATCAGCAACGCGGAACACGTCGCGCAGGTGGCGGAGTTCGCAGATGCCGCCGTGATTGGCAGCGCGATTGTCGAGCTGATTGAGCGCGCGACGCCAGAGACAGCGCCGGACTCGGTGGCTCGATTTATCAAGGGCCTGCGCCTGCCCCATGCAGCGCTGGCCCGGTGAGAAGAACAGCTTCTAGCCTCTAGCTTCTAGCTCCGGGCCTGTCCTAAGGTGGATCAGGCCGCAGAGGTTTGCGCCAGCGGGATGGAGCTAGAAGCTAGTAGCTAGCCGTTAGAGGATGCAATGGACATCGAAGAATTCCGACTCCGCATCGATGAGCTGGACCGCCAGTTGGTCGAGCTGCTCAGTGAGCGGGCGCGCGCCGCGCAGACAATCGGCCGCATGAAGGCGGCCACTTCGCTCCCGGTGTACGAGCCGGAGCGCGAAAAGATCGTCTACGCGAATGTGCGCGCAGCCAACAAGGGCCCGCTGCCCGACATCGAGCTGACGCATATCTACGAGCGCATCATCGACGTGATGCGGGCATTGCAGCGCAACGAGCTGGCTAGCCAGAGACACGCCCAGGCCGCCGATCAAGAAGGCGGAGCGCAGGGCCACGCCACGGACGCAGAGACGCCCGAGACAGGGAATAAATCATGATTGTCGCAATGCAGGTTGGTGCCACCGAAGAACAAGTCGATGCCGTGATCAGCGCCATGGGAGAGGCGGGCGTGGACGTGCACCGCACGACAGGCGAGTTCCAAACCATTCTGGCCGGCGTCGGCGCCACCGGTTCGCTCGACCTGACGAAGTTTGAAATGCTTCCGGGCGTGTTGCACGTGCACCGCATCAGCGCTCCTTACAAGCTGGCCGGGCGGGCGTGGCGGCCAGAGGGTACGGTTGTCGAGTTCAGGAACGGCGAGAAGATCGGCGGCGAGAAGGTGGCCGTGATCGCCGGGCCCTGCGCCGTGGAGAATCGCGACCAGATCTTCGCCATTGCCGCAGCCGTGAAGGCCGCGGGCGGAGGATTTCTGCGCGGCGGAGCCTACAAGCCGCGCAGCTCGCCATATTCGTTTCAGGGGCTGGGCATTCCGGGCCTCGAACTGATGCGCGAGGCCGCCGACGCGAATGGACTGGCGGTGGTGAGCGAGGTGATGGAGATTGCGCAGATCGAGCCCATGCTGCCGCTGGTAGATTGCTTCCAGGTGGGCGCGCGCAACATGCAGAACTTCAACCTTCTGCGCGAGCTGGGCCAGGTGCGCAAACCGATTCTGCTGAAGCGCGGCATTGCGGCCACGGTGGAAGAGCTGCTGCTTTCGAGCGAGTACATTCTCTCCGGCGGCAACTACGAGGTGATTCTCTGCGAGCGCGGCATCCGCACCTACGAAACCGCCACGCGCAATACGATGGACATAGCGGCCATTCCGGTGCTGAAGAAGCTCTCGCACCTGCCGGTAGTGGGCGATCCCTCGCACGGCACTGGTCGCCGCGACATGGTTCCCGCCATGGCCAAGGCTGCGGTGGCTGCGGGCGCGGACGCAGTGCTCCTGGAGATTCATCCCAACGCCGACAAGGCAGTTTCCGACGCGGCGCAGACGCTCTTTCTCGACCAGTTTGAAAAGCTGGTGGGCGAACTTCGCGTTCTCGCCGGGGCCGTCGGCCGCACCCTGTAAGATGGAGCGGGACGAGCGGAGTTAGCGGCGTTAGCCGCGCTTCGCGTGTGTTAGCAGAGTCCGGGTTTTTCCTAACTTCGCTAACAACGCTAACTCCGCTTCTGAAAGACGCGCATGATCGATCGCATCTCCATCCTCGGCACCGGGCTTCTCGGCACCTCAGTCGGTCTCGCTCTGCGCGCTGCGGGTTACCAGGGCAGCATTATTGGCTGGAACCGGAGTCCCGAACAGGGGAATGTTGCGCTGAAGATGGGCGCAATCGATTCGCTTTCAGTGGATCCGATTGAAGCCGCGCGAGCGAGCCAGATGACGCTGCTGGCCGTGCCCATCTACGCCACGCTCGATTTCATGGAGAAGCTGGCGCCGGTGCTCGGCCCCGATCAGCTTGTGACAGACGTCGGCAGCACCAAGCGCGTGATTTCTGAAACCGGCACGCGGCTCTACAACACACCGGAGCGCGCGGCGTTCCTTCCCGGACATCCGATGGCGGGCAAGGAGCGCGGCGGCGCGGCTCTCGGCGATGCCAATCTCTTTCGCGGCGCAGTGTGGCTCTTCACCGACGATCCCGCGGCCGAGCGCTCGCCGCAAGCGGCGGCTCTGGTAAAGGAATGGCGCGAGTGGGTGACGAAGATGGGCGCGAAGACGCTCGATCTCGATGCCGCGCGCCACGATGAGCTGGTAGCGTGGGTGAGCCACCTGCCGCAATTCACGGCTACTGCGTTGAGCGCGCTGCTGGAAGAGGAAGTGGGCGACGCGCCCGAGCTCAAAGACGTGGGCGGACGCGCGCTACGCGAGATGACGCGGCTGGGTGCGAGTCCGTTTTCGATGTGGCGCGACATTGCCCACACCAATACTGAAGCCGTGGAGCGCGCACTGCTGGCGCTGGAGCAGCGTCTCGCTTATTTGCGCGAGAACCTGCGCACGCCTGTGCTGCGCGATGAGTTCGAGCAGGCGAATAAGTTCCGGCGAGAATAAACGCCAGCGATCCAGCGCCGCTTTCATCGTCGCTTTTGATTCGTGTGCTATCGTGATCGTTGCCGGCCCCGTGCTTGCGAATTGCCCTCTCTGCATTGGGCCAACCCAGGAGAAAACAAGATGCGAAACCTACAGGCGATCATGCTGTCGATGGCGGTGCTCGTGGCCGGTTCTATGCCCGCTCTGGCCCAAACCAAATGGGATGTGACAAAGACCGTGCACATCGGTGGCGACGGCGGATGGGATTATGCGACCGTCGATTCGCAGACGCACCGGCTGTTTCTTACGCGCACTACGCACACGCAGGTGATCGATGCCGCTTCAGGGAAGGTGCTCGGCGACATACCCGGCCAGACGCGAGCGCACGGCGTAGCGATTGTGCCGTCGTTGAACCGCGGCTTTATTACCGATGGCGGCGGCAGCGGGGCCATCATTGTCTTCGACCTGAAAACCTATGCGACGCTGGGCAAGCTGGCCACGATGCCCGACTCCGACGACATTCAGTACGACGCGGGAACGGGGCTGATTCTGGCCGTCTCCGGAGACGGCAACAAGCTGATGACCTTCAAGCCGGATATCGACCCCGTGAGTGGCAAGATCGATGCGCCGATCGAACTGGGCGGAGCGCCCGAGTCGCTGGTTGCCGATGGCAACGGAAAGGTTTATGTCGATCTGGCGGACAAGGACGTGGTCGCGGTGGTCGACCTGAAGACGCGGCAGGTAACTGCGCGCTGGCCGGTGGCTCCGGGAGGCCGTCCGGTGGGGCTGGCGATGGACGAGAAACATCATGTGCTGTTCGTGGGCTGCCGGAATCCGCAAAAGCTTATCGTGATGAGTACGGAAGACGGCAAAGTTGTTGCTGACCTGCCCATTGGCGCGGGCAACGATGCCGTCCAGACCGACGGCGATCGGGCCTTCGCGAGCTGCGGCGACGGGTCGCTGATCGTGGTGGACCAGAAGGATGGGAAATTTGAGGTCGAAGCGGTGGTGAAGACGCCATACGGAGCGCGCACCATGGGCGTCGACCACTCGACACACACCCTCTATCTGCCCGCGGCGGAACTGCTGCCGCTGGCGCCGGGGCAGCGCCGCCCCACGCCGAAACCGGATACCTTCATGATTGTCGAGGTCGGGCAGCAGTAGGCGCCGGGTTTCCGCAAGGGAACAGATCGTTTCGAGCAGGGCGTGGACTCGATGCGTTCGCGTCCTGCTTGAGCCGTTGCTCTGCCTATTTCGCCCGCGCGCCTCGCCAGTAAAGGGGCGAAGCCGAGTTCATCTCCCCAATCCGCACGCGGCCGTCTTCGGCTGGAAAACATATCAAGTGATTGATAGTAAGTTACTTATAAGTTCACTTTCAGTCCAAATCTAGTTCATCTCCAGTGCATCGACCTTTCGAGACCGATCGCGCAAAGTCGATCTCACCGCGCAACCCGCGGAGGAGAAAAACGATGAATCGGACAGCGATGTTTGTGATGCAGATGGCAGGTTTGGCGGTGGTTGCAGCAGCAGTTGTAGGTTCCCCGGCCTGGGCCAAGAACAACCGTGACGCGGAGACGAGCCGCGCCACCATTACGCTGCGCGTCTATGACTACGCGCAGGTGAAACCTGCAACCCTCGCGGCAGCGGAGCGGGAAGCGTCGCGGATTCTGGCGCAGGCCGGTGTAACGACGCAGTGGCAGGAATGCCCGACCTCACGCGACGCCAGGAAGGATCTCTCAGGCTGTGCGGCGGCGCAGCCCGACGACTATATCGTGTCGATCCTGCCGAACTCGATGGCGGACAAGGTCGGCAAAGGCGACACGTTCGGAGCGGCTGACGGTGGCGCATCGCACCGCGCAGCCATCTTCTACGAACGCATCAGCGAGCGGGCGGGCGGCGATACCACAGCGATGGACGTTCTGGCTGGCCGTGTGATGGCGCGCGAAATTGGCAGCCTGTTGCTGGGCACGGATGCCAGTTCCCGGACCGGCATCATGAAGGCGCGTTGGACGAGCAACGATTTGAGCGTGCTGGCTGGCAATGAGATGTACTTCACGGCGCAGCAGGCTCGCCAGATGGACACGCGCCTGGTTCAGGAAGCCCGGACGCGGCAGGCGGAGACGCAGACCAGGGTGGCAACGAATGATCGCTGATGACCGGGCATGGAGCGATCGCACAATTCGAGCTTCAGCGCGGAAGAGGGCGGCGTGTTCATGCGAACATGCCGCCTTTTAGTTGCCGTAAGCGGCGCAAACCTTGCACAACAGTAGACGCGCCAGCGACGAAAGCTCTTATTTCACGCGCATGGTCCAGATGTTGCCCGTGGTCTCCGCGTATTCATAAACAATCTGGTCGCCGAGCGGCGACCAGGCGGGATACCGCACGTAGCTGTTATCGCGCGTGTAATGGGTCAGTTGTTTCTCCTGCCGCGTGCTACGCGAGATCCAAAAGAGGTTTGTCGCGCCATTGCGATTGTTGGCAAAGGCGATCTTATCGCCGTCAGGGGCCCAGTCCCAGAGCATGTCTGGTTCCCGCTGGCCGACCTGGAGCACCGTCACGGGCCCTCCCGCAACAGGAACGGTGGCGATCCCGTTCTCGGTCTCAAAGGCTATCGTCTTTCCGTCCGGCGACCAGCATGGGTACGACATCAATCCCTTGCCGAAGGTCAACTGCTTTGCTGGACCGCCGGCCGCCTGTCCGAAGCCCGTGGGCGCGACCCACACATTCACTACGCCGCCCTCGCGCTTGCCGAACGCGATCTGCCTGCCGTCGGGCGAGACGCGAAAGGACGCACCATCCTCGGCGAGCTCTCGCAGCACCGATATGCTACCGGTGCTAAGGTCGATGGCATCGAGCACCTTATGCCCGTCCTGCTCGCCCTGGAAAGTCAGGCCGCCATGCCCGGGAAGCCATCCCATCAGATGGCGGTCGGTCGGCGTCGCTCCTACAGGATGGGCATTCTGGCCGTCCGCATCGGCAACCCACACCCCGATGCCGGAGTCCTCCCCGTTCTGTATGACCGTATAGGCGATCTGCGCGCCGTCTGGCGAGAAGATAGGATCCAACTTACGCAGCATGGTGTCATGGGTGAATGGTACGGGGTCGCCGACGACCTCTCCGGTCGAAGGCGAAATGCGAATTGATTGCAGGTTGTCGTTGGCGGCAACTGCCGAGAAGACAATGAACCGTCCATTGGCTGAGAAGCGCGGGGCCCTGTACACCACTGAGCCGGAATTTTTCGCCAACTCCGGCTCTCCTGCGACGGCGCCCTCGGGCGACAGCGGCACCCGCATGAGCGCAAACGTCAGCGCCACGGGCGTCTGCTGCTGGGAGCCCACAAAACTCTTTGAAAAATACAGATAGCGTCCGCCAGGCCCAAACACGGGGTCGTACACACCGCCCGCAACCAGCCGCTGCGGTGTGCCGCCGTTGGCCGGGATCGTCCATATCTCCTGAAGACTTGCACTGACGCTGCTAAAGGCAATCTGTTTGCCGTCGGGCGACCATGTGGGCGCGCCGTGGCCCCCATTGGGATTTCCGGGCTGCGTCAGTTGGGTGGGCGCGCCGCCCCGAGCGTCGACCATCCACAGCGTGGACGACGGAAGGGTGATGGCAAGGCCCGTCGGGCTATAGTCGAGGATTCCCACTGACTGGAACACGATGCGCGAGCCGTCGGGGGACCATGCGGGCTTGCCTCCGAACTCCGTCAGGCGGCGTGCCGTGCCGCCGAGGGCAGGAATCATCCAGATGCCACCCTTCTTGCGTGAGAAGAATGCAATCTGAGTTCCGTCCGGCGACCAGGCTGGCTGCAGGTTCTCGTTCCCATCGCTGGTGAGTTGGATCTCCCGTCCGCCCGCCGCAAGCGTCTTCACGTAGATCTCGAAGCCGCCGTTCTTGTCGCTGCTGTAGGCAACCGCGCTGCCGTCGGGCGAGAGCGACGGGTATATATCGACTCCGACGGAGGAGGTGACCTGGGTCAGGCTGGACTCGTCGAGGGTTTCGCCGCGGTTGCCGTGCAAGCGCCAACGAGCGACGAAAACGACGGCCACGAGAAGGACGGCCGCAGCAAGAAGCACGGGCAGGAGCCACCGCGTTCGGGAGGGTACCGCGGGCCGGGCGGGCGCTGGCTCCAGAACCGGCTCAACGGCAGCGGGCTGGCCGTCATCTCTTTCCGGGGACAATTCGGCGCTGAGCACCTCGACGTCGGGGACCATGAGGCGGAAGCCGCGACGCGGCAGGGTTTCAACGTAGCGGGGGCTGCCGGCCTCATCGTCGAGCGCCTGGCGCAGCTTCTTGATGGCGGTACCGATGCTGTGATCGAACTCGACGACGGTATCGTTGGGCCACAGGCGCTTGCGAATCTCTTCACGCGTCACCACTCCGCCGGGTTTTTCAAGCAGCATGAGCAGAATTTGGAACGGCTGCTCTTGCAGGCGAATGCGCGCCGATCCTCGGCGCAGCTCGCCCGCGCGCGTGTCCAACTCAAACTCGCCAAAACGGATTGTCTCTGCGCCAGTTCCGCCCACGCTAATTCACCTTCAGCTAGGCACAATTTAGCACGGGCTGCTGTTAGGTTTGATGGCCACACAATGGATGACGACCGAAGCCAACCATCTTGGCGTGTTCTTGCGCCTCCCCAGCAGGGTACCAGGCCAGTACGGAGCCTCTGCTATTCTCGGGTTGCGGACCTCACGCCGCCCTCGCGGCGATTCGATTTCGCTGCTCCGCCTTGCTTCGAGGAGTCTCACGTTCATGTCCGATCCCGCACCCCGCCCGCTCATTTCCGAAAGCACCGCTCCGGAATCCGTGGGATTCTTCCATCCATCCCGGCGGCCCTACCGCTTCACCATCCTGATGTTTATCAGCCTGCTGGTTTTGGGAAGCTATTTCGCCTACGACAGCATCGGCGCTCTCGCGCCCACGCTCATCGCGGATCTCCACCTGGACCGCAGCACCATCGGCAATCTCTACACGGCCTACTCTGTGGCCGCCATTGTCATCGTCTTTTTTGGGGGCATGCTCTACGACAAGCTGGGCCCCCGCCGAGCCAGCCTTCTGTTCTGCTTGCTCGTCCTCGTGGGCGCCACGATCGTAGCCGCAGCCCATTCCCGTTGGGAGCTCTTCGCCGGGCGGTTGATCTTCGGCGCCGGCTCGGAGTCGCTCATCGTGGTGCAGAGCGCCATCATCAGCCGCTGGTTCAAAGGCAAGGAAATGGCCCTCGCTTTCGGCATCGCTCTTACCATCAGCCGCGTCGGGACCCTCTTCAGCTTCAACACCGAGGAACTCATCGCCCGCTATTTCGGCAGCTATCGCGTCGCGCTTTGGGCGGCGGCGGCCTTCTGCCTCTTCAGTGTGCTCTGCAACCTGGTTTACAACGCCATGGATCTGCATGGCGAGAAGGTACTCGCGCTGCCGAAGCCGGACGGCGGCGACAAGATCGTCTTCTCCGATATAAAGAAGTTCAATTCTTCCTACTGGTACGTTGTCCTGCTCTGCGTCACCTTTTACAGCGCCATCTTCCCCTTCACTGCGCTCGCGACCGACATGTTCCACGACAAGTGGGGCATCCCGTTGGTCAGCGAGTCCACAGGCGGCCTCCTGTCCCAGGCCTTCGTCAATTTCCAGCACATGTTCTCGACGGCGCCGGGAATGACCAGCATCATCATCTTCGCGTCCATGGTCTTCGCGCCCTTCGCCGGCGACCTGATTGACCGCATCGGCAAGCGAGCCACACTGATGGTCGTGGGCTCCCTGGTGCTGATTCCCGCTCACCTCATCATGGGCATCACCCACTGGAATCCAGTCCCCAGCATGATCGTGTTGGGCGCAGCCTTCGTGCTGGTTCCCGCGGCCATGTGGCCCTCAGTTCCGCTGGTGGTGGAGGAGAAGCGCGTGGGCACGGCCTTTGGCCTGATGACGGCCATCCAGAACCTGGGCCTGGGACTATTCCCGCTCCTGAATGGCAAGCTCCGCGACGCGACCGGGACCTACACCGCGACCCAGATCATGTTCGCGTGCTTAGGCGTGGCCGGGCTCGTCTTTGCTTTTTTGTTGTTGCGGTCGGATCGGCGTCATGGCGGCAAGCTGGAGCAGGGAAAGAGCAGAGAGACGGAACTGGCGAGAGTCGAAGAGGCCGAGGAGCGACGCTAAGATTCGGCTTCTTTGTCCGCTTCGGTTCCGAGCGCAGTTTCGGCCGCCGGCAGCCTGGCGGGATCGATGGCGTCGAGTCCCTCGGCACGGGCGGCTTCGAGCAGCGCGGGGGAAGCGGAGACGAAGGTGATGCGCGTGCCGGGAAACATGTCGCGCGCCGCCAGCGCGGCGCCCAGTTGCAGGGCCTCTGGCCAGCGCAACGTAGTGCGATCGAGAAGCACTCTGGCCGCCTCAATCACCCCCGGATTCAGCGGCTGCTGCACCATGCGCGCGGCTTCAATCCGCAGCAGCTCAAACGCGGTAACAGCAGCTTCAATTGCAACTTGCCCGGCGCGCTCGCGGCGGCGGATGGCCGCGTAAACCTCGAGTGGAGTGGCAGCCGAGATCAGCTTGCGGTTGTCCTCCACGGTCTCCATCAGCCGGATGAGCGCGTCGGTACCAGGCTCGCGCACAAACAGCTTGGCGAAGGCTGTCGCCTCCAGAAAAAAGAAACTCACTCGATCCCCCGTTCCTCATCGATGGTGACCGCAACGGGCTCGCCCTGCACGTCGACGGGCTGGAAGCGCTGCGCGTCCTCAGGAATGCCGGCTTCGGCGCGGTTGAGACGGATGGTGGTGGTGGGATAGGCGGGCGTTTTCGGGTTGGCAATCTTGCTGGTCAGCACCACGCCGCGTTGAATGGCTTCAGCCAGCACCGACTGCCGCGTTTCAGGATGCTGGTTCCAGCGAAAGGTCTTGCGCGGCAGAAAAGAATCGCGAAACCACTTGAGCGCGATGAAGGCGTGACCGCCGCGTTCGGCTTCAGCCAGCGCCGTGCATAGTTCCTTCACGCGTGCATCCATGTCGGCAGGAAGCGTGGGCTCAGCTTCATCTTCGTCTCCGGCGGTGTGCGCGCCACGGGTCGCGCGGCCCGGTCGAGGGGCCGGTTCGTCGCCTTCGATGCGCTCGAAGTAGATGCGCACCTCGTCGTACTCCGGCGACCAGGAATCAGCCGATGCATCGCGGCGTTTGCTACGGCCGTTTTCGCTGCACAGTTCCACAATGGCCTGGTAGCCCGGAGGCGCAAGAAAGCGCAGGGCGCGGACCAAGCCCGGATCCTGTGTGAATGCCAGCTCGTTTAATGCTTCTTCGACCATCTCCTCAGCGGCGGGGATGCTGAGATTGCCGTCTTCTGCGTGAATCTGCGAACCCCTTGTCGATTTCATATCGTTCTCTCCCAATATTGCCGCCTGTATCCGTGGAGTCAGCACAATCACCGGCCAGCGATTCCCGCTCGGAGCTGCGCTCGAGACATAAGGCGACAACCTACGATCTATATTTTTCCCAACCAGCTCGCTGGAATAAGAAGACGGGCTTGCACTCGTCCATGCAGTCGAATGAACGGAGCGCCAAGAGTATTTCATCGGCTGGTCATCTATACGTGCGCATCTATCCAGCCTGGAGCTAAAAGGAAATACAGCCTGTTTTCGGGCTACCGTTAAAGATTGCAGCTATGCACCGGCTTCCAGTCTTTCCCGGCGATCTGAGCCAGCTTTCTTATTTGTGACAAATTCTAGCGCAAAAAAGGCAATTTACGCGGGAATTCGCAGGAATCTTCGCGTTGGGGGACCTTCAGAGCCAAGACACCTCGCAGACCTCAGCGTCTGCTGTTCGTAGAATAGAACTATGCGCCGTGGTTTGCAGTACTTGCTGATGTTTTTCCTGGCATCATCCTCGCTTTACGCCGAAGGCCCGCCCTTCGATCTCGCCGGCCCGAAAGTGGATGTGCACGTGAAACGCGGCGATGTGACGCTGCCCATCTCTGAGACGCCCAACCTGCTTCCCGGCGACCGTTTGTGGATTCATCCCGACTTGCCCGAGAGCCAGGCCACACATTATGTGCTGGTGGTCGCGTTCCTGCGGGGATCGACCAATCCGCCCCCGGCGGAGTGGTTTACGCGCGTGGAAACGTGGACGCGCGACGTCCGCGCCGAAGGCGTTTTCGTAAAGGTTCCCCCGGAGGCCCAGCAGGCGCTGCTGTTTCTGGCGCCGGAAACGGGAGGCGACTTCGCTACCCTGCGCAATGCAGTGCGCGGGCGGCCGGGACTTTTTGTGCGCGCCGCCCAGGACCTTCAGGCCGCCAGTTGGGAACGGATGCGGCTGGACACTTACCTGGACGACGTGAAGGTGACGTCGCAGTTCGATCCCGCGGCGCTGAAGACGCGCACCGAGATGGCGGCGCGCAGCCTGGGCATCAAGATCAATGAGGGATGCTTTCTGAAACCCATCGATCAGCAGGCCTCGTGCCTCTCGCAGAATTCCGAAGGCATGGTGCTCGATGACGCCAACGCGCATACTCTGGTGGACCAGCTGACCAACGGCAACGCGCTCAATCTGATGAACCAACTGAGCTACACGACGATGGGCGGAGGCGGAGCATATAGCGCCTACATCGGCGCCATTGTGGATACGGCGAGGATACTGAGTTCGCTGCACACCGCGCATTTCCAGTACATCCCCGCGCTGGCGCTGCCCAGGGCCGACAGCCTGAATCTGCGGCTGAACATGCCGCCGTCGTTTATCAACCCCAGGTCCGTGGTGGTGGTGGCGTTGCCACCTATCGGACCTTCGCGGCCGGAGCCGTTGCATCCGGTCAATCCCAGCGACAATTTTTGCGCCATGCAGCCGGGGCTGGTGCTTCCCTCTGAAGGAGCGCCGCTGGTATTTGCCACCGCGATGGCGCATGACCTGTATCTGCACATCGAATCCCGCGGCGCAAAATCGATGGATGTGCCTGTAACAGCTGACCCTGGGAAAGGCGGGCTGGTCCCCACACAGGCAATCTATGCGCCGCCGGGCGGCGACCTGATTGCCGTGGTCCGCGGCAAGTGGGGGTTCGACAATTGGGAAGGCCCGCGCTACCAGCTAGTGGGGGCGGTGCCAGGCAAGTGGACGCTTGCGGCGTCGGATCAATCGGCGCTGGTGGTGGGCCGCGACGACACGCTCCACATCGACGGGACCTCCACGGTTTGCGTCGAGAAGGTGGAAGCGCAAACGGCGGGGAATCGCACCCTCGTACTCCCGTGGAAGTCCCCCAGACCCGGAGCTCTTGAGGTGACGGTACCGCTTAAGGACGCGTCGCCAGGGCCGGTAAGCGTGGCCGTGTATCAGTTCGGACTGGCCGAGCCGGACCGGCTGGCGATGGAAGCCTACGACGCGGCGGCTTCGCTGGAAGGGCTGACGCTGAGCGCAGGAGACGAGTCCGCCCTCCTCAAAGGCACGCGCCTCGACGAGGTCGCCAGGGCGGAGATCGACCACATCGAACTCACGCCCGGGGTGATGAACCGAGTGGGGGACCTGGATGAATTGCTCATGACCGCGGGCGGATCGACGGCGGGCCTGGTTCCCGGCAAACATTATGTGGCGCACGTGAATCTGAAGGACGGCCGCGTGCTGACCGCGCGGGTGACCGTGGATCCTCCGCGACCGCAAGTTATGCTGCTGAGCAAAGGCGTGCAGAACGACGCCTCGGCGCCGCAGCCGCCGGTGCAACTAGGCAGCGCGGACGACATTCCCATTGACGGGAGGCTGGTGTTCTTCCTCAAGTCGGTAGTGCCGCAGTCGTTCCCGCGCGATGAAAAGGTGGAAGTGGCCGCGAGCGACTCGAGCTTCCACACCATGCTGACGCTCTATGACGGCAGCCTGATGCTGGAAGACGCGCACACCGCGGTAGGCACCCTGGAGCCGCTTGCCCGCTTCGGTGCGTCGGCCTTCGGGCCGATGCGGGTGCGCGTCCTCTCCGCGGACGGCACCGCCGGCGACTGGCAGCCGCTGGGCACGCTGGTGCGCCTTCCCGGCTTCAATACTTTGCGCTGTCCGCGTTCGCCGGCCAAGCCCTGCGTGCTCAGCGGAACCAACCTCTTTCTCGCGACCTCATTTGCTGCAACGCCGGACTTTGACAATCCAGCCGACGTGACCCCGCAGTTCACCGGGACACAGCTCGCCGTTCCGCATCCGGTGAATGGCATTCTCTATGTGAAGTTGCGCGACGATCCCGCGACGGTACAGGCGCTTACGCTGCCGGTGACGCCGATGCAGACAGTCAAGTTGCCTGCCGCACCGGGGCCAGCACCGGCGGCGGTGCCAGCGGCTCCGCCTGAGGGGCAGAAAACTCCGGGCGCACAGACACAGCCTCAGGCGCCGAGCCCTCAGTAGAGGGCCGCGAATACCCGCCCGGTGTTCGCGCGGCGCGAAAGGGCGATTTAATTGAAGTACGCGCGGTTCTTTTCGGCAAAGTCTGTCTTGTCGGCAGGCAGCTCATCCAACGCGAAGATCGCGTTTTGCGCGCAGATCGAAGCGCAGTTGCCGCAGTCGATGCACTCATCGGGATTGATATAAACCTGCGAAACAGTAGCGGCGGCAGCATCGCTCGCAGCAGGCGCGATCGCGGCAGTGGAACACTCCGCAACACAAACAAAATCCTTGGTACAGGCATCGGTCACGACATAAGCCATGGAAGATCTTCTCCTCGTTTCGGACACGCTCTTGAGAATGTGCTCAGGTTGAGGCTAACCGTGCGGCCCGGGGCCTAACCGTGATCCCAGTCACGATGCCCTCGCAGAAAAAAGAGGATTTTGCCCATTACGGTCGGGAGACAATCTAAATCCCGTTGTGATCCGGGATCAAGGGCTAGAAGATGCGCACCTTGAGGCCCGCGCTGACATTGAACGGGACCAGGTTGCCGTAGTGAGCTTCAGGCCAGTCCTGATATTCAAAGTCGGCGACGCGAAAGTAGATGCGGCGCGACGCACGGAACTCCATGCCACCGCCAGCAGTCACGATCAGATCGTGGTCCTGGCCATAGCCATAGGGGTAGCTGAAACTGCCGAAGCCGATCAGCGCTTTTGCGTAGGGCTGCCAGTGATTGGTGAGAACCCAGTGATAGCGGCCGCCGATGGAATAAGTTTCGGCGTGCACGTTCTCGATCGCCGACTGATGAAACTCGATCCAGCGCCCTTCGGCTTCAAGGCCGAAGTGACCTGTGGTTTCGGCGTCGACAAAGGCGCCGATGCCGACCATCTGCTGCGGGCCGTATTGAATGCTATCGAAGGATCCGGTAGCGCCCGCCGACAGATGCAACTCGCCCCGGTTGCCCTCGGGAATCGTCTGCGCACGCGCGATGCCGGCCGATGCAAGGAGAAGCGCCGGGGCGAGCAGCGCAAGAAACGCACTCGCCCGAAATTTGATTCCGGTTCTTTGGATTTGCCGGAACCGGAAATTATGCCCAAAACTCATCGCTCTCCTCGAACCACGCCTCATCTCGAGCTGCCCTGCCTACTTTGTAATGTCGAGGGTGACGTTCTGATAGTGCGTCACATCGCTTGCGGTGCTGGTCCCCGTGACCTGAATGACATACGTGCCGGGCGCCGCGGTGGCCTGGCTGAAGCCGCCGCAACCGGTGGCCACAAACGCCGCCGTGGTGAGGACCAGGACCAGAATCATAGTGAAAACCTGGCCGTGACGCCGGCGCCAGCGCCAGAAGATCAATCCAAATCCAAGGCCTAAGGGCAGGAACAACCCGGCCATCGAAAATCTGCCGTCTCCCGGCCGGCGGTTCATGGCGCTGCTTCCGCCACCGAGCGGATTGTTGGTGTCAATGGTGAGCTGGGTGCTGACCGAGCCCCCCGCGGGCAGATTGAGGGTGATGGAGGCGAAGTGGCAATTGACCGCGACCGGAAGCGAAGAGCAACCCAGGCCGATGGTCCCACTGAAGTTGGCGTTCGAGATAAGAGTGACGGTGACCGTGGCGTTCTGCGAGCTGGCCATGGTGACTGTGGCCGGCGTGACCGTGACGCCGAAGTCCACCGGCGTGCCGGAGACGCTGATCGCCGACGAAGTGGAAGAGCCATGTTCTGCGTCGCCGCTATACACGGCGTCGACGCTGTAATTGGCGCCGAGAGCGAAATTGGGCGTGATCGTAGCCGCGCCCGTCGAATCAACCGTTGCCGAGCCCAGCACCGTGTTGCCGTTGTAGAAAGTGACTGTACCTGTAGGCACTGGCCCGGGGCCGTTGTCGAGCACCGCCGCCACCAGAATCACCTGCGGATTGGCTCCAGTGGTGATGCCGCTGGTGAGCACGGTGGTGGTGGGAATGGTGTTCACGGTCTCGCTTGTAGCCGTCGACACGCTGGCGGAGTCATTGGTGTCGCCCAGATACTGCGCGGTGATGGAGTAATTGCCGGCCAGTAGCGTCGAGTCCGTGTACGTAGCCTTGCCGCCGCTCAGAGCCGAGGTGCCAACCACAGTTCCGTTGACCAGGAAGTTGACGCTGCCTGTGGGCGTGCCGCCATTGCCGGCGACAAGGGCGGTAAACGTGATGGGAGTCAGAACCACTCCGGGGCTGGGCGCGACGACGAGCGTAGTTTGCGTAGTTGCCAGAACCACGCTATAGGGGAACGCCACTGAAGTGCTGGCCCCGGCGTTCGCATTGCTGGGCTGGTAGGACGCGACGATCTGGTAGGAGCCGATCGCGAGCGTAGGCGTGATGCTGGCAGCTCCCGCAGTGAGCGCGGCGCTGCCCAGCACTTGGGTTCCCGAGGTAAAGGTGACAGTGCCGGTGAGGGGTGCGCTGCCCGAGGTCAAAGCCACGGTCGCCGAAATCGTCTCCGTGGTTCCGGCGATCCCGGGATTGGGGGTGGCCAGTGTGACCGTAGTCGCGGTTTGCCCCTGGTCGACCACCTGACTCACAGGCGCGCTGGAAGCGCTCGAGTTGTAGGCATCTCCCGCATAAGTGACCGTGATGGGATGCGTGCCGACGGCCAGCGTGGAGATAAGCAAGCTGGCTGTGGCGGGACTGCCGCTGAGCGGTCCGGTTCCGATGGAAACACCGTTATCGAGGAACGTCACCGTGCCGGTGGCGGGGAGCGTGGCGGCGGACGTGATCGTCACTATGAACGTGACCGGGGTGCCGTAGGTCGATGGATTCTGGTTGGAGACGACGGCAATCGTCGCGGCCGCCTGCACATCCTGGTTCAGGACCGGCGAGATGCTGCTCTGCAACAGCGTGTCTGCGCTGGGCTGGAATTGCGCAGTGATGGGGTGCATACCGTTGCTGAGCGTCGATGTCGTGTAGGTGGCCATGTAGCTGGCATTGATGGCCTGAGAGCCGAGCAGATTGGCGCCGTCGTAGAAATAGATCGTGCCGGTGGGGTTGACGCCGCCTCCGGAATTGCTGACCGTGGCCGTGAAGGTGATCTTCTGGCCGACGGTGGAGGGATTGGCGCTCGAGGTCAGGGTGACACCCGTACCTTCAACGACACTCTGCGTCTCGGCCGGCGACGTGCTGCCGGTGTGGATATCGCCGGTCCCTGGCGTGTAGGTGGCCGTAATAGAGTGCAGCCCCACGAGCAACGTAGAGATGGAGAAGGTGGCCGTGGCCGACGTATTCCCCGAGGCGGTCATCGGCAGCGCCGTTGCGAGCGTGGTGGTGACGCCGTTAAAGGTGTCGGAAATGCTCGCAGTCCCCGTGAGTGCGCCGCTGCCCGTAGTCACGGTCACAGTGAACGTCACGCTCTGACCGAGTCCGGAGGGGTTCGGGCTGGATGTGACGAGAGTGTTGGTGGCATACAAAGGTTCGGCTGTGCCCACCAGCTCGATCTTGAGAGGCGCATTGGACAGCGCTGCGCCGGCCATGGATTCATCGGCCACGTCGATAATCGGCGTCTCCTGGGTGTTGACAGCGAGAAGGGGCGAGGCCGGAGGAGCGAAAACGGCGCCCACCTCGCAGTTGGCATTCTGGGTCAGGGTTTGGCCGTTGGCGCAGGAGTTGGTGACCGTTGTCTCCACCTCTGCATCGGGAGGATTAGGAGGGGTTTCGACGGTGATCGACGCGAGATCGAGCGAGGCGTTCCCGTCATTCTCCACGGTCTGCAACTGGGTGGGCGAGGTTTGGCCCTGGAACACCGGCGTGGAGAGATTGATGGCGACAAAATTGCCCTGCACTTCCCGGATCAGCATGTCGAGCGTGTCGGTGATGTAGAGGTTACCCTTGCCGTCCAGATAAAGCCCTGTAGGCCCGTAGAGCACCTGGGGCAGGAACTGACTGTTGAAGTAATAATTGCCGCAGCTGTTCTGGACGAGCGTGGAGATGTCGCCGGTGGCCGCGCTCACCTTGCGGACGGCGGCGTTCTGCGTCTCCGCGACGTAGACGTTGCCGGCTGCGTCCACAGCTACGCCGGAAGGCGCCCAGACGATGGCGCTGGTGGCTGCGACCGGGGTCGCCGTGCAGGCCGTGGCGCCGGTATTTCCGTTGCCGGCAACGGTGACGATGTCGCTGGCGGCGGTGATGGCGCCGCCCACCGCCTCGACCTCGCGGACGCGCTGGTCATTGGTGTCGGCGATGTACAGGTTGCCGCTGCCGTCGAGGGTAATTCCCTCGGGCTGGGTGAGCGTGGCTTGGGTGGCCGGGCAACCGTCTCCTACGGAGTCGGTCTTCGCGGCGCACACCGCGCTGCTCGAATTGCCGGCGACGGTGCTGATAACACCTGTCGCTGTGCTCACCATGCGGACGACGTTGTCGCCACTATCGGAAACGTACAGGTTCCCCGCCGCATCGAGCGCCACGCTCCGCGGCTGGCTCAGCACGGCTTGAGTGGCCGGACAACCGTCTCCAAAGGAGTCGGTCCTCGCGACACATGGGATGATGTTGTTGAAGTTGCCGGCCACGGTTGTGATGACGCCGGTAGCCGCGCTGATCATGCGGATGACGTTGTTGCCGCTGTCGGCGATGTAGAGATTGCCGGCGCCGTCCAGAGTCACGGATTCGGGACTGCTCACGGCGGCGTTCGACGCCGGTCCGCCGTCGCCGATGTATGTGGGACTGCCGTTGCCGGCGATGGTGACGATGATGCCCGCGGCGGTGCAGTTGGACCCGGTGCCAAAAATGGTAGCGCTGGTCTGGCTGGCGCACACCATGCGGATGCGGTCGTGGCCGGTGTCGGCGATGTAGAGATTGCCGGCGCCATCGAGCACGGCGCCGCCAGGCAGGTTAAGCTCGGCCTGCGTGGCTGGTAGCCCGTCGCCCACCGCAGTAAAAAGTCCTAGCTGCCCGGCCACGGGCAGTACATTGCCGGTGACCAAGACACCTAATCCGCCCTGCCCAGTCCCGGAAAGATACGCCGTGCCCAGAACGGTATTCACGCCGCTCACCGTGCCCTCAAGCACCACCGCTCCCAGGCGCAATCCCGGCGCAGTGGGCGTGAAGGTAACCGACTCGGTGCACTTGCCGCCAGCGGCCAGACTCGCCGCGGCGCAGTTGGACGAGCCGGCGCCCACGGCGAAGTCTCCGCTTGACGATCCCAGGGTAAGCACTTTCACGCTGCTCACCGCGCCCGCGACCGTCGCCGTCACCGTGATGCCCTGGCTGCCCGAGCTGGCGCCCACCTGCTGCACGCCGAACTGCGCATGGGCGCAGGTTGCCGCGAGCAGCAGCGCCATTCCGCACGCCATGCCTTGAAGACCCTGGCTCCGCGCGGTGCGTCCTGTTGGAAGATCACGGGTCAATAAATAGACCTTGCGGTCCTGTAGGCGGAGATTGCGATCAGCCAGAGAATTCATGTACAACTCCGTTCACTTCATCCCGGGCAAGTTCATCACCCAGGCGCACCCAAGCGGTCGGATCGTAGATGACCGGCAGTGGGGTGCTGCCGTCTCGTGGCGCTCAGAGTGTGCTGTTGTAACTGCAACCCCTGGGCCCCCATTCGAGAGTGGTGCCTAATGGTCCCATAATTACCTGTGCGCGGGGATTAAAAACCCACGGTAATAGCTCGAAAGGTGTAAAGGTAATAACGAGTTTAGGGATATATGACTAAAGGATAATGGCCGATAGATTCTGCCCTTGTTTTTCGGGCATAAATGTGAATCTCAAAGGTAGATTCTGCGCCTTCGGGATGTTCCGAGTCTGGTCTAAACAGCACGTGCCAGAAACGCCGGTGAACGCGATCCGGAAGAGGCCGCAGGGCAGCCCATTTAAACTAGACAGGTTATGGCCACTCTGAAAGCCGTGCGCGGGACGCGCGATCTGCTGCCTCCGGAGACGGAGCTGTGGAACCGCATCGAAGCAACCGCGCGCCAGGTCTTTGCCCGTTACCACTTCGGCGAGATTCGCACCCCCATCTTCGAAGACACCTCGCTTTTTGCCCGCAGCGTGGGCGAAGAAACCGACATCGTTTCGAAAGAGATGTACACGTGGGAGGATCGCGCGCGGGCGCTGAGTGAAAAGGCGCAGTCGCTCACGCTGCGGCCGGAGAACACGGCCGGCGTAGTGCGCGCCTACATCGAGCACAAGCTGGGCGAAAGCGGCCAACTACAGAAGCTCTATTACATCGGGCCGCAATTCCGCCGCGAGCGCCCGCAGAAGGGCCGCTACCGGCAGTTCTGGCAGATCGGCGCAGAGGTCATCGGACCGCCCTTCGCGGGGAGCGAATCGCCGCTGCGCGACGCGGAAGTTTTAGAAATGCTGGCCACGCTGCTCGATGAACTGGGCATCGATGGCTGGAACCTCGAACTCAATTCAGTCGGATCGTCCGCCGATCGCGCGCGCTACAACGACGTCCTGCGCGCAGCACTCGTCGAGATCGCGCCGAAAATGTGTGCCGACTGTCAGCGCCGCGCCGTCACCAATCCGCTGCGCGTGCTGGACTGCAAGGTGCCCGAGGATCAGCCGATCATTGATACGCTGCCAAAGATTACCGACTCTCTCGATCAGGAATCCAAGGACCACTTTGCCGCCGTGACCGCAGCTCTCGATGCCGCAGGCGTGCCGTACAAGCTGAATCCCCGCCTCGTACGCGGCCTCGACTACTACACGCGCACCACCTTCGAGTTCACGCATGGCGGACTCGGCGCGCAGAATGCGCTGCTGGGCGGCGGCCGCTACGACGGGCTGAGCGAAGCGATTGGCGGACCCAAGGCGCCGGGCATCGGATTTGCGATGGGACTGGACCGATTGGTGCTGACCCTCCAAGCCACAGAACCCAACCAGGACGCTGCCCCACCGCAGGTGCACGCTTACATAGCGCCGCTCGGGGAGAATTTGAACGCCGCGGCACTGGTTCTGGCCCGCGAACTGCGCCGCGCCGGACTCAGCATCGAGCTGGGCGACGGCAGTTTCCGGTTGAAGAAGTCCTTCGAGACCGCCGACAAGGTGGCCCGGCGTATCGTCATCCTGGGCGAAGACGAACTCCAATCCGGTATCCTGACAGTGAAAGACTTTTCGACCGGCACACAAAGCAAAATTCCGCGCGCGGAGCTGGCTTCGTTTCTCGCGCTGTGACCGGAAAACCAGGGAACGATTCCCGCAAGCCAATAAGAAATAAGGACATAGTATTGTGCTCGACTTTTTAGGCAATCTGGAACGGACGCAACTTTGCGGCACGCTGCGCGCCACTGACGCCGGCAAGCAAGTGGTTCTGATGGGCTGGGTCAACCGCCGTCGCGACCACGGCGACCTGATATTTCTGGACTTGCGCGACCGCTCCGGCATCTGCCAGATCGTCTTGGACAAAGAACTTGTGCCTGAAGGCCACGCCAAGGGCGAGCACGTGCGTCCGGAGTACGTTGTCGCCGCAGTGGGCAAGGTCGGGTTGCGCGACAAGGATGCCATCAATCCGAAAATGCCAACCGGCGAGATCGAGATTGAGGCCACCGAACTGCTCGTGCTCAACGATGCCAAGCTGGCGCCGTTTTCGCCCTCTGAAGAGGCCATCCAGAACGAGGAAGTGCGCCTGAAGTACCGCTACGTGGATCTGCGCCGGCCCGAGATGCAGAGCAACTTCCGCCTGCGCCACGAAATTACGCTGGCGGTTCGCGAGAGCCTGAGCCAGCAGGGCTTTCTCGAGATCGAAACCCCGATTCTGACCAAATCCACGCCCGAAGGCGCGCGTGATTTTCTCGTTCCCAGCCGCGTGCATCCCGGCGAATTCTACGCGCTGCCGCAGAGCCCGCAGATTTTCAAACAGATTCTGATGATTTCGGGCTTCGACCGCTATTTCCAAATCGCCCGCTGCTTCCGCGACGAAGATCTGCGCGCCGACCGCCAGTTGGAATTCACGCAGGTCGATCTCGAGATGAGTTTTCCGCGCCAGGAGACGGTGTTCGGCGTGGTGGAGCAGTTCATGAAGGCGGCTTTTGCCGCGGCCGGTGTCGATCTGCCGATTCCCTTCCCGCGCATCAGCTACGACGAGTCGATGCGGCAATACGGCACCGATAAGCCCGACCTCCGCTTGCCCGGCCTGACCGACGTGCGCTCCGCATTTACCGGCGAGGCACTGGCCACGCTTCAGATCGACCCGGCGCTTCCCATTGTCGCGCTGCGCATTCCCAAGGTGGGCGAGCTGAGCCGCAAGGAGCGGGAGGACAATCATCCGCTCTTCGACCAGAAGAAGGGCGCAAAGTTCATCGACGATTTCAAGCGGCTGGCCAAGAGCTTTCCGGAGTCCGCCGCCAAGGTGCGCCAATTGGCGGGCGCTGCGGAAGAGGACTTCGTCATCGTCGTGGCCGGCGATCCCGCGCACCACATCAAGGCCAGCGACACCAAGTTCCCAGGGCGCTTGTCGGAGCGCGAGATCAATGTGTACGCGGCGGCCGGCAACTTCCGCGCCGAATTGGCGAAGAAGTACGCCGACAAACACGGAGCGTTTCAGATCACCGATGAAGTCGTCCAAAACGCAAGAGCGCGGAGCGCCGCTGATCTGGTCGACGGCAGCGACGCCTTCCATCCCATGTGGCTCACCGATTTCCCGATGTTCGAGTACGATCTAGCCGCGGGCAAATGGGTTCCCGCGCACCATCCCTTCACCGCGCCCTTCGACGCCGATATGAAAAATCTTGAGACCGATCCGGCCAGTGTGCGCGCCAACTGTTACGACCTGGCGATGAACGGCCTCGAGCTCGGTTCGGGCTCTATTCGTATTCACCGCAAGGATGTGCAGCAGGCGATTTTCCGGGCGCTCGGCATCAGCGAAGAAGAAGCGCGTGCACGCTTTGGGTTCTTCCTCGACGCGCTCGAGTACGGCACGCCGCCTCATGGCGGCATCGCGCTGGGCCTCGACCGCATCGTGATGTTGCTGGCAGGCGCGTCCAACCTGCGCGAAGTGATTGCCTTCCCCAAGACAGCGAAGGCCATCGACCTGATGGCCGAAGCGCCGACGCCGGTGAGCGAGCAGCAATTGAAAGAGCTGCACATTCGCGTGGCGCTCAAGAGCTGAGGGCGGAGATTTTCTGACCCGGCTTAACTGAGAGCGAAGGGGTGGATAGGCGGCTGCTAGAGCATTTTCGGTTCTGCTGCTTACAACTAAAGCGAGCGGTTATGCTCTCCCACCCATTCGCAAAGTGCGCGAATGGATGGGGCACCCACAAGATTTTGTTAAGACTTGAATCGAAAACGCTCTAGCGGTCCAATTCCGCAAACATCTCGCTCAGCACGACCCGAACAGGCGTTCCCGGCACCGTCAATTCGCCGGAGCGAACTTCTTCAAGTCCGCCATCCGTGTAGCGGTAGGCGATGCGCGGCTCTGGATCGATGATCCAGATGTGCTCGACGCCAAATTGCCGGTACTCTGCCGCTTTTTCCTGCATGGCCCGCAGCGTGTCTTCGGGAGAGAGAATTTCGATGGCGATGAGCGGAGGTTGGGTTACGTAGCGCTCGAATTTCTCTTCGGCTCGCACGACAAGGACATCGGGAACCCGGAATCGTGTGGCTTGCGTCTGCGTGCGAAGCTCTGGAAACACCTCGACGCCCCATGCCGCTCGATTCATTGCAAACAAGACTGTCAAAAACCGCTGAAGAATGGAGTGCTCTTTCTCGCCCAAGTTCCGCTCCTCGATGCGCCCATCCACAAACTCGCGGTCCGGGCTCCAACTCGTGCGCAGGTATTCGCGCACGGTCCAAAGCTCTTCCAGATTAGGCAAAGTCGCCATGCGATGATTATCCTCCAATCCGGCAATATCGACCAGAGGAAGAAGCAGCGGAAGCATACGGCTCAGTGCGGTGCGCATCGGCGAGAACCAAGCTCTCCCAATGCATATCGATTTATACTCATTGCAAACCTCCACATAGAGCCATCCGCTATGAGGGTACGAGACACAGTGTTCCGTTTGCAGCGGCAACGGCGCAAGGAGCGCAGAGAGCAATGAGCGACGGAATTCAAGTTCAGGCCGACACCGCCAGCCGCGAGCGACTTCTGAAGACTCTCCGCCACGAACAACCGGATCGCATTCCCATTGATTTCGGCGGCTCGGCTGTAACCGGCGTGCACGCCAGTTGCGTGGCGGCGTTGCGCGACTACTACGGTCTCGAAAAGCGTCCGGTGCGCGTACACGAGCCCTTCCAGATGCTGGCGCTGATCGATGAAGATTTGCGCGCGGCGATGGGCGTGGACGTGACGGGCGTCTTCGCGCGCTCGACCATGTTCGGATTTCCCATCGAGCGCTGGAAGAGTTGGAATTTCAACGGGCTCGAAGTGCTGGTGCCCGGCGACTTCAACACCATCACCGATGAAAAGGGCGACACGCTGATTTATCCCGAAGGCGACCGGTCTGTGCCGCCGAGCGGGCGCATGCCCCAGGGTGGCTACTTCTTCGATTCCATCATCCGCCAGGAACCGTTCGACGAAGAGAAGTTGAATCCGGAGAATAATCTCGAGGAGTTCAAGCCGATTGCGCAGGCGGATCTCGATCACCTGGCACGCGCGGCGCGAGATGCGGCGGCAACCGGCGCGGGTGTGCTGGCCGGATTCGGAGGCACGGCCTTCGGCGACATTGCATTGGTTCCGGGGCCGTTCCTCAAGCATCCCAAGGGTATCCGCGACGTGACGGAGTGGTACGTTTCGACGCGCAGCCGCCAGGATTACATCCACAAGATTTTCGCGCACCAGTGCGAGATCGCGATTGAGAATCTTGAGAAGATCTATGCTGCCGTGGGCGACCTGGTGCAGGCGGTCTTTGTCTGCGGCACCGATTTCGGTACGCAAACCTCCGCATTCTGTTCGGTAAAGACACTCGATGAGCTTTACGCGCCCTATTACAAGCAAGTGAACGACTGGATCCACGCGCACACGCCGTGGAAGACCTTCAAGCACAGTTGCGGCGCGGTCTCAAAATTCATTCCCTCGCTCATTGCGGCGGGATTCGACATTCTCAATCCCGTGCAGTGCTCGGCCACGGGCATGGAGCCGGAAAAACTGAAGGCCGAGTTCGGCGATCGCATTGTGTTCTGGGGCGGAGGCGTGGACACACAAAAGGTCTTGCCCTTCGGAACGCCCGCAGAGGTGCGCGAACAGGTGCTGCGCCGCTGCGAAATCTTCGCGCCGGACGGCGGATTTGTCTTCAACACCATTCACAACGTCCAGGCCGCCACGCCGGTTGCAAACATCGTCGCCATGCTCGACGCGGTGCACGAATTCAACGGCAGAAATTAGTCTTTGCGCGCAGGGCAGGGCCGCGATTTCCGCGACGAGGCGCCGGATGCGAGAAGGTCGCCGCGCCTTGGGTTTGGACTCGCTTCTGTGGTATATTTTTCAAGTGCGGGAGAGATTTTCCTTCCCGCGCGAGCCGCGTAAGATGGTCTCGAACGCGGTGCTCCAACCCTCAAGGACGCGTAGCTCAACTGGCAGAGCATTCGGCTCTTAACCGACAGGTTGTAGGTTCGATTCCTACCGCGTCCACCAAATAGATTCAACGATTTACACCTCTTCTCAACTCCCTTCTCTACCTCAGAAATGCCCAACTGTGGGGACTTTTGTGGGTACCCCACATCAAAATGCTGCGTATTTGTGGGTGTTTCTGAATAAAGATTCTCCGCATTGTTGGCTGGGGGAGTGTTTTCGTCGTTTGCCGCTGCCTGCTTTTTGCCTGCCCGTCTGCTCCCGTTTTGTAACCCACGTGGGGACTCTTGTGGGTACCCCTCTGCCTGCACTGTTTCGCGTGATTTCTCTAGGGCCGGTCGCACCGTAACAATGGACTCCAGGGCACGGCGCTTCGCCTCCATGCGGATGTGGCTGTAGTGCTTGAGCATCTGCTTGGAAACGTGTCCGGCGATGTCCATGATGGTCTGATCGCCAGCTCCGCTTTCCGCAAGGTCGGTAATGAGCGTGTGTCGGTTGTCGTGCCAACGGCCTTTCACCTGGGCGTTTTTCCGAACGCTGTTCCAGGCCGTCTTTAGGGTGGTAACGGGGCGTGTGGGGTCACTCGGACTCGGCTTCCCAAAGGGAAAGACATACCAAGCGGCGCGGGTTTCTCCGAACTTCTCGCTGTACCACGCGGAATAGTCGGAGAGAACCTCGAAAAGGGAGGAGTTTAACGGGATGGTACGGCCTTCGCCGGCTTCCGTTTTGCTGCGTCCGACCGCCAGGAATTTCTTTGTGAAGTCGATCTGCTCCCAAGTCAAGTTCCTGATCTCGGCGTCGCGCATCCCGGCGTTGAGCGCCAGCATTAATGCGAGATAGATGTGCGGGGAGCGAGCCTTGCGGGCCTCTTCCAGCATCCGGTCCTTTTCCGCCGGCGTATAGGCCTTTCCGACTGTCTGGCGTACCTTCAGCTTGAGCATCTTTCTTTTGCGAAGCCGGATACGGAGTAAGTCGCCCGGATCGCCTAGGATGCGAAGGAGAAAACCGACTTCTTCGTTGACGCTCTTCGGTGCGGCACTCTCACCGAGGCGCGCATTCTGGTAGTGAATGACGGCAGCCTCATTGAAATCGACAAGCATCTTGCTGCCAAGAAGCCGC
>Ga0302156_10000357_pt1 | contig 44256 bp, 40 predicted proteins | sample I_Bog_N3_2_FD_193503 | JGI IMG/M metagenome (GOLD analysis project Ga0302156, IMG submission 193503) | Peat permafrost microbial communities from Stordalen Mire near Abisko, Sweden - I_Bog_N3_2 | ecosystem: Environmental > Terrestrial > Soil > Wetlands > Peat | place: Sweden: Abisko, Stordalen... | reverse complement strand
GGGTTGTGCTTCTGCAACACCTTCGTGATGGCCGCCGTCAGCGTCGTCTTGCCGTGATCGATATGACCGATCGTTCCCACATTCACGTGCGGCTTCGTGCGATCAAACTTCTCCTTGCCCATGGCCTTCAGTCCCTTCCGTTAAACTTTGTTCGATCGCGCTCCTGAAATCTGGAACGCAAAAGCTTGTTGTTGGCGCCTCAGTAGTAGGCGTAGACCTTCAAATATCTCTGCCGCAGCTCCGGCGCAACCTTCTCTACTTGCTGCAGGTAACGCTCGCGGGTCAGCGCCTGATCGGAGACCGGCAGCGCCTGATACAACTTGGCCGCTTCCTTGCCCATGAACCCGCGCTCAATCGCGCCCTCGAAGTCGCGAATGCGCAGCTTCGAGCGCTTCACGCGGCTCAAGAAAACCTCGACATCCCGCGCCTCGAAGGCCGCGCCGATCAGTGCGTGAAGCTCGGCGTATCCCTGTGCATCCTGAACGGCAATCGCCGCCTGCTCGAACTTCATTTCCCGCCCTCACACTTCAGCATTCAGCTTTCAGCTATCAGCCGTCAGCTATCAGTTCTATCCTGCTCGCGTCAGACGCATCGGCTGACTCTGCCGCCGCGCAAGCTGAAAGCTGAGAGCTAAAAGCTGACAGCTGCACTTCTGGAGCGGGAGACGAGGTTCGAACTCGCGACCAACAGCTTGGAAGGCTGTGACTCTACCACTGAGTTACTCCCGCAAAAACAGTTCTCAGTTTCCAGTTCTCAGTTATTCCCCGGCGTTATCAGTCTCTACTCGACGGCAACTGACAACTGCGAACTGTGAACAAACTCTGGAGCTGATGACCAGGATTGAACTGGTGACCTCTCCCTTACCAAGGGAGTGCTCTACCAACTGAGCTACATCAGCCCTCATAAAAACCAGCTAATAGCTAACGGCTAAAAGCTTTCTTTCCCCCCGCCCCTGCGAATCTTCTCCGCATGACGGGCCAAAACTGTCTTCAAAACAAAGCCGCCAAGCACTATCAGCGGAAGCAACCGCATCTGAACCAGCCGGTCGCCCACCACAACCTTGCCCTCACCCAGAGTAAACCACGCCAGCGCCGCCAGTATTCCGTAAAGCCCGAGCGCCGTCCAATACTTCCGGTCCAAACCGGGACCACTCAGGCCCGTGCGCTCATTGGGTTGTGGCTCATCGCTCATTCCAACCCCTCAGATCTCAACGCGCTACCCCGGCCCTGCAAAACCTGGTGCACAGGGGAGGGTTCGAACCTCCGTAGGTCCAAAGACCGGCAGATTTACAGTCTGCTGCCATTAACCACTCGGCCACCTGTGCACTTGCCACCCCACCGACGATGACCTGTCTTTGGGGCTCATCCAACCGCTCCTGCGCGTCAACCCATTTCAGCGCATTCCGTCCCTTCCGGATACTCTCCGGCTAACGGAGTTCGCACCTCGCAGGAATCGCCGCTGAGGAGAGGCCCGACGCTGGAATACTCTCGCGCCGGAAAAACTCACCTGCCGCTTCAGGCCCCGTCTTCGACCTTCCTCAAGTGGAGCTGGCGAAGGGATTTGAACCCCCGACCCTCTGATTACAAATCAGATGCTCTACCAGCTGAGCTACGCCAGCCCTTATCCACCCGGAAGACCCTCCGGAGTCCCGAAATCCGCACGGACACACTCCCGCTCCGCACGTAGAACGGCACAGAAATCAAGGTTATCACAGCCCGGCAAGCGGAGCAAACCGGGAGAGGCAGGGACCAGGACTAAGGAACCGGGGACTAGAAAAAACTCCCGCGCCAACCGGTACACCTCCATACAAATTGCCCATCGCCGTTCCCGAAGATTAGACTGAGGTTTTGAGGATTGGCCATGTTAGTTGTAATGAAGACACAGGCAACGCAGGAAGAGATTCGCGAGGTCTGCGAAACCATTGAGCAGTTGGGCCTCCGCGCCCATCCGCTTCCCGGTGCTCAACGGACCGCTATCGGCATCACCGGCAATCAGGGTGAAGTGGAGCGCGGCAACCTGGAGGCGCTCTCCGGCGTCGCGGAGGTGATCCGCGTCTCCAAGCCCTACAAGCTGGCCAGCCGCGAGGTCAAGAACGAAGACACACTCATCCACTTCGCGGGAACCAATGCTACCGTCGGCGGCGGCTCGCTTGCCATCATCGCCGGACCCTGTTCGATCGAAAGCCGCGAACAGGCATTTGCCATCGCCGAGCAGGTGGCCGCTTCCGGCGCGCAGTTTTTCCGCGGCGGCGCGTTCAAGCCGCGCACATCCCCGTACGCATTTCAAGGCCTGGGCCTCGATGCACTGGTCATCATGGCCGGGATCAGGGAAAAATTTGGCCTGCGCATCGTCACCGAGGCCATCGACAACGAGAGTATGGATTTGGCCGCCAAGTGGGCCGACGTCATCCAGATCGGCGCGCGCAATATGCAGAACTTCTCGCTGCTCAAGCGCGCCGGAAGATTGCGCAAGCCGGTGCTGTTGAAGCGCGGCCTCTCGGCAACACTGGAAGAGTTCCTCATGTCGGCCGAGTACGTGATGAGCGAGGGAAACTATCAGGTCATTCTCTGCGAGCGCGGCGTGCGTACCTTTGCCGACCATGCGCGCAACACGCTCGACCTGAGCATCATCCCTGCGGTGCGGCGGCTCAGCCACCTGCCAATTTTGGTCGACCCCAGCCACGCAACCGGCCGCCGCGACAGTGTTCTGCCGATGGCCCGCGCAGCAGTCGCCGCAGGCGCGGACGGCATTCTGGTCGAGGTCCACAACCATCCCGAAAAGGCTCTCTCTGACGGTCCCCAATCCATCTATCCCGACCAGTTCGCCCGCATGATGGACGAACTCGATCAGATCGCCCCGGTAGTCGGCCGCAAGCTGCCCCGCGGCATCCACGTGGAGGCGGTCACAGCGTGAACTTCATCTCCGCCTCACTCAAAAAGCACGGAATCAGCGCGGCATTCGTCCTGCTGACGCTCGCTCTCACCGGCTGCCACCCGCACGACTTCCCGCAGTACCCGCCCAACTACCGCGAGTATGCCTATGTGACCAACGGCGGCAGCGGCACGGTCACCGTGCTCGATGTGGTGAATGTGCGCCTGGACCGCGAGATCGCCGTCGGGCAGAATCCCGTCGCCGTTGCCGCAAGCCCCACGCGCAATGAGGTCTACGTGGTCAACTCCGGCGTGGCTGGGTCGCAGGGTTCGATCTCGGTCATCAACGCGGAGAACAACACGGTGGCCGCCACCATCGCCGTTCACCGCCAGCCGGTTGCCATCGAGGTCGATCCGGCCGGAAATCTGGCCTATGTGGCCAACTCCGGCTCCAACAATCTCTCCGTCCTCGATCTCCAGGCGCGGCGTGAGATTGCGACGATCGGCGCGGGCGAAGAGCCTGTCGCCGTGCGCATCTCGCCCGACGGCAAGACTCTGGCCGTGGCCAGCCGCAAGGCCGGCTCCATCAGCCTGATCGATCCCGCCACGCGCACGCAGCGCGCCGCCTTCGCGGGCTGCTCGGGCGCCACGGACGCCGTCATCCTTCCCGATTCCTCGAAGGTCTTTGCGGCTTGCTCCACCGGCCATCAGGTGATGGTGATTGCGCTGGCCCGCGCCGAGGCTCATCCCGTCGCACCGGCGCAGTCGATTGCCGCCCAGCCCGACCGGCTGGAGGCGCTGCTCGATGTCGGTCAGGGACCGGTCCACCTGGCTCTCAAGCCCGACGGTGGCGAGGTCTTCGTCTCCAACTCGCTGGCCAACTCAATCTCCGAGCTTTACGCCACCACCGACGAAGTCGGCGGCGCGACGATGATCGGCGACGATCCCGTCCGCAGCCTGGTCTCCGCCGACAACGCACTGCTTTACGTGGCCAACTTCCAATCGCAGTATGTTGCCATCTACTCGATCGACGACGGCAAGCGCATCGCCTCGGTGCGCGTGGGTGATGGCCCCACGGCGCTGGCCTTCTCCTCCGCCGGCCATCTGCTCTTTGCCGTCGACTCCCGCTCGGGCGACGTTGCCGCCATCCGCACCTCCACGCGCTCGCTCTTCACGCTGCTGCCGGCCGGACGCTCACCCAACGCCATCGCCATCAAGAGCTTCAATCTGCCCTGATCTTCCACAGCCGCCGCGCGCGCGCTCCATTACCATCAATTCATGTTGCGAGTGAAGCTATTGGAACTGGGCGCGCGCGCGCCCGTGGTGGCCCATCCCGGCGAGGATCTGGGCTATGATCTCTTTGCGCTCGACGGAACTGTACTGGCTCCGCGAGCGGCGGTCAAGGTGCGCACCGGCATCGCCGTCGAGGCGCGCCATCCGTCCAGCGGCGAGCCGCTTGGATTGCTGGTGCGCGACCGCTCGTCGATGGCCGCGCGCGGCATTGCCACCACCGCCGGAGTGATCGACGCGGGCTACCGGGGCGAGATTCTGGTGCTGATGACCAACCTGTCGGATGCCGCCGTCGAGCTGAAGGCCGGCGAAAAGATCGCGCAGATGATTCCCGTTCCCATCCTGACCGGAATCGTGGAAGAGGTCGATGCTCTGGAAGATTCGGCGCGCGCGGAAAAGGGCTTCGGCAGCTCGGGACGCTAAACTCCCGGCGTGAAAAAGTCCTTCAGCCCGGCGCGCTCGGCGTGCGCGGCCATCGAGGATTGAATCTCCAGCGCCAAGGCCAGCGCCTCACGCCCTTGGCGCGCGGTCACCCTTGGTGAGCGGCGCGAGCGCACCGAATCCAGAAACGAGAGAATCTCCAACCGCAGCGGCTCGCCGGGCGTGACCTGCGGCTTGGAGAAACTCAGGCCCGCCTTGGCAGGATTGGTCAGCTGCGCAATCACCGCCGGATCGATCTTCGCCATCGCGGCAAACTGCGCAATCAAGGCCGGATCGATCTTCGCGAGGTCGATTTTTCCCGATGCGATTCCCTCCGCGATTCCCGGCGGCAGCATGGCAGCAATCTGCGGCGGCAGAGAGGCCAGCAGATCGGCCGGCGTTGCCTTCTCCGCGCCGACACGAATCACCAGCAGATCCTGGCGCGCATAGTCAATCGACACGTACTGGCGCGGCTCAAAGAACCTCAGCTTGCGGACGCGCTCCGTGGAGACGCGCGAGGCTGTGAAGTTGGCCACACAGCCCGAATCGAACTCGACGCGGACATTGGCGATGTCCACCTTGGGCGAGAGGATCGGCAATCCAACTGCCCGCACCTCGCGCACCGGCGAGGCGGCAAAGGTAAGCACGATGTCCAGATCGTGAATCATCAGGTCCAGCACCACATCCACGTCGAGCGAGCGCGGCGTGAAGACCGAGAGGCGATGCGACTCGAAGAACATCGGGCGATGAAGCTGCGTTTGAATCGCCAGCACCGCCGGATTGAAGCGCTCCAAATGGCCTGGTTGCAGAATGCGGCGGCCCTTTTCGGCGCGGGCAATCAGGTCGTCGGCCTCGGCGAGCGCGGCAGCCAGAGGCTTTTCCACCAGCAGATCGACGCCCGCATCGAGCAACTGCGCGGCGACCGCGTGATGATGAACAGTAGGAACGGCGACGGTGGCCGCGTCCACTTTGAGATCGGCGCGGAGCAGTTGGTCTGCATCGGCAAAGACCGGAATCGCGTAGCGGGCCGCGGTCTCGGCGGCACGCGCGGCGTCTGGCTCGACAGCAGCGACCAGCGCGACGCCCAGCCCCTCGGCCTCCAGCTCGCGATAGACGCGCAGGTGGTTCTTGCCGAAGGCTCCTGCTCCGGCAACGGCCACGCGCAGCGCAGAATGGCTCACGCGAGCGGCGTCCAGCCCTGCGGCTTTTTGGCCTCCGCCTCAGGCTCCTTGCCTTCGACGGCCTTTAGACAGCGGCTGTAGAGTTCGAGCAGTTGTGTTACGTGCTCCTCGGGCTTGGCACTGGCAGCGCCGCTGAAGCCGGTCGAGGGCGCGGCCGCGCGGCCCACGCCCGCCGTCACAGTGACAAACTTGAGCAGGTCGAGCGCGATATCTTCATTGCGCCGAGCGCCAAGACTCATGCTGTTCTGAACATCCATTGGCAGGATTCTCCAAAGAGAATGCTACCACCTGCCGCCTGCGGACCCCTGCGGTGGGGCAGTCGGCACTTGCAGTGCGGCAGCCGCGCTTCGCGCCTTGGGCTCTCAGTATCCTGGGTCACTCGTCCGCTCGGCGTGGACCTGGAGGTCCACGCGACAGCCGGTCTGGAGACCGGCGCTACTCTGTCATGCACGATTTGGATAGGGCACGATAGGGGTGCGCCAGAGGTCGGCATTTGTCAAGAGGCTGAAGACGATGCGCGCAAAAGGAGCGAAAAGGCGGCCTTTTTGCCCCCAAAGCGGGCCCTTTTGGACTGAAAAGCGGCCGTTTTTCGGGGTTAAAGTTTACTGGATAATTAACAGAAAGAAAAGTGAACTGGTTGATACCAGGCGTGTTACGAGATAAACTACGCAAAATACCGGGGGATTTCCACAGGGGGGGGGTGGGGTAAGACAGGGACCACGGGACCACGGGACCAAGGGACCAAGGGACCAAGGGACTGAGGGACCAAGGGACCAAGGGACCAAGGGACCAAGGGACTAAGGGACTGAGGGACTGGAAACGCGCCGCAGCTGATATTGGTGTTCATGGATTGATTGTGCGCGCGGGGAGGGAAATGATCTGCAATCGACTGGAGAGAAGATGCGATTGTCCTGCCACTCTGGTCCCGCTTGCGCAGCCAGCACTGTCCATCGATCTGTATAATGGCTGCGGTTCTGGAATGCCGGAGTGAATGCTCCGAAATCTTCGCGGCGGAGTGGCCGCGCTTGTCGGGCCGAGCAGTCTTGCAGTGGTTCCGCCGGCTAGAGCAAAACCACGCTAGGTGTACCCAGCGCAACGGCACTCAAGTGTTGTTTTCCTCAAGAAAATAACAGCCTCCAGAAAGCGCCCTGGGCATGGAAATCGCGGTGATTCCCCTGCGGATTGAGCAGAGAGCAGAATGGCCCGTAACAGGCAAGGCAACGATGGCGTCTAATCTGTTGTGGTTTGCCGCAAAAGGAGAAAGTGGTTATGAAACGGTTTGGATGGATTCTTGCAGTTCTGATGCTGGCGTCGCCTGCCTGGGCCGCTAAGAAAGTCACAGTTCAACAGCTCAAGGATATGCTGGTTTCCATGCAGCAGAGCCACAAGACCGACGATGAGGTTGCCTCCGAGCTTAAGCAGGTGGAACTGACCGAAGAGATGACCGTGTCCACGAAGAACAGCCTGGCCGGTTTGCTTCCTGTCGTCAACGGAACCGCCGGATTGCGTTCCTCCGAGCAGATCTACGTGCTGGAGGCGCGCAGCGCCACGCTGGCTCCGCCGGCCGCCGACCTGCCCGCCACCGCCGCGCTCGACGCCGCCGCGCAGAAGGCCCTGCTGGACAAGGCCGCCGATTACGCCAAGACTTATGCTCAACTGCCCCACCTGACCGGCAGCAAGAGCACCATACGCTTCCAGGACAATGTTGAGGCCGCCGCCGATTATTCCGGAATGCACTCCGGCAGTCTGGATTCGGACCCCTCCCTGGTGATGTCCAATCATTTTATCCATTACATCAATCAGACCGATGGCAGCATCGAACTTCAGAATGGCGTGGAAGTTCTCTCCAAAGCCAAGGACAACACTCGCTGGGGCGCGAACAAGATGCTGGGCATTCTGGGCCAGAGCCCGGACCTCGGCTCCGTCATCAGCGATGCCGAGGGCACCGGCAGGATCGGCTGGCTGCGCTGGGAGCTTGTCAACGGCAAATCCACCGCCGTCTTCTCCTTTTCCGTGGACAAGAAGAAATCCCATTTAAATGTGAACTATTGCTGCTTTCCGACCTCGGATCAGACCGGAGTGATGCATTACTCGCCGAATTCCCCGATGGGGGCCGGCGCGGTTCACGGCAATATGCAGACCAACACCTCCTATGACCAGGTCTTCAAGGCCACGGTGCCCTATCATGGCGAGATCTTCATCGATCCGGATACGGGGATCGTGATTCGGCTGATCACCCAGGCGGAGTTCAAAACCTCCGATATGGTCCAGAAAGAAGACCGGCGCATCGACTACGGCCCAATGGTGGCCGGCGCCAAGGCTCTGGTTCCCGTCAAGGCCATTGTGCAAACCATCGATGTTCCCAATGGCGACGCCGGCTCCTCGAAGTTCACCACGCGCACGACGCTGCTCAACTCCGATTACAAGAGCTACCAGGCTGCGCAATAGAGCGGTCTTTCCATTCGCCGTCTTGATAGTGAACGGGCCCTATCATCTGTCGTATCAAAACAAGGATGAAAAGAGCGGTCAGCATTCCCTCGGGGGCTACAGCATTTTCGATTCTGGTGTATACAGAATCCTTGCAGTAAGGTGGCTTTTTCCTCAAGAAAAAGCCACCTTCGATGCGCTCGTAATGTCAACAAGTGAAGCGAAAAAGCTCTAAAGCCCTCATTATTTTGCCGAAATTATGTACGGGCTAAAGCCCGTACCCTTCATTACGAATCAACTGCCATCTGTTTGAGAGATACCGCTGGAGCAGCATCGATTCAGGAGTACCCATGCAACGCCTATAGTAGAATTCATCATCTGCGAGGAGCCATGAACAGGATTCTCCAACCAATCATTCTCTTGATCTCTCTCGCCTGCGCCCTCATTGCCACTGCTCAGCCTGCAGCGCCCCAGCTCACCCTCGACACGCATTCCGGAGATCGCTACGAGGTGACCGCACCCGCCTTCGGCGCATTGGGCGACAACCACAGCGACGATACCGCGGCAATTCAAGCGGCCTTTGCCGCGTGCGGAAACAGTTTTGGCAACCCTCCCGCGAACACTGCGCAAAGATCGGGCGTGGTTGTCTTTCCAGGCAACCGCAACTATATCGTCTCGCGCACGATCAATACTTATAGCTGCCAGATTGAAGGCTCGATGGGAAACATCCAGGGCGCTTACTCTCCGCCCAGAATTCTCTGGAATGGCCCGCCCGCGGGGGCCGTAGCGCAGATTACCGCCTTCAGCATCGCCTCCAACACCGTCACTTTTCTGGCCGCCAACAACCTGAGCGCCGGGCAGTTTGTCGCGATCGATGGGCTCACCGCCGGATTTTATCTCAACCGCGCCATCCTTCAGGTCTCTTCCACCGGCCTCACGGCCACGCATTTTGAGGCCAGGCTTCCTTTTGGATGGGCCGATTGCGGCCTTACCCCCGACTCCGGCAGATCGACCACAGTGAACATCATCTTTGCCCTTCCGGCCAACGCTCGCTATCAGCAGTCGATCCGCAACATTGCCCTGGGAATCAAGTCGCCCTCGCAAGCCAACAACTTCGATGTGGGCTTTTACTTCGGCTCGCGAGTGGATACAGGCACTCACCTGGAGAATACGTCGGTAGCCGGCGCCAACCTCTACGGCTACTACTTTTCCAGCGGCGGCATCAACATCGATTTCGACAAAGGCTGGCGGGCGGACAGCGCCGGGGTTGCCGGCATCTACTGGCGGGTGGCCGCAAGCGATTCCTTCGGCATTGCCAATGGCACGATCGACAATCGGCGCGACGCCTATGGCTCGGCTATCGGGGGCGCCGCGGTGATACTGGACAGCGCCGCCTGCAAGGGGGGGAATATTCACTTCACCTCCAGAAACATCAAGGTCGAGGCCAACTCGACACTGTCGCCGGGGCTGGGCGTCTTTACCCTCTACGATTGCCCCAGCACCGTCAACGGCCAACAGTTCTTTCTCGACTTCGAGGACACCTGGGTGATGCCGGCATCGCAATTGCGGACCACCAACTTTCCCTCCTTCGTGATGTCGCCCGCCAATGACAGGGCGCTCAGTCTCAGCGTACTCAACAGCCAATTTCCCAGTGGCGGGCCGGGCAATTCGACCACGCGCTGGGTCGGCCTGCCGGCGCTCAGCCGTGACGATATGGCCGGCAACAGCGGCTTCATCCCCTTGCTCAGCTATGCACCGTCGATCAACAGCGGCGGAGAACCACCGGCGTCCAGCCGCTCCCCCATGCAGCTTCTGGGCGACGTCAACATCGATCAGCTTTGGCAGCATGGAAGAGCTGCCTCCGCCGTGCTCTACTCGGACAGTGGCTTTGCCGCGCTGCCCAACGCCACCACCCTCTTCGCCGGCCAGATCATGGCGCCGCCCACGCTGTGGAGCGCCGTCAAAGGCGAGCGCTATGCCCTCTTCGTCGTTGATCGGAGTGGCACAACCGGCTCGCCCAATGGCGGAGCGACGAGTTGCTCCGGCGCGGCGCACACACCGCTGCTTACCTGCACGAGCGCCAACGATCTGTCGGCAGGTGAGCGCATCACGATCGGCGCAGACACCGATCGGACCATTCATTACGTGGACGCTGCCGATCCCGGCGCCGTGCGCGTGCAGATCACCTCGAACCTCTCCGCCAGCTACTCCAGCCAACCACTGGCCTTCAGCCCGCCGCTGCTTGCGCCGGAGATGCAGTTGCTCACCAAGTCGGTTGCCGCGCCCGCCGCGCAAGGCTGGCTGCAGGGCGATGTGGAAGAAAACTCCGCAGCCGCGCCCAACGGTGTCGCCGCCTGGGTTAACGTCGCCAGCGGCGCGCCCGGCGGCTGGGCTGCAATTCCGCTGGGCGACAGCCAGGGAAAAATCGCCTCGGCGCAACTGGCCTCGACCGTCGGCACGGGCAGCGTGGTCCTGGCCAATCAGCCTACAGTCAACGCGCTCACCGCAACCGGCACGACCACGGTAAACGATCTGAATGTCAAAGGAAGATGCATCGGCTGCTCGGGCGCGGCTCAGCGCACCGCACAGGCCTTCTGCGCAGGCACGGCCAGCGCCAACAGCACCATACTTCTGTTTGGCGCGGGCAGCGCGCAGAGCGCATGCGCCGAGCAGCCGGGGCCGCAGACCGGATCACAGTTGCTGATGACTACGGCAGGCGTGCTGAGCAACCTGGCCGTGCGCTGCGCCCGCGCTGGCTCCAAGCCCGCCAGCGGCAGCTTTTCCGTCTGGGATCTGCCCTCTGGAAGCCCCATGGCCAATGCCTTCTCGGGAAGCAACACCGGCCTTGGGGTCACCGTCGGCAACTTGGCGGCGAATGCCAACCGCACCCTCTTCGACTCACAACACAGCTTCGCTTATTCGGCCGGCGACCTGCTGCGCATCCAGTTCACCACTGCGCCGGGCGAAACCCTGGCCGATTGCACCGCCAGCTTTGCTTATTGACGGGGAAAGCCGCTGGAGGAGCGATCGGATGCAAGGCGGTAGAGGATCGCCTTTACCCGAATCCGATATGGCAATCGAATTTATTTTCAGATAGATGGAGATTGCACGAATGAGCGTCGCGGCGCATTTAGACGAAATCCCGGCAATTGCGCCCAACTTGAAGCATCATCCGGCTGTAATTCATTTGCGCTAAACCTCGCGCCGTCCCTCCATCGCCCGCGCCATCGTCACCTCGTCGGCATATTCGATGTCGCTGCCCGCCGGGACGCCCGTCGCGATGCGCGTGATGCGCACAGGTGAGCCGCGCAGCGCGCTTGCCAGCCAGTGCGCCGTCGCCTCGCCTTCCAGCGTGGGGCTGGTGGCCAGAATCACCTCGTCCACCTCTCCCCGTTCCACGCGCCCGAGAAGCGTCTGTGTCCGCAGTTGATCCGGTCCCACTCCGTGCAGCGGCGAGAGCGTGCCGTGCAGCACGTGATAGACGCCCTGATAGCCGCGTGTTCGCTCGACGGCCGCGATGTTGGTCGGCTCCTCCACCACGCAGACCACGCGATGATTGCGCGCCGCATTCGCGCAGTAGGCGCAGGGGTCAACATCGGTCACATTGTTGCAGATCGAGCACAGGCGCAGGTTGGCCTTCAGTCCGCGCACCGCCTCGGCCAGCGCCTCCGCGTCCTCGTCCGTCGCGCGCAGAATGTGGAAGGCGAAGCGCTGGGCGCTCTTGGTGCCCACCCCCGGCAGCTTCTTCAACTCTTCAATCAGCCGCGCCATCGGCTCGGCATAGCGGGTCACCGGTTGCGCCTCCTTGTTGTGCTGCCAGTATTCTACAGGGCGTCCAACCGCTGCCGTCTTTGCTTCCCGATCAGCGCAGAGAAACCTCGACCGTTCCTACTTTTCCGGCATTCCAATCGTAGACGCCCGCCTCAAGGAAGACCGCCGACTCCGGCAGGTCGATCTCGAAGTGGGCCGGAATGCCGGCGCTCTCGGCTGCCGCATAGGACTCCGGGCGAAGATCGATTCCCAGCTCCTTCCAGAATTTCTTGTGCCCATCTCCATAGCGATCCCAGGCCACCAGATCGATGCGAAGCTGGCCCTCGTAGTTGCTGTCGGAGGTGCGCGCGAGCTTCACGTCCTTTGTCTGCACAAGCAAATCGACAGAGTAACGAGTGAGCGGTCTGTCATCGAGCCCAACCGGCTGGGCATCGCATGTGGGCTGAGGGTTGACCGGAAGCGCCTTCACGCTGAAACCAATCTCCTTCGAGGCGTGCATGCCGAGCACCAGCAGTAAAAGCAGCGGATCGGAGCCAGCTTCGAAGCTTGCGCTGGGCTGCTTCGTTTGTGGCTAGCGCATCGGCGATTTGGCGTCATTCCAGAATCCATGCATCCTACTGCGAGCCCACCTCGCGGCAAGTGTTTACTATTGAGTAACTTCCGATTAGGCGACCATCCAAGCGCGATCAGAATCCTGGACCAATCGGGCGAAACGCCAATATACGGAAAAGCGCGACTGCTAGCTTGAGCTTAATACTGACGCCGGACGCGACTGCGCTGCGCGCAAAGAGGAGCGTCGTTCACGTCGAAGCAAGAAGTATCCGGCCCCGGTGAAGACAACTCCTAGGCAAGCACACAGCACCGGTTCAAACCACAATTGCCAAAAATAGGACAGCTTTGCAGACATCGGGTCGGCTGGGAGATAGCGCACGCGTACGCCTTCGCCAATCTCGAAACTGGGAGGGTCCGTGGCTACACCCGCCGTCGCAATGTAAACTTTTCCGTCATGCGCTTGGAATCTGAAGCGAGCGGAGTAGTTGATGTTGCCATTGTCATCCGTCTGCGGGACCAGATCGATGACAGTACCCTGTCCCGGAACGCTGCGGAACAGCCACATCGACGTGTACGTCGCAAATCCAAGACCGGTCACGAGCGTCGCAATGCCACATACAAGCCAGACTCTGCAAATGAACCAAAGGACTCGCCCCAGCCACCCCGTCGGTTTAGTTTTTGGCATGAGGAAACGATACCACTGTTTTCACAGGGTGGCCTCTTTAGGCCCCAGTTGAAGGAATGTCAAAGGTCCGGGGTCGGCGACGATCCTTCCACAGCAGACCCAGCCCGAACGAGCCAACTTATGCCCGCTCCATGCCCGACGCTGCTTTGGATGGCACCGCGATGCCCAATATCTGATCGCGAATCGTTTCTGGATAAACACTGCCAAGAAGGATGAACTCCCGCGACTTGCCTGTTGCCAGATTGATCCGAATACGTCCGCAGTGCGGAATGAGGCCCATTCCCCATTTCTGCTTGTCAATAATCACGGCGGAGACGATCTCCGCACGGCGAATAAAGAAGCCGCCTTTCAGTGCGGCCAGCTTCCGGATTGCATCGTAGTCCTGCATCATCTCCGGATCAACAAGCAAATCCGCGTAGGACTGGAAATAATTCGGCCGTGTGCCTGTGACCGCTCCCATTGCCTTCCAGCCGTAAATTCCCTCCGGCGCTGCAAAAACAACATACGTTCGATTCAACATCAACGCGTAATACTCCATGGCAACAAAGCCGGTCAGCGGGACATTATGTCTGTTGGAGTAAGCCGGTTCCTCGTCAAGGATAGCCGCAACCTTGCCGCTTGACTCGGAGGTCAGATAAATGTATGGAAATGTGAATATGAAACTTGCCAGCCCGAAGACTGCGGAAACTTCAAGATTGACACTCCAGTTCGTATGCCAGTGCCCGTCAAAGATTCCATCGAGCACAATGCGCAAAATAATCATCGCCAAGCAGCATCCCAAAATGTAGAGAGAGAAAATCGTTGCATTTTTCAAGCTTTGGAGTATCGGTTTGTTGGGCGTCATTACAGTCTATCCGGAGTCTCTTTTGTTGAGGGCCAACTTGACTGAATTGTACAGCTCCCGAGGGGAATCGCAAGGCCTCAGTTACGATCCGCTTGGTGCGCCGCCAGTGGTTTGCGCATCGGAGGTGTCATTTTTGCGCATAGCGCATGAGTAACCGGCAATCCGGAAGTAATTCTCAGTTGATGTTAACAGCCCAAAGCGCTCATGGATGCGCGAAGCTCTCCTTGTCTCCAGCTTCGGGTGTGGATTCAACACTTCTGGAACCGACCCGCTGATGAATAAACGCGCTACTTGGCCTGGGCCGCGGCATCGTCGATATACAGCCCGGCGTTGCTCTTGTCCACCAGCGAGGTCCCTGTATCCACAAATGCCGGATACGGCGCAAAGGCATTCGAGCTGTAATTCCTGGCCAGCGAGGCAGGCGGATTGTGGTAGATCGCATCCAGTGACTTCAGCCCGCAGTAGCCCATCGTGTACGGCTTCTGCGCTACGGTGGAGTCGATAACGCCGGCCTTGATCGCCTCCAGCGTATCCGGATCCACATCCCAGCCAACAACCAGACGGTCGCCGGCGTTGTTGCGCTTCAGCGCATCGGAGACGGCAAGAGCCGAGCTTGAGACCAGGCCGATATATGCGTCCACCTTCTTGTCGCCGGTGAGCGCCATCGACTCCTGCGTCCAGTCGAAGGCCTTGCGCGTGTCGCCCTTGATATCGATCACGTCCACAATATGTAGATCGGGGCGCGCGGCGAAGACCTCCTTGAAGCCCTGCAGACGCTCCTCGGTGTTGGCCTGATGCGCGAAGGTGAAAAAGACCACATTGCCTCTGCCGCCCAGCTTCTGCACCACACGCTGCGCTCCCAGCCGCCCGGCCTCCAGGTTGTTGGTCCCGATAAAGAAGAGCCTGCGGCTGCCCGGCGCATCCGAGTCGAGGGTAATGACGGGAATGCCTGCCGCAATCGCCGCATTGATCTCCGGCAGCAGCAGATCCGCATCGGCGACGGAGATCAGAATCCCCGCCGGCTTCGTGGCGATGGCATGATGCAGTGCGTCCAGCTCGGCCTGAGGATCGTGCCCGGCCGGCCCATCCATCTTGGCGGTCACCTTGTACTCTGCCGCCGCCTTGCTGAAGCCCGCGGCTGCCGTCTGCCAATAAGGCAGCGCCATATCCGAGGCGATCAAATAATAGACTTCGTTGACCGAATGCCGCGCACAGCTTGACGTCGAAAAGATTGCCAGCGCCAGCAGCGCCCATGCCATACCCTTGATCGCCTTCATCAATGCCTCCGGTGCTCGTGGAAATCGCCTATCTTCCTCTGTGGACTGTAACTCGTTTGACGTGCAGTCGCCGGATAGAATTGCACATCTTGGAGCGCAAGATTCCCGATTGCGGTATAACCGGAGTGGGAGTGCAAAATGCGGAGCGAACTTCGGGAGGCGATTCGATGACGGAGACTCAACTCAAGCCATCCTTCGCGCTGCCTGCGGGCGTAGCCGCCGCTGAGGGCGAGCTCAACCGCCGCGCCTTCGACGAGCCGCCCCACCCCTACCGCTCGGCCTTTGCCCGCGACTCGGCGCGCGTCCTCCACGCCCGCGCCTTTCGCCGCCTGGCCGGCAAGACGCAGGTCTTCGCCCGCTTGACGGGCGACGCGCCCTCGGACCACTTCCGCAGCCGTCTCACCCACACCCTGGAGGTCACCCAGATCGCCCGCACGGTCGCCCGCGCGCTCGGCCTCAACGAGGAGCTGGCCGAGGCTCTCGCGCTCGTCCACGACATCGGCCATCCGCCCTTCGGCCACGCCGGCGAAAAAGCCCTCGACCAGTCTCTCAGCGCCTTCGGCCTCGGCTTCGACCACAACCTGCACGCGCTGCGCATTGTCACCTGGTTCGAAGAGCGTTATGCCGGCTTTCGCGGCCTCAATCTCACCCTCGGCGTGCGCGAGGGGATCATCAAACACTCACGGGATTATTCACTTGAGCGCCATCCCGAGCTGGCCGAGTACCTGCTCGACCGCCTGCCCCCGCTCGAAGCGCAACTGATCGATCTGTCCGACGAGATCGCCTACACCACGGCAGATCTCGACGACGGCCTCGACTCCGGCATTCTCTCGCTCGACGAGGTGCGTGAAGAGGTCGCTCTCTTCCGCCGCTTCCACGACGCCGTCCTCCGCGAGCATCCCTCGGCGCCCGAGCGGCTGGGCGTCTACGAGGCGCTCAAGCGCCTGCTCAATTCACTCGTCACCGATCTGATCGAACAGATGCGCCGCGGCGTGGCCGATCTCGGCGCAACCACGCTCGCGGAGATTCGCCTCGCGCCCCGCCGTCTGGCCGCGCTCAGCCCGCCGATGGAGGCCCAGCGCGCCACCGCCAAGCAGTTCCTCTACGCCCATCTCTACAACTCGCCCGCAATGGAGGAGGCGCACGCTCACGCCGTTGAAGTGGTGCAGGGCTTGTTTGCCGCGCTCATCGGCGATCCGCAACAGCTGCCCGCTGACGACCGCGCGCTGATTGCCGCCGAAGGCCTTGAACGCACCGTCGCCGATTACATCGCCGGCATGACCGACAGCTACATCGAGCAGTTGTGGCAAAAGAGAGGCAACGGCGCATAGGGCAACCGCAATGCGCAAACAACCCTCCCTCCCCGCGCATTTACAATAGCTGCTGTGCAGCCCGAAAATTCTTCACCCATCATTCTCGCCGAGCGCCTGACCAAGGTCTATGCGGCAGGCCGTCTTCAGGTCACCGCCGTGCGCTCCGTCTCGCTCTCGGTTCAGCCGGGTGAGTTCGTCGCCATCGTCGGAGCCTCCGGCAGCGGCAAGTCCACGCTCTTTTATCTGCTGGGCGGGCTCACCCGCGCCACTGAGGGCCGCGTGGTCATCGACGGCATCGACTTTGCCCAGCTCACCGACGCTGAGCGTACCCGTCTGCGCAAGCACCGCATCGGCTTCGTCTTTCAAAAGTTCAACCTGCTGCCCACGCTCTCGGCGATGGGCAACATCGAGATCGCCTACGCCGTCAGCGGCCGCGCCAAAGGAAAGAATGGCCAGCCCCTCGACCGCGCCTATCTCGATCATCTCAGCGATCTGCTCTCCATCAAGGGACGGCTCGACCACCGCCCCAGCGAGCTGAGCGGCGGCGAGCAGCAGCGCGTGGCCATTGCGCGGGCGCTCATCACCCGTCCGGCCATCGTGCTGGCCGACGAGCCCACCGGCAACCTGGACACCAAAAGCTCCGATGCGGTGCTCTCCATGCTGCTGCGCTCCAATCGCGAGCTGGGCCAGACGACGCTGATGATCACCCACAATCCCGAGGCGGCATCGATCGCCAGCCGCATCCTCACCATGCGCGACGGCGAGATCGTGGGCGAGCGGAAGGGCGGCGGCGCCCTGCAAACGCACTCGGAGATAGCCGGGGTGTAATGGTCGGCGGCTTCGGTTTGACCGGATTTGCCCTGCGCCGTTATACTCAATCTTGCAGCAAGCGGGAGTAGCTCAGTGGTAGAGCATTGCCTTGCCAAGGCAAGGGTCGCGAGTTCAAATCTCGTCTCCCGCTCCATTCCGCCCACCGGCCCCGGCCGGATTGGCTACGGCGGCATGGATCGATCCGCATGCAAGTTCAGGCAGCCCTGCCAAGGCGCGGTACCCAAGTGGTAAGGGAGAGGTCTGCAAAACCTTTATGCGCCGGTTCGATCCCGGCCCGCGCCTCCAATCTTTTCAATAATTTACAAATAATTCCCTTCAAGCCATGCCGCCCAGTGCAGTGGGAACTGTAGTGACCGATTCCCTTCGCTATTCACTGAATGGCCTGTGAGACCATCTGAGCATTCCGCTCGGTGGCTGCAATCCTCTGTGCGCTTACGAATTTCTCCAGCCGTTGCATGGCCCTCATTTGGTGCTCCTGCGTCGGGTGAGCGTAACGCATGACCATATTGATCTTGGAATGGCCCAACATGGCCGCCAGCGTAACGAGGTCAATGCCGGATTCTGCCGCCCGTGTAGCCCAACTGCCCCATATCTCGATTTTGAGATGTGGGGTCTTTGAACTAAAACCGTCGATTTTTATTTTTTCAATGCATTCGAGTTCATCGAATCCCAGATCTCAAAAGCGCGACCTGGGGCATCCAACTTTTGTAGTATGTTGGGATGTGGGCCATCCGCCGTGGCGGGCCACAATGAAAGCGGATTGCATTTCATTCGACCATTCGATTCTCCGGGATTTCCGACGACAGGTCTTCGTCGCCAGGGTGATTCGCTCCACTCGTTGCGCCCGGCAACGACCTGAGCGCAGGCGGTCTGCTGCAAAGAGGCTTTTCCTATGTCCATGCATCGCGCACTTCGTCTTGTTGCCCGGTCCGTTGCGGCCGCGGCATTGCTCTGCGGCCTGGTGGTCGCGGTTCGCCCGGTTGCCGCGCAGCAGCCCTACAAGATCGTTGATCGCTGGAAGCTGGGCGGCGAGGGCGGCTGGGATTATCTGCTGGCCGAGCCCGCGGCACACCGGCTTTATCTGACGCGGGGCAACCACGTCGATGTGCTGGATACGCGGACGGGCAAGCCGATTGGCTCGATCGCCGGTCTGCACGGCACGCACGGCGTGGCGCTGGATACGGCGGGCAAATTTGGCTACATCTCGGACGGCGGCGGCAACGCAGTGGTGGTCTTCGATCGGGCGACGCTGGCGACGGTGGCGACGATTGCCGCGGGAACGAATCCCGACGGCATCGTCTTTGAGCCTGCGACACAGACCGTGTGGGCCTTCAACGGACGCAGCAAGGATGTGACGGTGATCGACGCCGCGACGAACAAAGGGTTGGCCACGATTCCGCTGCCCGGCAAGCCGGAGTTTCCCGCGGTCGATGGCAAGGGCACGGTCTTCGACAATATCGAGGACAAAAGCGAGATCGTCCGTTTGGACGCGCACTCGCTGAAGCTGACCGCGGAGTGGCCGACGACGGGCTGCGAAGGGCCGAGCGGGCTGGCGATCGACGCGAAGAGCAAGCGGCTGTTTCCCGTCTGCGGCCGCAAGAAGATGGGCGTGATCGACTTCAAAAGCGGCAAGGTGTTGGCGACGGCCGAGATCGGCAACGGCCCGGATGCCGCCGGTTGGAGCGCCAAGCGCAGGCTGGCCTTTGCCTCCTGCGGCGAGGGATTTCTGTCGGTGATCGATGCAAGCGCAGCGGGCTATCCGACGATCGAGACGCTGCCCACGCAGGCCGGAGCGCGCACCATGGCCTACGACGCAGCCGCCGACCGTGTCTATCTGGTCACCGCCGAGTTCGGCCCGCGTCCGGCGCCAACGCCGGAGAATCCGCGGCCACGGCCGGCGATCGTCCCCGGCAGTTTTGTGGTGCTGGTGGTTGGACGATAGAGTGATTGATCCGGCAAGAAATCAGTGACATTCTCTCCCACCCATTTCCGCAAAAAACGCGGGAATGGATGGGGCGCCCAAACAGTATTGAGTTGCCGAATCAATAACCGAGTTACATCCGATTGATCAGCGAGGCGATGCAGGCGGCGCCGAAGCCGTTGTCGATGTTGACGACCGAGACGTTGGGCGAGCAGGTGTTGAGCATGCCGAGCAGCGCGGCGACGCCGCCGAAGGATGCGCCGTAGCCGACGCTGGTGGGCACGGCGAGGACCGGGGCGTTCACCAGGCCGCCGACGACCGTGGGCAGCGCGCCCTCCATGCCGGCGCAGACGATCAGCACGCGCGCCGATTGCAGGCTGTTTTTCTGCGCCAGCAGGCGATGGATGCCGGCGACGCCGACGTCGGCAATCAGTTCAACAGTATTGCCCATCAGGCGGGCGGTGACGACGGCCTCTTCGGCGACCGGCAGGTCGCTGGTTCCAGCGCAGACTACGGCGATCGTTCCCTTGCCTGGCGTGGTTGCAGCCTGCGTCAGCGTGATGGCGCGGGCGGTCTCGTGAAATTCTGCGCGCGGCTCGGCTGCAAGGACCGCTTCGTACATCTCGCGCGAGGCGCGCGTGGCCAGCACATTGCCGCCTGCCGCGGCCATGCGGGCAAAGATAGCGGCCACCTGAGCGGCGGTCTTGCCCGCGGCGAAGATCACTTCGGGCATTCCGGTGCGCAGCGCGCGATGGTGGTCGAGCTTGGCGAAGCCGATATCCTCGAAGGGCAGAGTGCGCAGGCGATCAAGCGCGGCCGGGACATCGGTGCGGCCTGCAGCAACTTCGTTGAGCAGCGATTCAATCTGTGCGCGATCCATCAGCGATTCTCCTTTGCGATGGCGTATGCTTGCTGAGCCGCCTCCATCACGCGCTTGAGCGGAACCGAATGCTGCTCGGCGAGCGAGCGGCATTCCTCGAACTCGGGAGCGGCGTTGGCGATGGTTCCGTTGGGCAGGCGGGCGATCTTGATCTTCACCTTGCCCCATTGAGTTTCAACCTCGGCAAACTCGCGCGCCAGAGCGACCTTCTTCTCCAGGCGCCAGCGCAGGCCGATGGTGGTCGTCTCGCGGAAGATGATTTCCTGGAGCGCAGGCACTAAATCGGGATGGCAGAGCACGGTCATCTGCACGCCAGTGCGTCCCTTTTTCATCTGGATGGAAGTTCGGTAAACATCCCATGCGCCGGAGGCGAGCAGCTTCTCGCTGACGTAGGCGAGCAGTTGCGGATTGCTGTCGTCGATCACGGTTTCGATGACGGCGATGGAATCTTCTGTTGCTTGACCGCTCTGTTCGCCGACGAGCAGGCGCAGCAGATTCGGTTCGCCTTTGGTCTCGCGCCCGCCCGCGCCGTAGCCGCTCTTCAGGATGCGCATGGCGGGCAGTTTCTCGTAGCGCACATCGAGCATGCGCAGCAGCACGGCGCCGGTCGGGGTGACGCGTTCCATTGGTGGACCTGCCGCATAGACCGGCGCGTCTGCCAACAAAGCCAGTGTGGCCGGAGCGGGAACGGGCAGCGTGCCGTGCTGGCAGCGAACGGTTCCGCTGCCCACGTTGAGCGGCGATGCGAGCCATTGGCCGACACCGAGCGCCTCGGCTCCAACGGCGGCGCAGACGATATCGACGATGGTGTCCACCGCGCCGACCTCGTGGAAGTGAACCTCTTCGATGGGGACGGAATGGATGGCGGCCTCGGCCTCGCCCAGCAGTTGAAAGGCGCGGATGGAGCGCTCTTTCACGCTCTCGCTTAGCGGTGCAGCGCGGATGATTGCGAGGATCGCCGAGAGCGAACGATGCGGCGCGTGGGCGTGAGGATGGTGCTCATGATGCGCTTGGTCATGATGGCCATGCCCATGCTCATGACTGTGTTCATTTTCTGTTCCCTGTTCCCTGCTCCCTGTTCCCTCGTCCGTAAGAACGTCGATTTTGGTTGCGGCCAGGCCCCCGCGGCTTACCTTGCGCGCTTCCAGTCGCGCGCCCACGTTGAGCGCGGCCGTGGTCTCTTCCAGGCAGGCAAAGGGAAGGCCGGCATCGACCAGTGCGCCCAGCAGCATATCGCCGCTGATTCCGGAGAAGCATTCGAGATAGCCAATTCGCATCGCATTGTGATTCTAAACTGTCGGCAGCGCGCCGCGCCGGGCGAGCACTTCGACGGGCAGAACAGCATTCATTGCTCCGGAGCGGAAGCCCTGGCAGTCGAGGGTGACGAACTGGAAGCCGATCGGCGAGAGTGCGGCGGTGATCGCGTCGAGCATCTCCATCGTGAGAGCGCGGGCGAGTTCATTGCGGGCCAGTTCGACGCGGGCCAGCGGGCCGTGATGGCGAACGCGCAGCTCGCGAAAGCCCAACTGGCGCAGGCACTGTTCGGCGCGTTCAACTTGATCCAGTACTTCTCGGGTGACGGCGCGGCCATACTCGACGCGCGAGGAGAGGCAGGGCGCGGCGGGACGGTCCCAGAAGGGGTAGCCCGAGGCGCGGGCGAGTGAGCGGATCTCGTCTTTGGTCAGTCCGGCCTCGGCCAGCGGAGCCAGCACGGCGTGCTGCTGGGCGGCGCGCTGACCGGGTCGATAGTCGCGGGTGTCGTCGGCATTCATGCCGTAGGCGATCTGCGTGAATCCCAGCCTGGGGGCGAGCGCCTCCATCGCCAGGAAGAGCGTGTCCTTGCAGTGGAAGCAGCGGTCGGCGTCGTTGCGTTGATACTCGGGACGGCTCAGCTCCTCGGTGGCGAGGATGTGCAAAGGAATCGCTTCGGCGCGCGCAAAGGCGCGGGCTTCGTCAAAGTCGCGGCGGGCGAGGCTGGGCGAGTCGGCGATGACAGCGAGCATCTTATCGCCGAGAACGCGATGAGCCACTGCGGCCAGAAAGGCCGAATCGACGCCGCCGGAGTAGGCGACCATCAGCCTGTCGAGCTGAGCGAGCCTTGCCTCCAGCGCGCGCAGTTTGGAGGTGCTCTCCGCTTCGACGGACTCAGGGGAAGGGGTGTGGGTTTCTGCCGCCATGGGCAGATTATATTCCTTTGGCGGATGCGCGCTACGGGCGGCGGTAGACATCGTATGCAACCAGAGTGCGATAGGGCCGGAAGATTTGTTGTAGGGCCTGGAGCGTGGCCTCGCGCTGCGGGGTTACATCTTCCTTGATCTGCAAATTGCGCTTGACGATCAGCCAGCGCGTATGGCGGCGCTCGGCCTCGGCGACAAGCGTGGCGGGCGTGGAGAGCGGATCGGTGGCGTTGTCGAAGAGCAGGACGGGAAATTGCGGTGTGCGGCCGGTCGAGAAGTAAAAAGGATCTTCACCGGGGAGCAAAATAATTCCGTCGTTGAGCGGAATTTCCTGGGCGGAAAAGCGCAGGAGTTCTTCAAACTCCGGCATATATGGTCCGCAGACGGCCATGCCCTTCAGTGCGGGAATGGTGGAGTGAAGCGCGGGGCCAGGAGGAAGTTGTGCGTAGCCGAGGCGATCTTCGCTCACGGTGTAAAGACCGCCGCAGAGCAAGAGCGTGACGGAGACGATTGCCGTGAAGGTTGGCGCAACGAAGAGCCGGCGCGCTTCCGTGTTGATTGCCTCGACGGTGGCAATGTATGCGATCATCTCTGCGACGAGCAGCAGGAGCAGCGGCCAGATGGCGTAGGTCGATCCCCACAACTGCTGGGAGAGAAATGTGCCGTGGATGGCGGCGAGGATGAGGATTGGAAGGCCAGAGCGCAAAGTCGGTCGGCGGCAGAGATTCCAGAGCGCGAGTGCGGCGGCAAGGATCAGTAGCAAGGGCCAGAGAGCCAGAAGAGAGTCGGCGCGGTCATCGGCGTCGGTGCTCAGAAATAAACCGGCGAGCGTCCAGAGAAACGGCGCCGCGAGCAGACAGAGAGCTGCGATGCGCGCCCAGAGAACCTTGTGGCTGCGCAGAAGAATGAGTGCAACAGCGACACACGGCAGAGTCCACGACAGCGAGGGATCGGCGTAGACGGCGAGCATCACACGAAGGCCGGGCAGACGGCGCTCGGATGCGAATTGAATCGTCCAGTGAAGGTAGTTGCGCACACCAGCGGTGAGGTGCAGCAGCAGGAGCGCGGCGAGAAGGGTGGCAACGGCTCCGGCAAAAAGAGCGGCGAAACGCACAGGGCTTTTCTGCTCAGCGGGATCGCGGCGCTCGCGTTGGGCGAGTATCAACAGCAGAAGTAGCGCGAAGGCGGCAGCGAGAAAAGGCAGGCCGATATTCTGCTTGAAGAAGAGAGGCAGAGGAAGCGCAGCTCCAGTGAGAAAGAAACGCAGACGCGAGGAGGATGCGGCGGAATCTTCCGGCAGGCGCTGCAGGAGAAAGATCGCGAGGAGAATGGAGAAGGCGGTGTCGCAATCGTAGGAGGGAAAAGGCAGGATGCTGTAGACGCCGAGCGGAATGAGCGGCAGGGCAAGTAGGAGCGAAACAAGCCATGCCGCGCGGAGTTTTCCATCGAGCGTGCGCAGGATGATGCGCCAGGCGAGCACGGCGGCCAGGCCGTTGACGAGGGCGGCGTAAAGCACGTGATGAAAGAAGACGCGCCCGGTAAGGCGCATAATCGCCGCCTGAAGGAGAAAAGTGAGCGGGGAGTGAACCAGCGGAAAATCGCGATAGGGCATCTGGCCGAGCGCAATGCGGAAGCTCGTGTCGAGCGTGTAGCTCGCATCCCAGAGGACGCAGAGATGCGCATTCTGCCAGAGGACCACGGCGGCGGCGGCAAGCAAAAGCGCGGCGGCGGCCAGTGAGTCGCGCGGGCGCAGGCGGGTGAGCGGCTGCGGATCGAGTGGGGCCGGTTGGAGCTGATTGGAAGGTGAGGGCCTCAATTCATTGATTTTCAATGCTGGAGTACTCTTGCGCAAGGGCGGCATTTTCGGGCTGGTTGTGCAATCGCGTGCTGGCCGTCACTGCAACTTCATCGGGGTTGCCGTAGCCGTTGATTGAGGCGTACAACGGGGTTGAGCGGAGATTGCGAATGAGCAGAGCGCGCAACGACAGTCGGCGGGAGTTTCTGAGGAAATCCTTATCCGGTGCTGCGTTTCTGTGCGCGGGCGGCGCGGCGCAAGCGCTGGCGGTTCCAGAAACAACGGCCGCGGGCACACGGTCCAAGGTAGTGGTGGCGCGCGATGAGCAGTTGCGCGGCTCGGGCGCGGTGGTCGATGCGCAACTGATACGGGCGTTGCTCGACCGTGCGATGCAGGCGCTCACCAAGCGTGATCGCGCAATCGATGCGTGGCGCAAGATCATCCAGCCGGGAGAGACCGTCGGCCTGAAAGTGAACACGCTGGGCGGCAAGGGAATCTCGACGAATGTGCAACTGGTGGAGGCGGTCTGCGAGCGCTTGCAGGAGGCGGGAATCCGGCCCGGCGCGATCGTCGTCTGGGACCGCGACAGCGCGGAGTTGGAGCGCGCCGGCTTCCGCATCGAGACGGGCAATGAACGCGTGCGCTGCTTCGGCACCGACCGCGCCGGCTACGAGGATGAGTTATCGGCCTATGGCAGCGTGGGCAGCCGTGTCTCGAAGATTCTCACCCAGTATTGCAATGTGCTGATCAATCTTCCGGTGCTGAAGGACCACGACGGCGCGGGCGTGACGATTGCGCTCAAGAATATGTACGGCGCGATTCACAACCCCAACAAATATCATCCCAACGGCTGCAATCCTTACGTTGCGGATCTGAATATGCTGCCGGAGATTCGCACGAAGATGCGCCTGACGATCTGCGATGCCACGACGGCGATCTATGAGGGCGGGCCAGGCTACAAGCCGGAGCACTGCTGGAACGCCAATGCATTGCTCGTCTCCACCGATCCGGTGGCGCTCGACCAGACCGGATGGCAGATGATCGAGCGCAAGCGCGCGCAGATGGGCATGAAGACGCTCGCGGCCGAAGAGCGCGCGCCGAGTTACATTGTCACTGCTGCCGATGACGAGCATCGGCTGGGAAATTGCGATCCGAAGAGGATTTCGATTGTTGAGGTTTAGCTGGAAAGTTCGCGGAAAGGGCCCGAATGTTTTGTGAATTGGATACAGAGATCGGCATAAATAATCCGCTCGACCGGCGCTCGTTTTTGAAGTGTGCGCTGGCTTCCGGCGCGGCGCTGGGAATGAGCGGGGCGGCGATGCGCGCCGAAGCGGCTCCGGCCAGCGGGGACGATGCGCGCTATCTCGTCGAAGCGAAGTTCTATCAGAAGATCGAGAACGGCAAGATCAAGTGCAAGCTCTGCCCGCGCGAGTGCAAGGTGGGCGATCGTGAGCGCGGCTACTGCGGGGTAAGAGAGAATCGCGGCGGCACTTACTATTCTCTTGTTCACTCGCGGGTCTGCGCCGCGCACGTCGATCCCATCGAGAAGAAGCCGCTCTTCCACTATCTGCCGGGGACGATTGCCTTCTCGATTGCCACGGCCGGCTGCAACGTCAACTGCAAATTCTGCCAGAACTGGGATATCTCGCAATCGCGCCCCGAGGAGGTTCCCGCGCAGTATATGCCGCCCAGGAGCGTGGCCGAAATGGCCAAGCAATACAACTGCCCCACGATCGCCTACACCTATAGCGAGCCGGTGATCTTTGCCGAATACCTGATGGATACAGCCGATGCGGGCCATGCGGCGGGCGTGCGCAGCATCGTGGTTTCGAATGGATTCATGCAGCAGGATTCGTTGAAAGAGGCGTACGGCAGGATGGACGCCGTCAAGATCGATCTGAAGTCCTTCTCCGAGTCCTACTACAGCAAGGTTGTGACAGGCCAATTGAAGCCGGTGCTTAATTCGCTGGTGACGCTGCGCACGATGGGCAAGTGGACGGAGATTGTCTATCTGGTGCTGCCGACCTTGAATGACAGCGACCAGGAATTTCGCTCTCTGGCCCAGTGGATCAAGGCGAATCTGGGCGCGGATGTGCCGCTGCACTTCACGCAGTTCCATCCCCAGTATCTGCTGAAGAATCTGCCCATCACGCCGGTCGAGACGCTGGAGCGGGCCAAGGCGATCGCCGACGCCGAGGGGTTGCACTTTGTTTATATCGGCAACGTGCCGGGCCATCCAGCGCAGAATACCTATTGCCCCAAGTGCCGCAAGATGATCGTCGAGCGCGTGGGATTTGTCGCCAACGAGATGCTGATTAAGAACAGTAAGTGCCCATTCTGCCAGCAGCCGATTCCCGGGGTATGGCACGTGTAAGGAAGGAGCGCGGATGAGTGTTCTGATGAATGCGCACGCCTGTTGGCTGGCTGCGCCGCTGCTTGCGTTTGTGTTTTTCGCGCCGCTCGGAGGCGTTCACGCGAGCGGTGCGCCGAAGGTGCGGCAGGCGGCCGTTGCCGGCAGCTTCTATCCCGCCGACGCGAAGACGCTTTCGGCGACGATCGACGAACTGCTCGCGCGCGTCTCTCAGCCGGCAATCGCGGAGCCGATCCTCGCCGCGGTTGCGCCGCACGCGGGCTACGAGTACTCCGGGCCGGTGGCCGCATACACCTACGCCGCGCTGCAGGGACGCAAGTACACGCGCGTCGTGGTGATTGCGCCGACGCATCGCGTGGCCTTCGATTACACATCCATCTACGATGGCGACGCTTATGCGACGCCGCTGGGGGTTGTGCCGGTGGACAAGGCTTTCGCGCGTGAGCTGGTCAAGATGAGTTCGTCGATGCAGCTCTCCGGCACTGGGCACGATCCAACACAGGAGGGCGGTGAGCACGCGATCGAGGTCGAGCTGCCCTGGCTGCAAAAGGTTCTGGGCAGCTTTGAAGTCGTGCCCATCGTGATGGGCGATCAGAGCTACGAGAGCAGCCGTGCGCTGGGCGTGGCGCTGACGAAACTTATCAAGAGCCAGGCGAATCCCGGCGAGACGCTGGTCGTGGCCAGCTCCGATCTCTCGCACTATCACCCATACGATGAAGCAGTGACGATCGATCACAAGACGCTCGCAGCGCTCGCGGCGTGGGATTACTTCAGTATGTCGCGCAACTTTCAATCGCGCGTCTGGGAGGCCTGCGGCGGCGCGCCGATTGTGGCCACGATGATTTACGCCGAGCGCATGGGCGCCAACCAGGCGCGAGTCTTGAAGTACGCAAACTCGGGCGATGTGACCGGCGACAAGTCGCGCGTCGTCGGCTACAGCGCGGATCTTTTCGTGAAGGCGAATGGCGGCAAGGCCGCAGCGACGCCGTTTTCGCTGAGCGACGATGAGAAGCGCCAACTGCTTGCCGTGGCGCGCAGCTCGGTGGAGATGGTCGTGGGCAAGGATAAACTTTATGAGCCGCCGGCGCCCGCGAGCGCGACGCTGAATCAGGAGCGCGGAGCCTTCACGACTCTCACCATTGCGGGTCAGTTGCGCGGCTGCATCGGCTACACCTCGGCCTTCAAGCCGCTCTATGTGACGGTGCGGGATACGGCGACGCACGCCGCGCTGCATGATCCGCGCTTCCGGCCGGTGACGGCGGCGGAGCTGCCCAGCCTGGAGTATGAGCTCTCCGTGCTCTCGCCGCTCGGCCGCGTGACGGATGTGGACGAGATCCGCGTGGGCGAGCATGGGCTGCTGATGAAGAACGGCGGCAACGAGGGGCTGCTGCTGCCGCAGGTTCCGGTGGAGCAGAAGTGGGATAGGCAGACCTTCCTCGAACAGACCTGCCGCAAGGCGGGGATGGCCGCCGGCTGCTGGAAGGACGAGGATACGGATATCTTCAGCTTCACCGCGGTTGTCTTCAACGATCACAAATCCTGAAGCGAAGGCGATCCCTGCCTCGTGGACGGCAATTGCCAAACAGCCGGCGAGGGCAGGACCTTACAATGGTGCTGAGAGCGCAACGCATCTTGCAGGGGAAGGGAAGCCGGTTTGAAAGCACTCGTACTGCGATGCCTGGCCCGATGCATGGCCTGGAGCAATCATCTGCTTCTGCCGCTATTGGTCAAGATGGGCTTTTGGGGCGCGGGCGCCTGGGCGCTGCTGGATTCATCCACCGTCCCCGTTCTGATGGATGCCATTCTGGCCGCCTACATCTGGAACGACAAGCCGCACTTCTGGCTCTATTGCCTGCTGGCCGCCACCGGTTCGGCGATCGGCGGATTGCTGCCCTACGGACTGGGCCGCGCCGGCGGCGAGCTCTTTCTGCTCAAGCGCATCAACCGCAAACACTACGAAAAGATTCGCGCCCGCTTCGAGCGCCAGGAGTTTCTGGCCATGATGATTCCCTCCATGCTGCCGCCGCCCACGCCGTGGAAGGCCTGCGTTTTTGCCGCCGGCGTCTTCGAGATGCGCGTCGTTCCCTTCATGCTCTCGGTCTTTTGCGGACGTCTGCTGCGCTGGTTGATTCTCTCGATGCTGGTGCTGAAGCTGGGCCCGGGCGCGGTGGATCTGGTAGCGCACCACGGGTTGGCACTCCTGGCCATCGTCGGCGGTCTCGCCGTCGCGGGCTTCGCCGGGTGGTATCTGCGCAAGAAGCATTCCGGCACGCTGGAAGGCTGAATTCTTCTCCTTTTCGCGTGTTGTTTCAGTTCTTTCTAATCCTTCATTGTTCTTCGTGGGCCGAATAATTGCTGTGCAAGCAGCGAGAGTCCCTGCTTGAAAGCGGCAGCGGACGATCGATCGATTCAGAAAGGCCTCCTTCGGCCAAATGAAATCAACCTCGTTCCCCCTTGCCAAGGCTCCCTCCCGGCCGCCGAGCTTCGCGCCCGCGGAGAAGATCCCGGTTCTGATGGCGATGGTGCTGCGTGAGTATGACGCCGGTCACATGGCCGAGGTCGAGCGCCTCTGCCTGCAGATCCTGGCTCTCGACGTGCGCCATGCCGACGCCTTATATGTACTCGGGATGGCTGGCATCAAGACCGACCGCTTCGAGCTGGCCGAGCGCATGATCCGCCGCGCCATCGCCGTCAACAACCGCCAGGCCTACTATCACCTTTACCTGGGCAACACACTCCGCGCGCTGGGAAAGACCGACGAGGTGCTGGCCTGCTATGAGCGCGCCGTCGAGCTCGAGCCCGATCTCGTCGATGCCTGCTTCAACCTCGGCAACGCCTATATGGACCGGAAGAGATACGATGAGGCCATTGCCGCCTACCAGCGCGCGCTGGAGATTCAACCCAGCTTTCCGGATGCGTTGTGCAACCTGGGCGCCATCTACCGCCAGCAACTGAAGCTCGACCTTGCCATCGACTGCTTCCGCCGCGCGCTGGCCATCATCCCGGATAATGCCGACCTCTGCTGCAACCTCGGCGACGCCCTTCATGTGCGGGGCAATGTGGAAGAGGCGGTGCAATGGTACAAGCGCTCGCTGGAGCTGAATCCACAGCATCTGAAGGCGTCGAACTGCCTCTGCAACGCCTGCTTCGATTTGGGCAATCTGGAGGAGTCCGTCGCCTGGTGCGAGAGCACGCTGGCCCAGAAGCCCGATTACGGCGATGCTCTGATGAACCAGTGCCTGTTGCAACTGCTGCACGGAGACTATGCTCACGGCTGGCGCAACTACGAGGTGCGCTGGAAGGTCTACACGCCGCGCCTCTTCAATGAGCCGCTCTGGCTGGGCGGGCCGCTCAACGGCGCCACCATCGTGCTCTATGGCGAGCAGGGTCTGGGCGACTCGCTCCAATTTCTCCGCTATGTGCCGATGGTGCAGGCCGCCGGGGGCAGGGTCATCCTCGACATTCCTCCCAACCTGCGCCGTCTGGCCGCGCAGATTCCCGGCCTGGCCGCACTGGTCTCAACCGGCGAGCCGCTGCCGCGCTTTGATTGCCGCTGCCCGCTGTTGAGCCTGCCGTTGGCTTTCGCCACTACATTGGAGACGATTCCGGCGCGCGTGCCTTATCTCGCGGCTCCTCCTGAGGCGCTCCAGGCCGCAGCCGCTTTACCGTGGCCCGCCGAGGGGCTGCGCGTGGGCCTGGCCTGGACGGGAAAAGCCAGCCACCCAAAGAATCGCGCCCGCAGCGTCTCTCTGGAACTGCTGGAGCCGCTCTTCAATTTGGAAGGCGTTCACTTCTACTCGCTGATGATCGGCGAAGCGGTCGCGGAGCTGGCTGCGCGAAAGGCGCCTGTCACCAATCTGGCTCCGTTTACCAGAGATATGGCTGACACGGCCGCGCAGATGGCGCAGATGGATCTGATTCTCTCCATCGACACCTCCATCGCCCATTTGGCCGGCGCGCTGGGCCGTCCGCTCTGGGTCCTGCTCTGCCACCCACCCGATTGGCGCTGGCTGCTGGACCGCGAGGACTGCCCCTGGTATCCGACCGCGCGCTTATTCCGCCAGACCCGCACGGGGGACTGGTCGCAGGTCATCGAAAAGCTGCGCTGCGAACTTGTGGAATTGGCCGCGCACAAGCAGGCCGCTCCGCTGTCGATCTAATACAGCCTGCTCTTCCGCGCAACAGGATTGCCAAGTGCCTGATCGACGTGTAGCGTATGGTTGAAGAGGCCATCGCATGGGTTTCTCTGCGATTCAGCGCCTGTTTCCATTCCATTCCCCGAAAGGAAATCACAACCATGAAGCTGACCACACACCTGCACTATGGCGGCAACTGCGCTGAGGCTCTGCGCTTCTACGAAGAGCATCTGGGCGCAAAGATTCTCTTCAGCATGACCTATGAGCAGATGCCGGAGCCGAAGAATATTCCGCCGGGATATGAGCAGAGCATTCTGCACGCCAGCCTGCGGATTGCGGAGACAACGATCATGGCCGGCGACGCGCCGACTGACGGCTTTCAGCCGATGCGCTCGGCCTATCTTGTGCTTTCGCTTGACAGCAGCGAGGAGGCGGAGCGCATCTTCGCCTTGCTTGCCGAGGGCGGCCAGGTAATCATGCCGATGGCGGAGACCTTCTTCGCGCTCCGCTTCGCCATGCTCCGGGACAAGTTTGGAATCCTGTGGATGCTGATCCATGAGCGCCCACAGCCGCCTGCCGCGTGAGGAAGGCTCTGAAGTTTTGAGAGGGAGTGGGCTTCAACCGCCCCCTGTTCACTGTCCACTGTTCACTGTTCGAGGTAATCCCAGAAGGCGTCGGCGATCTCCGCGCCCAGTTCATTCGCCATGCGCCGCGCGGCGCGCTCGACCTCTTCGATGAGGCCGTGGAGGTAATCGCGCGAGCGCGAGATGGCCACAACGCCGATCGTCGCCGACTGCCAGGTGACCGCCTCGTCCATCTCGGCCACCGAGATGTTGAAGCCCTGCTTCAATTGGTCCTTCATCGAGCGCACCACCTGCCGCCGGTCCTTGAGCGACTGGGCGTGCTCAATGCGAATTTCCAGAGTCAATAGGGCGACCGGCATGGCGTCACAGGAGTTACACCGACAGTGTAAGCCCGAATGGCGCAACCGTGTGAAGAATTTCTAATCCGCAAACTGCGCCAACTGCTCCGGCGCAGGCTTGGGCGTCAGCAGGCTGACCACGACCAACGCCGCCACAGCCGCGAAGAGCGCGGGAAAGATGGCGTCGCGCTCGGCCAGAATCGCCGGGAAGAGGCCTCTGACGGCAGGCAGGTCCCAGGCCAGTGTGACCGCGGTTCCCGTGGCGATCGCCGCCACCGCGCCCCAGGCCGTGACGCGTTTGGAATAGAAGGCCGCCAGCACGACAGGTGTGAGCGCGGCGGAATAAATAGTGTAAGCCCACAGCATCCTGCGCAGGATACTGTCATCGCCGACGGCCTGATAGAGCGCCCAGCAGCCCAGCAGCACCACGGAGAGCCGCGAGACAATAAGGACGCGTTTGTTCGACGCCCCCGGCGCGATATAGCGCACGAAGACGTCGTTGACCAGATTTGTGGCCGGCGAAAACAGGTAGTTCGAGGCCGTCGAGATCACCTTGGCGAAGACCGCGCCCAGCAGCACCGCGCCCATCACCGCGGGCAGGCCGTGACGGGCCGTGTAGGGGATGATCTCGCGCGGATGGAGAGCGACTTCGCCGGTGGGATAGAGCGCCCGGCCGAAGACCGCGATGGCCACAATCAGCGTCTCCAGCAGCACCGTGCCCAGAACCCAGCCGACGACCGAGAGGCGCGCGTCGCGAGCACTGCGCGCGGAGAAGAACTTCTGGTACATTACCTGATTGCCCAGCATCAACAGCAGGACGGGCACAAAGAACTCAAGCGCCCGCGTCAGACCCACTCCCGCGGATTGCCGGAGGCCATGCGCGTCGATACGGTAGTTGCCCAATACCTGAAAATACTCGGGCGGCAATGCCGTGTGCAGCCCCGTCCAGCCGCCGGCCTGGAGAAACAGGTAGGGCGCGGCGATGATGCAGATTCCGGTCACAAGCGAGCCGATGACTACGTCCATGTAAGCCACCGACGACATTCCCGCCAGCGCCGTGGCCGCGATGACGAAGACGGCGATGATGAATGTGCCCATCTCCGGCGAGACCGCGTCGGGAAAGATCAGATGCAAGACATCGCCGCCGCCCTTGAACTGGTAGCTGGTGATGCCGATGTAGGTAAACAGGATCGCGATCGTGCCCAGCACGCGCGCCGTCTGGTTGTAGCGCGCCTCCAGCAGATCGGGCAGCGTGAACTGAGCGAATTTGCGCGCCCTCGGCGCAATGAAGTAGATCGCGAGCAGTCCCAGCCAGCCTCCGGCGGGCTGCCAGAGCGCGGCAAAGCCGTTCTTGTAGGCATTCTCCGCCCCGGCAAAGAGCGACCCCGCGCCGATCCACGAGGTCAGCAGCGTAAGCACCAGCACCGCGGCCGGCAGTGAGCGGCCCGCCACCAGATAATCGGCCTTGGTCTTCACCCGCCAGCCACGATCAAGCGCCACCGCCAGCAAGACAGCGGCAATGACCGCCAGAACAGCGATATACAGATAAGACATGGACGCGCGCTCCGGGCCGGAATGATCGGGTCCTCAGCAGTTTACCGGAAGCGGCCCGCGCCCGGCGCAGCCATTATTTGACCCCCTTGCCGCCAGTTGGTAGACTGGAACTGCGGGGTGGAGCAGCCCGGTAGCTCGTTGGGCTCATAACCCAAAGGTCGCTGGTTCAAATCCAGCCCCCGCAACCACTTAGCCGACAGGCCAACCCAAGATAACCCAAAATAACAGCGCCCGCTAAAACGCCGAGGGTTTCTTGGGCTGTTTGCAGGGTTCTCATGGCTATGCGCTCCTCAGTGCCATTTTGACTACCTTGCTGTTCGCCTCACGCTTGGCACCCATCAAAGCGTTCCCATAAACATTCATCGTGGTCGAAACCTGGGCGTGCCGCATGAGCTTTTGCTGCACCCCCACAGGTGCGCCCGTATCGTCCAACCACGAACGATAGGTGTGGCGGAAGGTGTGCCACCCCACGCTGCCGTACCTGCCAGCGATGCTCCAACGCTCTTCGTGGAGCGGTAACCGCTTGCCGTTCGGCGTCGGACTATCGGTCATGCACCAGACACCTGAACCGGCACCGCACTTCGGGCACTCCATCAGGCAGCATCCAGCAGGCCGGATGTAGTCCTGCTGGAGGGGAGCCGTATGGTAGTGCCGTCCGGTGACCTGACTCGTAAAGACCAGCTTCAACCCAATAGACTGGGTTTTTTCGCCCGATTTGGCTTCCCTCTCGCACCGCATCTTCCATTCCAGAAGAATTACCGCGAAATCGGGATCGAGCGGCAACTCGTCTTCCGAGTACTCCGTCTTCACCGTCTTGACCCGACCGTGAACGACAGCCCGGGAAATTCTCATGCTCAGGTTCTCGAAGTCAATATCCTGCCATTCGAGCGCCAACACCTCTTCGGCCCGGAGGCCGGTGCACTGCGCCACCATGACCATCGTGCGGCATGGTTCCGGCAGCAGAGCGACGATGAGGTAAAACTGCTCGACAGTGAGAACAACCGGCTTCTTCTGACGCTTGCTGATCCCCTTGACCTCGACCAGTTCCATCGGATTCCGCTGCCACTCGACCAACTCCCACAGCATGGCCTTCTCATACAGCCTGTGCATGATGGCCTTGACATGGCCTTTGGTCTTCGGTGCGGCATCCATCTTCTTCAACCAATCTTGAACCTGAACGGGCTTCATCCGCGTGATGTGGGTTCCTCCCCACTTCGCGCGAACTTGTTTGATGACACTCAGATAGGAGACGGCTGTCGAATAGCTGAGTTCACCCTCGTCGCACAGATCACCGGGGCGTCGCTGCCTGATTTCGAGCAGCCTTTCCTCCTCGATGAAGCGGTCCAAAACGGCGTTGAAGGTCGGCTCCAGAATGGCAAGGGTGGGGTTTTCTGAGTTGAGTTTAAGCACAAAAGCCTCCAGATGCCGCTCGGCGGCAACTTGCGTGGGGAACTTCTCTGTGCTCAGGTACATGGATTTTTCGTTTCCGGTCGCGGGATCTTTGTAGCGGTATTCCCACGCCCATTTGTTGTTAGCCCGCGCCACTCGGCGCAGACTGCCTCTCTGAAATCGTTGCCGTCTGAACTTCAAGGATTTTGCTCCTGTCCAGTCAGAGCAGCATGGTTGGTTGTGTTCGAGTTTAATCCATGCTCCAACCAAATGTTTAGTGAACTCAGCCTGAATCTCCATCGTTTGCCCACCTTCAGTGCAGGAATTTGTCGGCCTCGTGCCATTGTTTCCAGCGTCTTCCAGTGCATTCCAAGCAACGAAGCGGTCTCGCGGAGATCGAGCAATTCTTCAAACGCGCTCAATTTCCGGTTTTCTGGTTGAGGTGTTCGAGTTGAGACTTGCTGCTGAAAATCCAATGATTCTGTCGGATATCTCATTTGCCCCTCGCCTGCTGCAGAATTTGCTTAGTCTGACCCGGTCCCAAGCGCTGGTAGCATCTCCCCGTTTTCCTTTTCAGTCAAATCGGCAACAAACGGACAATTTTGGTATTGAGAAGCAAGTTCGCAATCTCCACGTGTAGCCCAAACGGGTGATTTCAATCGACTGTTTGGCGCCTAAATCGTGTCTCGGTCTCGCAGACTCCTGGGATTTGACCGAGTTGGCGACCTGAACGATCCTGTCCCCGGTAAATGAGGTGGGGCAGGATGTTTGAATCGTTCGACGATTTGATGGAACGGCTCAAGGCGACCGGGTATTTCATCGATCCGGTCATGGTACAGGTCGTCTATCTGGCGGCGAAGTTGCAAAAGCCGCTGCTGCTTGAGGGACCTGCGGGGAGTGGCAAGACGCAATTGGCGGTTTCCGTTGCGCAGGCGGCCGGGACGCATATCGAGCGGCTGCAATGCTACCGCGGTGTCACTGAGGACAAAGCCATCGGGCGATTCGATGAGAGCCTTCAGCGGCTTTATATGGAGTACTCGAAGGGGAACGGAGAGAGCGGGAGCTGGCGCGAGTTGCAGGCCAACCTCAAGGGGCGCGATTTCTTTCGGCCGGGTCCGCTGATGCGGGCGCTCGAATGCGAGAAGCCGTGTGTGCTGTTGATCGACGAACTCGACAAGGTGGATGAGGGTTTCGAGGCTCTGCTGCTGGAGATTCTCTCGGCGTGGCAACTCTCGATTCCCGAGTTTGGAACGGTTGAGGCCAAGAGCATTCCGTTTGTGGTGCTCACCAGCAATGAGGAGCGGCGGCTGGGCGACCCGATCCGGCGGCGCAGTTTGTATGTGCGGGTCGAGCATCCTACGCCGGAGCGCGAGGCAGAGATCATTGCCAGCCGCACTCCAGGAGCTGGCGTGGAGTTTCATCGCGAGATCGCCGGGATTGCGCGCTCGTTCAGAAATTATTCGCTGGAAAAACCGCCTTCGGTCTCGGAGATGATCGACTTCGCCAATGCGCTGCGGTTGATGGGCAGCGATCATGTGACGGAAGAACAGCGGGATGTGCTACTGCCCTTCTTGGCCAAGACCGAAAAGGACCGTCGCCATCTGCTGCTGCGCGAGGGATTCCAAAGCCTGTTGGTCGATGGGGCGCGGTATGCGCAGGATCTCGGTCCTTCAGGAGGCGCGGCTTTATGAAATGGTTTCTTGCGCTTCTTGTCTTTGCTCCAATCGCTGGCTGGGCGCAGGCGAACACTGCTCTTGCGGAGAACTGTGTGCGGCACTACGCCAGCCATTACGGTGTGCCTGCGGAGTTGGTTGCTGCATTCATTGATGTCGAGTCGCGCTGGAATCCGCGCGCTGTTTCCAGCAAGGGCGCTCTCGGCTTGATGCAACTGATGCCGGCGACTGCGCGGCGCTTTGGCGCTTACCAGCCTTTCGATCCAGAGCAGAACATTGCGGCGGGAACGCGCTATTTGACCACGCTGATGTGGGAGTTTCACGGCGATCTGAGGCTCGTGGCCGCAGCTTATTACGCCGGCGATCGCTGGGTTGGCAAGCGGCAACTCGACTACAACAACCCGGATGTCATTGCTTACGTCGAATCGATTCGGCGTCATTATGTGGCGCGCAAGCTCGCTGCAAATTCATTGCACAGGAGGTAACTGGAAATGAGACTTCCCTGGTTTTTCCCTTTCGTAGTGCTGCTTCCACTGCGTCTGTTCGCTGCCGACAACGCCGTCAAGCCGCGCGTTGCGACGATCACCATTAACCCGTCGGAGGTGACGACGCTGCACCTGCGGCCAGAGTTCGAGTCGACGATCCATATGCCGGAGGAGATCACGTCTGTGATTATCGGCAGTCCCGGTTCCTTCAAAGCGGAACACAACGAGGGTGAGCCGGAGTATGTGTACGTGAAGCCCATCACGAAAGAGGCCGCTGAATCGAACCTGTTGATCGCGACGAAATCCGGCCTGCATGTGACGCTGGAGTTGATGAGCGATGGGGTTGGCGCGAGCGGATCTGCGCTACCCGTTGACTTCTTGATTGAGTACCGCACATCCAGGAGTTTCCTGATCGCTGGCAGTGCAGGCGCGGAGCACGCGAAGGTAGAACAGCCCGGAACTACACTATCTTCGGCTTCGTCACGAATCCCCGCCGCAGCGAAACTGCTTTCTGCTATCGACGAAGAGTATGAGTTGCAGATGCGCGTCAATGCGCCGGATTGGACGAAATGGGAAGGCAAGCAGATTGAAACTTCGCTCGGCGACATACGGCAATGGAGCAATGAGACGGTCATTTCATTCTCTATCCTCAACGCCTCCGATCAGCCGGTAGAGGTTGTGCCGCCGCAAATTCAGATCAGCGGGCGCGCGGTGAAGAAAAAGAAGAAGGAAGGCAAGAGTCTGACTGCCGATCAGTTGTTGATTCGCGAGTACAGGCTGAGCACGACAAGGATTGAGGCCGGCGCGCGCGCGGATGGAGTCGTCGTCTTTGATCGCCCAAACTTCAAGCAATCGACGGAGAAGCTTTTCCTTCAGATTGCGCAGGCTGATCAAGTGGATCGACCGATACTCATTCGGCTGCCCTTTACGCCGCCTATCGCAGGCGGAGCACGGTAGAAGCTGACCCAGGAAAAAGGAGATGCTATGAACAGCGAAGAGAACAATGAATCCGGAATCGGATTAGGGATTGCCCAGGTAAACAGCGAGGATTCAGCGGAAGCGCCGCGTCCGGGGCCTCCTCTTCCGACGGAGCCTACACTGGCTGAAGACCGCACGGATGCGCAACAACCCACGAGTCATGCAACGAGAGAAGGCAGCGACGGCAAGTCCGGCATCGAGAAGAGCAAGCTGATTATGCTTGGCGGCGGCTTGCTTGCTGCCGTCCTCTTTCTTGCTCTCACGAGCCTCATCAACCACTCGTCCACTGCAAAGAAGGCCACCGAGAAGCAGCTAAGTCATCCGGCGCAGCAGCAAGCGTCAAGCCCATCCAAGGGAAGCGTCACGCCCTTGATGGAGACCGTTCAGACCAACGCTCAGGAAAATACCTCCGGGCAGGTGCATCCGGGCGACATCAAGCGCACCAGCACTCCGGCACCGGGCGTGGGGGATAACTCCGGCGCTGCGTTGCCTGCAAAGCCACATGCAGGGAGTGCGGCGGGCGCGAATACATTGGGCGCCATCCCATCGTTCTCCGACACGCAACAAAAGTGGGAAGAGCCGCAACCGTATGGCGATGCCGGTCACGCATTGCCTGTTCAGGTGCAGCAATCGCAGAATGCTTTGAAGGAGGCATCGCTGGTGTTTGTGCGTACGCCTGCGCAGTCGCAGCCTGTGGGCACTGTAACTCACGTGCCGGTGGATACGGTGCCGGTTCTGGAGATGACGCCAGGTTCGCGGATTGAGGCGAAGTTGGAGACACAGATTTCGAGCGCAGTGTTGGCTCCGGTTGTGGCTGTGGTCGAGTACACCTATGCGATTGGCGACCGCGTCGTTGTGCCGGCAGGTGCACGCGTCTACGGGCAATTGCGGCAGGCGGACCGATCTGGATTTGTCGGCGTGAAGTTCGATGAGATCGAGTTGCTGGATGGGCAGCGAGAGAAGATCGAGGCCATCGGCGCGGGGCTTGATCTTGGGCCGATTAAGGGAACCGTGTACGGGAAGAACACCGGCAAGAACTTCATGATCAAGGCTGCGTCGGGCGTCGGGTCACTGGCCGCGATGCTGGTTGGCAACAACTCCGGCGCGGCGTTCTCTGAGGGCGACCTTTTGCGCCAAAGAGTGGCGGAGAACGTCGGCAACGCGGGCGACTCTGAGCTAATGAGCTTGAACGCGACCAGCAGAATTATCGTCTCGGTCCCCGCCGACACGAAGATCTACATTGTCTTTACCAAGCATGAAGAGAGCCAGACTGGACTGCACAGAGTGGCTGGCCAATAGGATCGCCTTATCCGCATTCAATGCCCCGGCGTCAGAACCGGGGCATTTTTATGCCCGTGTGCTGGCCTGCCAGGTTGTGTACAGTGGCCGCTGCGAGGCAACATGACAGGCATGATTGAGATTCCAGTGGTGGCCCTGGTCGCGTGGCCTATCGGGCGGTCATTTGACCAATTATCGGTCCGGTTATGTCATTGTGCGTTTGACATAAAACCGTTCCCGATATGTCACTGTGCGTTTGACTCAAAATCGGTCCGGTTGTGTCATTGTGCGTTTGACCAATATCCGGTCCCAATGTGTCACTGTGCGTTTGACCAATAATCGATCCCGATATGTCATTGTGCGTTTGACATATTTCCGCACGGCGCTCTCAGCGATTCTGCGACGAAGAAATCTATGCTCTGCGAGGCTATGCATCTCCATTGCAAGGAATTGCCAGCTTTTGCGATTAACGAGCCATATGCAGTACGAGTGTCGGCTTGAAGTGCAGATGTTCTATGCCCGGAGATTGCCGTCAGGGTGCGCTCATGCTGCGGCCGCGATTCCCTTCGCCACCCCTATATAGTTGGGCATCACGGGTACCGATCAATATATGCAGGCAATTTGACCGAATCACGATTCGGCCTCAACGTCTCTTCTGACACGGATGCCCCGAGCAGCCGCGTCCAGGAGAGTGAGTCATGAAAACCGCATTGTCCTTCTGGCGGGGCTCGACAGCACCTGCCGCATCTCAATCAACCTTTCAGCATCCCGGCGCGATCAACTGGAGACGCATTTCCCTACTCTTCACACTTTGGATCATTCTCGCTGGCAATCTGGCCGTACCATTTGTGGCCACGGCGCAGAACCTCGGCACCTCACCACAGTTCGGCAAAGCAGTACAGGGTCAGCAGGCGACCACGGTCGAAGGCACGGTCCTCAACATCGTGAACTGGGGCTGCAATGTAATCGCTCCAGTCATCGCGATTGCGTGCCTTGGCGTTGCTGGCTGGCATTTCAAAAGTGGCCGTGGCTACATGGGGTGGGGCGTTACAGGCGTTGCGTTGCTTGTGATCTCGGGTCTCGGACGCATGGCCGAGGGCTTTATAACGCAAGCGCAGGGAATTCAATAACGAGGTCAACACACGATGCCTGTGCCGCAATTCCTTTCCGATCTCCTTCAACTGCTGTTCGATCTGGCAGTGCCAGCGGCGTTTTGCACGCTGGCTGCTGCGGGAATGAGCCTGCGGCATGAAGGGGGCACCAACTTCCACATCAATGGCAAGACTGGGAAGTGGGTGCTTTGGACTGTGATTCTGCTGACACTTCCCCAGCTTCTTTCGTGGATTGCGGCGCAAGGCATCACCGTTCCATCGGCGAGTGGATCGGTTGGAACAAGCTGGCTCGCCAGCATGGAATCGGTCTTCAAGAACTTCGTCAATCAAATCATTGTTGCCAAACTGGTGCCGGTCATTGCAGGGTACTTCGTACTCAAGGCGACGCTTGATACAGCCGCGGGGGAAAACCCGTTGCCATCAATCATCGCCGCGCTGTTTCTGATGTCGCTCTCAGCTACGATGCAACTCTTTCAGGGCTGGAACTCCGGCGGCCAATACGCCACGACCGACATGCTCGGCTCGCTCTGGAACTACATTGTGGGGCAGATCATGCCTGCGGCGGCTGGACTCGCGTGTGTGGGCGCTGTTGTGAACTTCGTGCGGCACAGGCCGTGGACGCGGCTTGTTTTCTCGGCGATCGGGTTTCTGTGTGTGACCGGTCTGCTCAAACTCTTTCAGGCGATGGCGGCGTAGGGAGGATGCGATGAGTCTTGATGGCGCAGTTGTAAACCTTGCCTCGTGGGCCGGGAACGTCATGATGCCGACGATGGCCGGCGCGTTCTTTGCAGGGGCCGTTTATCGCTACAGCAAGGGCGGGCAGTTCGAGCAACTTCTCTATGGTGGGTTCGCATCGTTGATGTGCTCCGGGATGCTGCGCGCACTTGAAGGCTTTGTGCAGAACGCTGGACCGACAAGTGCGGATGGCTATTGGACGGCGGTGATGAACCTGGTGAACTGGGTCGCCAACGTGATCCTGCCGGTCTTCGCGCTGACGCAGCTTGCGGCGATGGCAATGCACATGGGCGGAGTGGTATCGGAGATCTACCCAGGCTCTACATGGATACGCAAGTTCATCGCAGCGATAGGCGCCCTGATGGTTTCTGGAATCGTCCGCTTTGCCGAGTCGATGGTCACGCAAGCACATGGAATTTGAGGAGACGAATATGAGCCTTGATCTGACACCCGTTCATCGCAACCTGCACACCAAGGTGACGTTTCTTGGACTGGAGTTTGAGGACTTGATCCTGGTGCTGGCGCTTGCGGCGGTGATGAACATCTTTGGCCACTTCGTCACCGGGAATGCAAAGGTGCTGGGGATGCCGCTCAGCCTCTTCATGGAGTTTGTTGTGCCGTTTCTTGCAGTGCCGTTTTTGATTCTGTTCAAGTACGGCAAGCCGCGCGGCTATTTGACGGACCTCATCAAGTCGTTGATATCGCCACGCGCGTGGTGCGCACTTGAGCGAGATTCGGAGTTGGTGCAGCCTTACATCGTTGACGACGAAGAATGAAAAGAGGGGAGTGATTCTATGCGGACCTCATTTCAAACCCGCAAGGATGGCTCGATGGCGATTGATGCCGATGCCGAGGCTGCTCGCGTGATCTTCGCGAGTGTACTCTTCGCCGCGCGATTCCATGACACGATTACGCCGCTTGTGCTTGTTGCACAAAAAGCACTCGATGCTGCCAAGGGAGAACCTCTATGCCAATGACCTATGCGGAGCACGACAAGAAGATCAAGGTCCCGGCCGTGTGCGAACTGTTGCCGCTGCGCGACCTGCCGCAAGGCGACAACGTTATGGTGCGTACGAATGGAGCCTTTGTCGCCGGCTATGAATTGAAGGGCGTGCTCTCCTACTTCGCCACGGATGAGGACAGGAATCAGGCAAAGTCGATGCTGGAGGCGCTGATCCGCGGCGTGCCCGATGTGAGCATGAGGATTCAATTCCGCTATGAGATCTCCGAGCATCTGGGTTTCCTGTTCGATGACTATGTGAATCAGCAGCGCACTCACAAATCAGAGGTCATGGCGCTCGACGCGCATCGGCTCAAGATGTGGAAGCTCAAGGAGCAGAGCGGCTTCTACTTTGAGAACCGGCTCCATGTGTACTTCATTTGGGACCCGCGCATTCATGCAAAGCTATACCATTCAGCGCAGCAGAACCGGCGTCTTGGCGGCTTCACGCTCAGCCAGAAGAAGGCAATGCAGCGGACTCGCAAGGAGCACGAAACCTATTTGGCCGAGTTGGAATCGATTCTGCGAGGCATAGAAAGCTCGATGGAGACGGCCAATCTTTCGCCGCGGCGGCTTTCGACGCAGGAACTCTTTGAGGAACTGAAGCATGCGCAGCACCCTACACGGCGCGATCGACGCCCCTACTATCCAGGCGAGGATCTGATTCAATATCGCTCTGCGCGTGAGCAGGCTACAGAAGCGAGCATCTTGAACGAGACAGAAACGTACCTGAATGTTGATGGGTATCTTTATTCCGTGGTGAGCCTCAAGGAACTTCCCGATGCGACGTTTCCTGGCGTGCTGCAACGCTTCTCGACCCTGGGTTTCCCGGTGGTCATCAGCGCGCAGGTCTTTGTTCCCGACCAAGTGAAGGTTCTCAAGGGATATAAGAAACGCCTGCAGAAAATGATTGCCGCGCAGAAGGACGCGAACGGCAACTTCAAATCGAATCCCGAAGCCGAGGTTGCGCAGGCTCAGTTGATGCAGGTGCAGCGGGACATTATTTCGAGTTCGCTGAAGACCGCGAAGCTGAGCCTGTCCGTTGTGGTGCGCACCTCTCAGCCGGCAGTGACCTTCGGAGATCTCGAACGGGCGGAGCGCGATCTGGCCAACCGCACCCAGGAAGTTTTGAACGCTTTCACCCACATGAATGGCGCCAAGGCCGTCGTCGAAACGATTGCCAAGCGCCGGCTTTTTATCGGAACGCTGCCGGGAATGGGTGAGAGCGATAAGCGCGAGCAGGACATGCTCACACCAAATGCCGCCGATCTCGTCCCCGTCGAAATGCCCTGGACAGGCACACGCAAGAGTCCCCTGATTCTCTTCGAGACGCCTTACCGGCAACTGATTCCGTATTCGATGTTCGATCCCGATCTATCGGATGCGAATGGTCTGCTGATGGCGAAGAGCGGCGGCGGAAAGACGCTGGCCGCGCAACAGATGCTCTTGATGGCCGCACGCGCGAATGCATTGATCTCGATCCTGGAGCGCGGGGACTCTTATCAGCCGCTGGTCGAATTGATGGGCGGCGAGATGATTCAGATGTCGCTCGATAGTGATCAGACGATCAACCCCTGGGACCTGCCCAAGAATGAAGACAAGCCATCGAACGATCAGCTTTCGTTCTTGAAGAATCTGACCCGGCACATGCTGGGCGAGAATACGCCGCCCGATCTCGACATTGATCTCTTGGACAGTGTGTTGCTCGAAGCGATTGCATCCACCTATAAGCGGTGCAGCGCCAAAAGCTCGAATCCGATTCCGCTATTTGGAGACTTGGCCGCGGAGCTGGCGCACTGGCAGGATCGTGATCGGAACCAGAAGATCAATGCGATGGCGCAGATGGCCTCGACCAAGTTGCGCGCCTGGGTAGATGAAGGACCGTATGCCAAGCTCTTCGACCGGCCGACGACAATTCAGCTCGACAATCCGTGGCTCTACTTCAATGTGGAGAAGCTGAAGGACGATCCGCGACTGGAGCGCGCGATGAGCCTATTGATTGCGCATACGGCTACGCACCGGGCTTCGGGGTGGACCGGTCAGCCAAGCATCGTGCTGCTCGATGAGTGCTGGGCACTTCTGGAGTCGCCGATCCTGGCCTCTGTCGTCGTGCAACTCTTCCGCACAGCCCGCAAACGCAATGCCAGCGTCTGGGGGATCAGCCAGACGCCGGAGGATTTCGTCGGTACGCCCGACAAGCCGAATGAGCATGGCGCGGGCATCGTCAAGAATGCCACGACAAAGATCATCGGCAAGCAACCGGGCGATATGCGGGCGCTCCGGGAGCACGTTCATCTGAACGAGACGGCGCTCAACCAGATCAAGACGTTTGCCCATCCGAAGAAGGGCCACAGTGCGGAGTTTCTGATCGCCATCGGCGAGAAGGCCG
>Ga0302156_10000354_pt1 | contig 44406 bp, 40 predicted proteins | sample I_Bog_N3_2_FD_193503 | JGI IMG/M metagenome (GOLD analysis project Ga0302156, IMG submission 193503) | Peat permafrost microbial communities from Stordalen Mire near Abisko, Sweden - I_Bog_N3_2 | ecosystem: Environmental > Terrestrial > Soil > Wetlands > Peat | place: Sweden: Abisko, Stordalen... | reverse complement strand
CCGCTCTCAACCCGCCCCTTCCCGGAGCTTGCGGACCAACAGCCGTTGAAAACAAAAGAGCCGCCGGATGGTCAAAGCGGCCCCCTCCCTCTGTTCCGGGAATCAAATTAGTTACAACGCCGCCCAAACTGCGGAAGTTGGGCTAAATCCCACCTTTATTTTCAGCTATTTGCGGCACGACTGAAGTCATGCCCTGTTACAGAGCCGTCGAAAATCTCGGCCGAATTGAGTTTTTCCGCAGCCTCTCTAGTCGCGCCGAAATGGTCTCCGAAACGGACACGGCTTTATTCGCTGGTTGCGATGAAATCCCGCCAGCAGGTTGTGTGCCAAGTCGTTACTGATGGGTTGGGGAACCGCCTCGACCGATGATCATGCTCATCCCGCTGTGCCGTGCCCGAGGCGGTTCCGATGTAGGCTAGTGACCAACCGCCTGGGGACCTCATTTGTGGGCCCTAACACGAATAGTAAGTCCAGATACTACCTTTCCATCTGGGATTTCGATTACATCGGTTTTGGATGCATCCTGCGTGCCGGGGAAGAAGGTCGACCCCACGATGCCGGGTTCGGTCGCGAGGATAAACTTGGCAGACTCGACACGATGGAAAGTGAACTTTCCGGTTGTGTCCGCGCGTGTCCGTAACAATACGTCTGGATGAAAGCGGCCATCGAGAGTGTAGAACAGAGATACATCGACGTTTGGGATCGGAGTACCTGTCTGATCGATCACACTTCCGCTTACAGTTGAGTTGCCGAGGCGAACGCCTGATTCAGCGCAGCTTCCGGCGATCGGTATCCTGAGTTTCAGGGAAACGAACTCAGTGCCGCTGTCGTCAGGCGTAAATGTCTCGCGATAATCACCGGGCGCAAGGCCATTCAGTTCATATGATCCTGAGCTATCGACGCGCGCTTTGTGGTCGCCATCGTTCCCAGACTCCGTGATCGCCCCTGTGACGGTTCCGTCTTGCGCCCCCGTACTCACAAAGCGTACGAGTCCGAAGATTCTTCCTCCAACTTGCGTTGGCAGCGAACGCAAAAAACGGATGTCATCCGCGGCTTCGCTCACCTGCGCCGTCCGTGTGCATCTCTCCGTCCTAACCCTTCCATCCTCTCCGCGCCAGCCGTACACCAGGTATCGAACACCCGACTCGAAATGAAAGTCATTTATGGTGCCCCTACCGTACACGGTCATGGCCATGCTCGGAGTGTCTTCGAACGGCTCTTCAACCTTGAAGATAACTTTCTGTACAGTGACAGGCGTAGCGTGGTCCCCGAGTTGAAGCACATCGGAGACTCTCTCTACTGAAACAGCGGTGCCAATAAAGGTCGGCTGCCCATGGTGACTTGCGTACCACGCACAAGGCGTCGAAGGCACAAAGCACAATCCAAATATCTCAAGTGGGAACACAAAGACCGATGCGGCGATTACATTTGCCCTCACGCAATCCACCCCCGTACGGACCGAGTTCAGTGCATCCCTTCCACCCGGAAACGGGATGCAGTTGTGGTTGTGATAATGATGATCCTCATTCCGGGTGGATGACCGGCTAGCCGTCAGCAACCAGTTAGCCAACGTTCGGTACCGCGTTGGCTCTGCGCCCCTTGCGGCACGACTAAGGCGCCTTTTCAAATCGCGCCTTCCTCAAGCTTCCCGGCCAACAAACCGTCTATTTGCGGACCTTGGCCCTTACCCACAACACCCCGAAAACCGGCAGCGCCAGGACCAACACCAGAACCCCAGCCGGGAATCCAACATAACGATAGCTGTCGGCGTAACTCACGGTGTGGTGCCCGAAGACGTTCCAGCCAAGCAACGAGAAAATCGCGATGCAGGTGGTTGCAAAGAACGTGAAAAAAGCCGCTGCAACTGACAGCAGCAGGCTGGTGAACAATCCGAAGCCTTCCAGGGGGAAGCCAAGAACCTTGCCGCCGCCGGAGCGGTGTGTCTGAACAAATTCGGTCATCTGCATGGGCCTCGTCGTCTAGATTACAAGTTCAATGTCAACGAGCGCACAAATCGAACTCTGGCACGCGGAAAAGGTCGCTACGCAGGTGACGGTGGCCCAGGCCGCCAACGGCATCCACTATGCCGCGTGGGGTGAGACCCGCATCTCCGAGGCCGATCTGGAGAAGCTGGTGGGCGCCGTGCCGGCCACTCTTTCCGAGGCGCTGAAAAATCGCGCCTATTATTTTGTCCCGCTGGCCATCGCCGACACCGGCGAGGTCATGGTCGCCCCTTCCTATACCGTCGATCTGGGCGACAGGGCCATCTGCCATCGCAACGCGACCTTTGGGACGACGGAAGCGGTTTTTCTCTCCACGCGCCTGGTCGAGGACCGCTTTGGATTGGCCTTTGAGTTCTTCATCAACGTGGCCCACAACTTTGTCGAGGCCGCCGGCGTACCGGAGAGCTTTTCCGCGCTGGCGTGGTCGCAGGCCGAGGCCCAGGTGCGCGGAGAAACCAGCCAGGATGCCTGGGAGACTCGCCGCCGAGCCCAGGACACCCGGGCCGGTGACAGCCGCGATTCGAAGAAGGTGATCGACGAGCGGTCGCGCAGCACGTACTACGAATCGGCATTCTCTGACTCGCTGGCCGTCTATATGCTGGCGCTGGCCGTCGACTTCGACTACCACGACCTGCGTGAGCGCGAGTACCCGTTGCTGGCCGCTCCCGCCCTTGCCGAGCGTCTGCGCCACGTGGCAAGCCTCTTCCCCGCCAACCCCGGCTACGAATTCCAGATACTTTATCGCCGGAAGGGGTAAGGGCCGCCGAGCGCCTCGTGCCGCCACGGGAAGGCGTCTGCTATTCGAACAGTGGTGCCAACAAGGCAAGCACTTCATTGAGAATAGCGGCAGGTATGCTCTCAAGCCTCCGAGCTTTACGGGCATCAAGGTCGACTGGGCGCGGCTGGTCGCAGCGGATCACGCCGGTGGTTCTTGTTCCGGCGCCAGTCAGTGAAACGGTGAATCCTGCGATGCGCGCGAAAGCTCCCCCCGTGGTGATTGGGACTACGATGGGAGTGCGGGTCAGCGCGTTGAATCGATCGGGAGAGACTACCAGAACTGGACATGTACCCTGCTGCTCGTGACCGAAGGTTGGATCGAGCGATACCAGGTAGATGTCGCCTCGCTTCACAGTAGTTCACGACCGACTGGCGGCAGATTGAGCCAGAGCAGGTCTTCCTCAGACGGTTCCGGCATCGGGCTTGAATAGTCGCATTTGGCCAGCAACTCGTCCAGCGTGTAGTGCGGCTTGGTTTGTGGCTCGAGGATCAAGCGGTCCCCATCGATAGCCAAACCAACAGTGGCTCCAGCCTTGAGATGAAGCTGGTCCAGCATGGCCGGTGGAACGGCCACCATGACTGAGCCGCCGACTTTGCGCAGGTTTGTTGTGTGCATTGCTTATGCCTCTTCGATGTTATATTTAAATATAACACAAACAACCAGCCACGATCCCAGGTCTGAGAATCAAGACCATGAGGCACCCAACTCTTGGGGTCAGGCAGTCTCCGCCTTGTAGGCGATGCGGCCTTCGCTGATGGTCCAGCGGATTTTGCCTTGCATGGTCCAGCCATCGAAGGGAGTGTTGCGGGATTTGGATTTCGTTTCGCGGGCGCGGAAGATCCATTCGGCCTTGGGGTCGAAGATTACGACGTCGGCGAAGCTTCCCACGGTGAGCGTCCCGCGGCCCTTCAAGCCAAGTAAAGCGGCAGGCTGGGCGCTGAGCAGGCTGAGCACACGGCCCAGCGGCAGCTTCCACTCCTTATGTAGCCAGTGGAGGCTCAGGCCCAGCGCGGTTTCGAGGCCGGTGATCCCGTTAGGCGCGTTCTCAAACTCCACTTCCTTCTCGTGGATGGCGTGGGGCGCGTGGTCGGTGGCGATAGCGTCCACCACGCCGTCGAGGATGGCCTCGATCATGGCGTCACGATCGGCCGCCGAGCGCAGCGGCGGATTCATTTTGGCGTTCGTGTCGTAGAAGCCGACGTGCTCCTCGGTGAGCAGGAAATGGTGTGGCGCCACCTCGCAAGTGACGCGCAGGCCGCTGCGGCGCGCCTGGCGCACGGCGGCCAAGGCAGCGGCGGTTGACGTATGCGCCACATGCAGGTGAACGCGGGCGTCGCGAAGCTCCGTAACCAGGCGAATGTCGCGCTCCACCATGCCGGACTCAGCCTCCGGCGGCATCCCACGCAGGCCCAGCTTGAAGGCCATTGGTCCCGCATTCATGCTGGAGCCCTGCGTCAGGCGGGTGTCTTCCGCGTGCTGGATGACGCTCAGGCCAACGCGGGCCGCGGCGGCCAGCGTCTCGCGCATGATGTTGTCCTTGAGAATCGGGTAGCCGTCGTCGGTCACGGCTACGGCGCCGGCGGACTTGAGGGCGGCGTAGTCGTTGATGGCCTCGCCCTTGGAACCGCGGGTGGCTGCCGCAATCGGAAACACGCGGACGGAGGCTCCCCGTTCAGGCGCCTGCATCCAGCGAGTGATTTCAGGCGAGTCGTTGACCGGCCGGGTGTTGGGCATGGCGGCTACGGAGGTGAAACCGCCCGCAGCAGCAGCAGCCGTGCCCGTGGCGATGGTCTCCTTGTAGCCCTGGCCGGGTTCCCGCAGGTGAACGTGAATGTCGACCAGCCCCGGCGCAATGGTCAAGCCGGTCGCGTCCAGAACATCGGCGCCATTGGCGGATTTCAGCTTGCCCGGCCCGGCGATCTCGGCCACGCGGCCGTCTTTGAGCAGAATGTCCTTGAGGGCATCCACGCCGGCAGCCGGATCGATCAGTTGGCCGCCTCGAATTACCAGCGCCGTCATGCGCGGCCTCCTTGCCCAGCGTTCGGCAACAACGCTCGCTCCACAACAGCCATGCGGATGGCGACACCGTTCTTCACTTGTTCGAGGATGACCGATTGCGGACCGTCCGCCACTCCCGCGGTCACTTCAAGGCCGCGGATGATGGGGCCTGGATGGAGGACGATGGCTTCCGGAGCCTGGGTGGCGAGTCTCTGGCCGGTGAGCTGGTAGTTGGCTTTGTACTGCTCCAGATCCAATTGCATCCCGGCCAGCCGCTCGGCTTGAATGCGGAGCATCATGACCGCCTGGGACTGGCGGAGCGCAGTCTCAAAGTTACGCTCGATGGCGATTCCAGGGCCGGCATTGGCTGCCAGATCGGGCAACAGCTCCTTGGGGCCGCAGAGCAGCACGCGCGCGCCCAGACGGGGCAGCAACAGCATGTTGGAGCGGGCCACGCGGCTGTGCAGGATGTCGCCCACGATAGTGACCGTGACGCCGGCCAGCGTCTCCGCAGCCACAACTTCAACGCCCGGCCTGAGATGCGCCAGAATTGTCCGCAGATCGAGAAGGGCCTGGGTGGGATGCTCGTGCATGCCGTCGCCGGCGTTGAGCACCGGCAGCCGGGTCTCGGCCTCCAACAGCCACGCCGCGCCGGAGGAGTTATGGCGCAAGATGATTGCTTCAGCGCCCAGTGCTCGCAGTGTCAGGCCGGTATCCTTGAGCGATTCGCCCTTTTCAATGCTCGACGACAGGCTTGAAACCAGTGTAGTGTCCGCGCCCAGGCCTTTGGCGGCGAGCTCAAAGCTGGTACGGGTGCGCGTTGACGACTCGTAGAAAAGCAGCGCCACGCGGCGCTTGGCCAGGATACGATCGCGGGTGAGCGGGTCCTGATTCTCGAGAGCCGTGGCGCGGGTGAGAATGTGGCTGATTCCGTCCAGGCTGAGGTCCGATGCCGAGAGCAGCGATCCCGGATGATAAGGGAACGGCGAGGCGGGAACTGGCGGCGGATGAATCTGGCGGCGGACGGGGCTTGCGGTCGGGTTCATTTCTTTCCAGCTTTCAGCTCCTAGCTCGTTTCCCACCCTTCCGCGATGAAACTGCGGAACGATGGGGCACCCAGGCTAGGGGCTCCCTTTCTTAATCCACGCGCTCGACCAGCAGCACTTGCTCGTCGTTGTCTACCTCGCGGAATTTCACTTCAATAATTTCGCGGCTGCTGGTCGGCACATGCTTGCCCACGTATGTAGCCTCTATAGGCAGCTCGCGATGGCCTCGGTCGATGAGCACAGCCAGTTGTACGCGGCGTGGCCGGCCGTGGTCAAAGAGCGCGTCCAGTGCGGCGCGAATGGTGCGGCCCGTGTAGAGCACGTCGTCGCAGAGCACCACGTCGCGGCCTTCGACATCGAAGCCGATTGCCCCTTCGGTGACCACGGGCCGCACATCCGCGGTGGTCAGATCGTCTCGGTAGAACTGGATGTCGAGCATGCCCGTATCGACATGGTGCTTCTCGATGCCGGAGATCAGCTTGCCCAGCCGTTCGGCCAGGGGGATGCCGCGCCGCTTGATCCCCACCAGCGCCAGGTCTTCGCTTCCGTTACTTTTCTCCACAATCTCATGGGCCAGGCGCACCAGGGTGCGCTCGATCTCTGAGGCGGACATCAACCTGCCCTTGATGCGCAGGCTTGGCTTTTTCTCGGTTTCGCTCATCTGTTATCTCTCGGGGATAATACGAGGGGTTGCCTGTCAAGAGCAAGTTGTGGAGAATTTAGGCCGAAACTGAAGGCATTTCACTGAGCGGGGAAATTGGAGTCGACAGCACAGGACAGACAGGTTCTAGACTTGTGGCCGCCGGTTTCGGGCCTGCAAGCGCGCGCCTATGGCGCCGCCACCGACGGCAAAAAAAATCAGCGCTGTCACAAGCAAGAGAATAGCGCTGAGCATTGAACCGGCGCGCCCTTCGGGGGAGAGCAGCCAGGTTTTGTAGGCGGCGATGGTTTGCGAGTCTACGCCTGCGGCGGTCCATTGACCGGCAACCTGGTCGGTGATGATGGTTTGCCAGGTGTCGTCAAGGGTCTTGCCTTCATGGAGGATGAAGCGCATCACGAATAAGGTCACGCCCGAAGCTGCTGCCGCCATCCAACCGCCCAGCAGACCGGTTACCAGCCCGATGCGGGCGCCGGCTCCAATTGTGATCCAAGCCGGCCGTTGGCTGCGCAGGTAAAGGGACACCGCCCATGCGGCCGCCACCGCCATCCAGAGCAACCCGAAAATGCTGACCGGGGAGAAGAGTGAGCAAAGCAGTCCCGCCGGAACCGCCACCGCCAGGGCCGCGCGCATGGCACGCTTCCAGTCAACTGTACTTGCATCCCGGATAGGTTCGTTGAATTGCTCCGGTGGCGCCTGGCCGGGGACGTTCTCCGCCGAGTACAACAGTTGCGGCAGACCGCACGTGGGGCAGTAGCAGTTGTCGGCCAGGACGGCCTGATGGCAGCGGGTGCAGGTAATCTCCATATATCTACGAGCCTATAGCATTTCGGCGGTGTCCGGGGAGTTCGCCTGATGGGTTTACCGAGTCAAGACGAGGGCCATGGTGGCTCAAAACCTGTGCAAAAACTCTAAATATTGAAAGGGCACGGCTTTAGCCGTGCCGAAGAAACAGCAAACGGGACGCGGCTAAAGCCCAAAACTGAGTTCGACCTCGAGCGGCACGGCTAAAGGCGTGCCCTTTCGAAGCAGGTGAATTCACCCCATGACCGTGCTTTTATTTAGGTTCCAAGGGATTCAAACAGGCATTTTCAGCTTCGAAGACACAATGCACTCAGCGGCCGCAACGGCTTCCTCCAGCGTCATGTTCGTGGAATCCAGGAGAATGGCGTCGGGGGCTGGTTTCAACGGTGAATCGGCGCGATTGCGATCCCTTGTATCACGGGCGCGAAGATCGCGGATCACCTCGTCTGCGTGGACCGCAGGGCTGGGTCCGAGTTGATCGAATCGGCGCAGCCCCCGCACCTCGGGCGCCGCATCGAGGAAGATTTTGACGTCGGCTTGGGGAAACACCACCGTACCGATGTCGCGGCCTTCCATGACTACTCCGCCATCGGCGCCAAGCTGCTGCTGCAGGCGGACCATCCAGGCACGAATCGGTGGAAAGACACTGACCCTGGAGGCGGCGTCGGTGACGGTCTGATTGCGCAGGAGATTGGTGACGTCCTCACCATCGAGCAAGACGTTATTGTGTTCTTCACCTGGTTCCAGGTGAATGCTGGTCCCCGCGGCAAGCGCCTCAAGGGCTGCGCTCTCATCCAAAGAGAGCCCGGCGCGGAGAGCCTTCAGAGCGAAGGCACGATACATGGCGCCGGTTTCCAGATTGAGCAGGCCAAAGTGCTGGGCCAAGTGGCGGGCAATGGTGCTTTTGCCCGCCCCGGACGGTCCGTCTATGGCAACAATTACCTTGCGCTCAGGAGAAATGGCGCCCAAGAGCCTTTCATCCTTGCTCATCCCCGCTTCTTCGTCTCCCGCTTGGGCCGGGCCGTGAAGCCATACTGCTTGCTGTTTCCCGCCTTGGCGCCGGCAGCCAGAGCCGGCTTGCGGCTGGCGCTCCGCCCAGGCCGTGCATCGGGCCGCGCGTCTTGACGTGAGGCGCTGCCGTTGCGTGAGAGGCTGCTGCTGCGCGCATTTGTCGAACCGGGCTTGCCCGCGGTCTTTGCGCCGTTGGCATGCCCGTTGCGCTGACCCCAGGCGGGCGCGGCGGACTTGGTAGTACGGGCGCCAGAGGTCCCATTGGACGGGCGAACCGCGCTTCCGTTTGAACGCGCGCCGTTGTTGGAACCGTTGCCCGTCCCATTGCTTGCCCCGTTTCCGGCGTGCGTCCCATTGTGCTTGGCATTGCCGTTTGCAGGAGCGTTCGGCGTCCAGCGCACGCCAGCGCCTGGACGAGAGCCAGACGCGGAGCGTGAGCCGGCTGGCCGGGCCGATGCGGCTCGAGTATCGGCGCTGGGGCGGCGGGCGGGGCGGCTGTTCGCGGACGACTGGGCCGGCTTGCGGTCACGCGAAAGGGTCGCCGGACGGCTGAAGTGAGGCCGGGCCGCTGCCGGTTTCCCATTGGAGGCGGGCTTGCGCGCCGCGGCAGTGCGGGCTGGCGCAGTGCGGGGAGCGTGGGATTCCACGGACACATGCGGCTCAACGGGAACTGGCGATGCCGCGAACGCGGGCGCCGTGAAAGTGGGCGTGGGAGCCTCGACTTCCGGGAGGTCTTCCTCATGGTCATGCGAGCGCATAAAATACGCCGACGCGGGCATGGACGAGCTGGAATAGAGGGATGGAGCTACAGCGAACTCGGGCAATGTTCCGGCAACGTAGAAGTGCGGAGCATGGCCCAGCGAGATGGAATGCACCTGGCGCGTGGCGACCAGGCCACGAAGAACTTCGCGCACCTTGCTGCGGGCGGTGAGCGGAGCCAGGAACAGCTCGACTTCTTCCATGCTGGCGGCGATGACGGCCTGCAGGTAGATGGAGGCAAGCACTGAGATTGCAGTCACTTGTGAGGTGGATGCGCCCTCGGCGATGGCTTTTTGGAAGCGGTGGCGGAGCAACTGCCACTTGGCGGACACACCCGGCGCGGAAACGACTGGAATAATGCGAAGCTGCTGCCAGAGTTCAGTGATAGCACGCAGCACGGCGGTCTCGCTGACTTCCCGGCCCAACGCATGCTTGAGATCCGCAATGGTTGTGTCGCCGGTCTCCAGGTGCTTGTAAGCCTGCACCGCCAGTTGCGAAACCTGGCGGGAGCCAGTGAGTTGCGGGCTGCGGCGCCAGTCTCGATCGCCCCTCAGTGCATACACGTAGGGCAGAACCCAGCTTGCCACAACAAAGTCGGGCTGCTCACCGGGCTGACCAAGCAGGTTTAGCCGGACTGCCACGTCGTCGAGCTCAAGACGCACCAGTAGCTCTTCAGCCAACTGAATATGCTGTGCCTCGGGAGTTGCATTCTGGCGGCCGGCTACGGCCTCAACAAAAGAAGGCGCGATGGAGGACGAAAATTGCCGCCGGGGCAAGAAAAGACACAAACCGGTCTCTTCAATCCACGTCTTGGCGTCCTCGAATGTGAGTGCCCCGTGTCCGTTCTGACGCATCCTTTCGGCGCGCGATGCTTCCAATTGCTCTGCTGTCAAAGAAAAACCTCACTTCCAGGCTGGCGTTCTAGCCGGACAACCCAATCTCCTGAGAGGGGAGGGCTGCCACCTTCCTAATGTTACCTGTGTTTTAGATGCGATGGAAGGCCCGCTGGATCTCCTTCCAAGAATACAGCAAAGCTATTGGACGTCCATGCGGGCAACTTGTGGGGTGACTGGTTTTTGCCAGTTCCAAGAGTAACCACTCCATTCGAACCGGGTCAAGAGGGGTATTGACCTTAATGGCGGAATGGCAGGCGATGGAGGCCGCAATTCGTGTGCGAAGAGCGGTAAGATCCTCATTTTGCGGCACTTCATCTGAATCAGCGCTGGACTGATCAATCACCTGCGAGAGCATTCGTTCCAGTGCGGCGCCTTCCAGGCCAACGGGCGCGGCTTTGACTGCAAGTGTTTGTGGGCCAAAGGGTTCTACCTCAAACCCATTTCTTTCCAATTCCTCGGCAATTCGTGCAAATACCACCATCTGCGATGCCTTCAGTTCGACGAGCATGGGCATTAGTAACCTCTGGCGTTGCACCTGCTCGACCTGCCGGTCCCGTAAAATTTTTTCGAAAAGTACACGCTCGTGCGCCACGTGCTGGTCGATGATCCACAATCCGTCGTCGCCAGAGGCCAGGATGAAGGACTCCCGCAATTGCGCCAGCGGGCGAAGCGACCCTAGATGGTTGAGGTTTGCCGCCGCTTGCTCGGCTTCCACCTGGGCGGTTGCCGTGGTGGGGCTGGGCCCGCTTGCCGATGCGTCGCCGAGGGGTTGCGAACAATCGTCAGCTCCGAAACCCTCGGCTGGCTTGAACAGGGCCGCTGCGGCCTCGCCCCATGCTTTTTGGTCGCCCCAGCCGCCCAACCCGTTTGGATTGAGGCTCCGGGCGTCAAAGGGCAGCTTGCCGGGAACGGGTGCTGGGAGGCGCGGAGTCAGTTGGAAGGCGGCCGCATTTGCCGCCGCGTTCTGGGAAGCCTCCGGATCGGAGTCGCGCATAGCTGTCTCGCCGGGAGCACCGGGAAGCGGTGAAATAGCGGTGGGCATCAGCGACGGGCTGGCGATGGGGGAGTTGTCCAAAGCGGCCAGGAAGCCGGCGGCGGGGCGGGACTGGATCAACGCCGTGCGGATGCTGTCGCGAACAAAGTCGTGAACAAGGCTCTGCTGGCGGAAACGCACCTCGGTTTTGGCGGGGTGTACGTTTACGTCCACCTCTTCCGGCGGCATCTCCAGGAACAGCAGAACCACCGGGAAGCTGATGGGAGGAATCACGTTGCGATAGGCTTCAACGATCGCGTGGATCAGCAGGCGATCACGAATAAGCCTCTTGTTTACAAAGATGTAGATCGAGTTGCGGTTGAGCTTTTGCAGCTCCGGCTTGGAGTAGAAGCCGGTCAGCCGCATCATGCCTGGGTCGCGTGCCGGTTCGTCGGGATCCTTCTTCCAGGGCGGCGGTTCAGGCAGGCCAGCTCGCACGAGGGGAATCTCGGCGGCCACGGGGAGCAATTGGGCCAGCGTGTCCTTGCCGAAGATCTGGTAGATGCGCTCAGCTGTTCGGGTAACCGGCGGTGCGGAGACGATGGTGTTTGTGGCGGAGAGCAGCTCGAAGTGCTTTTCCGGATGCACCAGCGCGTAGTGGGTCACGAGGGCCGTCACGTGGGCCAACTCCGTGCTTTCGGCGCGAAGGAATTTGCGCCGGGCTGGGGTGTTGAAGAAAAGGTCGGCAACCGCGATGGTGGTTCCGCGGGGCAGCGCGGCGTCATCCACATGCAGAATCTTGCCGCCAGCAATCTCCAGGCGTGTTCCCGTTTCGGCTTCCCCCGGACCCGTTTCAAGCGTTACACGGGCTACGGAAGCGATGGAGGGCAGTGCTTCGCCGCGAAAGCCCAGGGTGGCGATGGAGAGCAGGTCGTCGGCTGTACGCAGCTTGGAGGTTGCGTGGCGCTCGAAGGCCAGAAGGGCATCGTCGCGATTCATGCCGTGGCCGTCGTCGGTCAGGCGAATCAGCTTCCGGCCACCCGCCTCCACTTCGACACGGATTCGGCTTGCGCCCGCGTCCAGGGCGTTCTCCAGCAACTCTTTCACTACAGAGGCTGGCCTGTCGACCACCTCGCCGGCGGCAATCTGGTTGGCAACCTGGTCGGGAAGAATGCGGATGCGGCCCATAACTTCCTAGCGTAACTCAGTGAGGCAGCCGCGAGTCGATCGTGGTCGAGCCCAAGGCACCTGCAGACTCGCGCGACAGGTCAACCGGGCAAAGGCCACGGCGCGGAACTGCTCGGTACAACTGAGGTTGCGCACCCGGTGGTCACCGCCATAAAGCGGATCCATAGGCCATCCCGGACGATCGCGAAGATAATACGGACTCTCGATATAGATCGTATCGCCTGAATCGCCATCTTGATAATAGTCAGGCCGCAATGCGGTCAGGTCATGACACGAGGAAAAGGAGAAATGAAGATGCGCGTATTCGTCACCGGCGCCACAGGATTCATCGGTTCTGCCATTGTTACGGAACTCATCGACGCAGGCCATCAGGTACTCGGACTGGCCCGCTCAGACGCGGGCGCCGAATCTCTTCTCGCTGCCGGCGCCCAGGTGCATCGAGGCGATCTTGAAAACCTGGAAAGCCTGCGCAGTGGAGCCGCTATGTCGGATGGCGTGATTCACACCGCCTTCAACCACGACTTTTCGCAGTTCCAGAAGAATTGCGATGACGACCGCAAAGCGATCGAGGCGATTGGCGAAGTCCTCATCGGCTCGGACCGGCCGTTCGTTATCACCTCGGGCACGGCGATCGCGGCCAATGTGGACGGCTAGCCATCGACGGAGGACGGACCGACCGCTGCGTGGAACCCGCGCGCTGCTTCGGAAGCTGCTGTGAACGAGTTGACGGCGCGCGGCGTGAACACCTCCGTGGTGCGGCTGGCGCAGATTCACGACACACGCAAGCAAGGTCTAGTGCCTTACGTCCTCGCCGTGACGCGCGAGAAGCGCGTATCGGCCTACATCGGCGACGGAGGCAATCGCTGGCCGGCGGCGCACGTTTCCGACGTGGCGCGGCTATACCTGCTGGCGTTTGAGAAGGCGGAGCCGGGCGCGATATACCACGCGGTCCACGAAGAGGGAGTGTCGATGAAGGCCATCGCCGAGGCGTTGGGCCGCGGGCTGAAGGTGCCGGTCGTCAGCATCGACCTTGGAGAGGCTGAGGCATACTTCGGCTGGCTTGCCCGCTTCGCCCAGCACGATATGCCGGCCTCCAGCGCTCTCACGCAACAAAAGCTGAATTGGAAGCCGACGGGGCCGGGCCTCATCGCCGACCTCGATGGCATGGACTACACGCAAGCCTGAGCAGGGCGACGGCGCAACACCGATATGGACCGGAGTGTCCTGGGTTCCTGTCTGGCGCTTAGACCGGGTGTACCGAGTCCTGATTGTCGAACCTTGTGAACTTGGAAACGAAATTCAGATAAACGGTTTCAGTAGGGCCGTTGCGCTGCTTGGCGATGATGATTTCGGACTTGGCCTTGTCCGCCTCCGACATTTCTTCGCTGCGGTTGTAGTAGGCCTCGCGGTGGATGAACGCCACCACGTCGGCATCTTGCTCGATCGATCCGGACTCGCGCAAGTCGCTGAGCAGAGGGCGCTTGTCGTCCCCACGGCGCTCGCTGGCACGGGAGAGCTGCGACAGCGCTACAACCGGCACATGCAGCTCCTTGGCCAGGGCTTTCAAGCCGCGGGAGATGGCTGAGACCTCCTGGGTACGGTTCTCGTAGTTCTTTTTCCCGGACGATGGCACGGTGGCAGACATCAGTTGCAGGTAGTCGACCACGATCAGATCCAGGCCGCCATGCGTCTGCTTCAGGCGCCGCGCCTTGGCGCGCATTTCAGACAGCGAAATGCCCGCGCTGTCATCGATGAACATGCGGGACTCGACCAGTTGGCCCAATGCATTCTGCAACTTGGCGTGGTCTTCCTTGCCCAGGAAGCCGGTCTGGAGCTTGCGCTGGTCGACCCAGGCCTGGGAGGCCAACATGCGGCGCAGCAGCGACTCCTTGCTCATTTCCAGGCTGAAGACGGCTACGATTGCGCCGTGATTCACGGCGGCGTTCTGGGCGATATTGATGGCGAAGGCCGTTTTTCCCATCGATGGGCGCGCGGCGATGATGATCAGCTCGTCTTTTTGGAGGCCGCTGGTGAGCCGGTCGAGGTCAGTGAAGTCGGTTGCCAGGCCGGTGACTTCGCGGCTCTGCTTGTAGAGGTTGTCGATGCTGCCAAAGGAGTTCTGGACGATCTGATCAAGGGACTGGAAGCCGTAACTGATGCCCTTTTCACTGACTTCCATCAGCTGAGCCTCGGCGGCGCCCAGGACATCGAGTGCGGACTCGGACTGGTCGGCGGCGCGGGCAATGGCCATGGAGCAAATGCCCATGAGCTTGCGCAGCAGACTCTTATCCTTGACGATGCGGATGTACTCGTCGATCACCGGACGGCGGGGCAGGCCTTCCGTGAGTGACGCGAGATAAGCCACGCCTCCAACTGCCTCGACTTCTTTGTAGCGGGCCAACTCGTGGGCCAGGGTGACAATGTCGACAGCGCGCTGTTCGTTCATCAACTCCGTCATACGCATGAAGATACGGCGATGTGAGTCGAGCGAGAAATCTTCGGAATCGAGCTTTTCGGCAGCTTCCGAGTGAGACGAATTGTCCAGCAGAATGGCGCCGAGGATGGTTTTCTCGGCCTCGACATTCGCGGGCATTCCCTGTTCGAGAGTGAGGTCGGGGATGGTGGCCATATTTTGAGAGTTTAGGCCGAATGGCAGCGGTAGGAGAAGAAGGCAAAACTAGGAAAAAGCGGAAAAGGCGTCAAGAATAGCAAGCTGCGGGTGCTAATTCAGCCTTGTTATAGCCATTAATTATGGCTATAATTTCGGACATGGAAGTCAGCACCGCAGAAGCGAAGAATCGCCTCCCCGAGTTGATCCGCATCGTGGAGGGCGGCGAGCAGGTGGTCATAACCCGCCACGGTCGTCCTGTGGCTCAGATTGCGCCGCCTCCGCCGGAACCACGCAAAGCGCGGTTCGACGGCATGAAGGGCCGCATCCGTTTGCTGCCCGGCTGGGACGATCCGATGACTGAGGAAGAACTCCTGGGTGAGGCGGATTGAACGAGCCCGTTGCAGCGCGCGGGTACCTCCTCGACACACAAGCAGCCATTTTCACAATGTCGCAGTCGAGTTCGCTTTCTGCATCGGCAAGGGCAGCAATTGCCGAAGGCCCGAACGTGCTCAGTGTCATCTCCTATTGGGAGGTCATGATCAAGAGCATGAAGGGTAAGTTGGACATTGGCGATCCGCGCGCCTGGTGGTTCGACGCGCTCGATGAACTTGCCGCCACGCCGCTGATACTGCGTCCCGAGCACATCGTTGCCGTTTATGGGCTGGCTCCGATCCACAAGGACCCCTTCGACAGAATTCTGGTGGCCCAGGCGACGGCCGAGGGGCTGGCGTTGGTGAGCATGGATAGCGAGATTGCGCTGTATGCATCGAAAAGCCTGCGGGTGGTTGGGTGAGAGACCGCGCTAGCGAGCCACCCGCTTTGATGGAATCGACGCATTTAGATGGTCGGTTGGTCCTCGGGAGGGCCAGCCGGCACGGGCTGAGGCGGTGGAATGGGTGCGGCTGACTCCGTAGGTTTCCACCGCAGAATCGGCTTCCTTGCCGCTTGCACTTCGTCGAGTCTTGATACTCGGGTTGAATGCGGTGCGGACCTTACTAACTCCGGAGTTTCTTCGACTTCCTTGGCAATGCTGCGCATGGCGTCGATGAAGAGGTCCAGCTCTTCTAGCGACTCGCTCTCGGTGGGCTCGATCATCAATGCGCCGTGGACGATGTGCGGGAAGCTGACCGTGTAGGGGTGGAAGCCGTAGTCGATGAGGCGCTTGGCGATGTCGCCGGTTTTGACGCCGAGGGCGGCCTGACGCTTGTCGCTGAAAACAACCTCGTGCATGGAGGCGGTCTTGTAGGGGAGTTCGTAGAGGTCTTCGAGGCCGTGCCGGATGTAATTCGCGTTGAGGACGGCGTCTTCGGTGGTGAGCCGCAGGCCGTCTGGGCCGTTGGCGAGGATGTAGGCCAATGCGCGGATGAACATGCCGGTGTTGCCGTAAAAAGCGCGGACGCGGCCTACGGATTGAGGGCGGTTGTAGTCCCAGGTGAGCTGACCGGGGCTGTTCGATTCCCAAGTCTCAGAATCGAGACCTGGGGCACTCGGAGCGTTGCGCACGAGCACGGGGATCGGCAGAAAAGGCTCAAGGAATGCCTTGCAAGCCACCGGTCCGGAGCCCGGGCCGCCGCCGCCGTGGGGCGTTGAAAACGTCTTGTGCAGGTTGAGGTGCATCACATCGACGCCGAAATCGCCGGGACGGGCTTTGCCGACCAGGGCGTTCATGTTGGCGCCGTCCATGTAAAGCAGAGCGCCCTTGGCGTGGAGAATGTCGGCGATCTTGTGGATCTGGCTCTCGAAGACTCCAATGGTTGAGGGGTTGGTGAGCATCAGCGCGGCGGTTTCTTCGTCGACCTGGCGGGTCAGGGCTTCGAGATCAATGCCGCCTTCCGCATTGGACTTGAGATTTTCGACCGCGTAGCCGCAGATGGCCGCTGTGGCGGGATTGGTGCCGTGGGCGGAGTCGGGGATGAGGATCTTCCTGCGTGGATTGCCCTGCGACTCGTGCCATGCGCGGACGAGCAGGATGCCGGTGAACTCGCCATGCGCGCCGGCGGCGGGCTGGAGGGTGATGGTGTCCATGCCGGTGATTTCGATCAGGCACTTCTGCAGCAGAGCGATCACTTCAAGAATGCCCTGGGCGCGGGAGTCGGGACGGTAAGGGTGCGCCTCTGCGAGACCCTCAATGCGGGCTACCAGCTCGTTGACACGGGGGTTGTACTTCATGGTGCAGGACCCGAGCGGGTACATGCCGAGATCGATCGCGTAGTTCCAGGTGGAGAGGCGCGTGAAGTGGCGAATGATCTCGATCTCGCTCAGCTCCGGCAACAGGCCCGGCGTCTTGCGATGTGCGTCGCCAAGCAGGGCAGCAGGATCGACAGCCGGCACGTCGAGCGGCGGCATTTTGTAAGCGCGCTTCCCAGGCGAGGATTTCTCGAAGACCAGAGACTCGTTCTGGGTCTGGTGGGGGCGAACTTTGCCCAGGGTGGTGCGGGGGGTCGTTTCCGTGGCTGTTGCCATTGGTATTCCTCGCTATCTATTCCTTTACCGCGACTTTTGGTGGATTGCAACTAAGCGCCTTGTAACAAGGGCACGGCTTCAGCCGGGCCAATGATGCGATAGAAAATGTCCCGGGGCTTCAGCCCCTGCCAACCCCATCTTCTTTCCCAACTTCCTTTTTCCTGCGCGCCAAATACCGAAAACTGAACGGATATTCCTCCGCAGATCGCGCAAGCCCCGCTTTTACGGGGTTTTCGCCGAGGTAAGCTCGGTGTGCCTCCAGGCTCTGCTGATTCATGACCTGCACCTCCGTGAAGCCGCGCTGCCAAACTCCGCCCTTGAATCCGAACTCATGCGAAAGCCGATGAGAGAACCGCCCCTTGACGAACTGCATGGCCTTTTCGATCGTCATGTCGCCGGCCACCTCGATCAGGAGGTGAACGTGATCGGGCATGACAACGAAATCATGCAGCTTGAATTTGCGATCCGCGACAAGTGATCGCAGGGTCTCGATTAAGAGATCGGCATTGCGCTCCGACTGTAGGAGCTGTTTCCCCATCGCCGTCTTCGTCGTAACGAAAAAAGTCCGAGAGGGATTGAGGATGCTGGCTGCGGACGCATTTCTGGCCGGATGTGCCATGGCAGGGGCTAAAGCCCTCACTCCTCTCTGTCTCGGTTGCGGCCCGGCTGAAGCCGTGCCCTTGTTACAAAGCAAATGCGCCCAGCATTTGCGGACTTTGTCCCCCATCGATGAGGCAGTGCCCTTTCAAAGCCTGCTAGGTTGCAACCGTCGCCTCAACCGCTACAGCGGCTACGATGTTTGCCGCGGTGTCGATCTGTTCTTTGGTGATGACTTCGGTGGTGCACCATAACGTGGCGTTGGGGAGTTCGGGGTACCAGCGGTTGAGGTTTACGCCGCCGACGATTTTGCCGTCGATCAGACGCTGGCTCAACGATGCTGGGTCTTCCTGGGTTTCGAGGACGAATTCGTGGAAGCGAGGTGCGCCGTTAAACAGGACCTTCGAGCCGGGCTGGGCGGCAAAAGTCTTGGCGGCGTAATCCGCTTTGGCAAGGTTGTGCTCGGCCAGCTCGCGAATGCCTTCTTTGCCATAAATAGTTAGAAAAATCGTAGCCATCAGGGCTACAAGGGCCTGGTTAGTGCAGATGTTCGAAGTAGCCTTTTCGCGGCGGATGTGCTGCTCACGCGTGGAAAGCGTGAGGACGAATCCGCGGTAGCCGTTGGAATCGACCGTCTGTCCGACCAGGCGGCCGGGCATCTGGCGGAGGTACTGCTCCTTGGCGGCTATGACTCCGCAGTAGGGCCCACCGTAGCTGAGGGCGACGCCAAACGACTGCGCCTCCATGCTGACGATGTCCGCCTCGACGGGCGGGCGGACTATGCCGAGGGAGATGGCCTCCGCGATGGAGACGATAAGCAGCGCCCCCTTGGCATGAGCGATTGCGGCGATGGCAGGAATGTCTTCGATGACGCCGAAGAAATTGGGGCTTTGCACAAGAACGGCTGCGGTTTCGCTCGTGACCTGCGCCTCAAGTGCGGCCAGATCCACGCGCCCAGTCTCCTGCTCGTAGCCAACCAAAGTTGACGGCAGCCCCTGGTGTTTTGCGTAAGTTGCCAACACCTCGCGGTACTCGGGATGGACGGTCGCGGCGACTTGAGCCTTGTGGCGGCCGGTTATGCGCACAGCCATCATCACAGCTTCCGCAGCGCCGGTTGACCCGTCGTACATGCTGGCGTTGGCTACGTCCATGCCCGTGAGCTCGGCGATCATGGTCTGGAACTCGAAGATGGCCTGGAGGGTGCCTTGCGTGATTTCGGCCTGATAGGGGGTGTAGCTGGTGAGGAACTCGCCGCGCTGGACGAGGGAATCGATAATCACAGGCCGGTAATGGCGATAAGCGCCGGCACCGAGGAAGCTGGTGTAGCCGGTCGTGTTCTGCGCCGCGGCAGCCTTGAAGTAGTCGATGATCTCGCTTTCGGCGTACTGGCGGGGCACGTCGAGATCGCGGTCAAGCCGGTACTCGGCGGGAATCACGGCGAAGAGATCGTTAATGGAGGCGGCGCCGATGTCGGCGAGCATTTGCTGACGCTCGGCGGGGCTTTTGGGCAAATAGCGCATTGCGTGTCCTTTGAAGGAAACAGGGATAAGGAAGCGGGAAACAAGGTATAAGTTTTGTGGCTTCCCGCACTTTCGCCGGAAAGAAGGCGAAAGAACGGGGCACGGAGCATTTTTGCTGGGATCGACTTCCTCAGTCCCTGGTCCCTTTATGCTCCCGTTTCTTCCGAGATGAACGCTTCATAAGCGGCTGCGTCCAGGAGCTTCTCGAACTCGGCGGGGTCGGAGAGCTCGACCTTGATGATCCAGGCTTCGTGCGGAGCTTCATTGATTTTGTCTGGTGAGGATTTGAGCTCCTCATTCGTGGCCGTCACGGTGCCGGTGACGGGTGAATAGAGGTCGCTGACCGCCTTGACGCTTTCCACGGAGCCAAAGGTCTGGTTGGCTGTGACCGGGTCGCCGACCTTGGGCACGTCGACATAGACGATATCGCCCAGGGAGTTCTGGGCGTAGTCGGTAATGCCGATGGTGCCGATGGAGCCATCGAGCTGGATCCATTCATGTTCGCGGGTGTAACGGTAGTTGGTTGGGTAGGCCATGGACTCTTCTCCTTGAAGAAGTAGTGTACGGTGCCAGGGAGGGTTGGGAAAAGCCAGCAGCGAAAAGCACCCACTACCCGTATTCCCTATTCCCTATTCCCTCGTCCTTGTCTTACCCATCGTCCCGGAACATGGGATGCGGAATGAGCCTGCGATAATCCTCCTGGTGTGCGCCATCGAGGCAGGCTTCGACGATCTTTTTTCCCAGCGGATCGAGGTCCGGCACGAGGAATTGCTTGAGCTCCGCCGCAAAAAATTCGCGCCACTGCCGCGCGCCTTCCTCATATACGTCCATCCCGCCTTGAATCTGCTCTTCCACCGCTAGAAACACGCGGGGAATCATCGACCCTTCAATGCGGAGCTGGTGGGGAATGTAGCCCAGAAGCGGACAAATCGCTTCGCCCACCTGTTCGCGGGCGAATCTCGCGCTTCCTCGCCGGGCGAGATACTCGCGGGCCATCCACTCCGCCATGAAGCCCACTTTCCAAGCTCCAATGTGCTGGTTCGGCAGCAGCACATAGCGCGTCTCGGGCGTTTCCACAATCTGGTGCAGCAACAGGTTTGCCTGGTCAACTCTACGCCCGGTCGCGAACGCCCAATACGACCCAACGCCCTCTGACTGCATGCCCTTGTCTTTTTGCGTCTGAATACTTGGATTCGCATGACCGCGCGGGGCAACCAGTCTCCAAAGCCATGCCAGTGCAGGACTTAGAACATGCAGCATGGCGAGAATTCCGTAGAGTTGGCTCTCGCGATGGGTCGGCGGACAGCGCACGCCAAAGCTGCGCACATCCACACGCTGCGGGCCGTCCAGAATGTCTTCCAGCATACGGCGAGGCAAAATCACGCGCGGGTTTGGGCACAGCTTGCCGGGGGCGTCTTCGACGTGCTCCCAGGTCAGGCAGGTTCCACCCGGCACAATGTAATGGTTCAGAAAAATCAGCGGTTCCGGCGGATCGATGCACAGCCGCTCCAGGTTCGGTGCTGTTCCATAGCTGTGTATATGGTCTACACGGACAAACCAGCCGTTCTCGGCATCTGCAACCGTGAGTCTTCCACTATTGCCCTGGTACTTCGGATGCGCACAGGCCATATCGTCCGCAATGGGCCGCAGGTGGCAGGCTTCGGGCAGGTTGAGCGTCCGCGTTTCCTTGGTCACTACGTTGGTTCCGAGCAACAGACGGCCGTCTTCCATGCGATGGATGTGCTCGGTCATCTCGCTTTTGCCGCCGCCGCTGGCCCCTTCGTGCATCAGGATCAGCTGGTTCTCATACGGAGTTACCACGGCAACCGCCGCGCAGTGGTTGGTCGTCCAGCCCTCATGCTCGCCCTTGTCCAGCAGCATGGAGTAGACGCCCTTTTTTGCGCTCGGCCCCGGATAGAGGTTGTATGCAAATATCTCCTGATGAGTGGCTTGGCGGTTATGCACCACTACCTGCCGCCCGCCAAAATGCGTATGCCTGAATGGCGGCGCCACAAACAACACGCCGCCCGTCACCTTGAAGTCCGCACGCACCTGGCTGCGCGGAATCATCCCCTGCAAATCCGCCAGCGCCGCCGCAAAAAACGCCGCCTGGCGCGGCACGATCAACAGGCTTCCGTATCCCAGCGCGTCAGTCCCCGCAAAAAACGGCATGGCCACCAGCTCCTGGGTCTTGAGCCAGTCCAGCGTCTGCCGCCGCGTCTTCTCGAATTCCTCGCCGAACCGCTCCTTATAGGTAGGCTTATCCGTCGGCAGGTTGTCCCCAATCACCATCGCCTCCGGATCGCGCCGCCGCATTGCAGGATCGGGAAAGTTGATCGCCAGGCCATTGCGTGCCTTGGTAATCACGGCTTCGACGATCCGGCCCGGACTTCCTCCCGCAAGGGGCGCCTGAAACACGGCTTCGTACTGGCCGTGGTCGTCCCTGTTGCCGAGCGTCCAATCCGTATCGCCGGACGACCGCCCCAGCGCCCAGTCCATCAACTGCGCGCGCGTCTCCGGCGTCTGCACCAGAGGCGCTGCACTTAGGACTTCGCGAACCGTTTCAGGGAGTTCCAGTTCCGCCCAACCTGCTTGAAAATCGACAAACCCGCCTTCAACCGCCGCTGTAGCCATAACATTGAACTCACTTTCAGGGAAGAATCCGTATAGGTGAACCCAGCAAACGCCAAAAGGGGTTCAAGATTTTTATCTCATTTGCCTACACACCTGGCAGTGCGCCCCGTCACGTTCAAGGGATGGCCACGTACCTGCACAAATGTACATGAGCGCGATCAGGCTTTGTATCGGGTCTTCAGGACAGATGCGGAATCAAAAAAACGCGCGACGATGGAGATCTCGGTCGCCGGGGAGGGAAGGCCCAGACGATGATTCTCCTTCGCCGCGAGGAAGGTCACACAGAGAAAAGCTATGTTTGAACGAAAATGCGCACTACCGGAGAGCGCAATCTCAGCCAGGCCGTTCCATCCTGGCCGCGATCGCTGCGAAGTGAAAACCGTCGCCTGAAATCGCTGGCCGATTTACTGGCCGGAAACCGGTTCGCTTCCCAACACCAGGCTCACGTTGTCCAGATTGATTGTCAGCAGAACCTCGACTCCGCCCGTCGTATTTGTTGTCACGCCTTTGAGGTTATTCTTCTGTTCGATCACCTTCGCCGGCACTGTGACCAAGGTCTTTCCGTTCTCCGCCAGAGTTACCTGAGCGCCAGAGCCGGAACCTGTCCAGGTCACTTTGCAATCGCCTGCGGGAATCTGTGTCGATCCAACTTTCACGGCGGCGCCAAGTTTCACAATCTGGGAGTTCTTGGCGGCGAAGGCGGGAACGGACAACAGAGCGAGTATCATGGCAAAACCAAAGAAGCGCTTCATATGTATCTCCTCAAGTGCCTCGCGCTTTCTTGCTGTCGCATAAGGCAATATGAGAATTACACTACGAATGACGAATATTGAACCTTAAGAATTCTTAAGACCTGCGCGCGGACTCGATGAATCGTGGCGATTTGCATCAATTCGGAACGGTTGCGTTGAATAGTGGAATTGCAATTTTCACGCGCAGACCGGGCGATGCGTTCTCTGCGCAGATGCTGCCATGATGCATCTGCATGGCCCGTTTAGCGATCGATAAGCCGAGGCCCGATCTGCCGCCCGTCGCATCGCGCGCTTCTTCGACAGGGAAGAACGGTTCGAAGATGCGGGCAAGCGCGTCCTCGGGAACGCCTGGGCCATAGTCACGTACCGTAATATGCGCAGAACGGGAATCTTCACCAATCGACACATCGATCGTGGAATGATCCGGCGCATAGCGAATCCCATTCCGCAGCACATTCTCTACCGCGCGCCGCAGCAACTCATGACTGCCCAGCACTTCGCCGGTCAGTTGGCCTTTCACAGCCACGCGACAGGAGCGAACCTCAGCTTCCACAGCGCAGTCGCGAACCACCTCATTGATGATGTCCGCGGCACGCACCACAGTAGTGCCCTGAACGGCGGGGTCGTCTTCGATGAAAGTGATCTCCACAATGTCGGCCACAAGCGACGTGATGCGGTCTATATCGCTCTCAATACGATCGAGCGCCGTTTTGGGGTCCGTACTGGTCCTTGCCAATTTAATTGCGAACTTCAGCCGTGCAAGCGGCGACCGGAGTTCGTGCGAAATATCTCCCAGCAGCCTTCGCTCGCTCACAATCAGCCGCTCCAGGCGTTCGGCCATCTGATTGAACGAGCGACCCAGTTGCCCAATTTCATCCTGCCGCCTGGTCTTTACGCGAACCGAAAGATCGCCTTGTCCGAATTGCGCGATTGAAGCCGCTATCTTTCGAATCGGCGACACCACGCCAGCCGAGGCCAGCCAGCACAGCGCTCCCGTGGCGCCGATCACCAGGAAGTAATAAGGAAGAAAGGTCCAGATCTGCGGCCGGTTTTCCAGGCCCACTGCGACAAACCAGTACTGCCCGTCCGGTGAACGGTGCGAAATGATTCAATGACCATGTGTCTGGATGCGCCAACTGGTGGACGGGGTCGGGGGAAGCATCTCAGCTCTGTTTTCGCCTGTAACAAGATCGATACCGTGCGAATCGACCAGATAATGCGTTGAGTGTGAAAAGATGCGGTCCAGGTTTGTAAGATAGTCAACGAGCGCCTTCTGTCCACCGTTTTTCAGCGCCGCGCGCGCACTCTCCAACTGCAGTTCGTCGAATTGTGCAAAGAGCGGATTGAAGGCCCTCTGCTCCATGCGATCTGAGATCACTCGAAATACCAGGAAAGAAAGCGAAAGGGTGGTCACCATCGCCAGCAGCACGCCGTAATAGAGCGTCCTCATTGGCCATGGCTTAAGTCGTTCCAGTGAATACATACCCAACTCCCCGAACCGTGCGTATCAGGTTTCGACCGCTTTCCAGCTTCTTGCGCAAATGGCTTATGTGGACATCGAGAAAGCGATCGTAAGGTGTTGCCGCGCGTTCGAACAGAGCCGCCGTGATCTCGTCTCGGGAGACAACTTTGCCGGCCGAGCGCATCAGCATTTCCAGAAGATCGAATTCCATTGCAGTCAGCTCCACCGGCGAACCCGCGCTCCGCACTTCCCGTGTCGCGGCGTTGACCTGGATTTCCCCGATCGTCAAAAGCTCGCTGGCTTTCAAATTCGCGGTATCGCTTCGGCGCAAAACCGCCCTGATCCTGGCCAGCAGTTCATCCGGATCGAAAGGCTTGGGGAGATAGTCGTCGGCCCCACTATTCAGGCCGAGAATGCGGTCCTGCCGATGCACACGCGCCGTCAACATGATCGCCGGCAGGTCGCTTCGTCTCCTCAACTGTTGCAGCACCGTTCCGCGTCGTCATCGACAAGCAAGAGAGATAGTTGCTTTTCCGCTGTTTCCATCTTTGCTGCGTTAGGACTTGCCGCGTATTCGCAGCCCACTCCGTTTCTCAGTCTCGCACAGATCAAACCGCCAACTGCTTGCTTAACAATTCTTAAGACTAGCGGACAAAAAACGTCGCTGTGCAGAAGCGCCGGAACCAGGTGCCTGAGCCCGATCTCCCGGACACATCCCGGGATGAGTCGAGAGTCCGCACCCGGAAAACTGCTCTGTCAGATGAATTCCTGCCTATTGATCTTGAAGTAAATAACCATAATTGCAATGGCTTGGCCGGATTCTTGAATACTTTTCTAATCAAAGAGCGCCGGATGCATCGAAGTTAGCCTGAGAGTAAAATTGCGGGCAGCAGCTCACGCCAAATCTCCAAGTGTGAGGATCGTCACAGTGCGAAGTCAAGCGATCGACGGGTTTCAACCCGAAAGAGACCAGCGAGAGCTGCGCGAAGCGCATTTCGCCATGCGCCTCTCCCTGCTTTTCGGCGTGGCCATGCTGCTGGGGAAGACTACCGCCTATTTCATGACGCACTCGGCCGCCATCTTTTCCGACGCGGCCGAATCGGTGATTCACGTGATTGCCGTGGCATTTGCCAGCTTCAGTCTTCGTCTCAGCCTCAAGCCGGCTTCGCACCACTTCCTCTATGGTTACGAGCGCATCACCTTCTTCTCCGCCGGGTTTGAGGGAGCCTTGATCGTTGTGGCCGCCATCGCCATTCTCGTTGAGTCCATTCGCGAGTGGATTGCCGGACTCCAACTACAGCACCTCGGTTCCGGTGTTGTGCTCATCCTCATCGCCGGCATCCTGAATGCAGGCCTTGGCTACTACCTCATCCGCGCCGGCAAGCGCACGAATTCTCTCATCCTTGAGGCCAACGGCAAGCACGTGTTGACCGATAGTTGGACCAGTTTCGGCGTTGTAGGCGGCCTCGGGCTGGTCATGCTTACGCACTGGAAGCCGTTCGATCCCCTCGTGGCCATCGCGGTCGCCGTTAACATCCTCTGGTCAGGCGGGCGACTGGTGTGGAGTTCCGCCATTGGCCTTCTTGACTATTCCGATCCCGAGGCGGGAAAGAAAATCCGCGAACGCCTCGACGCAATCTGCTCCGACTTGAATATCCAATACCACGGCGTACGTTTCCGAACTACAGGTTACCGCCAGATCATCGAAGTACATCTGCTCTTTCCCAATCTGACCTCCGTGAGCGAGGCGCACGCGCTGGCCACGATGCTCGAGGAGCGTCTGCCTGCCGAACTGGGCACGCCCGCGGAAGTCATCACTCACCTCGAGTCACTCGAGGACCATGCCGAGGTCCACCACCACCTCCACTACACCGGAAAGCCCGAGTGAGACCGCCGGAGAGTCCGCATCACCGCCGATCTCCTTGCCGCGGTATTATCATCGCCGTGTGGAGACTCATCTCAACCTGGGCGACATCCTGGCCAACGCCATCACTCATGGCATCGGAGCCATTCTCGCTGTGGTTGGCGCTGTCTACCTGATCGCCGCTTCCACCCGCGGCTCAGCCTGGGTGTTGGTCAGTTGCTGCGTCTTCAGTACCACGCTGGTTCTGGTTTATGTGTGCTCTACGCTCTACCACTCGCTGGTGCGGACCCGCGCCCGCCATGTTTTCCAGGTTCTCGATCACTCCGCGATCTACCTGCTGATCGCGGGCACCTATACACCGTTCACGCTTGTGTCCCTGCACGGAACCGTCGGCTGGACTGTCTTCGGAATCGAATGGGGACTCGCCGTCACTGGCGTCGTCTTCAAGAGCTTTGCAGTGGGACGATTCGCCGTAGCGTCTGCGCTCGTCTACCTGTTTCAAGGCTGGTTCGGAGTGTTTGCCGCGCGCCTGCTGGCCCATGCCATCGGTTGGCAGGGAGTCATTTGGCTCGGAGCGGGCGGCCTGGCGTACACACTGGGCATCGTGTTCTTCGCGCTCGACCGCCTGCGGTATTTTCATGCAGCCTGGCACTTGTTTGTGCTCGCCGGCAGCGTGGCCCACTACTTCGCCATTCTGTTCTATGTGCTTCCGCCCCGGCCGTGATGGATGCGCGTAGATCTCAGGCGGCGTTGATAAGATGGATGCGAGCCTTGGACACTCATCCCTTGTGAATTGAGTGAGCGTTGCCCCAAGAGCTCGGGACGGAATCGAAAATGGCGAAGTATCTGGTGACAGGGGGGGCAGGTTTCTTCGGCGGCATCCTGAAGAACAAACTCCTTGCCGACGGCGCCGAAGTAGTCAGTATCGACCTGGTTCCCGACACAACCAAACATCCGTCGCTCACCAGCATCCATGCGGACATTCGCGACGAAGAGTCCATGCGAGCGATCTTTGCCGCGCACCGGCTCAACGCCGTTTTTCATATTGCGGCAATGCTGGCGCACGGAAAAATGAGTCGCGACCTTCTGTGGACCTGCAACGTGGACGGAACCAGAGTGCTTGCCGGGTGCGCGCGCCAGGCGGGCGTGAAGAAACTGGTGTTCACCTCAAGCAATTGCCTCTGGGCCAGCAACATGGGGCGGCCGGTGCGCGAAGACGACCCGCCGGCTCCCGCGGAGTTGTACGGCGAATCAAAACTGGAAGGCGAGCGGCTGCTGCACCAATTCGAAGATGGGCTCGATGTCGTGATCCTTCGCTGCCCCACCATTATCGACAGCGGCCGCCTCGGCCTGCTGGCCATTCTGTTCGAGTTCATTCGCGAAAACAAGACCGTGTGGGTAGTGGGTTCCGGAGCCAACCGCTATCAGTTCATCTACGCGGGAGACCTGGCACAGGCATGCTTGCAGTCCCTGGATTATGCGGGCTCGGGTACGTTCAATGTCGGCAGCGACAACGTACCCAGCCTACGGCAATGCTATGAAGCGGTGATTGAGGAAGCAGGCAGCCGTTCCCGCGTGCGCTCGTTGCCCAAAGCGCCAACCCTGGCTGCCATGCGGCTGGCGCACGTGCTGAAGATTTCGCCGCTCGGCCCTTACCATTATCGGATGATTGCCGAGGATTTCACATTCGACACCTCGCGCATTCGCCAGGCAATGGGCTGGAAGCCCACCGTAACCAACAGCGAGATGCTCGCCCTGGCTTATCGTTATTACGCCCAGAACCGCGAAAACATCATGGCGCGTGAAAATGTGTCAGCTCATTCAAAGGCTGCGGAGATGGGCATTCTGCGCCTATTAAAGTGGATTTCATGAGCCAGACTTCCGCGCCCTCATTCGAGGATCGGTTTCGCGCCCCCAGGGCAATCTTTTGGACCGCGCTCCTGGTGCGGCTGGCCTACATCGTTCTCGGTCACACCTTTCGCATTACGCCCTACAATCACCATTTTGAATTTGCGTGGGAGACAGGCCGCGTCGCAGCGTCGCTCGCCGATGGCCACGGATACAGTTCACCGTTCAGCGGCAACACGGGACCGACCACATGGATGGTTCCCGGCTTCACGGTTCTACTCGCAGGCGTGTTCAAGGTCTTCGGTATTTACACGCCGCTTTCGGCATTCGTCATCCAGACCGTCGACAGCCTTTTCCAGGCGCTCACCGTTCCGCTCGTATTCGAGATGGGCGTGCGCGTAGCCGGTCGCCGCACAGCGCTGTGGGCGGCGTGGATATGGGCGCTCTATCCGGGAATCATCCAGTACGCGGTGAAATGGATATGGGAGACATCGCTCTCCACCATGCTGTTCGCCTGGGTGCTGGTGCTGGGCATGCGCATGAGGGGCACAGGCGATCAGCCTCCACCCACGCATCGGGCGCGCGATTGGGCGTTCTTCGGGCTGCTGTGGGGCGCGATCGCCATGACCAACCCCACTTTGCTTCTACTGGCGCCGGTCCAGGGCGTGTGGATTCTCGCTGGTCTCCCGCAGCGGAGAAACCTGCTCAAGGGTGCAGCACTGGCCGTGCTGGCCGCCTTACTCTCGACCGCGGTCGCCCTGCCATGGGTCGTCCGCAACTGGCATGTCTTCCACGCCTTCATCCCCACGCGCGGCAACTTCGGCGCGGAGGCTGCCATGGCCTGGGCTCCGGACTCGATGGGCATGCCCTGGGGAGCAACCGTGCCCACCGCCGAACTCGCCCCCGAGCATCAGCTCTACGCCCGCATGGGCGAGCGCGCCTACGTGCGGATGCGCGGACAGTCGGCGTGGCAGTGGGCTCGCGCCTATCCTGCACATTTCTGGAAGCTGGTAGCGTGGCGCTCTTACATGTTCTGGGCAAGCGTACCCCACACCGCCGCGCCCTCCGCTGCCGAATATGTGCGTGAATCCGCGCATTGCCTCACGTCGATAGCCGGCATCCTTGGCCTTCTGCTCGCTCTGCGACGAAAGCTCCCCACCGCAGGCCTGTTCGCCTGGGCCGTCTTTCTGCTCCCGGCCATCTATTACTTCATCATCCCAGGGTCGCGTTTTCGCAACCCTCTTGAGCCCATCTTCGCCATTCTGATCGTCTATCTCTTCCAGCGGACTGAGGGACGCTGGGGTTTTTCCGTGCCAGGCCTGCGAAACATCTGGCCGGCCCACTGAAAACACACGAACATGCAGGATTGCGGACCGGGATACGGCGCCCGTGGGACCAACGTGGAGGATCAACCAGTGGAACAGCCCATCCAGGAAACTGAACGGCAGCAGATTCTGGCCATGCTTGACGAGGGCCGCGTGGCTTTAACCGCAGCCGTCGCCGGCGTAACCGAAGAGACCGCCCGCCGCATACCCGCCCCAGGCAGATGGTCCATCCTGGGATGCGTCGAGCATATCGTCATAACGGAGGACTACTTCTTCTCTCAGATTTCGAAAGCCACTCCGTCCCAAACACCCCTGAACAATCCGGAGCGCGAGGCCAAAATGCTTGCCCGCGGAACCGATCGAAGCCGCCGGATCGAGTCCCCGCCCGAAGGGCATCCAACCGGAGCCTTCCCCTCGCTGGCGGACGCGCTTTCTCACTTCCTGGCGAGCCGCAACCGCACCATGGAATTCGTTCGCGCCAATCAGGAAGACCTACGCGGCAAAGTAACCTGGCATCCCATCCTCAAAGGAGCAAATTGCCAAGAAATGCTTCTCAGCATCGGCCTGCACGTTTTGCGCCACGTCAAACAGATTGAAGAGATCAAGGCGGTCGTGGTTCAGTAGGCGATCGCACTAGTCCTCTCGCAGAGCATCCAGGGGCTCAATCCGAAGTGCGCGCCTGGCTGGAGCGATGAGCGCCAAAATTGAAACAAAGACCATCAGGGCGATGACACCCACCATGGTAACCGGGTCCGCAGGTTTTATCCCATACAGCAGACTGCTCATCGCTCGGCCCACCAGCAAGGCCAGCCCCATGCCGGGAACCGTGCCGATTAGCACAAGCTTGAGGCCATCCATGAGAACCAGGCGGAAGACCCGCCCGCGCGCAGCCCCGAGTGCCATGCGGATCCCGATTTCATGAGTCCTGCGCGAGACAGTGTACGAGATGACTCCAAACAGTCCTACCGCGCAGAGCAACAGAGCGAGCCCTCCAAGGCACGCTGTAATATCCGCCTCCATGTGGTTTGCAAACGTCGCAAGACGCATATGATCCTTCAGGGTCACTCCCATGATGATGAGTATGGACGGATCTGCCTCTCGTATCGCCTTGCGCGCCACCGGCAAGAGCGCATTCGCGTCGGCAGCCGTTGTCACAATCAGCATTCCCTCGGCCCATGCGTCCTGCGTGACGGGGAGATACAGATAAGGCCCGGACGGCTCAGTCACATCGTTATATTTCCCGTCCTGCGCCACCCCCACAATCTCCAGATCGATGGGCTGTTCCCGGCCGATCCGTATGTGCCTGCCAACTGCTGGTCCGTCCCCGAACAGTTTGCGGGCAAGTGTGCGGTTGAGCACCACGACACGCTGGCTGGTCGGAGTGTCCTGCCTCCCGAATGCCCTGCCCTGGATCAGGCTCACGCCCATGGAGCGGAAATAGGATTCGTCCACCTGGTTGAAGAAAACCGGTGTTCCCGCCGTCGGCGTTGGCGCTTCACCCGGCGCAAGCACGATCCTCGTGCTGCCAGTGCCGCTGAGCGCGAATGGCACTACTCGCGCCACGCTTGCTCCCGTCACTCCGGGGAGCGCCTTCATTCGTTCTACAAGTGCAGCAAAGGTCGTCAATCGCCGCGGCATCGGCTGGTCCGCCTGGATCGTAAACAGGACTGCGTTCTGCGTCCGCTTGAACCCCAGGTCAACGGTCTCCAGGTGCAGCAGAGTGCGCATAAACAGACCCGAGGCCACCAGCAACACCACGGAGACGGCAACCTGTGCAACGACGAATACCTTGCGCGCCGGGATCTTCAGCCTCCCGGTCAATGCCCCCTGCGGCCGCATTGCGTCCAGCGGCGAACTCCGCGTAGCCGACATTCCCGGTGTGACTCCGCAAATCAGTACCGATAGCAGCGTGATGCACACCGTAAAGGCCAACACGCGATGATCGATGCGGAGGTCCAGGCCAACAGGAAAACCGAGGTTGGGCATGAGGCTGGGCACAATCGCTACCATCCACTGCGCCAGCCACAGAGCGCCAGCCACGGCAACCAACGTCAGCACTCCGTATTCGGTAACCAGTTGCCGCAGCAGCCTGCCGCGGGTAGCGCCCAGCGCGATTCGCATACCCATCTCGCGCCGTCGTGAATCGTTCAGGGCCAGAAGCAGGTTGGCAATATTTGCGCAAGCGATCAGCAAAACAGCGCCGGCGAGCGCCATGAATAATGCGCACAATAACCGCACGCGCCGATCCACGGAGCTCCATTCGGCGGTGAGGTCTCGCCCCGCGTTCGATTGCGGATACACTGCAGCCAACTGCCAGGCAACTGCCTTGAGCTGCGACCGCGCCTGCTCGAGAGTCGCGCCCGGAGCCAGGCGTCCGTATAAGGTGAAGTCCCTGTCCTTGGCCCGGTTGGGATTCCGCTCGCTGGGAATCCAGTTCAGCCAACTCGTCTCCTGCACAAAGCTTTGGGGCTCGACAAAGCGATCTGTGCCGCGGAAGCCAGCCGGCAGCACGCCCACCACGGTTGCCGATCCGCCATTCAGGCTTACTGTCCGGCCAACCACGCTTCTATCGCCACCGAAATACTCGATCCATGCTCGATGCGCCAGAACAATCGTCGAATTCTGCTCCGACCGCGCTTCCGATTCGGATGGCAACCGGCCAAACTCCGCCTCGGCGCCGATCACTTCGAAGTAGTTGTCGCTCACCACGCGGGTCATCAGCATCTGCAACCCGTCAGGCGTCTTCAGCACCACTCCCCGGTTCGAGGTAGCGGCCAAGCCGGAAAATGCAGGAACCCCGCTCCGTATGTCCATGTACTCCGCATACGAAGAACCTCTTTCGGCGTCCCCCGCACCTGTCTGGTTCGGCTTTACGCTCTCAACTGTTACCAGGTGCGACGGATCCGCGATCTGCAGGGGCCGCAGGCAGATTCCGTCCGCGAGACTGAATATTGCGGTGTTCACTCCCACACCGAGCCCCAGCGTCACAACAGCCGCCATAACCAGGCCCGGAGATTGCCTGAATTTCCGAATCGCGAACCACACATCCTGAATAAGGAGGCTCATGTTCATAGTCCTCGCATCCGCTCTTCAAGTGCGCCGGATACCTGGTGCCTCAAAGTCAGGTCACCGCTACAGCATTTTCGATTCTGGTTTCAACGGAAACCTGGATGCCGACTGGCGTTTTTCTCAAAAAACGCCACCCTCCACCATCTCCAAAAGGCAACATGTGAATCAAAAATGCACTAAACGTTCAATTCACGATACTGTTTCCGGCCGCACAAACAGAGAAAGGCAATTCGAGCGCCAAAATACCTGCGTACCGGGCCGCCTCTCGGTGATGGCGATCACGATGTCCAGTCCTTTTTCCGAAAATGTGTCCGATTACGGAATCAAGTGTCCGCATGTGAACATTCCCACGTCGCAACACCCACGCCTGTTTGAGAAGTTTGCAAACAATTACCCTCATCTGGCGCACAATTGAAAAAGCAGGAAAAGGGACGGAATCGGGGCCATGCTGTACCGGACCCCACTCCCTCCCCCTCAAATCCCACTTTTTCGAGAGGTAGATTTCACGCTAAACAACATGCAATGAATATGTTAATAGATTCAATCTTTATACTCATCGGTAAATAGGTCCCTCGAATTTGGCTCGAAAAACACCCCAATTTCCCTCAAGACACGGTCATTTTGACCCGCAATCCACACCAAAACACGCACTCCAGTCAGTGGGCGGAATTCGATCGACGGCGTCTCAAACGGCAAGCGAAACAATCCCACTAACCTGATCGGCGATAACAACCACAAACCCGCCGCTCAAGCCGCATCTGCCCCACTGCAGGTGGTTTGATTCTTGACCTTTGGCCCGCAAAACCGGTACACTACTCTAGTTTGGCGATTCCTGCCTGTCGCCGTGGAGCCAGACGTTCGCCCTGAAGTTTCGGGGCTTGAGCGTACCAGTTCCACGGACCAGAAGTTTTCCGCCCGAGCTATTTCTTGGAAGCATGAGCGCACCCGCCCTCGCGGGAGCCGCGCTGGAGGGTTTATGTACGCGGTTATTCGTACCGGTGGTAAGCAATACCGGGTCGCTCCGGGCGACGTGGTCAAGATCGAAAGCGTGGTTTCACAGGAAGAAGCGGACCAGACCAAGACCGTCGAGTTCAGCGACGTCCTGGCCATCAGCGGTGAGGCGGGAACGGTGACCAAGCCGGCCACAGCCAAGGTTACGGCCGACGTTCTCGGCGAGGGTCGTGGCGAGAAGATCCTGGTCTTCCACCTCAAGCGCAAGAAGCAGTACAAGAAGCTGCAGGGACACCGGCAGAACTTCACCGAAGTGCGCATCAAGGCCATCGAGGCCGACGGCGTCACCTACACCGCCGCCAGCTAAGGCGAAGCTGTCAGCTATTGGCTTTCAGCTTATGAATTTGCGGGAACGAAAAGGATTGGCCCAAGCGGGCGGAACCAAAAGCTGAAGGCTGATCGCTTAAGGCTGGAAAAGGGAGATTCGGCAATGGCACATAAGAAGGGTGGAGGCAGCTCCACAAACGGACGCGACTCGAATGCACAGCGCTTGGGCGTAAAGGCCTTTGGCGGCGAACTTGTTACCGGCGGATCGATCATCATTCGCCAGCGCGGCACCCGCATCAAGCCGGGCGTCAACGTAGGCATTGGCTCCGACGACACGCTCTTTGCCAAGGTTACAGGCCGGGTAAAGTTTGTCGATCGCGGCAACCGCGGCCGGTTTGCCTCCATCGAGCCTGTAGCCGCGGAGTAGTTCAACCTCAAATCAGTAAAAAGGCCATCCGCTTCGGCGGATGGCCTTTTTACTGTTCCCTATTCCCTGTACTTAGGATTCCGACTCGCGCCTCTTGAGGTTCCTGTTCAGCACCTTCTCCACCACATTCTCCACATCGGTGAGGAAGAAGCTGTTCGCCGGCTGCGGTACGGCCACCTGAGTTCCGGTGTGGCCCAGCGCCGATGCGATCTCGTTCCAGCGATAGATGGTCGAGTTCACGGGCATCACCAAGGGTTTGCGCACCGGCTCGGGAAGAGCGCAGTAGGCAACCCAGGTGCCGAGCGAGACCAGAATCAAAGACTCATACACAAACTGCAAGGGAGCGGTGAGCGAGGCAAAGCGGGCTGTCAACGTCGCGAAGACGAAGTCATTCGAGGACATGACGCCGAAGCCGAGGGAAATGCCGAAGGCCAGGTCGCGAACGGAAAGTCGCAGCGCGTTCATGCAGAGGCAGAGGAAGGCCAGAAGGCACAACTCAAGGAGACTTACCGACCGCATCAACGCAATCCCCACATCGGGAATAATTTGAAGGCCCCCGTGGGCGAAGGAGATTGTGGAGAAAGTCACGATCACTGAGACCAGGACGGCCCAGCGGAAGATCACGATGCCAAACTTCAGCAGCCCAGGCAGTGTCGACAGCGCAGAGCGAAAGACCTCCATGCAGATGAAAAAGAGCAACCCCGCGCTTGCAATGTACACAGCCCAGAATACGAGGAAGTAGGGTATGAAATAGTTGCGGCCCCAAGGTTGCGATTGAATAATCAGAAGAACCGACAGAATCGGCGCTGAAACAACACGCAACGCCAAGTAGGCTCCCATCGCTGGGAAGCGGCGATGCAGCCCCTTCTTCCAGAACATGAAGCCCAGTACGGCCGAAAGCAGAAATTCCGCCGCGCTCATCATCGACATCGCCAATTGTGAAGACATCAGGGGTCGCTCACTATTCTGAGAACTCTCTCAGGATAGTGGGAATTACCCAGAATCACAATGGAAAAGATCGTGAGGTTTATGACACTTTTGTGTCATAAACCTCAAGTTAACGGGTTGTACCGTTCTGGGGGCAACCGGGCATTCCCGGTCCACAGAGCGGAACTGGATTGCTGGCTGTGGCGGACTGGTGGCTGGGAAGGGCGCGCGCTGAAGAGCTCGAAACGGAAGCGGCGGCAACACCGACGAACACGACGGAGAGAGCGATAATGCGGACGGCGAGTTTCATGATTGGTAACCCCTTTTGGTTTCGGATTGGCAGAAGTCAGGCGCCCCTGCACAACCATAGGATAGTCTGTGAATTGCCACTAAGTCTAGTTATTTCATTTAGTTGAACAATTAGTAACTAGTGTTGTTACTACGGTCACTCTTATTGATCGATTCTTCCTCTCTTGAGAGCCTCGCTATCGAGCCCGGTGTTCCCACCGGCGACGTGCCAAACATGCTAAAATAGGGACAGGGAAACTCGCTAAAAGCCCCCCTGTTTCAAGCGCTTACTCCTGGAGATTCGACCCGCAAATCGTCCAGCGGAGGCGCCTCTGGTCTGAACCTGAAAGCGAAAGCCCTGCGAACGGAAACCTATGGCGACTGAAGTACCCCCTCCTCCCGGCGACAACGGCGGAAACGGCAACAGCGGCAACAATGGCAACTACACCGGCGAAAACATCCGGATTTTGGAAGGCCTTGAGGCTGTGCGCCTCCGCCCGGCCATGTATATCGGCTCCACCGGCGAGATGGGCCTCCACCACCTGGTCTACGAAGTCGTCGACAACTCCGTCGACGAAGCGCTGGCCGGATATGCGAAGAAGGTCGAAGTCACCATCCACGTCGACAACTCCATCACCGTGGTCGACGACGGCCGTGGTATCCCGGTCGACATGATGGACACGCCCGACGGCAAGAGGATGCCGGCGGTCCAGGTCGTCCTCACCAAGCTCCATGCCGGCGGCAAGTTCGACGCATCCAATTACAAGGTTTCCGGCGGCCTGCACGGAGTTGGCGTGAGTTGCGTCAACGCACTGAGTCAGGAGTTCAATGTCGAAATCTGGCGCGATGGCCACACCTGGGAGATGGACTTCAGCTGTGGCGCTCCAACCAGCGAACTACGCCAGGCCGGCACCAGCAAGCGGCGCGGCACCATGGTTCACTTCCTTCCGGATAAGTCCATCTTTACCGTCACCGAGTTCAATTACGATACCCTTGCCCAGCGCCTGCGCGAGATGGCCTTCCTTAATAAGGGTCTCGAAATCACGCTCACTGACGAGCGCACCGCCGATGCCAAGACCGGGGAAGCGCGCCGCGCGGAGTTCAAGTATGCCGGCGGCATCGCCGAGTTTGTGAAGCATCTCAATCGCGGAAAGCAGGTCTTGCACGAGAAGCCGATCGTGATGGAGGCCATGCGCGACAACGTTGAGATCGACATCGCCCTCCAGTACAACGACAGCTACTCAGAAACGGTGTTCAGCTTCGCCAACAACATCAACACCGTGGACGGCGGCTCACATCTGTCCGGCTTCCGCACCTCGCTGACACGGACGATCAACGCCATCGGACAGGCGCAGGGCCTATTTAAAGATCTCAAGGAGAATCTCAGCGGCGACGACGTGCGCGAGGGCCTGGTGGCCGTGGTCAGCGTCAAGCTGTCGCAGCCCCAGTTCGAAGGCCAGACCAAAGGGAAGCTCAACTCCGACATCGCCGGCACGGTGCAGGCCTTCGTGAACGAGCGCCTGGGCATGTTCCTGGAGCAGAATCCGCAGGTATCCAAAAAGATCATCGGCAAGGCCATCGAGGCGAACCGCGCCCGGGAAGCAGCACGCAAAGCGCGCGACCTCACTCGCCGCAAGGGCGCACTCGACGGCGGCGGCTTGCCTGGTAAGCTGGCTGACTGCTCTGAGCGCAACCCCGAGCGCTGCGAACTGTATCTGGTCGAGGGCGAGAGCGCCGGCGGCACAGCTAAGCAAGGCCGCAACCGCCGTTTCCAGGCGATCCTTCCGCTCAAGGGCAAAATCCTCAATGTTGAAAAGGCCCGCTACGACAAGATGCTGGGCCACGAGGAAATCCGCGCCATGATTACGGCTCTGGGCTGCGGAATCGGCAAGGACGACTTTGACGCCACCAAGATTCGTTACGGCAAGATCATCCTCATGACCGACGCCGATGTTGACGGTTCGCACATTCGCACCCTGCTGCTCACGTTCTTCTTCCGCCACATGACGGATCTCATCAAGCGCGACAACATCTACATCGCCCAGCCGCCGCTCTTCAAAATCAAGAAAGGCCGCTTCGAGCAATACATCAAAGATGAGCGCGAGTTTGTGAAGGTAATGGTCAACCGCGCGTCGGAAGGCATGATTGTCCGCCACGGCGAGGCGGCCAGCCGCATCGAGGGAGTTGACCTGACCCGTTTCATGGGCATTCTCGACGAGTATCTGGGCTTCGTCGAGCGAGTGGACAAGCGCATCCGCAACGAAATGCTGACCGAACTGCTGGCACGCGCCGAATTCACCCACCGCGCCGACTTCGCCTCCAAGGCCGAGAGCGACGTTCCGCCCAAGCTGGCCAAGCTCCATGAGCAACTGAGCGAGCTGGCCGAAGAATTCCAGTTCAAGGCACTAGGCCAACCGGTGGAGGACGAAGAGCACCACACCTGGTCCATCGGCTTTACAGATGCCCAGGGCGCAGAGCGCCGCATCGACTGGACGCTAGCCTCGAGCCCCGAGTTCCGCCAGATGATGTCGAAATACACCCTCATCAAGGAGTTCCTCGAGCCGCCGTTCCTTATCGAGTACGCAACCAAGACGGCTGCCGCGGAAACGAGCGTCGCAGACGCAGAGGGGGCGGAAGGCGAAGCCGAGGGCGCGACTGAAACCGCAGAGGTTCAGGCGGAGGCCAAGCAGGCCCGCCGTACCGCTCGCATTCTGCGCGAGCCCGTCGAGAAGCAGACCGCCCGCGAACTCTTCGCCTACATCGTCGAGCAAGGCAAGAAGGAATACTCTGTGCAGCGCTACAAGGGCCTTGGCGAGATGACCGCAACGCAACTTTGGGAAACCACCATGGACCCCGAGCACCGCACACTGCTCCAGGTCAAGCTCGAAGACCTCGTCGAGACCAATGAGATTTTCACTACGCTCATGGGCGAAGATGTCGAGAAGCGCCGCAAGTTCATTGAAGACAACGCCCTCGATGTGAAGAACCTCGACATCTAAAGCGGAAATCTTGTTGTAGGCTTCTTCACTTCGGGGGTCTCGTATGTGGCGCTGATGAAGATGGCAGCGCCCGCTGTTTATACGCCGGCCGCGGGATGGCTGCGTCGCGAGCTGCCCCCAACGCGGTCAAGTTCGCAGCTTTGGGCCTATACCTCAACAAGAGCATCCGCAATACTCAGATGCTCATCGAGCGAGGCGATGCCAAAGTCCAGTTCTTCTTTTGTCACGATCAACGGAGGAGCGATGACGAAGTGGCTCACCCAGGCTTGCTGGGCAACTCCATCGGCCATCATTTTTGCGGCGATCTGATCGACGACCATCGGCTTGCCTTCCACCTTGTCTAGCATGGTGTTGAAGGGCTGCTTGGTTGTCCGGTTCTTTACCAGTTCGACAGCAAAGAAGAGGCCGAGGCCGCGCACGTCGCCGATGGACGGATGCTTCGCTTTGAGGGCTTCAAGCTTTTCGCGGACATATGGCTCAAGCTCCGCGGCGCGCTCCACAAGCTTCAGGCGCTGCATCTCTTCGATAGTGGCGACGGCAGGGCCGAGCGTCATGGGATGCGCCTCATAGGTGTGGCCGTGCGAGAAGTAATGGTCTTCAAAATAGTCCGCGATCTTTCTGGATGTGGCGCACAGTCCCAGAGGCATGTAGGCGGATGTGATGCCCTTGGCAGTGACAAGAATGTCAGGCGTCACGCCCCAGTGATCCACGGCAAACCATTTGCCTGTGCGGCCCCAGCCGGCCATCACTTCGTCGGCGATCATCAATACGCCGTAGCGATCGCAGATTTCGCGAAGGCGCGGGAAATACTCGGGCGGCGGGACGAGAACGCCGTTGGTGCCTACGACCGGCTCAAGGATGACGGCTGCGACATCGCTCTCGTTGCGAATCATGTGTTCGATGTAATCGGCGCACGCCACATTGCAGCCAGGATAAGTGTGCTTGATGGGGCAGTTATAACAGTTAGTCTCCGGTGCGAAGACAAAGCCAGCGCCTTTGCCTCCCGGTTCCATAGCCCAGCGGCGCGGATCGCCCGTTGCTGCGATGGACGCCATGGTTGAACCATGATAGGAACGATAGCGCGAGACGATCTTCGTTTTGCCGGTGACCATACGCGCGATTTTGAAGGCTGCTTCATTGGCCTCAGTGCCGCTGGTTGCGAAGAAAAATTTGTTCAGTCCTTTGGGCAGCACTTCAAGCAGCTTGCTGCTGAGCCGGGCGCGGGCATCGGTGGCGTAACCGGGCGCAATATAGGCCAGCTCGCGCGCCTGCTCTGCGATGGACTCAATCACGCGAGGATTCTTGTGCCCGAGATTGACGCACATCAACTGCGAACTGAAATCGAGATAGCGCTTGCCCGCGCCGTCAGTGAACCAGCAACCCTCGGCGTCAGCAATGTGCAGCGGCTTCCATGTCTTCTGGAAGCGCCATGTGCCGTAGTTGGTCTGGCGTGTAATAGTGCTGATTTCTTCCGATGTGAGTGTCTTCAAATCCGCCGTGTCGCTCATTGCGCTCTCCCAAAAACAATCTTCAAGATCCTATCATCGGAGTTACATGCCTGTATCGTGTGCCACGTGCGTTTGTCAGCAGCGGCTCAGACTTCAGCGCACCTGCGGGAAACCAAGGTCAACCTTGCTGGCGCCCGGATCGGGCCAGCGGCTGGTGACAACTTTGGAGCGCGTATAGAACTGCACGCCTTCGGGTCCGTACATGTGCAGATCGCCAAAGAGCGAGGACTTCCATCCGCCGAAGCTGTAATAGGAAACGGGAACGGGAATGGGGACGTTGATGCCCACCATACCGACTTCAACATCGAATTGAAACTGGCGTGCCGCCCCGCCATTCTGCGTGAAGATGGCCGTGCCGTTGCCATAGGGGTTCTCATTGATGAGGCGGAGACCTTCGGCAAAGGTTGCGACACGTACTACGCTAAGCACGGGGCCGAAAATCTCGGTGTCATAGCAGCGCATGCCTGGTTTCGCGTTGTCGATCAGCGAAGGGCCGAGGAAGAATCCAGCGGTATGCGTGGCCGGATCAAGACGGCCATCGATCGATAGAGTTGCTCCTTCGGCAACGGCTGTATCCAGATGCCCGGCGACGCGATCGCGATGCTCGCGGGAGATGAGCGGGCCCATTTCATTCGAGGGCTCAGAACCCGGGCCAACTTTGATGCGGGCCACTCGCTCGCGTATCGCTTCGATGAGTGGATCGGCAACTGTGCCCACAGCAACCACGACAGAGATTGCCATGCATCGTTCCCCCGCGGCGCCGTAACCAGAGGACACGGCGGCATCGGCGGCCATGCCGACGTCAGCGTCCGGCAACACCATCATGTGATTCTTCGCGCCGCCCAGGGCTTGCACGCGCTTGCCGTTGCGGGTCGCCGTCTCGTAAATGTGGCGCGCTACCGGCGTGGACCCGACAAAGCCGATGGCCTTGATGTCAGGGTGTTCCAGCAGGCGATCTACCGCAACTTTGTCGCCATGCACAAGGTTGAGAATGCCGTCGGGAACACCGGCTTGCTTCGCTAATTCCGCGAGAAAGACGCTAGCTCCAGGGACTTTTTCGGAAGGCTTGAGGATGAACGCATTGCCGCAGGCGATGGCGGTCGAGAGCATCCACAACGGGACCATTGCGGGGAAGTTGAACGGTGTAATGCCGGCGACTACGCCGATGGGCTGGCGAATCTGATAGACGTCAACGCCGCGGCTGGCTTGCTCAGTGTAACCACCCTTGAGCAGGTTGGGGATGCCGCAGGCGAACTCCACATTCTCAAGGCCGCGAGCAACTTCGCCTCGTGCATCGGCCACGGTTTTGCCGTTTTCACGACTGATGATTTCGGCGAGGTGACCGCAATTATGCGCAATCAAACCGCGAAGATTAAACATGACTTCGGCGCGGCGGGATAGAGGCGTCGAACGCCATTCGGCTGCTGCGGACTTAGCTGAGACGACGGCGCGATCGACATCTGCAATGCTGGCAAAGCCAACCTCAGCGACGATCTCGCCGGTTGAGGGGTTGGTGACTATGCCCTTGCGTCCGGAGGTTCCTGCGTCAGCCTTGCCATGGATCCAGTGAGAGACTCCTACAGGGGTCAATGTTTCCAAGACACTCATTCCCTTTCCACCCTTTCCATCGGTCCGTCGCGGCCTCACATTATTTAGCGCGAATCCAGTCGATGGTCTTCGATGCCAGTTTGTCAAAGGCCGCGATGGCCACTTTCAAATGTTCTTCAAGCGTGTCTTCAATCTTGTTGTGGCTGATTCCTTTGAGCGATTGCACGAACATCATTACGGTAGGAATGCCTGCTCGCGATACTTCGGCGGCGTCGTGCAAAGGACCGGATGGCATGCGATGCGCGCGGCCTATCGTTTCACGGATTGCGTCTTCACAGAGCTCGATCAGTTGTGGATGAAAAGGTTCAGGCGCAATGTTCCAGATGCGCGACCACTCAACAGTGCAGCCCTCTTCCGCTGCAAATTGAATGCTCTTCTCCTGTGCCTCGCGATACATTGTTGCCAGGATTCCGGCGTCGAGGTCGCGCTGATCGAGCGTGGCTTCGCAGCGGCCAACCACAGCTGTAACAATGCCGGGAAAGGTCTTGACGCTACCCATGGTGCAGACCGCGTCGGGATGGCGCTTGGCGATGGTGCGGATTTCGAGCGCGAGCTTCGCGGCAGCCGCAAGGGCATCGCGGCGCGCATTCATGGGCGTAGAACCGGAATGCGCTTCCTGTCCGCGAAAAGTGATGGCGTGGCGCTCGACGCCCTTGGTGCCGAGCACGGCGGCGAGCGCCAGGTCCATACTCTCGAGTACCGGCCCCTGCTCGATATGCAATTCAAGATAGGCAGCGGCATTGTTCCGCTCCGGGCCCGCGTCGGCGATGGAGTCGATGCTAACTCCACACGCGGCGATCGCGTCTTCGAGGCGCATGCCGCCTGCATCCGTACGCCCGCGATCTTGATCGATGCTATGAGTGCCGGCAAAAGCCGAGGAGCCGAAGAGACTGCGCCCGAAACGCGCGCCCTCTTCGTCGGCCCAATCGACAAGGCGGATGGTAATGGGGGGCTTGCCGTTGTACTCCTCGGCAATCCTGCACAGGACGGCGTATGCGCCGATAACTCCGAGACAGCCGTCGAGCCAACCGCCGTTGGGCACGGAGTCGAGATGGCTGCCGAGAATGAGTGTTGCGTTTGAATCGCCGGCAAGCGTGGCCCAACTGTTGCCGGCGGCGTCAAGATGATGCTCGACTGGTAACTCGCTGAGCTTCGACTGAAACCACTCGCGCGCTTTGAGCCACGTCGGACTCCAGGCCAGCCGCTGCGCGCCATTCTCATCCGCGCTAAGTGTGCGGAGTTGCTTGAGCAGGTCGATCGCGGCCTGGGCATCAACCGGCATGAGCTATGGCCTCATTTCCAGCCTGATGCCCGCCGTATTGCGGCTGGCGGCGAATCAACTGTCCTCGGCCTGGCTCACCTGCAAATATTCCATCGCGCACCTGTATCTTCCCGCGCACAGTTACCAAAGAAGGCCTGCCTTCGATAGCGACTCCTTCAAATCCGTTGTAGTCATTGTTCGAATTCTGCGTGGCTGCGGAGATGGTGCCGCGATAATTCGTGTCGTAAACAACCAGATCGGCATCCGCTCCGACGGCGATGGTTCCCTTGCGGGGAAAGAGGCCGAAGAGCTTTGCTGGGCGCGTGCTCAGCGCATCGACGAACCGATGAATATCCAGCGTGCCGCGCTTGACGCCGTAGGTGTACATCAGGTTCACGCGATCTTCGATGCCGGGAATACCGTTGGGAATCTGTGTGAATGCATTGACGCCGAGGAGCTTCTGGCCGCTATCGAAGGGGCAATGATCGGTGCCGACGGTGTCGATCAAGCCGGCCTGCAATGCGTTCCACAGCACAGGCAAATTGCGCTTGTCCCGCAAGGGTGGCGACATCACGTGCTTCATGCCTTCGACGCCAGGAAGCTCGGCATAACCCTTGTCGAGAAGAAAGTGGGGCAGCACCGATTCCACGTATATTTTTACGCCGCGCAACTTGGCTTCGACCGCTGCGCGCAAGGCCGGGGCACAGGAGAGGTGGACGACGTAGCCCGCAGCGCCAGTCTGTTCGAGGAAGGTCGCAAAGCGGCTGGTGCCCTCGGCTTCAACGGACTCGGGACGGCTTGGTTCATGCCACTCGGGGCCGGTCTTACCCTCCGCAAGCAGCAATTGTTGTAACTGGCTGACTAACTCGGCATTTTCGCAATGCGCGGTGGTGATTACGCCTAACTCCGCAGCCAGTCTGAGTGTTTGGAAAAGTTCTTCGTCGTTGACGCCAAAGAAATCCTTGTAGGCGAGAAAGACTTTGAAGGATGCGGTTCCATCGCGGACGATCTCACGCAATTGCGCATCGGTCTTTTCGTCGTAGCGGGTCACAGCCATGTGGAAGGCGTAGTCGCAGGCGCTGTTGCCCGCCGCTTTCCGCTTCCAGATGTTATATCCCTCGAGGGCGTCTTCGTTGCGGGAGGGGCAACACATTTCTATAAACGTGGTGGTTCCTCCGATAAGTGCAGCTTTGCTTGCCGTGGCGTGGGTGTCTTTGGCAAAAGTGGCCATGAAGGGCAGATGAATGTGGACATGCGGATCTATGAAACCGGGGAAGATCAGCTTTCCCGTTGCATCGATGAGCTCAGTCCCCGGTGGTGCGGTGAATTCGAGCCCGATGTGAGTTATCGTTTCATCTTCGATGAAGATATCGCCGCACGAGCGAGACTCCGCAGTTACGATCTCCCCGCCTCTAATTAGGAGCGCCATCTTAACGTTCTCCCTGCGTTGCGTTGCAGTTGAAGCCAACCCCGCGTTTGGATCACTCTGTGCGAGTTGCCTGCTGGAATGACATTCCACAGGGGCTAAAGCCCAGATTGATTTTGTGACATTTGCGGCACGACTGAAGTCGTGCCCTGTTACAAAGCTCTTGAAAATTCCCATTGCGTTTGAATCGTTCGCCGCGTGTGAGGCCCGTACCTTTCAGTACCGTAGCCTATTCTGACACTCGTTAGTGAATGTGAATGCCCACCTTTTCACGATAGGCCTTCATGGTTTCCCAGTCTTCTGTTACCTGAGTGTGATGTTGCGAAAGCTCGCTCCATGTGACCGCGCTACGGCCTGAAGACACCTCAACCATTTCGATGCAATTGTCCACGGGACACACGTTATAGCAGAGGCGGCAGCCCACA
>Ga0302156_10000333_pt1 | contig 45584 bp, 35 predicted proteins | sample I_Bog_N3_2_FD_193503 | JGI IMG/M metagenome (GOLD analysis project Ga0302156, IMG submission 193503) | Peat permafrost microbial communities from Stordalen Mire near Abisko, Sweden - I_Bog_N3_2 | ecosystem: Environmental > Terrestrial > Soil > Wetlands > Peat | place: Sweden: Abisko, Stordalen... | reverse complement strand
GGTCTCCAAGCTGATCGGCTCGCCTCCGGGATACGTGGGCTACGAGGAGGGCGGCCAGTTGACTGAACGCGTCAAGCGCTCGCCTTACTCCGTCGTCCTGCTCGACGAAATCGAGAAGGCGCACCCCGATGTGTTCAATATCCTGCTCCAGGTATTTGAGGACGGCCAGTTGACTGACGGCCTTGGCAACACGGTCGACTTCAAGAACGTCATCCTCATCATGACCTCGAACATCGGCGCGCGGCACTTGCAGAAGAAGCAGGGCCTTGGCTTCCAGAGCGATCGCGAAGACATTGTCAGCGACAAGATCGAGGAACTGGTCAAACAGGAAGTCAAGAAGACCTTCAACCCCGAGTTCCTGAACCGTCTCGACGAGGTTATCCTCTTCCAATCGCTCTCGGACGGCGACCTCATCCAGATCGTCGAACTGCTGGTTCAGCAGTTGAATGCCAATCTGGCCCAGAAGTCGATCACCATCTCGGTCAGAGAGGATGCCAAGAAGTGGATACTCGACAAGACCCTTGGCGACCGCAGCTACGGCGCCCGCCCCTTGCGCCGCGCGTTGCAGCGCTACGTCGAGGATCCCTTGTCCGAAGCCCTCATCGCTGGAAAGATCTTTGAGCGCCCAGCCTTCCTCGAGGTCTATCTCAACAACAACCAACTCTTCTATCGGCCCATCGTCGCCGACGAAACGGTCACAGACGAAAAAGCCGAGGGCATCCTCCTCTTCAGTGCTTGAGCCCGACAGAAGCGGTTTGAATACAGAAACCAGAAAGCCCCCGGTTATTCGCGCCGGGGGCTTTCGCTTTGCCGCGTCGAGGCTGTGCCTTGCGATTTAAAATCCCAAGGTCGAATCGAGCGATCCCTGTGACTTTTCCACGGAATATATGTCTATAAGGGCGAAGGGCGAGCTACCTGGGAGCGTGAATCGCGGTAACTTCAACGGGCGAATGTGAATAGCGCCGAAGTCCCAGCGGCTTAGCTCCAGAAGGTTCTCGATAACAGTGGAGGAAACTCGCATGATGAAATTGACTTACTTAATCAGGTTCGCTCGGTTCGCGGCTGTTTTTGCCGCGATTCTTTGGAGCCTTCCCCAGGCATTTTCGGCGGCCGCAGGCTCCGGCGCGGGCACCCCGGCTCAGCAGGACGTCACCGCGCCCAGCGACGCCGCGGCCCGGCTCAACCACAAGCAATATCGCGATGTGAAGGTCGCTGTGGATAACGGCATCGCCACCCTCACCGGAACCGTTGACCTCTATGAATACAAAGCTGACGCCGAGAAGCGCGTCCGCAAAGCCAGGGGCGTCACCGCCGTGCGCAACTTGATTGAGGTTGGCGGGCTCACTGTTCCCGACAGCGAGTTGCAGGCCAAGCTTAGTGAAAAGCTGACCTATGACCGCGTCGGCTACGGCAATACGTTCAATGCCATCTCTCTCGAAGTCCAGAACGGCGTTGTTACCCTGGGCGGCCACGCACGCACCGACGTTGACAAGGACTCCGCCATTGCTTTGGTCTCAACCCATCCAGGCGTCAAGGAGGTAATCAGCGACATCGAAGTCGATCCGACCTCCATCATGGACGACCAGATACGTCTCGCGGTTGCACGCGCCGTCTACGGATACGCAGCACTCAACAAGTACGCCATCGACCCCGCCAAAACCATCCGCATCTCGGTGCAGAACGGGCACGTCGAGCTCTATGGCGTTGTCGATTCCCAGGGCGACAAGGAGGTCGCGTTCATCCGCGCCAACGGCGTCCCCGGCGTCTTCAGTGTCAAGAACTACTTGCAGGTTGCCAACCAGCCCAGCGAGGGCCAGAAGTAGCTCTGCGCGACCGGCCAGCCCAGTCTCTGGGGTTGGCATCACTCGGACAATCGGCGGTGCCCACACAAACGACAGCTCGCGGCGTCAGGCATGCATTTCCCGCCTTGACGCCGCGGGCTGTTTGTTTTCCGCGCGCGATGTAACATATCAGTTGTTCGCCGGATCTCCATCGCAGCGGAAAGAAGACTCTCATGCCCACCCGCCTCCTGCTCTCAGCCTTGCTACTATCCACATTGAGCCATGCGCAGGACGTGCATGTTCGCGTCTCTCCCGATGTCAAGACCGGCATCGAGGCGACGACCGAGTTTCCCACCATTCAGATGGCGATGGACCATCATCCGTTTGCGGGCATCGGCTCCGACGGCAAGCCGGGCCGCATCTTCATCGAGATTGCGCCCGGCACCTATCGCGAGCGCGTCATCGTTACGCAGAATCACACCAACATCACGCTTCTGGGCATGGGCAAATCGCCCACCGATGTAGTGATCACCAACAGCCTCAACGCCAAGCAGGCCGGCGGAACGTTCTTTACTGAGACCGTCGAGATCAACGGCTCGGGCTTTGAAGCTGACAACATTACCTTTGAGAACACAGCCGGCAATACCGGCCAGGCCGTTGCGGCGGCGGTGCGCGCCGATCGCTCCATCTTCAAGCACTGCCGGTTTCTCGGCCACCAGGACACGCTCTTCGCCGACTACGGACGCCAATACTATGTGGACTCTTACATCGAGGGCGGAACCGACTTTATCTTTGGCAATGCCACCGCGGTGTTCGATCACTCTGAGATTCACGCCAATGCCCCTGGCTATCTGACCGCCCAGTCGCGCACTTCGCCCGATCAAGCCACCGGCTACGTCATTCTCAACAGCAAGGTGACAAGCGGCATCGAGCATACCGCCGAACCGAATGTAGCCGCAGCGGGTTCAGGCCCGGCGAAAGAGACGACCAGCCTTGGGCGGCCGTGGCGTCCCTATTCTCGCGTTGTCTACATCGATACCGAACTCTCAGCCGATGTCATTCCACAAGGATGGAATGTTTGGGGCAAGGCCACAGGCGAGCCTCTGGCGTTCTACGCGGAGTTCAATAGCGCTGGACCGGGCGCCAATCCCACCGCCCGCGTCCCCTGGTCGCATCAACTCACCGCGTCCGAAGCCGAGCAGTTCCGCCCAGCGCTGTTCCTGTCCGGCTCAGACCACTGGAACGCGGAAGCAGACGCGCGGAGGCTGCCGTAGCTCAATCTCATGCCTCCGAAGAGGATTCCTTCGACATTGCGGAACTCCATCCCGTCCGCCGCCGTACTCTCTCTTGAACAGGAGTTCCCCCTTGCTCTTGAAAATCGCTCTTCCGGCCACCGGAATTCTTCTGATTGCCTGCCTTGCCGCTGGCCCGATTGTTCAGTCTGTCCAGATTGCGCAGAACACGTCCGCAGCCGCGCAGCTCGCGGTGTCGCCAGCTACGCCGTATGTGCCCGCCTACAGCAACGACGGCCGCTTGCTCCTACCCTCGCACTATCGCGAGTGGGTTTTTCTCAGCTCGGGCGTCGATATGAGCTACAACCCCAAGGCCCAGTCCGCGGACCACACCGTCTTCGACAATGTCTTTGTGAACCCCGAAGCCTATGCCGCATTCGTGCAGACCGGAACCTGGCCGGATAAAACAGTGTTGGTTCTGGAGTCGAGGATGGGCATGGACAAAGGCTCTATCAATCATCGCGGCCACTATCAGGGAACCGGTGTGATGGGCCTTGAGGCTCACGTCAAGGACGAAGCCAGGTTTCCCGGCAAATGGGCCTTCTTCGATTTTGATAACGCGGTCAGCGGCAGCCTTTTTCCAAAGGAGACGAGTTGCTACTCCTGCCACGCCGAGCACGCCGCCGTGGATACGACGTTTGTGCAGTTCTATCCCACTCTGTTGCCTATCGCGAAGCAGAAGCAGACATTCAGCGAAGTTTATTTGAAGGAAGAAGCTGCCGCAAAGTAATCCGTTAAGTCACGCTGCGGCGTAGTCGTCCGCCTTCGGCTGTGCCGCTTCTGCCGGGCGCGGGTGACGCGGTTGATCGCTGCCTGCACGGCCACCGGGCGGGTCGTGGTGACTGTCTACACGCGACGCTGCTTTGCGCAGCGCTACGCGGGCGGCGACGTCGAGTTATTGGTCTTGGTGGATGAGGCCCACGAAACACCGAGCGGCCCCGCTACGCGGCGCATTCTGGAGCACGAACATGAGGTCAACAAGCGACCGGAGTATGCGCGCCTGGCTACCCTTCGCTTCCTTCAGGCTCATCCTTCGATTGGAAATGACTGGGACCAACGGCCCAACCTCTCCGGATTTCCCTGCATCCATTCCCACGCGCCCCCATCCCCGTCCCAAGTCTCTAGCCCCTAACCCCTGATTCCCAGCCTCTCACCGCTGATTTACCCTAAGGAACTATGGGCCGCATCCGTATTCTTCCCGACCAGGTCGCCAACCAGATCGCCGCCGGCGAGGTGGTGGACCGGCCCGCCTCTGTGGTTAAGGAGTTGCTGGAGAATGCTTTGGACGCGGGCGCCAGCCGCATCCGCGTCGAGGTCGAGGCGGGCGGGCGGCGGCTGATCCGCGTCGCCGACAACGGCCATGGCATGAATCGCGACGACGCCCTGCTGGCCTTCGAGCGCCACGCCACCTCGAAGCTGCGCACCGCCGACGACCTGCTCTCCATCGCGACCCTGGGTTTCAGAGGAGAGGCGCTGCCCTCCATTGCCTCGGTGGCCCGCGTAACCCTCGAAACCGCAACTGGAGACGAACCGGCCGGAACTCGCGTAGAGATCGCGGGCGGCAAGATTCTGCATGTCGATGACGCTGCCTTGCCGCGCGGAACCACACTGGCCGTGGCTGACCTCTTCTTCAATACCCCTGCGAGGCGCAAGTTCCTGCGCGCGGAAAGCACCGAACTGGCCCATGTGACCGCGTTGGTCACCCACTACGCCCTTGCCCACCCCGAGAAGCACTTCGAGCTGGTCTCCGCCACTCACACCATCGTCTCCGCGCCCCCGGTCGCCCGCACCGCCGAGCGCATCTACCAGATTTTCGGCAAAGATACGCTGGCCCAGTTGCTCCCCGTAGCCGCTGAAACCCCGCTGGCCCACGCCGGCCTGCCGGCCCCGCCTCCCTGGAAGCGGGATCCCGCCGAGCCGATCCGCGATCCGGGCGCGTTGCGACTGACCGGTTTCTACTCCAAGCCGGAGCTGCAGAAGCTCAACCGAAACTCCATCTATATCTTTGTGAACAAGCGTCTTATCCGCGACAGGCTGCTAATGCACGCCATCACCGAAGCCTATCGCAATGTGATTCCGCCCACCAGCTTCCCGGTGGTGCTGCTCTTCCTCGAGATGCCGCCCGAGGAGGTGGATGTCAACGTCCACCCGGCAAAGACGGAAGTCCGCTTCCGCCAATCCACTCATGTGCATGATTTTGTTCGCGACAGCCTCAGGACGGCGCTGATCCAGGCGCGGCCTGCCGCTGGATTCCTGGCTTCGCACACCGCGCCTGGCGCAAGTCCCTCGCTCATGCCGCCGGCTGCTTCGCCGCTTCCCGGTTCGCCAGATTCCGAGCCAATTGCAGTCTCTGAGGCCGCGGCAGAGTCCGAGCCTTTCCAACTGACTCCTCGGATGCCTTCGCCCGTTCCCGGCAAGTTGCCCTTTGACGCGCGAAGCTTCGACGCACGCGCTTTCGATCGCGCGGCTTGGGGCGAGGCTGCGGCGGCACTATTCCAGCCGGCAGACCATCCAGCCTCAAGGGGTTGCTCCCCACAACTCGGCGCTGCAAGTGAAATTGGTAACGGAACTGCGGCAGCCGCTGCCGTTGGAACGGCACAAGTTGAGACCGAGCAGGCAGCCGCCAACCTCAACCACCTGGGTTCCCTTCGCCCTCTGGCGCAGTTGCGCGAGTCGTTCATTTTAGCCGCCGGGGACGACGGACTTTGGATCATTGACCAGCATGTGGCACATGAGCGCGTACTTTTTGAAAAAATTTTACGCGATCGTCAGGTCGAGCAGGTGCAGCGCCAGAGGTTACTGATGCCCCTTCTGGTGGAACTGAAGCCATGGCAAATTGTGGTGTTCGCACGCATTGCGGAAGAGCTCGATCGCAACGGCTTTGAAGTGGAACCCTTTGGCCCACAAACACTTGCAGTGAAAGCTGCGCCTGTGGGCCTTGAAGGAGAAGCTCTGGAGCGGATGCTGGCTGAGGTTATTGAGCAATCCAGCACTGATTCTGACGAACCCAAGCAGAATGAAGACCTTACAGCTCTTCGCACGCGAATTGCCGCCTCCATCGCCTGCCATTCGGCGATCAAGGTCAACACGCCTCTTGACCCGGTTCGCATGGAATGGTTACTGTTGGAATTGGCAAAAACCAGTCACCCAACCAGTTGCCCGCATGGACGTCCAATAGCTTTGTTGTATTCTTGGAAGGAGATCCAGCGGGCCTTCCATCGCATTTAAAACAATTTGGAAGGTGGCAGCCCTCCTCTCAGGAGTGAGGGTGGCCCGGCGCCAACGCCAGCCTGGAAATGAGGTTTTTCTTTGACAGCAGAGCAATTGGAAGCATCGCGCGCCGAAAGGATGCGCCAGAACGGACACGGGGCACTCACACTGGAGGACGCCCGGACCTGGATTGAAGAGACTGGATTGTGTCTTTTCCTGCCTCGCCGGCAGTTTTCTTCCTCGATCGCGCCTTCTTTTGTTGAGGCTGTAGCCGGTCAGCAGAACGCCACCCCCGATCCCCGGCATATTGCGTTGGCTGAAGAACTATTGGTGCGTCTTGAAACCGACGGAGTAGCCGTAAGGCTGAATCTGTTGGGCCACCCCGGAGAGCAGCCGGACTATGTGGTTGCGGGCTGGGTTCTGCCCTATGTGTATGCCCTGAGAGGCGACCGCGACTGGCGTCGCAGCCCTCAATTGACAGGTTCGCGCCAGGTTTCGCAACTGGCCGTGCAAGCTTACAAGCAATTGGAGACCAGCGAGACCGACCTTGGCGCACTCACCCACGCGTTGGGAAGGGAAGTAACTGAAGGCGCTGTTCTGCGCGCCATTACCGAGCTTTGGCAGCAGCTTCGCATCATTCCCGTTGTTTCCGCCATCGGCCAGCCTGCTCAGTGGCAACTGCTTCGGGCACGATTCCAAAAGGCCATTGCGGAAGGCGCCTCCACATCTCAGGTCACGGCCATCTCTGTATTGGCCTCTATCTACCTGCAGGCAGTGATTGCGGCCAGCATGGAAGAGGTTGAGCTGTTCCTTGCCCCATTGACGGCGCGCAGCAAGATTCGCGAAGTTCTGCGCGGCTTGGTAGCCACTCGTCAGGTTCATACCATTTCGATGGGCCACGCGCCGCACTTTTACGTAGCAGGTACTCTGCCGGAGTTTGCAGTCCCTCCCACCATCTATTCCAGTTCGTCCATGCCGGCCTCCGCATATTTCCTGCGCTCTTGGGACCACGAGGAAGAGGCGTTGGAACATGAATCGCCGACGCCTGTTTCACAGGCATTGCCCGCGCCGGTGGAATCGCAAATTCCCGACGAACGTCGCGCCCCGAGGGCATCCTCGCCGGTTCGCAAGCCCGCGGCGACAGGAAAAAGCGCTTCGACGCGGCCTCATTTCAGCCGCCCCGCGACCAGTTCGAGGGACCGCAAGCCGGCGCAATCGCCGAACGGCAGCCGCCCCAGCGCCCGGCCAGCCCGGCGCTCGAGTTCCGAGACCCGTCCAGCAACACCGCGGCCTGCCTCTGGCGCACGCTGGAGCCCGACTTCTTCGGCGAACGGCAATGGTGTTCGTGCCAGCAAAGGCGCAAGCAAAAGCGCGAGCAACGGTTCCCGGTCCAATGGAAGCACTGCCCGTCCAGCGCGCGGCGTTTCTGCGGCGCGGACTGAGAATACCTCCGCTGCTCCGGCATGGAGCCAACGCAGTGGCGGCTCGAACGGCTCCAAGACCGCAGGCAAACCCAGCGGGGCGCCACGGACCGGCAGCGTCTCCCGAACTATCGGCGCCGCCAGGAGCAGTTCGCGCAGCGAAACGCGGTCCGTTGCACGGCCTCAGGCGCGGACGGATTCCAGGCCGGTGCGCAGCAGCCGGAAGCCGGCTTTGACAGCGGGCGCCAAAGCGGGAAGCAGCAATCGGTATGGTTTTACGGCTCGGCCGAAGCCCCAGTCCGAGCAGGAGAAGAAGAAGCGCGCATGAGTGCGGAAGAATGCCTTTTGCGACGCGTTCGACCTGCCGGCAAAATCATCGTCGCCATTGACGGCCCTGCCGGCGCGGGCAAGAGTACAGTCGCCCGCCATCTTGCGCGACATTTTGGCCTGCTCAACCTTGAAAGCGGCGCCATGTACAGAGCTTTTGCCCTCAAGGCGCTTCGAGCAGGTGTCCCTTTGGACGACTGCCCTGGGTTGGAAGGTCTTGCCGCCGAAACCGCGATCAAGTTGGAGCCAACCGAACAGGACAACCGTGTGCTGCTTGACGGCGAAGACGTGACCGGCTTGATTCGCAATCAAGTTATTACAGACGCAGCCTCTCGTGTGAGCGTGTGGCCCCCTATCCGTGCTTGGATGGTTGGCTTGCAGCAGCAACTGGCTTCCGCAGGCGGAGTGGTGATGGAGGGCCGCGATATTGGCACTGTCGTTTTTCCCGATGCCAATGTCAAGATATTCCTGGATGCGGCCCCTGAAGTGCGGGGCCTGCGCCGTTTCGATCAGGTCGCCCAGGTTGGCAAGGCTGGCACGCAGCCGGTCCAGCAACCGGAAGATGTGATCCGCGACCTGCGCGCCCGCGACGAACGGGACCGCAACCGCTCTAATTCACCGCTGAAGCCAGCCGCGGATGCGGTCCTGCTGGATTCGACCGGAATGACACTGGATGAAACCGTGCAGGCGGCGGAAGCCATTGTGGCCGCAATGCTCAACCGGACGAATTCCCGATCCAGCGAAGGCTGAGTGCTTCAGGGATAATCTCAAGCCTTTGACGCAACCCAAAATGAATTTTAGTAATGCGCAATTCCGGTTGCCACGCCCACAGCGTGAGCCGCCGCGCCAACCGTTGGCGAAAGCCACCACATGCTGGACCGATGCTTCTTCAGCCGATAGCTGACGAATGAGCTGTAGCCGACAAATGCGAAGTCAATGCTAAGCTGCCCCGCAAGAGACGACGGCATGAGCGGATTCCCCTCGCGGCATTGGTGAACGGCGATGCAGTGTTGCGTCATCTCCACATCGAAGACGGCCATTCCCAGGTGAAGTCCATTGAGTGAGTAGAATTTTGAGTTCAGGACGCGAGGGACCGCGACCGGAGGTACTCGCTCAAATGCCGCGGCGTATGGCTCTGGATCGGCAACTCCTGGGGAAAGGCTGCTCAATGGCGAACTGCTTGAGATCTCGCTGCCGCCTGCCGCCAGGCTCGCATAGAGTTGCGTGCCGCGTTCGATCTGCCCGAATGGAATCGTGGCCTGCTGCGCGGAGCATGCCAAACTTCCCATTGATATCGCCAGACCCAGCGTCGCGTGGCGCATTGCGTTCATGGGATCCTCCCGCCGCCTGACACTTGCGGCTGCCGGAGTTATCGACTGAGCACAGAGCTGGCTTATTTGTGGCTCATTCAAGTCCACATCATTGGGAGCCTCAAATTCGCGGGCGCATTCCGAGACGATCCTGACCGCAATCAAGCTCGATTTGCAGCGAAATCGGGAATGTGGCATACAATGGTCGCATTGCCCGTCATAGCCATTCGCGCGGATTCCAGGTCGCCTTCCCGACCGGCGATTGCAGGTCGGCGCGCATCGGTGATCGTAGGGATTTGCCTGTTTCTCCTGCTCGTCTTTTCCACGACAACGGTCTTTGTGCGGGATGCATGGGCGCTTCAGTCTTTTCAGATCGGTGTTTATTCCCTTCTTGCCACGTATCTGCTGTTTGGCATTCGCCGCGGGAGTGAGCAGATGGCCGGCGGGCTGGCGCCGTGGCTCGTCTACATGATTCCTCTCTGGGGCTTGGTCCAGATCCTTGCGCATACAACCGCATCTACCATTGAGACCCGCCAGGCTGTCCTGCGCTGGGGCGGACTTGCGGGAGTTTTCTTTCTTGTTCAGATAGCCGCCCGCACTCAAGCGGACCGGCGCAATCTGTTGAGCGCGTTTCTCGTCTTCGCGACGGGGATGGCTGTACTTTGCCTCACGCAGCTCTTTACCTCCGAGGGTCGCGTTCTCTGGATATTCCCAAGCGGCTATCCAGACGTTTTCGCAACTTTCCCGTACTACAACAACTACGCGCAATTTGTTGAGTTGGCCTTGCCGATAGCTCTCTGGAGGGCCCTGCGCGAGGGCTGGCGATCCTGGTGGTATTCGCTCGCCGGGGGTGTGCTTTTTGCGTCCGTGATCGGCTCAGCTTCGCGAGCCGGTACAGTGCTCTGCACATCGGAACTGATGGTGATGCTGGCGATCGGGCTATTGAAATTGAGGGACATGAAGACTAGCCTGCCGACGCGTCCAACGGGGACAATTCTGGTGGTTGTTCCCCTGCTTGCGGCGATATTCACTCTCGTGGTGGGATGGCAGCACGTCTGGCTGCGTTTTCAGCAGAATGACCCCTATCTGGGGCGCCGCGAATTCATTGTGGCGGCTGCGGACATGGCCAAACAGCGGCCGCTGGCCGGTAGCGGCTTGGGGACTTTTCCCGAGGTCTACCAGCGTTATGCAATCAAGGATTTTCCGTTTTACGCCAATCATGCTCACAACGACTGGGCGGAGTTTGCCGCCGACGGTGGAGTTCCTTTTCTGCTGCTGGTGTTAGTCCCGTTTGCCGTTGCTGTTCCCACTGCCGCTAGGCACCCATGGGGGCTGGGACTGGTTGCGGTCATGTTGCATGCGTGCGTCGATTACCCATTCCCCCGCCCCGCGGTCTCAGGCTGGATGTTTGCCATGCTCGCATTGCTCTACATGGCGCGCACGCAGGATGGGGCCGGCCCGCGGGAAGCCGCGCCGGTCAAATCGGCGGCTGGCGCGAGCCGGGGATTCTCATCCTGATCCGGCTCTGGAACGTGCGCCCCCCGGCGCATACTGGACAGGTCACGACTCGGGCACGGCCTGGATTTGGGTTGAAAGCACGGCCAGCGTACCCGAAACCCGAGCAGTGCCGAGGGATCGCCGATACTCAAGCCGAAGCCGGACAAGGTACGAGCCCGGCGGGACAGCGAAGGTCAGCGCGGAGTGCTGCACTTCATCACTGGAGAGATCGGGCGATTCCGCCAAGACAGTGTTCGACTTCGCATCGACGACCTGCCAGCGGATTCCTGTGCCGGGGCCAATATCGGAAGTGCGATAGGCGTAGTTCATTGTGTAGCTGCCGGGGTCGAGCGCTATAGCTTGTTCGGCGACGGTACACTCCTCCGGCTGGTTTCCAGCGAATTCCGTTTCCAAGCCTGAATATCCCGGCCAGGAATGAAGGCCAGTGTACTCCGGAAGGGACCAGTCGAAGCTGACGGGCAGCGGCTCCCGCGCGAATTCTGCATTGTTGGGCGCGGTTGTGTCGGCAATAACCCAGCGCCGCTCGATCAGCAAGCGCCACAGCGCATTGGCTGCCGCAACATTGTCCGTTTCAACCAAACGGTTAATGACATTCAGCAGCAACGGGCGATCCGTTTCCGGCTGACCGGACTGCAACAGGCGCGCAGCAACAGCGGCAACGGCATTCAGTTGACCCTTCGCGAGCAGAAATCCGATGTACTGGCGAATCAGTTCGGGTTTGTCGTTAACAATTGCCCGCGTAATGCTTTCAGGATCGGGGGACACGCGCCAGCAGAGTTGGAAGAGCGGCCCAACATCGTCGGCAGGCATCGCGGCGGCGGCGCGGGCCCACTGCCAGAATGCCGGCATATTGCCTCGTCGATAGTAGTAATTTGCAAGACTCCAGCGCGGCAGGTAGGTATCGTCCACCTCAAAGGCGGCCAGCAGCGACTTCTCGGCCCGGTCAAAGTCTCCCTCGGCCTCGTATTGCAACCCCAGTTCGATATCCGCTTGAGCGTTGTAGCGGTCGAGGAGCAGCGAAGTGGCCAGCAATTGGCGGGCATGGGCGCGATCGAATTGAGCGAGACGCATGTAGTACTCCCACCCGTCGGGCGCCAGGCAAATTGCCGACCGAATCGATTCTTCAGTGTCCTTCTTGAACAGGTAGTCTGCCCTTGCCAACTCCCAGGAATTCCAAATTCCGAGGCAGCTCGCCCCCGCGAGGACGATTCGCAGTGCGATCCCAACCGAGCGGCGAAGCAGAGGCATTATGGTCAACCGGCAAGAATAACATCTGGATCAAGACTATCGAGCCAAGTCCAAAGCACTCACAAGAACCTGTAGCACGGGGCAAATCCAAGAAGAAAAAGCTCTTACAGGCCGGATCGGCAGAGTTTATGGCCCGACGGGGGAGTTCGCCGTATGACATCCGTATGATAAAGCATTGATTTTAAACGAAAATACCTTGCTCTTGGAGTGATTCGGGTGTATACAGAGAGTGTCATGGAAAAGTGTCGCGTCAACGCTGAGCGGCACGGAGGTGGGATTTGTTTAAGAAGCTGCAAGTTGCGGCGGTTCTGTTGTGCATGTTGTCTTATGCGTCAGCCGGGCCGGTTTCGATCGGTACCGCAAGCGCACGTGGAGACATGCGCATAGACAGCTATATGGTCAAGGGCAACGCCACGCTCTTCGATGGTTCGGTCGTTGAAACTGGCCAGGCGACTGCGGATTTGCGCCTGGGCAAAGGCACCGAAATCACCATGTCGACAAGTTCGCGCGGCACTTTATACTTTGACCGCCTTGTACTCCAGCAAGGAGCAAGTGAGCTGGAGGCTTCGAATTCGTTTCAGGTCGAAGCGAATGGCCTTCGCGTGACTCCGAAAGAGCCGAATTCGCGCGGTGTGGTTTCCATGAAGACGGGAAACACCGTGGAAGTGGCAGCGCTGAATGGCAGTTTCGGGGTTACAAACCCTGACGGCGTGATGATTGCCAATGTGCGCCCTGGAGTGCCAGTCTCCTTCGCTATTCAGACAGCCTCAGACCCAGCGCAGGCTGGCGGAGGGCCCACTTCTTTTTCGGGTGTAGGTCTGATTAGCTTCGAGGATGGGCATTACTACTTCACCAGTAGCACCGATGTGAAGTATGAGGTCGTGGGCAAGGATTTCAAGAAGTATGTTGGCGCAAAGGTGGTAATTTCGGGCACGCTGGAGTCGAATGGAACGCCGACGGTGAACGCCACCTCGGTTTCCCCTGTCGTCTCGGTCAAGTCGATCGCAATCAACGGCGCAGGCAGGTCGAAGGGTGCCATCTTCCTGATCAGCGGTGTGGTTGTTGCCGCCGGTGTCGGTGCTGGGGTTGGCATCTACGAGTACAACAAGGCTTCGCCTGCGGCAAGTCAATAACCTCACGGCGGGAAAACCTTCGATTGGAACTCTTGAGAAGTTGGGGATCGTTCAAGAAGGCAAATCAAGCAGATTCAACCTGGTTTTTATGAAGGGTGCGGGCAAACGCTCGCACCCTTCAGTTCTTTGGGCAGTCGATTTCCGTTTTGCGGTGCCGGTGGTTCCGGGCCGTCTCCACGCACCCCCATCGACTACAATTGCCGGTATCCGTCCCGTGGAGGCTCACCCTGTTTGCCGCGCTTTTGATCCGTCTGAATCCCGCTTCATGCCTGTCGCAAATCCGGCTTGCCGGACTGCCGTCGCGGGTGGCCGCGCACTTTTTGTATGCGCCGCAGACCGGACTGCGCCACTACTGGAAGGCGATGCAGACCACCGACCAGACTTTCAAGGGGCTCTACCACTGGAACTTCTTTGACGCCGCGGTGCTGTTGCCATACTTCGCGGTGATGATCGTGCTGGCGCTCTATGGTGTCCACCGGTACACCATGTGCTACCTCTACTTCAGGTACCGCAAGAACTACCGTCCCGATCCGCCCCGGCATTTTGAAGAACTTCCTATGGTGACCGTGCAACTGCCCATCTTCAACGAGCAGTTTGTCATCGACCGGCTGATTGAAGCGGTGTGCGCGATGGATTACCCGCGCGAGAAGCTGGACATCCAGGTTCTGGACGACTCGACAGACGAAACGCAGCAAGTGGCCGCCGACATTGTGGGGCGCTATGCGGCGCTGGGCCACCCCATCGCATATATCCATCGGACCAACCGTCATGGATACAAGGCGGGGGCGCTCGATGCGGGCCTTAAGGTAGCCAAGGGCGAGTACGTGGCCATCTTCGATGCCGACTTTGTGCCCCCGCCCGACTGGCTGATGAAGGTGATCCACCACTTTGCCGAGCCCGAGATCGGCATGGTGCAGACCCGCTGGACGCACATGAACCGGGACTACAGCATGTTGACCCAGATTGAGGCAATCCTTCTTGACGGTCACTTTGTGCTGGAGCACGGCGCGCGGGTCCGCAGCGGCGACTACTTCAACTTCAACGGCACTGCCGGCATGTGGCGCATCCAGGCCATTGTCGATGGCGGCGGCTGGCAGCATGACACGCTCACCGAAGACACCGACCTCAGCTACCGCTCGCAGCTTGCCGGCTGGAAGTTCAAATACCTGCCCGAGGTCGAGTGCCCCTCGGAACTGCCCATCGAGATGACCGCATTCAAGACGCAGCAGGCGCGGTGGGCCAAGGGCCTCATCCAGACCAGCATCAAGGTTTTGCCGATGATGTTCAAGTCAAACGTGCCGCGCCGCATCAAGGTCGAGGCCGTATACCACCTCACCGCCAACCTCAGCTATCCGCTCATGATTGTCATGTCCGCGGCGCTTTTGCCTGCCATGATCTGCCGCTTTTATCAAGGCTGGTTTCAGATGCTGCTGATCGACGTGCCGCTGTTCACCGCGTCTACCTTCTCCATTGCAGTCTTTTACGTGATGAGCCAGCGGGAACTCTTCCCCAAGACCTGGTGGAAGACCTTCTTCTATCTGCCCTTCTTGATGGCTCTGGGTATCGGCCTGACGGTCACCAATACCAAGGCGGTGATGGAGGCTCTGTTCGGCATCAAGAGCGCTTTTGTGCGGACGCCCAAGTACCGGGTGGCCAAGAAGGGCGAGAAGTCCCAGGCTGCCAAGTACCGCAAGCGCCTGGTGCTGGCCCCATGGATAGAGATTCTCCTGGGCTTCTATTTCCTTGGAGCGATTCTCTATACGTTCTCGAACCACAATTACTTCACCGCTCCGTTCTTGATCCTGTTTGTCATCGGCTACTGGTATACGGGGCTGATGAGCCTGCTGCAAGGCCGCTTTGAGCGCTGGCGCACCGGCACGGCCGCCAACACCGATGAATCGAGCCCCAAGCCGTTCCCTGTGGGGGTTTGAGGAAAACCGCTGCCAGAGCTTCGTTCCAAGCCAAGGCCGAATGGGATTCTTCGACACCTCTGGCGAATCCTCGCAAGCTCGAGATTACGTTTGAGGAGTCCGAGGCCGCCCTAGGCGACCGCCGGTGAGTCGGGTTCGCCTGAGAGATCGCACACTTGCGAGGCGCCGGTGTACAGGGGGTAGGCCGATGCGGTATCCTGACGTTTAGCCCATGATCTTTTCCCGCGATTACATCGGGTATCTAGCCCGCCGCACGGTCAAGCACCTCATCGACGCCAAGATGATAACCACCAGTGACTTGAAGGTGGCGGAAGCGCGCGTGACCGAAGGCCTGATTGAGGAACTTTCCCTCGAGGACCGCATCAACGACGAGGTGCGCGTGATTCTGGACGCGTATTCCGAGGAGATGCGCAAGTCCGGCGCGCAATATGCCGAGATGTTCAAGAAGGTGAAGACCGAGCTGGCGAAGAAGTACAAGGCGGTGCTATGAGAATCAGCCCCGACAAGCTCAACAAGCTGGCTCACACCGTGGCCGACACGCTCGCCGAGATCGACGAGGTCGGCTTCCTCGAAGATCGCAACACCATCCGCCAAGAAGCGCGCAAGGCGCTCACCACCCTGCTCACCCAGGAGGCCGGGATCGACACCGCGGCGCGCCTCAAAATTGCCAACCAGCGCAAAATCATCATGGAAGGTTCTCAGGAGTGGGAGATCCTCTACCGCAAGTATTACAACGACGAGGTTCGGAAGCTGGGCATCTGAGCCGGCTGCGTCGAGGCCTCGAATCGTCTTTGGCATCTACCCGAGTTTTTGTTAATGTAGAGGAGTGGCCTTGAACGGCTTCCCCCCGCAAGTGTGTGGCGCTATCGTCTAGGGGTTAGGACGTGAGATTCTCAATCTTAAAACCCGGGTTCGATTCCCGGTAGCGCTACCAGCTTAGATACCCTGAGGCCCGCTCAATCGGCGGGTTTTGCTGTTGCTCCGAAGATTGGCGTCCATCTTGGCGCAAAAGCTCGCGGGCTGTTTTGCCACGGAGGTGAGCCGCCGTTGGTTGCCCTTGGCGATTTAAGCACAGCTTGTGCAGGGCAATTGGGGTGCGGTTGAGGGAATTGCGCGAAGGTCAGATCAGCGCATTAGGCTCGCGTGGAATGACGACTTCTCTGTGCGCGTCGCCTTGGCGGATCGCCACTCTCGCGCCAGCGCAAATTGCTTCGCTCGTCAATGACGGCTCAAGAATCTTGAAGATCGCTTCCGCATCCGGCCCGTAAAAGATCAAGGTCGTGCTCTCTGGAATCGCGACCCAACCGCTGTAATAACCGGCGTCTTGAGCTTGTACGTCGCTCGACAACCTCTCTGCGAGCGAAGTCATATTCTTGCGCTCATCGGGATGAACGGGCCTGTTGCCGAACATGAGTTCGACAAGGACCGCGCCCTCCATTTGGGGCTCCACTTCATTCAGATTCCGGTCAACCTGCGGAATTGCCTGAATCGTCGAGCGGACGGACGCCAGCGTATTCTGCGCATTGGCCGCCTCGTCTTCCCTGCCCAGCCTTTTCAGAGCGGCGATCTCGCTCTCAAGATTCTCCACTGTCAGGTCCAGGTTTTGGCTGGGCCATCTAAGGCGCTCCACACTGGCCTTTCTCAGCCACTCAACCGCCTGCGCATCGTCGCCTGAATCGAGGAAGATCATGCCTTGTGTTCCATACGCGGAGGCCAGTCCGGCGTCTTCGGCTGAGAATAGCTCAATGGCTCGATTGACGGCCGCTTGCGCTTCTGGGAACCTGGCCATCCGCCGATAGCAATTGGCAATGTTGTTGAGCACCGTGGCTATACTGGCGGATGGCGCACCGGGAGACTGTTCGCGGACTCGCAGAACCCTCTCATAGTGCTCCAGCGATTCGGCATAACGACCCTGCTCCGAACAAAGGACTCCAAGATTGACCCAAGCCGAGGTCGCGGACCGATACTGGAGCCGCGCAGCATCCAATTCTGCGGCTTCCATGTAGCATGCTTCGGCCTCGGCGGGGGAACTCTTGCGCAGGGAGTTGCCCAGAGACAGCAGAACGGCCGCCAGTCGAATATCTTCAGGGCTGACCCGATAGATCTTGAGGGCCGTGCGCAATGGAACCGTGGCATGATCCAGCAGGCCAATGCGGCAATAACATTCGCCCATGGTATGCAGCATCTCAGCCATCATTGCGGAGTCAATTTCTTCTCCGGCCAGACCTATGGCCTCTTCCCAGAATGGAAGTGCGCGGCGATACTCGCCCAGCTTGTACAGCACCTTTGCCATCAGATGCTGAAATCTCGCAGACACCATGGGAGCGTTGTTGGCTTCCAACAATGCGGTAGCTTGCTCGCGAAGCTTCTGAGTTTCGTCATCCAGGTGCTGCTTATGACGAAGCAAACTCATGTTGAAAAGGACAAGGGGAAGGAGATGGCTGCCTTGGTCCTGTGGAGCGGTTTGAGCCAGGTGAAGAGCCATACGCAACGATTTTTCGGCGACCGCGGACTTGCCTTGCTGCATCGCGCGCGCGCCGTGGGCGACAGCCCCAAGACACTGCTCGCAAGGGTCGCCCTTCCGAGGCTGCGGCGGTGGCGTCTTTCCCGCGGCGAAGGAAAGCGCGCGAGCGTAAACCCTATGGGAATTCCCTATCAAAGACCATGGCATCCTGCTAAAGACATTGTTTGTAAGCGAAAAAACTTGCTGCAGGCGCGCACTATCGCCCGCCAAGTAGTACCAGCAGGCAGCGTGGTGGAGGTATGGAATGCTCGATCGGCTAGGAGCATACGGAGGCAGCACCCAGGTATCGAATGCGGCATCGAGTTGTTTTGCGACCTCGGGGTTGTGTACGTATGCCTCAGCAGCCTCGGGGTTCTTGTCGAAAACCGCGAAGTAGCTCCGCACCAGCAAATGCGCCCAAAACAAGCATGAAGGCATATCGCTGACCGGCCCGGCCTTGGTCATGGCGAACCGTGCAAACTTCAAGGACTTTTCGTGACTTCCCTGCCATCTTTCCGAGAGGCTGGTAACCATCGCGCGGTAAGGATGCACAAGATCGGGAGCAAGCTCTGTCGCCGTCTGGAAGGCGCGTTGCTGCCGGGACGTGAACTGTCCAAAAATAGTCAGGGATGGCAAGACATAGGCGTGAGCGGTCGGATCTTGAGGGTCCAACTGGGCCGCCTTGTCCAGGTCGGACAGAGCGGCTTTGATGCGCTCGGCAGCGTTGCGGAATCGATCGCTTGCCACCCTATCGGACGATCCCGCTCCTCGCATCGTTGTGGCAAGTTCGGAGAAGAAGGCGCAGCGCAACAGAAAAACGTCGGCAGACTCCGGTTCCGACTCGCAGGCAGCATCCAATGCCGCGAGACGAATACTGGGAACGACGAGACTCAACATGAAGAGCCGGTCTTGCCATTCGCACTCCCTGCGGGTACGAGCAAGATACTCACGCAGGCTGGTCAGATTGCCGTGCTTGACTTGTTCCCTAAGTAGCGCTGCTTGTGAGCCTCCCAGATCGACCGCTCCCACCGGCGGAGGGCTCTCACTGCGTGGCGAAGCGAGTGATACTGGTTGGGGTCGATCCATGGGAAGCTCGCTCCCTTTAAGTTACGGAATCAACCTCAGTATCGCATGTTCCGGCATGGGGAGGGGCAATTTCGGAAGGGTCAATTGGCCTTCTGCCAATAGGGAACAAGGCAGAGGCTTGCCATTGTATTCCGGCGCTTTGGCTGCCTTTCAAGAGATCGGCCGCCGTTGCGCCGGCAACGACCAGCAGCATGGATTGCAGGAATGGCAGCATGCTTCTTTGCACTTGCGGTTTTGCCGAGCGGCGTGTCAAATCGTATGACATGAAGGCTCCAGGAATCCTGATCTATGGCGTGGCGTTCGCGCTTCCTGCGCTGGGCCAGCACGTCGCCGATCCTCACGCCTCGGTGGTTGACGTCGCCGCCCGGCAAGCCGCGCTGAGTTCCACCACCAATCCAGTAGTGCGAGAGGCCATCAAGGGCCTGCAATCCTGCGTCGCTACGCCGCTCGTGGCTTCGCCAACCGGCCGCATGAACATCCCGCACCACTATATTTCCGGATCAAGCGGCCCCACCAACCCCGCCGAAGCAGAGGCCACCAGAGTCTACGCGCAATTTGAGAAGCGAATTACTGCCGGCATGAACCAGTACCTGGCCACGGGAAGCCACGCCGAATCCGCTTGCGCCCTTGCCCAGCTTGACGCCTGGGCGCAGGCTCGCGCTCTGCTCGACTATGACCGCGACGAGTCTTCGCAGGCCTGGTATCAGGTCGAGTGGACGCTCAGCTCGGCCGGTATCACGGACTCCGTCCTGGTCAACGACTCGACCCTGGATCCCGCACCGCAAAAGCGGGTCACCGCATGGCTTGACGCCGCTGCCCGCAAAGACATCTCATTCGAGAAGCCAGGGGATTCCAACAACAATCACCACTACTGGCGCGCGCTGGCCGCAACTGCCATCGGCGTCACTGCCCGCGATGAGAAGCTCTACCGCTTTGGCGTTCAGGCGTATGTGGACGCCATCGCCGAGATCGACCCCAGCGGCGCCTTCCCAAAGGAGATGGCGCGCCACGAGAACGCCACCCACTACCAGGGTTTTGCGCTACAGCCTTTGGTGATGATTGCGGAGTTCGTCACACGCCAGGGAATCGATCTCTACGCCTACAAGTCCCACGGGCGCAGCCTTCGCGACGCCATCGTCTTCTTTGGACGAGCCGTCCACGACCCCAGCCTTATCAAGCCATACACAACCGATGCTCAGTCAAGCAACTTCGGTCCTGGCGACTTTGCGGAGTTCGCTTTTTATACTGCCCGGTTTGGCGCTGACGGCCTGCCTCCGGCAATCGTCAATGCGCTCCAGCATCCCACTACTGCCACACGCGTGGGCGGCAGCACCACTGTCATGGCCGCCTACTCGAACCGGTAGAGCTTCACCTTTTCCGTGCTTACATGCCACGGATCGAAGCGCCAGCCCTTGCCCTGGTCGTTTTCGTCGCCGTTCAGGCGCCGTCCTGGAATCCACTTCCCGTCCTCGAAGCTGCCTTCGTCCACTGCCGCAATGCCCACCTGCGGCCCGGCCGCCGATCGCGGAGCAAACGAAACCCTGAATCCTTTGCCCGCGCCCAGGAATTCGTCCGGCCCGGTAGCCATAATTAGCCCAAAACCAGTGTCCGCGTGGTTGCCGAAGATCTCGTCCAGGGTCACGTGAACCGTGTATCCGCTCATGGCGAAATCGACAGACGCATGGTTCTTGTCCAAAACGAATCCATGCACATCGCCCGCGCTCTGGTGTTCCAGCAACAGAGGCGCCAGCCTCGCGATGGAGTCGTAACTGGCGCTTAACTCTCCTTTGTCGTCGCGCTGGGCTTCGATTGCGAAGGGCGAAAAGCCCATGGCGGCCTGCTCGCCAACGGCGTAAAACACGTTTGCCGCGCCCGCAGCGCCGCCTCTGGTCTCGGGCATATAGAGCGGATTGCCGTCGCGATGGTAGCGCTTGCACCATTCAGCAAAGTTCTCGGCATACAGGTCGGGCGCGTAGAGATCCAGCGCCGAGCCGGCAGCCTTCCACACATCAAGAACCCAGGGCTCCGGTCCGCCGCTGGGATAATCGCCCGGCGCTGTATCGTCCCCCGATAGCCAGGTATTCACATACATCGGAATGTTGCATTCGGCTTTGCCCCTGGCCGCAACGGCATGAATGAACCGCGCATAATGCCACGCCATGAATATCTCGTCGGCCCGCGTTGTATCCCCGAACACGTCTGCCCAGGCGCCCACCGTCTTGTCGCCGTTCGCGTCCCAAAGTGCCCGCAGGTCTGGATAGAGCGCCTCGCGGTGCGCCTTCAAATAGGCTGTCAGCTCCTGCGGGACAGCCGAGGCGAAAGCCTTGTTCGCAGCCTCGGAGTGGTCGCGCGAGTCGCCCAAAACGCCGACCTCGTTTTCAATCTGCATCATCAGCACGGTGTGTTCGCGCCCATCCACCTCCTTCAGGTGGTGCATCAACGCGGCAAACGCGCGCGCATCGGCCTCCTGGGTTGCCGCGCCCTGCGGACTCAGAATCTCGACCTCGGCACCGTGTTCCACCACGCGCGGAAAACGATGCGTGTCCTGCTTGACCCATACCGGCGGATAGCTCGACATGCCGTTCTTCCAGGACGCCAGCCAGAGAAAGACGATGCGCTGGTGCTCGTCCCGCGCCTGCTTCAGCAGTCCGTCCACCAGGGTGAAGTCGAAGCTGCCTTCGTGGGGCTCAACCAGCTCCCAGCTCAGCGGAGTCACCACGGTGTTCAGCCCCATCGCCCTGAGCTTGGGCCAGATCGGCTTCATATATTCAAGGCTCGATGATGAGGAATTGCGCAGTTCGCCGGATAGCATCAGGAAAGGCTTCCCGTCTACGATGAGCTGTGTAGCAACCCCGCGTTTTTCAAGGTGCGGAGGGGCGATGGGCTGGCTGACTTCCTGGGCGAGGGCCAGTCCGGGCTGAATGCCCGTAAACAGCAACAGAATTGGCAACGCGGACAGTTGGATTCGCATGACGACACGGAGTTTACCACAGGCTCCCGCAGCCTGTTTCAGAGGTTCAAAGCCCCCTGTTCCCGACACAAGAACAAGCTAAAGCGACGTCACAACCGTCTGATCGAAGGAATGCTGGGAGATTAGAGGCGTTTTTCCCGTTGCCGGGGAGAATTCGTTTGACCCAACCGGCGATTCTTGATATTGTTAGAAAGTTCCGCAAGAACGCCTCCGTACGTGTGTCCAGACGAGGAGGTTGTAAGGGCAGCCCGGCAGGCAAGGAAGTGGCCGGAGTTGGTCCCAGGGTCAGGTGAACTGGCCAGAATAGTCCCCGAAACAGCTCTCTTCTTGCGGAGGGCAGGGATAAATCGCTACGGTGCCCGCGCGTTCTTCACCTTGGAGGGCTATGCGGGCCGGAACCGCGAAACGGAGCTGGCTTTGACCGCTTAAGGCGGGAAAACGTCCGGCCACCGTCCCGGTTTTCGTCTGAGATGGGAACGAGGACAGACGCGAAGCAGCAAAGATAGGGCTTCTGTGCGCGTGCGCGACCGAGAAGGGTCGTGCGTAACCGCGGCGGGAAGCCCAATAGGGCTGCTTGCGGCTGGTGAAAGTGGAAGCAACAGGGTTTTTGAAGGGTAAGGAGTTTCAGTTTGCCGACATTCAATCAGTTGGTTCGCAAGGGGCGCACGGCCCCGCGGTATAAGACGGCGTCACCGGCATTGCAGGCCTCGCCGCAGCGGCGCGGCGTTTGCACCCGCGTGTATACGCAGACGCCCAAGAAGCCGAACTCGGCTCTGCGCAAGGTAGCTCGTGTGCGCTTGACCAACGGGATCGAGGTAACCACCTACATCCCAGGTATCGGCCACAACCTGCAGGAGCACTCGATTGTGCTGATTCGCGGCGGCCGCGTGAAGGATCTGCCGGGCGTTCGCTATCACGTCGTGCGCGGCACACTGGATTCGGTGGGCGTGGCCAACCGCAAGCAGAGCCGGTCCAAGTATGGAGCGAAGCGCGCCAAGGGCGGCGCGGCGCCGGCGAAGGGTAAGAAGTAAGACAGGGTCAGCGATTGGGGATCAGGGGTCAGAGCAGTTCCGAATCCGATAGCTGATCTCAAGAAGACACGGTTCCGGGGCGGAATTCAGAACCCGGACTAGGGTAGTGAGGCGCGAAAGCGCGAGGATTTTTAGGATTATGCCGAGAAAAGGGCACATTGCGAAGCGGGAAGTGGCGGCGGACCCGGTTTATGGTTCGACGCTGGTCACCAAGTTTGTGAACTCGATGATGTGGGGCGGCAAAAAGTCGACGGCCCAGGGCATCTTTTATCAATCGATGAAGAACCTCGAGGAAAAGGGTGGCGGAGACGATGCCCTCAAGCTCTTCAAGAAGGCGGTCGAGAACTGTAAGCCGCTGCTGGAAGTGAAGACGCGGCGAGTGGGCGGCGCCAACTACCAGGTGCCGATCGAAGTGAATCCGGACAGGCGGACGTCGCTAGCCATTCGCTGGCTGATCACCTACGGCCGCAACCGCGGCGAAAAGGGCATGATCGACAAGCTGAGCAATGAACTGCTGGACGCGGCCAACGGGCGCGGCGCGGCGATGAAGAAGAAGGAAGACGTTCACCGCATGGCCGAGGCCAACAAGGCCTTTGCCCACTACCGCTGGTAGCGCGGGGACTTAGTTCGGCTGGACAGGGAAGAATCAACCGCAGGCCTAAGCGCCCGCAAGGAAAAATGCCGTGCCTCGCACTACACCGCTGAACCGCTGCCGGAATATCGGAATCATGGCGCACATCGACGCCGGAAAGACGACAGCGACAGAACGCATCCTGTTCTATACGGGCATCACGCACCGCATCGGCGAAGTGCATGAGGGCACGGCGACCATGGACTACATGGAGCAGGAGCAGGAGCGTGGCATTACGATCACGTCGGCCGCTACCACCTGCACCTGGAAAGACGTTCGCATCAATATCATTGATACGCCCGGCCACGTGGACTTTACCGCCGAAGTGGAGCGCAGCCTGCGCGTGCTCGACGGCGCGGTGGCGCTGTTCGACTCGGTTAGCGGCGTGCAGCCGCAGACCGAGACTGTTTGGCGGCAGGGCGACAAGTACAAGGTGCCCCGCATTTGCTTTGTCAACAAAATGGACAAGAACGGTGCGGACTTCGAGCACGTTCTGGAAACCATCCGCAAGCGGCTTGGCGCGCGCCCGGTTGCTCTGCAGATTCCCATTGGCGCAGAGGCTGGGTTCAAGGGCGTCATCGACTTGATCGAGATGAATGCCATCGTCTGGCATGACGAGGCCATGGGCTCGCAGTACGACATCGAACCGATTCCCCCGGCGCTGCAAAAGAAAGCTGAAGCCTTCCGCCTGCAGTTGATTGAGATCATCGCCGAAACCGACGATGTCCTGCTGGAAAAGTTCCTCGAGGGTGAGACCCCGTCGATCGCTGAGTTGAAGGCGGGCATTCGCCAGGCCACCATCGACCTGAAGGTCTTCCCGGTGCTCTGCGGAAGCGCATTCAAGAACAAGGGCGTGCAGACGCTGCTCGATGCAGTGGTTGACTACCTGCCCAGCCCGTTGGACAAGCCTCCGGTCGAGGGCATCAATCCATCGCGCCCGGCTGAGATCGTGATCCGCAAGGCGGACGATAGTGAGCCGCTCGCGGCCTTGGCTTTCAAGATCATCAACGATCCTTTTGGCAAGCTCTGCTTCGTTCGTGTCTATTCTGGGTCGCTCAAGACGGGCGATACAATTCTCAATCCGCGTACCGGAAAGACCGATCGCGTGGGCCGCCTCGTGAAGATGCATGCCAACAAGCGGGAAGACGTCACCGAGATATTCTCTGGGGACATCTGCGCCTGCGTGGGATTGAAGGAGCTGAAAACCGGCGATACGCTTTGCGATCCGCATCACGCCGTGGCGCTCGGCGCAATTACTTTCCCTGAGACCGTGATTTCCGTAGCCATCGAACCCAAGACCAAGGCCGATCAGGAAAAGATGGGCGTGGCGCTGTCGCGCCTGGCCGACGAAGATCCCACCTTCAAGGTACGGACCGACGATGAATCGGGTCAGACCATCATCAGCGGCATGGGCGAGTTGCATCTCGAGATTCTGGTCGACCGCATGAAGCGCGAGCACAAGGTCGAGGCCAATGTGGGCGAGCCTAAGGTTGCGTTCCGCGAGACCATCCGCAAGAAGGCCGAGGCTGAGGGTAAATACATCCGCCAGACAGGCGGCTCGGGCAACTATGGCCATTGCAAGCTGCGTATCGAACCCAACGAGCCGGGCAAGGGTTACGAGTTTATCAATGCAATCAAGGCCGGTTCAGTTCCCAAGGAATACATCAAGCCCATCGATCAGGGCGTGCAGGGCGCAATCGAACTGGGTATTCTAGCCGGTTATCCGCTGGTGGACATCAAGGTGACCCTGTTCGACGGTAGCTACCACGAAGTGGACTCGAACGAAATGGCTTTCAAGTTTGCCGGATCGATCGCCTTCAAGGAAGCTGCTCGCAAGGCCAGCCCAGTGCTGCTGGAGCCGGTAATGGCAGTAGAGGTTACGGTCCCCGAAGAGCATATGGGGACGATTATTGGCGACATCAACTCGCGCCGCGGGCGCATCGAGGGGATGGAGCACGCAGCTGGTTCCCAGGTCATCAAGGCGATTGTGCCGCTGAAAGAAATGTTTGGTTATGTGAACGACATTCGATCGTCCACACAAGGCCGCGCCTCTTACTCGATGCAGTTCGCGCGGTATGAAGAGGCTCCCCGGATGATTGCAGACGAGATCATCGGGCGGTCGCAGGGGAAGTGAAACGAGGGATCAGAGATCAGGGGTCAGGGATCAGTAATTCGGCTGTAACCAGCCGGCGCTGCTGAAGAAGGTAAGAGAATCAGACCCCTGAAACCTGATCCCTGAAACCTGGAGTTTTTGGGGCTGGAGCCGGATGGCCGGCGCCCTGAGTTGAAACGGGCTGTACAGCTACGAAAGGGATGCAGGGACTTTTATGGGCAAGGAAAAGTTTGACCGTTCGAAGCCGCACGTGAACGTGGGAACGATCGGGCACATCGATCACGGCAAGACGACGCTGACGGCGGCGATCACCAAGGTATTGCAGAAGCACAACCCGAAGAACCAGTTCCGTTCGTTCGATTCGATCGACAACGCGCCGGAAGAGCGGGAGCGCGGCATTACGATCGCCACGGCGCATGTGGAGTACGAGACCAAGAACCGGCATTATGCGCACGTGGATTGCCCCGGTCACGCCGATTACATCAAGAACATGATCACCGGCGCGGCGCAGATGGACGGAGCGATTCTGGTGGTAGCGGCCACGGACGGCCCCATGCCGCAGACCAAAGAACATGTTTTGCTGGCGCGCCAGGTTGGCGTACCCTGCATGGTGGTGTTTTTGAACAAGTGCGACGCGGTCGAGGACGAAGAGCTGATCGAACTGGTGGAGATGGAAGTGCGCGAGCTTCTGTCGAAGTATCAGTTCCCCGGCGACGACGTTCCGGTGATTCGCGGCTCCGCACTGGGCGCGCTGAATGGCGAGCCGCAGTGGGAAGCCAAGGTTGACGAGCTGATGGAGGCGGTGGACACCTATGTTCCGCGGCCCGATCGCGCGGTTGACAGGCCCTTCCTGATGCCCATTGAAGATATCTTCTCGATCTCGGGGCGCGGCACGGTGGTTACCGGACGCATCGAGCGCGGCAAGGTGAAGGTGGGCGAAGCTTGCGAGATTGTGGGCTTCCGCGAGACGCGCCAGACGGTTTGCACGGGCGTGGAAATGTTCAAGAAGCAGTTGGACGAAGGTCTGGCGGGCGACAACGCGGGCATTCTTCTGCGCGGCATTCCCAAGGAAGATGTGGAGCGCGGGATGGTTCTGGCCAAGCCGGGCTCGATCACTCCGCACACGGTGTTCAAGGGCGAAGTGTACGTGCTGAGCAAAGAAGAGGGCGGGCGTCATACGCCGTTCTTCAAGGGCTACCGTCCGCAGTTCTACTTCCGCACGACGGACGTGACGGGAGTGGCGCAGTTGCCTGAGGGCGTGGAGATGGTAATGCCGGGCGACAACGTGCAGCTCGAGATTGAGCTGATCACGCCGGTGGCCTTGGAAAAGGGCCTCCGCTTTGCGATCCGCGAAGGCGGCCGCACAGTGGGCGCTGGCACGGTGTCGGAGATTTTGAAGTAGCGGAACAGTGAATGAGTGAAGAAGTGAATGAGTGAATGAGTGAAGAAGTGAACGAGAGATGCTGCTGATTCACTTGTTCACTGTTTCACTGGTTCACTGCTTTTGAAAGGATTTGAAAATGCGGGAAATTGTTACATTGCAGTGCACGGAGTGCAAGGAGCGGAACTACACGACTACGAAGAACAAGAAGACGACCACCGGCCGTCTGGAGTTCAAGAAGTTTTGTAACCGCTGCCGCAAGCACCAGTCGCACAAGGAAACGAAGTAAGGCAGGGATCAGGGACCAGGGATCAGGGATCAGTAAGTGCCATTCAGACTGAGGCGCTAAGAGCTGCCCCCTGAAACCTGACCCCTACCCCTGCTTTTAGGGGCGTAAGCTCAACGGCTAAACTGTCGGTCTCCAAAACCGAACTTGGGGGTTCGAATCCCTCCGCCCCTGCCAGATTGAGCCCATGAAGTAGCATGGGTGCGGCCGGCCAAACGCTGGACGCGAAGGAATAGAAGCATGGCAACGAAAGCAGCATTGGTGAACGGGAACGACCAGCCGAGTCCGAAGAAGCCGGCATTGATAAAGCGGCCAGGGCCAAATGCGACGCCAAACTTGATGGTGAGGGCAGTTGACCAGTGGAATGAATTCTCGCGCTTTCTGACCGATGTCCGCGGCGAGATGCGCAAGGTGGTTACTCCTTCGTGGAAAGAAGTGAAGGCGACCACAACGGTAGTCCTGATTGCGGTCTTCCTCTTCGGTGTTTACTTCTTTGTGGTCGACTGGATCTTTGCCTTTGGCTTGGACCGGTTGCTGAAAAGGCTAGGCGGATTGCCGGAGTAATCGCAGCCGCGAAACGAGAGCACGATGACAGATGAGTTGGAACAACCCGCCGAGCAGACGCCGCCACCGCCGGAGCGCAACCCGAACTTCAAGTGGTACATCCTGCACGCCTACTCGGGCTTCGAGCGTAAGGTGCGCGAGTCGATCGAGAGCCGCATTGAAGCCTTCGGCCTGAAGGACAAGGTGGGCCGCGTGATGATTCCCACCGAGCCGGTAACGGAGATCGTCAACGGGAAGAAGCGCACCGTGGAGCGGGTTTTCCTGCCCGGCTATGTGCTGGTTGAAATGGAATTGGACAACCATCTTTGGCACGTGTTGAAAGACACCCCAAAGGTGACGGGCTTTCTGGGCACCGGCGACAAGCCTGTGGCGCTCTCCGAAGAAGAAGTGAGTTCCATCCTCTTCCGTTCCGAGACCGCCAAGGATAAGCCGCGGCTCAAGATCAAGTTTGAAAAGAGCGAGCAGGTCCGCATCACGGACGGCCCGTTTGCCAACTTCAATGGCGTCGTGGACGAGATCAACGAGGATCGCGAGACGCTGAAGGTGATGGTCACCATCTTCGGGCGGTCTACGCCGGTCGAGCTGGAGTTTGGCAAAGTCGAAAAGATTGAGTAGTTGCTGCTTCTAGCTACTAGCTTTCAGCTTCTAGCCGGTTGAACTCTCCTGGCGGTCACCGGTTGAAGGCAAACGTTGAAGCGGCAACACCAAAATATGTTTCAGAAAACAATCAGCCGAAAGCTAATAGCCAGGAGCTAAGAGCTGATTCCGAAGGAATCGAATCATGGCACCTCCGAAGAAAATTACCGGGTATGTGAAGCTGCAGATTGTGGCAGCCAAGGCCACGCCCGCGCCGCCCGTCGGTCCCGCGCTCGGTCAGGCGCAGGTCAACATCATGGAGTTCTGCAAGCAGTTCAACGCTCGCACGCAGAACAAGGAGATGGAAGGGCTGGTCATCCCGGTCGTCATCACCGTTTACGGCGATCGCACGTTCAGCTTTGTCACCAAGACGCCGCCCGCCGCCGTTTTGCTCAAGAAGGCCGCTGGCATAGCCAAGGGCTCGGGCACGCCGAACAAGGAAAAGATCGGCAAGGTGACCGAAAAGCAAGTACGCGAGATCGCCACCCAGAAGATGCCCGATTTGAATGCGGCCTCGGTGGACGCAGCAGTAAAGAGCATCAAGGGCACGGCTCGGTCGATGGGGATTGAAGTCGTGGCGTAGGCATAGGGATTTACGATTCTTTTGCAACGGAGGCTCTCCCCGTAAGGGAGGGCCTCCGTTGCGTTTGGGCGCTCGGCGGCGCCAAGGAACCCGGCAGTTGCGATCCAGGGCAGTTGCATTTGAAACTTGAACGGAAGATCAAGGATAGCGAATTTGCAGGTCGAGGAAAAACTCGATCCGGAGGGAGGCGGGGGGGCATCCCCCGCATAAAGCCAACAGAATCAACGGCGGTTTGGCCGCTGAGGAACGCTCCCAGCTAGGGCCTGTTCCCACTACTGGCGCGGTGGCGCCGGGAGCCAATTTTTTCGAGTTCCAGGAGTGAGGAGTGACGCATACCAGGTGTCTGCTAACGACGATCGACGCAGAAATCGGGAAAATTGGCCCCGGCCCTTCGGGTTGCGGCGAAAAAGCGGCCATACTTCATTCTCGCCCTCGACTGTGGACCCGCCACAATCTTCGGGTTCGGCTTCGTCTGGCCGCTTTTTCGCTCGCAACGCCGTTTACGCCAGTAGTGTGAACAGGCCCTAGCTTTGCGCCTTTGGCGCTTCATGGCTCGGCGTAGATGTCGAACGCCGAATCGTTCAAGGAGTACCCCTTTAGTGGCATCCGGCATAACGTATGTGTTAGTGCCAAGCTTCACTGTTCCGTTCCATAATGCGAGGGTGTAGGCTGTGAGATCCCTAGCCATATCTGTGCAATCCACTGCCAGCTTTCAGAGGAAGCCCAGGAAATGCAATCGCGGTCGGAATCCGAGATATTTGACCGCGACCCGGACCCGACTCTGGACGAACTGGCTCAGCTTTCGTCCGTATTGTGCAACTCGGATTACGCCTACATAGGCTGGATCGACTCGAACCGGCTGTACTACAAATCGCAGGTTGGATTCACCTCGCCCGAGCAGCAGCGGTCTCTGATCGTCTGCCATTCGATTTTGGAGAATGGCGAGCCCCTGCTGGTCAGGGATACCCAGCGGGATCCGCGGTTCCCTCGCGACGGAATCCCTTTAGTAGAGGGAAAGCCTTGCCGTTCTTATGCCGCGGTGCCGCTCATCGCCAGCACCCGGCAGGTCGTCGGCGCCTTGGCCGTGCTGTCGCACAAGGCGAATTGCTTCAGCAATGAACATCTGGTTCTGCTGGAGATCATGGCCCGCCAGATCGTAACGCGGCTGGAACTTTATGCCTGCATCACTTCACAAGAGCTGACTCAGCGGGCTCGGCAGCGGGCCGAGCGAGCGCTCGCCAACGAACGATTCTTCGTGGCCGCCGCGCTGGATTCGATTCCCTTCCTCGCAGCTCTGCTCGATGCAGACGGCTGCATCGTGAGGCTGAACTACCCCTGCCTGCAATTGACTGGCCTGACGCTCGCCGATGCCGTCGGCTCTGAATTCATTGAGCAGATCCTCGAACCCGATGACCGGGACTGGGCTTCGGCAGTTTTTCGGGAAGCGGCCGCAGGGGAGGTTTCCGGCCCGCACGAGACGGTATGGCGGACGCGCAGCGGCAGCACCCGCCGCGTCAGTTGGACCCTGCGTCCTGTGCCGGGATCGGATGGCATCCAGTACCTGATTGTCAGCGGCCAGGATGTAACCGACCAGCGCGAGACGGAAATCGCGCTCCTCTCCAGCGAAACGCGCTACGAACAGACGGTCGAGAACAGCCTCGGGTTCCTCTTCACCTGCACAATGGTGGGCCAGCTCACATCTCTGAATGCATACACTGCGGAAACCCTCGGTTACCGGGTCGAGGATCTGATTGGGCGTTCGGTCACTCTTCTGCTCGATTCCGACGGCGAGGCCGCCGCCCAGGAGGCTCTGAAAACCATCGAGGCTGGCAAAGAGTGGCAGGGCCAGTTGAAGGTGCGGCGCAACGACGGCGAATTTCGCAACATAGCCGTACGCAGCCGCCAGATGGATCTGCCGGGAGAACAGCCGTTTATTATCAACCACGGCATGGACGTGACCGAGCAGGTTGAGGCTGAGCAGGCGTTGCACCTGGCCACGCATCAGCGCGAACTGATTCTGGACTCAGTGGCTGACGGCATTTATGGCATCGACTTGGAAGGCCGCCTGACCTTTGTCAACCTGGCCGCCGCGCGCACCCTTGGGTACACCCCTGACGAACTGGCCGGCTGCGATGTGCACGAGGCCATCCACCACAGCCGCGCCGACGGCACGCCCTGCTCCAGAGACGACAGCCCAATTCTCCAGGCCATGCGGCGGAACGAAGCCGTTCACGTGCGCGATGAGGTCTTCTGGCGCCAGGACGGCGCCGCAATTCCGGTCGAGTACAGCGCTAGCCCGATTACGGAGAATGGACAGATTTCCGGCATGGTCGTGGCCTTCCAAGATGTTTCCCAGCGCCGGCGCCTCGAGTTGATGAAGGATGAGTTCGCCTCGACTGTCAGCCACGAACTGCGCACTCCGCTTGCCGCGCTGCGCGCCTCGCTTGGGCTCATCGCCTCTGGCGCCCTGGCCAGCAAGCCGGAGAAACAGAGCAAGATGCTCCAGATGGCGCTGGGCAATTGCGACAGGCTCGTGCGCCTGGTCAACGACATTCTCGACTTCGACAGCGGGAAGAAGGGAAAGTTGCCGATGCGCCGCCTGACGGTCGAGGCGTTTAACCTGCTGCGCCGTGCTGTGGGGATGGCTCAGGCACAAGCCAGCGCCGCCCGCGTCAGCTTCCGCATCGACGCTTCTCCGGCGCCGGTCATGGCCGATGAGGAGCGCATTCTGCAGGTACTTCAAGAACTGCTGGCCAATGCCCTCAAGTTCTCGCCCCCTGAGACTACGATCCGCCTGGCCGCGCAGCCGCTCGACGAAACCGAGGTCTGCTTCACTGTCGAAGACCAGGGCTGCGGGATCGCCGCCGAGAAGCTGGAACACATCTTCGACGGATTCCAGCAGGGCGACGCCTCGGATACACGCGCCATGGGCGGCACGGGCCTCGGACTCGCCCTCTGCCGCGGCATCATCGACCAGCACGGAGGCCGCATCTGGGCTGAAAGCACCCCAGGCCAAGGCAGCCGGATCCTGTTCACCTTGCCCGCCGCCGCGGCCTACACGCGATAGCGGATCGGGCGCGCGGCAGAGCAACGCATTGTGGAGCCTGCCGCGCCGCGAACCATCCGATGCAGTTGCTTCCGGAAATGAGAGGAGCGTAAGGCAATGGCGCCCAGATTGTTGGCCGGCTTGGCCGTATTGTTCTCAATGTTCTTGCCGGCGGCATTCGCCGCTGTTACTCCTTATCCTGCCTATCCCGGCGCGGCGCCGAGCCTGGCTTACAAGGTGACCGTGGACGGCCAGGCTGTCTTCGTCCATCGTTTCCCCACTTACAACCAGTTCCAATGGATGGACCATGCCAGCTTCTCCATGACCGGCAAGGTGCATGTCACGATCACTTCGCTCGTCAACGATCGGAATGTAGTTACCTGTTACATTCGGCCGCTCGCCTACGGCATTCATCCCCAGATCGCCGGCAACACGATTAGCTTCGATCTCGATCAACCTCGGTATCTGGTGGTGTTCTTCAACGAAGAGCCAACCTTTCAAAGCCCCGGATTGCTTTTGTTCGCTGAGCCCGAGGAGAAGAATGCGCCGAAGCTCGGCGATCCCGGAGTCGTCAACGTTCTTGACTACAAAGTCGACAACACGGGCAAGACTCTCGATACAGCGAAGATCAATCAGGCGATCAGCGACATCTCTGCCAGGCCCGGTGGCGGAGTGCTTTTCTTCCCCGCCGGAGTTTACCTGACGGGCACGGTGCTCATGCAGAGCAACGTCAAGCTCTATGTGGACGCGGGCGCGCTGATTCGAGGGTCGCGCAAGAGTGCGGATTACATTTCACCGCCGATACCCGAGGGAGCAAGGCCGCTCAGGGCCATGTTCGTTTTCAACAACGTCGAGAATGCAGGGCTGATGGGGCGAGGCGCCATCGACATGGAAGGCTACCCATGGCTGTGGCACGATTTTCAGCCCGATACAGGAGATGGAAAGGCACGATCCGAAGAGGGACTTGTGGACGATCCACATGCAACCGGAATCAAGGGCTACATCGTCAACCATTGCCGAAACATTTCTTTTCAGGGGCTGCTGCTCCTGCGCTCCGCCTATTGGACTGTGACGGTCAGCGACACAGAAAACTTCTCCGCTACAAATATCAAAATTATCAACCGCAAGCAGCAGTACCACGACGACGCATTCGACTTCACCGGCAACAGCAAACACATTCTCGTGCAGGACAGCTTTGCCATGACCATGGACGATACCTTTGCCTTCTACGGCGGCAAGCGATCCACCGTGGAGGACATCGTGGTCAAAGGGTTTGTGAACTACACCTATACTTCCGCGCTGGCCATTGGGTACGGGGGCGCGCCGAATATCGAACACCTGCGCTTCGAGGACGTACACTTCGTCACCAACCAGAACAAGTTTGCTGTCTGGATTCAGATGACGCCCGCGTATTTCATCGGCAAAGGATACACATCGGGACTCAAGTCGAGCGAAGATGTTTCTCTCGACGATTTCAAGTTCGTCAACACAACCTTTGAGAACGGCGGCGGCCATATCTACATCGACGGCGGCAAAGCGGCGTTGACGAATTTCGTCTTCGAGAACTGCACGTTTGGGAAGGCGACCCGGCCCGGCATGTTGATGGGCTCGAAGGTTGCGCCCATCCTGTTCAAGAATGTCAAGATGAACGGAACTGTGTTGCGCAAGGGCGATCAGCTCGCGCGGGGTGGCTACGAGGTATTCGTCCCTGTCAAGTTCGAGCCGTGAGGCCGGGTGACGCCCGTTTGCAGGCGGACGTCCAGGCCTTCTTGATGTTCTCGCGGTAGCATCGCCATTCCTCAATCGCATCGCAGGGCAACAGTGGGATTCACCCGGGTCGCAGAGCTTGCTGGAACCAGCGTTGCCAGGATCGCCACCAGAATCAGCAGGCCAGTCACTCCCGCGAAGGTCAAAGGATCGTGCGGGCCGACGTTGAACAGCAGGCTGGACAGGAGGCGGGAAAGCGCCAATGCCAACGCCAATCCTAGAAATACTCCCGGTACGATCAGTCGCAGCGCGTTGGTCATTACAAGCCTCAGAATGTCGGCTCGCGACGCTCCGACGGCCATTCGTATTCCAATCTCCTGAGTACGCTGAACAACGAAAAAAGAGATCACTCCATACAGTCCGATCACGGCGAGCAGCAGTCCTGTGAAGGCAAAGAAGCCAACCAGAAGCATTTCAAAACGAGGCCGATCCGCCAATTTACCGACTCGTTCAGAGAGGGTCTTGATGTCCACCGGGACCGTCGGGTCGAGCGATGCGACTTGTGAGCGGATCCATGCCTCGGTTGCGGCCGGCGGCAGCGTTGTCTTGAGGATCAGCACAGAACTCCGATCCCAGTCCTGCGCTCTCTGGCGCCGCAGCCGGTAGTACTCAGGCTCCTCGCCGCCGGCAAGACCGCCGTTTTTTACATCCGCGGCAACCCCCAGCACGGTATAAAAAGTATCGTTCGCCGCAGACGCGCCGCCTGCGAAGCGCAGATGCTGTCCGAGCGGGTTCTGCCCTGGAAACAAGCGATCAGTGAGCAGCTTGCTCAGAACCACGAAGCGGTCGTTCGATGTGAGTTCCTCATCGGTAAAACCCTGGCCCCTCACAATCGGAATTTGCAATGCCCGAAAATATTCTGGCGTGACCCATCGATATGCAACCGTGCCACCTGTGCCGGATGTCAGGTCGGGCTTGCCAACCACGTGCAGCGCGGCAAAGACCTGATCTCGGTGATATCCACCTGGTGGCAGAGAGTCGCTGATTGCCAGTGCCGCGATGCCGGGCCCGTAGCGCAGATTGCGCTCTAACTGCTGGAAGAACGCCATCTGACTTTCTGCTGTGGGGTAGGATGTTTGGCCGAGGGAAATCGCGGCCGTAACAATGTTTTCCGCGTTCATTCCGAGGCTCTGTTTATCGAGGTTCCAGAAACTATGCGCCAGAAGCGCTCCACCGGTGAGAAGGACCATGCTCCCAGCAATCTGTGCAATGACGAGCCACCGTCTCAATACGGTATGACGCAAGGCCGTCCGCGTACGTCCCGTCAGCGCTTCTGTACCCACCTTGCGTATGCCCGACAGCAGCCCGAAGAAGACGGCGCAGAGGAGCGAAGTAGTGAGAGCGAAGGCGAGGATGCGCGGATCGATTCGCGCTTTGCTCAGAAAAGGCATCCCATCCGGAGCCATGGCGACGAACGCCCGCAGCAGCAACGTGGCGAGCAAGCATCCGGCTACTCCGCCGGCAACAGACAAGACGAAAGACTCTGTCAACGCTTGGCGCACCTGGCGCATCCTGCTGGCTCCCAATGCCGACCGAACGGCCAGTTCTCTTTCCCGGCTTGCGCCGCGCGCCAACATCAAGCCAGTGATGTTGGCACACGCAATCAACAGAACCGCCAGCACAAGGCCGAGCAGAATCCACGCGGCCAGGCGCACTTCATGCACCTGGCGATCGCGCAGGGATCGCACTTGCAGGTGGACTTCCTTGCGGAATGGCGCTGGGGCCAATCGCAGGGAATACTCGAACAACGGCTCGAGTGCGGCCTTTGCTTCTTCAGCGCTCACTCCTGGCTTGAGACGGGCAAATGCCCACATGGGATGGCCGGGATCGGCGTGACGTTCTGCGGCCACATCCAGCCTCTCCGCCAGTACAATGTCCACTGACTGCAAACGCGGCATCTCGAAATCCTTTGGCAGCACTCCAACGATCTCTGTAGCGTTGCCGTCGATGCGCATCAGCGTGCCAACCACCCCCGGGCTCTGGCGAAAACGTCTGAGCCACAGGCCGTAGGAAATCAGCGCCGCCCGCGGGCCGTTGGGCCGGTATTCCTTTGCTGTGAAGTTCCGGCCGATGACCGGCGAGATGCCCAGGGTAGGCAGGAAGTTTCCTTCCACACGGGCACAGTCGAGCCGTGCGGGGTTAGCTTCCGTCAGATCGCAAGGTTCCACTCCGATCTCGGAAGTCAGGGCCACGAACGGCTTTTGATTGTCCTGCCACTCGTAGTACGAGCCGCCCAACATGAACTCCTGCGGCTCGATTGGCGCAACCAGGCCTACGGAGACGAGGCGGCCTGAATCGCCGTAAGGCAGGCTGCGGAAGAGAATTCTGTCCACAACGCTGAATACAGCGGTGGTCGATCCGATCCCCAGCATCAACGTCAGCACGACGGTGAGAGAAAACGTCGGATTGCGCCGGAAGCCGCGGAGAGCATACCGCACGTCCTGCGCGGAGGTTTCGAGCCAATAGCCGGGCCGCGCTTCCCGGCATTGCTCGCGGGTGCGCTCCACTCCTCCGAATGCAATGACGGCTTGCCTCCGCGCTTCCCAGGGAGACATGCCGGCCTGGATGTTGGCCTCGATCTGCTGTTCAAGATGGAATCTCAGTTCTCCATCCACTTCACTGTGGCTCCTGCCAGCGACAAAGAAGCGTAGCCGTATCAGAAACTCCTTGAGCATGTGGTCTCCTAACCTTGCTCAAGCACCAGAGCAACGGCGCCTGCCAGGCGATCCCAGCTTTCGATCTCCGCTTCCAACTGTTTCTTGCCCGTGCGCGTCAGAGCGTAATACTTCGCTTTCCGGTTGTTCTCCGACGCCTTCCAGTCAGCCTGAATCCAACCCTTGTATTCCAGCCGGTGCAGGGCTGGGTAAAGCGATCCCTGGCCGATCTGAAACACATTCTGGGAGACCTGCTGGATACGCAGGGCAATTCCCCAGCCGTGCATAGGCTCGAGCACAAGTGTTCTCAGGATGAGCAGGTCGAGGGTTCCTTGCAGAAGATCCGTAGGCTGCGGCATATCCTTCCTCTTGACGTTCTACAAGACAATGATCGATTCTCTTGTCGAATGTCAAGGGGAAAATGCCGAACACGATTCCGATGCTCGAATTTCGCTGTTCAGAAGCCCAGATTGCGCATAATAGCCATGGCACTTGGCGAGGGTGGAGCACCTGACGCAAAACTGGTCTGATACTCGATTCTTTCCGTAGCCTCTAAGAACCTCTGATTAAGAACTCATCCGCAAATAGCTAGCGCCGACCTCCAGGTCGGCTGTCGTGCGGGCCACCAGGCCCCCGCTGGGATGCTGGCGGCGAGGACGCCGCCAGTACATCCGCTCTGGAGAGCGGCGCTACTCAAATGTGCAATTTACGGATAAGTTCTAAGTCCTGTTTTGAAAGGGCACGACTTCAGTCGTGCCGATAAAGCCTGCAAAATCAACAGGGCTTTAGCCCCTGAGTGAAGGCCGTTTTGCTAATTGAGACTTGTTTAGAGCTTCCCTAAAGCCCACTCCTTTTGTTGCATTTGCGGCACCCTTCGACTTCGCTCAGAGCCAGCTTGCGCTGAGCTTCTCTATGATAGCGCCACATTGAGGTTGTCGATGGCTTCGTCGATCTCCTGGGTGCTTTTGAATCCCACGGTGACGCAATCGACCCCGGCATTCTTGAACGCGAAGCGCATGGCGACCTGGCGGTCTTCGTGGCGCACGAAGGTTCCATTGCCGATGAGCTTCATGCTGATTACGCCCATCCCGTCCTTCTTGACTTGCTTGACATGCTCGACAACCTCATCCACGCAAGTTGGATTGTTGTCGTTCGTGTAACTGGGCCCATCCATGCTGGCGCCTTTGTGGTTCATGCGGATCATGGCGACTTCGAGCCATTTGTTGCCGGGCATCTGGCGGAGCGCAGGCAGGCCGTGGACCGAGGCGCCGCGGGTGCGGATGATCTTCTTCGATTGGGCATCGAGGATCCCATCCTGCCAGCGGCCGGTACGGGCTACCCACTCGGGCGTGTGCTGCCAGTGGAGCAGCATAATGTCAAAGTACTCGGTCTGCGAGATGCGGCGCATCTCGTCGAAGCGCTTGCCCGGATCGACGCCCTCGTCGGTGGTCACCTTGTTCATGAGCTGATAGCTTTCGCGCGGGATGCCCTTGAGGGCTTCGCCAAGCATGGCGGGGGTGGAATAGGACTCGGCAGTCTCAAAAAAGCGGATGCCGCGATCATAGGCGTAGTGAACCAGGCGGGTAAATTCCTCCTGGCCAAGCGCGGACTGCACGTAGCCGTTATTACTGCCGGTGCCGAAGGCCAGGCGCGTGACATTCATGCCGGATTTGCCAAGGGTGACGACTTCAGTGGCTTTGCTGGGCGCGGCGTGCAGCGGGAGAGCGCCAACGGTGCTTACAGTTCCGACGGCAAGCGAACCTCTGAGGAATTCGCGGCGAGAGAAAGGACTCATGGGAACCTCCATAGTCAGGCCGGACGAGGGGGCGGGGACGGCCTTTGCGGAGATGGTAACACGGGACGGGCACCCGGTGGATTCCTGGGCCGGTCCACGGTCAACTTGGCAGGAATGACTCGAATCGAACGATCGCTTCGGCTATCGCACCGCCAGCTCCGTCGCCATGACTTTCAGCCGGGGCTTGCACCATCGGGGACAAGCCTTCGGAGCATTCCGGGCACAGCAGCGCCGCCACGCGGCCTTGATTGGATCGTTCAAACCGGCCATGCTTGCGGCGCTTCCTGCTGGCCATGAGACAATGCCCTCGACAGCCATTCTTCCTCCCAACTCTCCGGCTGCTGGATAAAGGCCCATGGCCAAATCTTCAAGCGTAGCGAACCTGCTGTTTGGCCGGCCGCTGGCCACCAGCGAAGAACGCGCCGAACACATCGGCCCCATCGCCGGCATTCCCATCTTTGGACTCGACGCACTGAGCTCCGCCGCTTACGGCCCCGAGGCCGCGCTCACGCTGCTCATTCCGCTTGGCCTGATGGGCGTGGGCTACATTGTCCCGGTGAGCGCCGCTATTGTGGTCCTGCTGGTCATTGTCTTTTTCAGCTACCGGCAGACCATCGACGCTTATCCGCAGGGCGGCGGCTCCTATACAGTGGCATCGCAGAATCTGGGCGAGGGCGCGGGTTTGCTGGCCGCCGCGGCACTGATGATCGACTACGTACTCACGGCGGCAGTGGGCATCTCGGCCGGCGTGGGCGCGCTCATCTCCGCCGCTCCCGGCTTGCAGCCCTACACGCTTGAACTCTGCCTTGCCGTGCTCTGCATCCTCACCATCGTGAACATGCGCGGCGTCCACGACACGGGCGTGGTATTCATGATTCCCACCTACCTGTTCACGGGAACGCTGCTGATCGTGATCGGCGTTGGCGCGTGGCATGCACTTGGCAGCGCGGGCCATCCGCACCCAATGACTGCAATCCCGACACTTCCGGCAACCACGGTCGCCGTCGGCTGGTGGCTGCTGCTCAAGGTCTTTTCTTCCGGCTGCACGGCCATGACCGGTGTCGAAGCAGTCAGCAATGGCGTAATGGCCTTCCGCGACGATACGCGCAAGAACGCCAAGATTACGCTGACCATCATCATCGTTCTGCTGGGTGTGCTGCTGTCCGGCATCGCCTTGCTCTGCCGCGCTTACGGCATCGCCGCCACCAACCCCGACGGACCGGGCTACGAGAGCGTGCTCTCGATGCTCACCCGCGCGGTGATGGGGCACGGCTGGTTCTATTACGTCACCATCGGATCGGTGCTGCTGGTGCTGGCTCTCAGCGCCAATACCGCCTTTGCCGACTTTCCCCGGCTTACGCGCGCCATCGCCCTCGACGACTACATGCCCCACGTCTTTCTGTTGCGCGGCCGCCGGCTGCTTTACTCCTGGGGCATCTATGTGCTGGTGGCGCTCACCGCGGTGCTGCTGATCGTCTTCCGCGGCGTTACCGACCGGCTCATTCCTCTCTACGCTATCGGCGCATTCATGGCCTTCACGCTTTCGCAGGCCGGCATGGTCATGCACTGGAAGCGCAAAGGCCAAGCACGGACGCGCATGTTCGTCAACGGACTGGGCGCTCTGGCCACCGGAGTTACCGCCGTGGTGGTGCTGGTAGCCAAGTTTGTTGATGGCGCATGGATCACGGCTTTGCTGATCATGTTGATGATCCTGTTGATGCGCTCGGTCAAGCGCCATTATCTTCGCGTGAACAAGGAGACAGCCCTGGACCGGCCCATCCTCCCGGCTCATATTTCTCAGCCGATCGTGGTGCTGCCTATCGATCGCTGGAGCCGCATTACGGAGAAGGCCCTGTCCTTCGCACTCACCATGTCCTGCGATATTCGCTGCCTGCATGTGCAGACGGCGGACGATCCGGACGAGATCTCAAGGGACTGGGAAAGGGACGTGGCCGGTCCATTGCGCGCCGCCGGCAAGTGTGTTCCCAGGCTCGACATTCTCAAGTCGCCCTTCCGTTACGTCCTGGCCCCGGTAATCGACTACATTCTGACCGTCGAGCGTGAGTCCGAATTCAACAAGGTCTGCGTACTGGTGCCGGAATTGGTGGTTCGCCACTGGTGGGAGAATCTGCTGCACAACCGCCGAGCCGACATGCTGAAACTCATCCTGCTCATGCGCGGCAATCGGCGCATCGTGGTCATCAATATCCCCTGGTATCTTGAGCGGGACTGAAGCGGGCTGCTACCCTCCCATGCGAAGCGGCGTCCCACTGACAGACATATTTGGCAGACTCGCGTTCAATCTCGGGCGGTTCCGAAGCAAATTGGCCGCCTATTGGATGTTCGCGCATCCGGGACTTCATCGAACCGGGGTCGAGAGGATAGTCTATGAAGGTACAGCATCGCAGTCGCGGCGTCGCCACCGGGGCCAGGCCCTGCGAGCGGCAGACCAGCCACACCAAGGTATTGAGGAGAGTTTCAAGTTGAAGAGGACGTTGCTTCTATCGATTCTGGCCGTGATTCCGGCCGCGCTTATGCCCCTGGCGGCCGCAAGCCAGGTTGCCCCCTCTGTTGAAAAAGGCTCGGTCGGCGGCGGCGACAAGACTTACAACTGGGAGGCCTTTGCCGGATTCGGCTACACCAGCCTCAATCAGGTCAACCAGTCGCGCAGCGGCTTGATGGGCGTCAACCTCTCCGTTACACGGGATTTCGGCAAATACTTCGGAGTCACAGCGGACGGCGCTTATTATAAGTACGCAATTGTGTCGGGCAACCCCGGAGCTCCGACGGTCGACGCAGTCCTGTTTGGACCCGTGGTTCACGCCGAGCTATACGGAAAGTTCAGCGGGTTCGCTCACGCCCTGATGGGCGGGGAACACACGGGCGGCGAAAGCCAGACTCCCAACATCTCTTTTGCGGGCGGCGTCGGCGGCGGATTGGAATACAAGCTCGGACCTCGACTTTCCTTGCGCGCCTCCGGCGACGACATTGCTTCGTCGTTTTCCCTGATCAATAACTCCAAAGCTCTGGGATACTCGCCCCATCTGCATTGGAATTCCCGCGCCGCGTTCGGTGCTGTGTACAGATTCTAAGCCGATCGAAGCCGGATCGATACGATTGACGCAAAGTGGGGTACGCCCACGCATCCGCCTTTTTTCGCTTTGCTCGATGAGATATCTGCCGGTGAGCACCTCATTTGAGAGGCATGGGGAAGAGAGTCGGAGTGCTGGTCGCCGGGAACAGGGGTTTGAGTTATACTGGTTGAAGCCTCAAGAGGGCAGGGGAGTCCCTGTCTCACTGGCGTTGCGACGGGGCGACGAACCCCATCCAAAACGAGAGAAAAATGCCCAAATTGAAGACCCATACGGGCGCGAAGAAGCGCTTCAGCAAGACTGGCACCGGCAAGATCAAGCGGGGCCAGACGAAGACGCGTCACATCCTTACGTCGAAATCGCCAAAAGTGAAGCGCAAGCTGGGCCGGACCCTGCTGGTTTCAGACGGCGACTACGCGAAGGTAGCGCGCATGATTCCTTACGCCTGACCATCTGCCGTGGGGCGGACCCTTGCATTGGGTTCGTGCCGCTGCTGTTGATGGGCCAAGACAGAATTGGCCCCCGCCAGATGCGAAACGCGTTCGCATTGGCGAGAGATCAAGGCTTGCAAGAGCGAGTGAAGAGGTTTACCGGCCTGAAGTTGATGGCCCTCCTGCCTCCAGCCGCATAACCGAACGCAAAATGGAGAAGAACCGATGCCCCGCGTAAAACGCAGTACCAAGCGGCATGACCGCCGCAAGAAGATTCTTGAGAGAGCAAGCGGTTATTTCCTTACCAAATCGAAGCTCTATCAGGCAGCCCAGGAAGCCGTCGAGCGCGGCCTCAAGTTCGCCTACACCGGCCGCAAGCAGAAGAAGCGGCAGTTCCGCTCCCTGTGGATCGTGCGCATCTCGGCCGCCGCCAAGCTCAACCACACCAGCTACTCGCAGTTCATCAACGGCCTGAAGAAAGCCGGCATCGAGCTCGACCGCAAGATCCTGGCCGACATCGCCGTGAAGGACGCCGCTGGCTTCACCAAATTGGTCGAACAGGCCAATGCGGCCCTTGCTGCGGAGAAGAAGGCAGCGTAAGCCGATTGTTGCCGGAAGACAAGAACGGCCCGGAGCCTGGCTCCGGGCCGTTCTGTGTTTAGAATAAAGGGGCAAAATAGGCTATAGTCGCATTATTAACATTATTGCGTTGAATATTGAGGTATAGGAGGATAAATTTCGGCTATAGATGTTCTTTGTCCTAATCGCAGGGGATCCAAGCGGGTGATCTACGCGTCGGCTGGAACGCCGCGGATGAGGACACGATAGACAAGCGAAAATTATCTATACTCGAATTATTGACACAATACTGCCGACAGTGAGAGTATAGTGGACATGTTTTGGGCTATAGGCGGCAATTCATGATCCATCGCTTGGAGATCGAGAACTTCTATTCCATCCGCGAGACGCAGGTGATCGACTTGCGCATCGGCGCGAAGGTACCAGACGATGAGGGCCGGTTTGCCCAGATCAACGACGGCAGCGGTGAGCGGGTGCCGAAGACGGTAGCCTTCTTTGGAGCCAATGCATCGGGAAAATCGAATGTTCTCAAAGCGCTGACATTTCTGCGCTGGTTCCTGGTTGACAGTGTGAATGCAGCGCCAGATGCGATGCTAGAATTTGTTTCATTTGCAGACACTACGGGCACGGCGTCGCCTACCCGAATCAAAATTTATTTTGACTGGTTCGAAGACTTGTCGAACACGAATCTGCGTGAGATGGAAGGCCGGCCTTTTGCGCTATACAGTTACGAACTTCGTGTCATCAATAATCTTCGCATCTTAGATAATCCTGAGCGCGGTGGGATAGTCCTTTCTGAGCAACTCAGGATGCATCCACCGTCGGGGAAATCAAGGCGGGTCTTTGAGCGGAGTGCGGACGGGGAGGTGAAGTCCGACACCGGATTCTCACTGAAACGCTTCAGTCACATTTTGGCAAAGCTTCGGAAGAATGCGAGCTTGACTTCCACTGTCGCGCAGTTCATTGAGGAATCCCCAGTGTCGGTCTTCTTGGCGTGGGCAAAGCGAATTCCCTCAAACCTCCATGGTCACAAATTTGATCTGCAAGAGAACGCGATGGTGCAGTATTATGCTTCACACCCTGAAATGCTCGCCAGTCTGAACGAGGTCATCCATCGCGTCGACTTCGGTCTGAGCTCCGCTTCCTTTATGCAATTGCCTTCTGGCGACCTTGGGGTGACTTTCGCGCACAAAGGACTGGATTTCCCTCTCATATTCCAGGCGGAGAGTGAAGGCACCAAAAACTTCGTCAAGATGTTCCCCATTATTAAAGAGGCACTCATCGTTGGGGGGACCGCAGTGGTGGATGGGCTGGACTCAACGATCCATCCAAACCTTTTGCCCGTGATACTGCACTGGTTTTATGACAAGGAAACCAATCCGCACAATGCCCAACTCTGGATAAGCGGGCACAGCGTCTCACTTCTCGAAGAGTTGCGCAAGGAAGAGATTTTCTTTACCGAGAAGGATGAAAACGGGCATACGCGGGTTTACGGCCTTAAGGACATCGAGGGCGTACGTCGTGTAGATAACTTCTATCAGAAGTATCTGGGAGGCGTGTACGGCGCTGTACCGCGGATCGGATGAGCCGGCTGCGCATTAAGCAGCGTACTCGCATCTATCTGGGATGTGAGGGGCAAAGCGAGCAGAGTTACGGGGCGCGATTGGGCCAGATTGCCGAAGCTGCCGGGCTGCAACTTCATTTCGATAACGACGTTCTGCAACCGGGCGGCGGCGATCCTCTGGCCCTTGTTCAGTTGGCTATCCGACGAATAAGAGAGAAAGAAGCCAGGCGCGGCATTTTTGCTTTTCGGTCAATCTTGCTAGACCGGGATAAGGTTGGGTTAAAGCCGGAGCGGGATGCGCAAATTGGACAACTTTCATGTAGGAATCGGTTGCATCTGATCTGGCAAGAACCCTGCCACGAGGGTTTTCTGCTACGGCATCTGGATGGACACCAGACCGCGCGGCCCATCACGAGCGATCTGGCCGAGCAGGCTTTGAAAAGCGTATGGGCTGAATACCAAAAGGCGATGCCAGCCATTCGGCTCGCTACAAGAATCGATTTGCAGGCGGTTCGGTGTGCGTGTTCGGTTGAAGCAGCACTGGCCGCCTTTCTGGATCAAATTGGATTTACGCCGAATTTGTAGAACACCGTTCGCACACCCATTCACTCGGCGCCAAATTCCCGTGGCGCGCAGTGCCCCCTACGCAACGGGGCCGGTGGTTTATCCTGCTGTTTACGCATGATGAACGAAGAGATACCCAATTTAACGGCATTTGACGAGGCCGCGCTGGACGAGGCGTTTGCCTTGGTGGAGCGGCAGGCGCGCGGCGATGCAGCGGCGCTCGACGGCGACGCGGCTGTAGAGGCCTTTCGGCTGAAATGGCTGGGGACCAAGCAGGGGCGGCTGAAAGAGGTGTCGGCCCGGTGGCTGAAGGCTGCTCCTCCTGAGGCCAAAAAGGCGCTGGGGATGCGCTTCAACGCGCTCAAGCCGGTGGTGGAGGGCCTGCTGGATGCGGCTCTTGGCGCCGGCCCGAGCGAAGCGGCTTTGGCGGCCGAGGCCATCGACATTACGCTGCCCGGAACGCGGCGGCTGACTGGGGCCGAGCATCCAATTACGCGCACGCTGAACGAGATTACGAGCGTGTTTGCGGCGCTGGGCTACTCGGTGGGTGTGGGGCCTGAGGTCGAGACCGACTACTACAACTTCGAGTGCATGAACTTTCCGCCGGGGCATCCGGCGCGCGATACACAGGATACGCTGGTGGTGGCCGGGCAAGAGCGGCGCTCGCAGCGCGACCGGCTGCTGCTGCGCACACATACCTCGCCGGTGCAGATGCGGACCATGGAATCGCAGCCGCCGCCGGTGCGCATCGTGATTCCAGGCAAGGTGCACCGCAACGACGCGGCCGATGCGACGCACTCGCCGATCTTTCATCAGGTCGAAGGGCTGTGCGTGGACACCAACATCACCTTCAGCGACCTGAAGGGCACGCTGGATCACGCCATGAAGGCGCTGTTTGGCTCGGCGGTGAAGACGCGCTTCTTCCCGTCCTTCTTTCCTTTCACGGAGCCCAGCGCCGATGTGCAGATCAGCTGTATCTTCTGCGGTGGCAAGGGCTGCCGCAAGTGCAAGAACTCGGGTTGGATCGAGTTGCTGGGCTGCGGCATGGTTGACCCGGCTGTCTTCGCGTTCGCGGCGGAAAAGCAGCCCGGATACGACCCGAAGAAGATTTCCGGCTTTGCTTTTGGCATGGGCGT
>Ga0302156_10000332_pt1 | contig 45592 bp, 35 predicted proteins | sample I_Bog_N3_2_FD_193503 | JGI IMG/M metagenome (GOLD analysis project Ga0302156, IMG submission 193503) | Peat permafrost microbial communities from Stordalen Mire near Abisko, Sweden - I_Bog_N3_2 | ecosystem: Environmental > Terrestrial > Soil > Wetlands > Peat | place: Sweden: Abisko, Stordalen... | reverse complement strand
TCGCCATGCACCGCCTCGGCCGGATGGAGAAACAACGCCGGCGAGCCAGTGGAGCTGAGCGTGGCGGCAATCTTCTGCGCAATGATTCCGCTCTTGCCCATCCCCGTGACCACCACGCGCCCGCGCTCCTCGCCGCAGCGCAAAATCAGCTCAACGGCGCGGTCGAACGCGGCGGCCATTGGCCCTTCGAGGCGCGCGGCCAGGGCTTCCAGAGCCGCCGCCTCGGTACGCACCAAAGCTGCCGGCGCAAGCGCGCGGCCCGATTCATGATTGACGTCAAGGAGCGGCTGTTTTCGGTTGTCATTCATCGGTTATTGATGGTATCAGTTTCGCCTCGTATGCAGTTGGCCCGTACAATATAAATCGAAGAGGCGAATCCCCGTGAAGCGCAATACATTGGTCATCTCTGCCGTTCTGTTCATTCTGGCCGCCTTTGCGTGGGCCGGCTGGGCCAACTGGGAATATCGCAAGCAGGCCGCCGAGCGGCTACTGGCCTCGACCGCGCAGGCCGAACTGGTTCCCGCCACAGGCGACAGCGGCAGCCCGCTCCAGTTTCTGCCCGCGCTCCTCGGCAAGCCCGCACCGGCCTTCACCCTCGAAGACCTAAGCGGCAAAAAGGTCTCGCTGTCTAGCTACAAGGGCAAGGCGTTGGTAATTAATTTCTGGGCCACCTGGTGCGCGCCGTGCAAGCTTGAGACGCCCTGGCTCGTCGAGTTGCGCAACCAGTACGCCGCGCAAGGGTTTGAGGTGCTGGGCATCTCCGCGGATGACATTGACCGCGGCGACCCGCAGAAGCTGAGCGAAGAAAAGCGCGCAATCGGTCGCTTCGTTGAACAGATGCACATTCCCTATCCGGTGCTGATTGACGCTGACTCCATCGGCCGGCCCTATGGCGGACTCGATGACTTGCCCACTTCGTTCTTTGTAGACCGCGATGGAATCGTGATCTCCGCGCAGGTGGGACTGACTTCAAAAGATGAGACCGAACGCAATATAAAAAAGGCACTGGGGATTGTGAAGTAGCGGTGTGACCGAGTTAGCGAAATTCGCGCCACTATGACGAGGAAAGATTGATGATTGCGCGTAGAACCGGAATGTATATTGCACTCATGTCAGCTCTAACGTTTTCCTTCGCGCTGGCGCAAACGCAGCGGCCATTGCTCGATGAAGCTTCTCGCTCTTCCGCGAAGCCTGCGGCCGTCGCATATCTTTACCCCGAGCAAATTACGGTGCCCGCCGGAAAGCCAACCGCAATCGGACTGCACTTTCGCATTGGGCCGGGGCTGCACATCAACTCGCACACGCCCAGAGAAGACGAGCTCATCCCCACAGTTTTCTCGATTCCCGATGGCTCCGGTGTGCGTCTGGAAGCGGCCACCTACCCGCCCGGCGCGGACTTTACGCTTCCCCTCGATCCCAAAACAAAGCTCAGCGTCTACACTGGCGAGTTCATCGTTCAGGCGCGCGTTGTGGCCGCGTCAGGCGAGCACCTGGTCGAAGCGAGGCTCCACTATCAGGCCTGCGACAACAACGCCTGCCTGCCGCCCAGAACCATCACAGCAGCGATCGATGTAATCGGGAAGTAAGCTCGCCAATTCTGTCGCAACTCGCGTAATTTCCCATCATCCTGCTATGGTGTTGCGGAGAGGCTTTTTCATGAGAACGGGAATGAAAGCGGCGTGTATCCTTACGATTGCAGTTCTGGCGACAGTGGTTTCCGCTCCACTCCTTGCCGACTCTTTGACAGCTAAAACCGCGCAAGGCAAGGCGCATGGCAAGACCATCAACAACGGCCAGGTAAAGGCGTTTCTCGGCTTGCCTTACGCGGCCGCGCCAATCGGCGATCTGCGCTGGAAGGCGCCCCAGCCACCGGCGAAGTGGAACGGCGGGCGCGATGCCACCAGCTACGGCGCGCACTGCGCTCAGAACCACGTCTACGACGACCTGGTCTTTGAAGACAACGGCCAAAGCGAGGATTGCCTTTTTCTGAACGTCTACGCGCCTGCCTCATCCCAGGCGAAGAGCAAACTGCCCGTGATGTTTTGGATTCATGGAGGCGGATACTACGCCGGCGCCAGCTCCGAGCCGCGACACAACGGCGACTTTCTGCCTATCAAGGGCGTGGTGCTGGTCACCATCAACTACCGGCTCGGCGTCTTCGGTTTTCTGGCCACGGCAGACCTGGCGAAAGAGGCCAACGGTGCGGCAGGGAACTACGGCCTGCTCGATATGGTGGCTGCGCTCCAGTGGGTCAAGGCCAACATCGGCCAATTCGGCGGCGATCCGGACAATGTGACCATCTTCGGCGAGAGCGCCGGCTCCTTTGCGGTTAGTACGCTGATGGCTTCGCCCATGGCCAAGGGGCTTTTTCACAAGGCCATTGGCGAGAGCGGCGCGGCCTTCAAGGGCGTGCTCCCCACCAGTTCTCTCGATGCACGCGAACAGAAGGACGGCGCGTGGGCGGCCTCACTGGGCGTCAAATCGCTTGAAGAGTTGCGCGCCCTTCCCACCGCCAGAATTCTCGATGCGGTCAAGAGCAAAGGCATGACGGATTTTTCGCCGGTGATTGACGGCCGGCTGCTCACCGAGCCGGTGCCGGAGACATACGCCGTCGGCAAGCAGGCCCACGTGCCGCTGCTGGCCGGCTGGAATCGCGACGAGGGCAGCTTTGTCGCCATGCACCCTGTGACTGTGGAGGGTTATAGGAGCCGTGCAACAGCTCTCTTCCAGGGTCGCGCACCGGAGTTTCTCAGGCTCTATCCCGGCGACACCGATGCGCAGGCGCTTCGCTCGGCCATCGACTACGGCGGCGATGCTTTCATCGCATTCGGCACATGGAAGTGGATCGAGGCGCACAGGCAAACCGGGGATTCGCCTGTCTATCGCTATCACCTGGAGATGGTCGCGCCGGTCAGCAAATATCATCCCGAATCCTTTGCCTTCCACTCCGACGACATCGAGTACGTTTTCGGCACGCTCGACACGCGGTCCGGCGCAGTTTGGCGCCCGGAAGATCGCAAGCTGAGTGATCAGATGATGAGCTATTGGACCAACTTCGCCAAGACTGGCGACCCCAACGGAGCTGGCCTGCCTGAATGGCCGCGCTACGGTAAAGACGATTTGCTCATTCACCTCGACAGCACCATCACCTCCGGCCCTGACGCCGAGCGCCCGCGCTACGAGTTCCTGCTCAAGGGCATGCCCTCGTTCCGGTTCTGAGCTTGATTGGAGCATCAGAGACATAAATATGGCCGCCTTTGGGCGGCCATATTTGACTCGACTTCCGGAAAATTCACCTTGAAATCTGCTGAGTTGCCTGCGTATGCATTGACAGCTTACGGGTTCACTCCCGCAGCTGCGGCAAATCCGGCCGTCACCACCGGCGGAATCGTGCTGGTCGGAGGAGGCTCGGTGAAGTTGGCGCTCTTTGCATTGATTGCGTTGGAGTAATCGGGGCCGAGACCAAGCTTCTTCAGCGCTCTCGAATCCGGCATCAATTTTGTCTGCCAGCCCTGGTCGGCCTGGTACTTCTCCATCGATGCTTTGGTGGCTGCGTCCCACTGTCCGTTAGCCTCACCAGTTAGATAATGTTCGCGGATTAAGGCCTGCTGAATCTCGGTTACTCGGGCTGGCTCAATCGCCTGCTGGCCGCGCGGACGTACCGCTCTGGAACTGCCTTTACGGCCGTGGCGCTTCCCATGGCTGCTGCTGGTGGAAGCGTGGCTGCTGACAGCGGAGGCACGATGCCGGGTGGTGGAAGCATGATGCGCCGTGGTGGAAGCATGATGCGCGGTAGTGGAGGCGTGATGATGCACAGTAGCGGCGCCAAAGGCTGTTGATGCAGCCAGACCCGCGAACAGTGCAAATGCCAGGCTTGCTCGAAAAGACAGCACGCTGAATCACCTCTAAGAAAACACTTTCGGCTGAGCCTTGCGTATGTGCGCAGTGAATCTTCAGCGCCGCGGCAAGGGAAAAAGTCTGTTCAGTTCCTGAAACGCAACCAGTTGAGCGAAAAGGCGCGCAAAGCGGAAATCCGCCGCGCGCGCCTTTCCGAATGCCTCTAAAGCGTTCCACCCACTAGGTTTATACCTTCGTCGGGACGGCGCGGGTCCATGACTTCAAAAACCACGTCATCGCCCGATTTGAGTTTGCCCGCCACCGTGTTGAACTCTTCCTTGGTGCGGGTGGGCTGCTTGTTGACGCGCACAATCACCAGACCCGGTTCAAGCCCCTGCAGGTCGGCAAACGATCCGGAGCGCACTGACTCTATCACCACGCCGGGCGTATTCAACTTGGCCGCCGTGGCCGGAGAAATCTCGCGCACCACCACGCCCAGCTTCACCTCGCCTGGGTCACCTCTTGAGTCTGGATTAGCTTCCACCTGCTGGTCGCCCGCGTCGGCAAAAACCTTGTCGCGGTCACCGATCGACACCGTCGCGTCCGTCTGCTTGCCGTCCCGCAGGTAGCCCAGTCGTGCGCTGCTGCCCGGCCTTCGGCGGGCGATCTCATTCACCAGGTCGTCACCGTCCTTGATCGAGCGTCCGTCGATGGTCAGAATGATGTCGCCCGATTTGAGGCCTGCCTTTTCCGCCGGCCCACCCGGCTGCACCTGCTGCACCAGCACGCCGTTCTTGAAGCCGTAAACGCGGTTTACCGCGCCCGGGAGTCCCTGGTTGAAGCGGATGCCGATTGAGCCGCGTACCTTCTTGTGGCTGGGGCCAATCAGGTCGTTGTAAACATCCACCACGGTATTCGACGGCAGCGCGAAGCCCAGTCCCTGATAGCCGCCCGATTGTGTATAAATGGCCGTGTTCACGCCGATCACTTCGCCGTTCATATTCAGCAGCGGTCCGCCGGAGTTGCCCGGATTGATCGCCGCGTCCGTCTGTATAAAGTGCTGGAATTGCCCGCTCGCGCCCGGCTCGATAGTCCGGTTCTTGGCCGAGATAATGCCCGCAGTTACGGTCTGCGCCAGCGCAAAGGGGCTGCCGATAGCCTCCACCGAATCGCCCACTTGAGTGTTATCGGAGTTGCCCAGCTTCACGGTCGGCAGCGGCGAACTGGTGTCGATTTTGATCACCGCCAGGTCCGTCGCCTTGTCCGTGCCGATAACCCGCGCCACGCGCCCCAGGTCCTGGTTGTCGGGGTCGGTCGAAAGCTTCACGTAAATCTGGTCGGCCTTCTCGATCACGTGATAGTTGGTGATGATGTAGCCTTTGGGATCGACAATGAATCCCGAACCCAGCGATTCATGCACCTGGCCGTCATCTCCGCCCTCCTGGTCGGGTGCTTGCCCGCCAAAGAAGTGGAATAAGTCTCCCCAGTTTTGCGGACCCTGTCCCTGCTGCTGCCCCTGCTGCTGATCCTGTTCCTGCTGCTGATCGTCGTCACCGGGGTTTTGCGGAACGGGCTGAACGCGTCCGTGGAAACTGTGCTTGCCCTTGCCCGTAGCCTGTTTGGGCAAGGTCCGAGTGTTGATGTTCACCACTGCGGGACCAACCAGCTTGGCAATCCGCACAAACTCGTTGGGAGCCACCGTGGAATTGACCACCTTGAGCGGCGTGGCGTCGGTGCTCGAGTTCTGCTGCTCTTGTCCGCGAACCCCGTGCGCGGCAAAAGAGCCGCCCACAATGGCGACCGTGAGCGTTGCAAGCAGTACAAACGCGGAGGCGAGACGGCGCGTGCGCAGCCGTTCAAAGAGTGATTTCATCAATTTCGTTGACCTCGTCTGGTGGCCAGCCCCGCGGCTGGCTTGTTCAGTTTGTTCAATCTGTTCAGCTTGTTCATCTTGCCTAAGGAACGTCTGAATAAGTCGATGTTTTGAAAGGGCACGACTTCAGTCGTGCCGCAAAGGCCGCAAAATCAACGCGGGCTTTAGCCCCTGAGGGAATGTCTGTCTGACAGAATGTACTTAACCAGAGCTCCCCTAAAGGCGCTATTCCTAGTATATCCAGCCTTGGACCATCCCGTCTGCCCGCCAGCTCCAGCTGACCTTCCCTCTATATAGACGCGCCCCAACTCATTGAGTCGCAGCAAGTCGCCCCCGCCGCTCATGAGAAACTAGATATGTACCGATTCTTCGGGGCTGGCTGACTTGTTCCATCCGGTCTGGCGCGCCCTCAAAACCTTGATTTGCTACCCGGCGCATCGCCATCTAACAAGATTGGGTGCCCCATCCTCGCCGCGCATTTGTTTTTGCGGCTTCGGGGTCCCCAACGACAGGTCTTCGTCGTTGGGGTGATCCTAGGGTGGGGTTGCCCGCATACAGGAACCCGAAAAGAATGATCAGCGTCAGCAATGTGACCATGCGCTACGGCTCGAAGGTGCTCTTCGAGGACGTGAGCGTCGCCTTTGTGCCCGGCCGCCGCTACGGCCTCACCGGACCCAACGGCTCCGGCAAAACCACCTTCATGAAGATCCTTACCGGCGATCTCGATGCGCAAAAGGGCACCGTCGTTCGCCCGCGCAAGCTGGGCGTCCTGCGCCAGGATCAGTTCGCCTTTGACGCTTATCGCGTCATTGACACCGTCATCATGGGCAACAAGCCGCTCTGGGCCGCCATGGAAGAGCGCGACCGCATCTACGAGAAGCCCGAGCTGACCGACGCCGACGGAATGCGCCTCGGCGAACTCGAAGGCGTCATCGGCGACGAAGACGGCTACACCGCTGAATCCGACGCCGCCGTTCTTTTGGATGGTCTGGACATCTCCGAGCCGCTTCACAACCGCATGATGGGTGAGCTTCAGGGCGGCCAAAAGGTACGCGTCCTGCTCGCCCAGGCTCTCTTTGGCAAGCCCCAGGCCCTCCTGCTCGACGAGCCTACCAACTACCTCGATCTCGATTCAGTCCACTGGCTCCAGGACTTCCTCAACAATTACGACGGCACCCTCATCGCCATCTCTCACGATCGCCATTTCCTCAACTCGGTAACCACGCACACCGCCGACATCGATTACCAAACCATCATCACCTACACCGGCGGATACGACGAGATGGTGATGGCCAAAACGCAGATCCGCTCCACCCTCGAATCGCAAAGCGCCCAGCGCGAAAAAAAGATCGCGCAGCTCAACGACTTCATCGCGCGCTTCTCTGCCGGAACCCGCTCTTCGCAGGTGACCAGCCGCCGCAAAGAGGTCGAGCGGCTGCAAACCAACGACCTCGCCCGCTCCAACATTGCGCGCCCTTACATCCGTTTCGACCAGACGCGTCCCAGCGGCAAGCACGCGCTCGAATTCAAGCACATCACCAAAATATACGGCGAGCACACGGTCATCGACGGTTTCTCCGCCAACCTCGTGCGCGGCGAACATATCTGTCTCATGGGCCGCAACGGCGCCGGCAAAACCACACTGCTCAAAAGCCTTCTCAATAACTATCCCGGCCTGGCTGACCCCGACTTCACCCTCGACAACGGCACGGTCTTCTGGGGCCACGAGGCGCAGATCGGATACTTCCCGCAAGACGTAGGCGCAACCATCGAGCATGGCCTCACCGTCGCCGAGTGGCTCCATCGCTGGAAGCCCGACGCCCACGTTGAAGACATCCGCGGCATCCTGGGCCAGATGTTATTCAGCGGCGAAGAAGGCGACAAGCAAACCAAGGCTCTCTCAGGCGGCGAACAAGCTCGCCTGGCTTTTTGTAAGTTAATTCTCACCAAGCCCAACATACTAATCTTCGACGAGCCGACCAACCACCTGGACTTAGAAGCCATCAACGCCCTCAACATAGCTCTCCAGCGTTACGAAGGCACAGTGTTGTTAGTAACTCACGACCACGACTTAATCGACGAAGTAGCCACGCGCCTCTGGGTCTTCCGCGAAGACGGTATTGAAGACTTCCAGGGACCGTATGAGGAGTGGAAGGGCAAGCACAACTAGCTCTCCACCTAAAGACTCCGCTTCCTAAATGAATTGTCATCTGAGCGACCCGAAGCGTAGCGAAGGAGAGTCGAAGGACCTGCTTATGCTTTTCATAGCTTTCAACCGGCGCGGCGCCCCTACCGCGCTCAACCCCGCTCTGCATCCCATTCGTAGCGTCAAGCAAGAGATAAGTCAAGAGCCGAGCAACCGCCTTCATGATGAACCCCCTGAGAAGCAATCACGATCTCGTCTGTAAATCGAGGACACGATGTCACAAACGTATGAAATTCCCCTCGCTCGCCGCACGGATCAATCCCCATTGAAATGAACTGCTCGATCAGTTCCTCGGAATATCGCTGGCCAAGAAACGTGGCATCGAGTTTCTCATCGCGCACGGTAACAATCACCGCGCTTGCGCCAATATCCAGAAACTCTCTGCCAACCTTCTCGCTCGCCTCCGACCACAAGGGTTCAACAGCAACCATTCCCCGCTTGCTACACTGAATCTCCGCCCACTCCTTGTTGGCGTCGGGATACATATCTCCAAAGATCACGTGACTTACATCGAGAGCCTTGCATCGGACAAGTAAACGCTCGAATGCCTGCTCGTAACTCTCCCACGTCGAAGGTTCCGAAAAAAGTTGCAGGCCCAGAGATTCAGCTTGCCTCATCAGTAGGTTTGATCGCAGACCGTGCGAACGGCTTCTCGAACCATCTTCGATCATTGTCGTGATCAGTCCCACAATATCGAACTGATCAAGCGATCGGTGAAGCGCCAGGCAACAGTCTTTCCCGCCGCTCCACGATACAACTGCGCGAAGTTTTTGCATCGTCGATTTGCGCCCCCCGTCAATCATACATTCCTCTCGAATTGAATAGGAGGGCTGAAAAGGTCCCGGTCGGCTGCAAGCAGAAACTGGGTGCCCCAGATCGGGGTCCCCGCGGACAGGTCTTCGTCCGTGGGGTCGAGATCCGGATTTTCGGACTTGGGATGCAGGGACGTTAGCCGGACCGGCCGCGGCAGGCCAGGATTCATTCCATGCGCTACTCAGGGGAAAAGCAGGCCCGGAACGGCAGGCCAGGATTCATTCCATGCGCTACTCAGGGGAAAAGCAGGCCCGGAACGGCAGGCCAGGATTCATCCATCCGCTGCTCAGGGCAGAGCAGGCCCGGAACGGTAGGCCGGGGATTTATCCCCGGCAACAAGATACCACCGCCGGGCAGGGGTTTTAACCCCTGAGGTACGTTTCTAAATCTCTTCGCCAAACCGCTGGGGAAAATCCCCAAAAAGCATACCTCAGGGCCTGAAGGCCGCACATTCTGGCCGATTCGATGCCAGGGATAAATCCCCGGCCTACCGCTCGAACCTCGACGGTATTGGATCGATCCGCTCCGAGAACCGCATATGCACAAAGGCCCAATCGACGAGCCCACGCTTGTCGGGATTCGCCGCAATGTAGCCGAGCTGTCTCCGAAAGTCTTCCTCATCGCGAATCCGATGCTCGTGAAAACCCGGTTGCCAAACCTCCCCGGCGAACTGCTTGCGTACCTCATGAGAAAATCCGCCCTTGATGCACTGTGCGCAGCGTTCAATTGTCTGATTGGGCAACGGAGTGAGAAGCACGTGCAAGTGCTCCGGCATCACGACAAACCCATGCAGTTGGTAGCGCCCTTGATCCCGATAGTGAAACAGAGTCGTTACCAACAATTCCGCATTCTCCGTTCTAACAAAGAGGGAGCGCCGCTGATAAGTCGTTGTGGTGAGCGCATAGGTTTCCATGGTCGCTGCCATGAGCATATCTTGGGGCCGCCATCCTCGTGAACCAGGAACTGCAGGACGGGACTCATCTCGGCCAATACTCATGAAAGAACAGACCGGAACGGTAGGCCGGGGATTTATCCCCGGCAATAAGCCGCCATCTCGAAGAGGGGTTTTAACCCCTGAGGCCTGCTTAAGGCAGGGCGGATTCGAATGGAAGGCCAGAGGCCGGGGACTCATCTCCGGCGATACTCATGACAAACCGGGCCGGAACCGCGGGTGGTCCATGTCTGGAATTTCAGACATGGGAAACCATCTGCACCCAACCCAACTATATTTTCAAAATCTTGCTGATAATTATGTAGTAAACATCGAGTTAAACTCAACAGAATGAATATGTTCCACGTGGAACATTTGCGGGGTTCATAACCCCTTTACTTTGCTCTTTTCTGCGTTTCTACGTAGCCCCAGGGTGGCCCAACTCTGGATTTTTAGAACTGGGAATCCTCGAATCCCAACCAGGCGGATACTCGATTCTTCCCGGGTGCCCCGGGTCCCGATTTTCGGACCTGGGAATCCCCAAACCTCAGACCTCCGGCACTCGCCGCCTCAGCGCACCTTCTTGAAATCGAAGGTTGCAAGATTCATCTGGCCTTCGGTGAGGATGTGGACAGTGAGTACGCTTCTGCCTGCGGGGAGCTTGATTTTGGCGATGCCGGGCGCCAGGTTCCAGTGGTGCCACTGGCGCCATGCCACAGGATCGCTGCTGTCGTAGGTGCTCGCAATGGTCAACGGCCCTGTGGCCGGCTCGCCGTTTACATCGAGAGAGATGCTGCCGCCACGGTTCGATGTATAGAGCAGGTCCGCGGAGTACTCGCCCGCCTCGGCCACCTGCACCGTCAAGTTGAACCACTCGCCAGGAGCGGTCCAGCCTACGTAAAGCAGATTTGCCGGGGGCAAAACCTTGTCGTACGGGTTGTCATCGATCTGCGGATCCTTTTTGAATTTGGTGTAAGAAGTGCTCAGGCCTTCGTTCATGCGGAACTCATTCAGGTAGGTTCCATCGGCGGGGTTCAGTTCGCCGCTGCCGTGGTTCTTGGCGTCTGTGTTGTGATGGGCCACGCCCTCGGCGCCCAGATCGAAGTAAGCGCAGAGCACTTTGCCGGGAATCTCCTGTGCTCCTTCGTGATAGCGGCTGTCGCTGTACGGCGTTCCCTTGTAATTCTTCAGGAACTCTGATTTCGAGCCACAGATTGCGGTTGAAGCGCTTAAAAGGCCCAAGGCAAGAATGGAACCAAGGCGAAATGCTTTCATCGGATACTGTCTCCAGGAGTGGAATGTTGCGCGGATGCGAGCATCAAGGAACGTAATTGCAACCCATGGAATCATACGCCGGAGGGGCTGACGCGCCTCAAATTCCACATCCCGCAAGCAAACTTTTGGCTTTCGAAGCACGCTTTTCATGCAAACCATTGAAGGGACGGAACTTTTCCACCCGTTGCCGCTCAAATCTCTTTGTCCCGCATCGTGGTACTCGCGCTCCGAGGGTGAGTCCCGTCACATCTCAGCGACTTTTCGCTGACTAATATGTCTGCCATGAACGCAGAGACCCTTATTCTGATTGCGCCATGCTCCCTCTTATTGGGCGCCGCGCTCCAGATTGCAGCCGCAAGGCTTTTGAACGCACGGGCAAAGGGGATTCTGGCTTTTCTCACCTGTCTGCCGGCCGTCGCATCCGTGGCCGCTTTGGTGGGATGGGCCAAGGCCGGCCGGGCGGTCGATCTGAACGTGCTTCGCTGGGACGGCCCGCTTGCTCTTGTCTTGCACGTGGACGCGCTCAGCGTCCTTTTTGCATTGATGGGAACAGGCCTGGGCGCATTCGTGCTCCTCTACTCCATCGGCTACATGGCCCACGACAAGTCCGCCACACGTTTCTACGGGTCGATGCTGGTCTTCATCGGCGGCTTCGTCGGACTGGTCTATAGCGCCAACCTCTTCATCTTTTATCTCTGCTGGGAACTGGTTGGATTGTGCTCCTTCAGCTTGGTGGGCTTCTGGTATACCAACCGCGAGGCGGTTGCGGGCGCGCGCAAAGTGCTGCTGATGACGCATATCGCGGGCTACGGCCTTCTGGCGGCCATCCTCGTGATCTATCACCGCACGGGCAGCGCGCTCTGGACCGATCCGGGAGTGGCGCACGCCTTCACCGGCGGAGTCTTTGCGCTGATGCTGGTTTCGCTGGTTGCGAAATCTGTGCAGTTCCCACTGCATACATGGATTCCGGAAGCCATGGCCGCACCTACTCCGGTGAGCGCATTGCTGCACGCGGCCTGTTACGTGAAGGCGGGTGTTTATCTGGCCTGCCGTATGCACAGCTTTGGCGCGTGGCCGACGAACTTTGGGTTTGCATGGGGAAGTGAATCGCTTGTCTGGGTTGGCACGGTCACCATGGCCATAGGCGTGATGTACGCCATGGTCCAGACCGATTTGAAGCGCATGTTGGCCTTCTCGACGGTGAGCCAGATCGGCTACATGATGATGGGCATCGGCATCGGCACGCCACTGGCGATTGCCGCCGGCCTGTTGCATTGCCTCAATCACGGGTTCTTCAAAGGCGGGCTCTTTTTGACTGCCGGCTCGGTGCAGCACGCCACGGGCACGCGCGACATGAACAAGCTCGGCGGCCTGGCGCAGAAGATGCCGCAGACCACGCTCTCGTGGCTGATCGGCGTGGGGAGCATGATGGGCATTCCGCTGATGAGCGGTTTCGCCAGCAAGTGGATGCTTTACGCGGCAGCCTTGCAAGCCGGATGGGCGGTCCCTGCCATGGTTGCATGGGCAGCCAGTCTGGGCACGGTTTTCCTTGGCGCAAAGGCTACCAGCGCCGTCTTCCTCGGTCCGCTGACTGAAGCGACCAAGGACGCGCACGAGTCCCCGCCGACGATGGTCTGGGGCATGGGATTCATGGCCGCGGGCAGCGTCATTCTGGGCATTGCGCCGCAGCTGGCGGTCAACTACCTGCTCAATCCGATTCTGGGCGCGCTGCAACTCGCCTCGGTACAGGTGACGTGGTTTGGGCTCTCTTCGGATGCGGGCAGCTTCTCGACCGTGGGCGGCCTGGTGTTGGCCGTGGTTTCGTTGATTGTGGGCGGCGTGATCTACGCGCTCGCTTACGCCTCGCGTCCGGCAGCAGTGGTCGTCACAGGTGGCGGCGGCGCGGCATTGGCTGGCGGTGGAATTTTTACCGGCGGCGAGCCTTTGTCAGACCAGGGTAGGCTTACAGCTGGAGATTTCTCCAGCATTTTCACGCAAAACTGGAAGGATTTTTTCCGCTGGACTGAGGTTGACCGCGCTTATCTTGGCGTTTGGAGCGGGTTGCAGGCGGCTTCGCGCGGGTTGGGCGTTGTTGTTAGCTGGATGGAGCGCAACGCATTAGCGCTCGTCATTGTGCTGGCGGCGGCGATGCTGGCCGGGGTTCGATTCATTGCACCCACCCTCACTGTTACAGGACCTCATATCTCAACTCTTTCCGATCCTCTTGTGCCCGGCCTGATAATCATCGCCTGTGCCGTAGCCGCATTCGCTTTGATTCTGACAGCCTTCACAGTCAAGGCGAATCGCCGTTTGCTCCCTCTGATGATTGTCATCAGTTCGGTTACGGTTGCTGGTCTGCCCTTTGCTGATTCATGGACTCGTCTTGGGCTTTTGGAACTAGGGGCGCTAGTGACCGTCGCGCTGGTATGGCAGAGCGCACGAACTCAATCCGTAAAGCTGACTTATCTTGCAGTAGTGCTTATCTCGGCTTCGTCTCTCATCGCCAGCGATCTGCTAATGGAGCGCGGACAAGGTGAGTGGGCGTGGTCTCTGCTCATCACCAGCGTTCTTATTAAGCTGGCAGCAGTGCCGTTCTTTTTCTGGCTGCTGAGTTTGGCTGATGAACTTCCGGCATCGGTTCTGGGTTTGATAATCGCGGTTGTTGATATGGCCGCGTTTGGTGAACTCTACGTTACTGCGAAATGCACGTTAGTTAATCTCCTCTTTCAGGGCTTGCCGCTCCAGGGATTGTGGCCCACGGGACTGTGGCTCGGCTTGGCAGCAGCTACATCGTTGATCGCAGCATTGCTGATGCTTTCACAAAAAAGTCTCAAGCGCCTATTAGTTCTTTCAACTGTCGAGGATGTCGGGTTTCTCTTGCTCGGACTCGCGTCAGCCAACATACTCGGATTGAAAGGCGTTATCTTTGCTGCTGCAACTCACTCTCTGGCCAAGGCGCTACTCTTCATCTGCCTCAGCGGTCCCGAGGCTGACGGCGCACTCGACGGCGAGCATACTGGCCTTGCTGTGCGCTACCCAGTCGCGGCTTTTGGATTCTTGTTTGGAATGTTGGCTATGCTGGGCATTCCGCCGACGATGGGCTTCCTCGGTCGATGGAGACTCTACGAGACGGCGGTGCAGATTGGCTGGCCGCTGGCGGCCGTCTTCATCCTCTCGTCTATCTTTGCGCTTATAGCCTATGTGCTGGCTTTGACCCGCATCTGGTGGGGACCGGCACATGAGCCGAGTCCGCCACCACCTTCTTCGCATCCAACAAGAGAACCTTTCCTGTTACAAGCCACGATCATCGCGCTCACCGTGCTGCTGCTGGCGGCTGGGATCTGGCCGGACGCACTGCAACTGCTGCTTGGGGGTAGACCATGAAGCTCTGGAATCGATTGATGTGCTATTGTCGGCGCCGCAGCCCATGGCTCTTCCATATGAACGCGGGCAGTTGCAACGGGTGCGACATCGAAATTGTTGCCAGCCTCACGCCGCGCTACGACGCCGAGCAGCTCGGTGTGCGCCTGGAAGGCTCACCGCGGCACGCCGATATTCTCTGCGTTACAGGCCCTGTCACCCACAACGCCGTTGAAGCCATCAAGACCGTCTACGGACAGGTTTACGGGCCCAAAGCGGTGGTGGCTATTGGCTCCTGCCCGGCGACGACCAACGTCTTCATCGACAGCAGGACGCTGGCCGGGCCGCTCAATCTGCACATTCCAGTGGATGTATTCGTTCCCGGCTGTCCGCCTCGTCCCGACGCTATCATTCTGGGCGTGGCAAAGGCCGCAGCAATCCTGGCTGCTAGAGGCAACAAGCCGGCTGCCATTACTACCGAGCCCGAAATCGTGGGCGAGTGCGCTGGCCACTGCGCATGCCGTGATTCCAATGAGAAAGAGGTGCAGGCATGAACGTTCTGATTACATCCTTAGCTCGCCTGCTCATCTTTCCCGGTATCGTCTTCGCCGTGCCCGCCGCGTGGTTCTTCCTATGGGTGGAACGCAAGGCGGTGGCGCGGATGCAGGGGCGCATCGGCCCTCCCTTCATGCAGCCGTTTTACGATTTCATCAAGCTCGTCGGCAAAGAGACGCCTCAACGCACGGGCGCAGGCGGAATGCTAATGAAGGCATGGCCGCTGATTGCGGTCTCGGCGGCAGCGGGCGCGGTGGGATTGTTGCCCGTGCTGCCCGCTTCAGGCGGCTTCCAGGGCGATCTGATTTTGTTATTGGCGCTGCTTGAAGTTCCCTCCATGTGTATCATCGCCGCGGGCTTTTCGTCGCGCTCCATCTTCGGTGAAATCGGCTCGGCGCGCGAAGCCGTTCTGAGCGTTTCGTATAACATCGTCTTCCTGCTGGCCATTCTCTCCATCGCCGCCTCGCAGCATACCTTCAGCCTCTCGGCGCTGGCGCAGCTTCCGGCCTCGCCGCTTCGTTTGCTGGGCATTGCGGCCATTCTGGTTTGCCTGCCCGCGAAACTCCATCTCAATCCCTTCTCGCTGCCCAACGCCGAGCAGGAGATTTACTCCGGCCCGATGACCGAATACGCCGGGCCCGAGTTGGCTATGTGGGAGCTATCGCATGGGTTGGAATGGGTTGCGGCCACCGGCTTGGTGGCCACGCTGATTGCGCCGGCCTTCACGCTCTGGTGGGTTGCGGCTCTCGTCTTCGTCGCGCTCTCATTTTTCATCGTGCTGCTCTTGTCGGTGGTGGCGTCGGCCACGGCGCGACTGCAGATCGATACAACGGTGCGTTTTTACTGGCAATGCACGCTTATCTTCGCGGTACTGGCGGTCGCGTCCGCGCTTTTCATGAGGTTTAGAGCATGAACATTCTGACCATGCTGTGGAAGAACCTGTGGGGCGGTTCGCGGACGATGCTTTTTCCCGCGCGTCCTGCGGTAAGCGAGCGTTACAGGGGCCTGGTGCGCTTCGATCCCGCGCTTTGCAGCGGCTGCGCCATCTGCAAGATGCGCTGCACATCACGCGCCATCGAGTTCAAGACAGGCAAAGGTGAGTTTTATTGGAGCTACGATCCAGGCCAATGCACCTTCTGCGGACGCTGCGTGGAAGGCTGCAAGACCCATGCGCTGAGCCAGGACTCAGAATGTCCGCCGGTGTACACGACCATCGGCGAGTTAAAAAAATCCTACACCGTTGCTCGCAAGCCGCCTGCTCCCAAGCCAGCCGCGGCTGCTCCGCCGACTGCCGCTGGACCAACGGCAGATTCCGCCACTGGAGGCGCACAATGAGCCCGCTGGAAAACATTTCTGAAAGACTGGGGACAACGGAACCCTGGGTAGAAAAAGGCGGCGTGCATTGGCTCGCGATGGGCGCGGTGAATGTGCGCGAACTGGCCAAGACGATGAACGGCCTCCGTGCCCGCTTTATCACCATCACCGCCTATCAGCTTCCCAAAGAAGAGGGCTTTCGCCTGGAGTACCACTGGGATATCGACGGCCAGTTGCTGGGCTTTTCTTTTCAGCTCGCCGACAAATCCATCGAGAGTATCTATGACCTGTGCGAGGCTGTGGACTGGATTGAGCGCGAGATTCACGAAGGCTTTGGTCTGGATTTTCTGGGACGCGAATACGAACCCCTGCTGTTGCGCCAGGGTGAAACGCCGGGAGTGAACCTGCGCGATGCCGTGGCTGCGAGCGACGCCGTGGCTGCGAGCAAGGAGACAAAATGAGCTACAAGATTCCTATGGGTCCGTACCATCCGGCTCTGGAAGAACCCTACAAGCTGGACCTAATCTGCGAAGGCGAAACGGTTTGCGACTCCCAACTGCGCATCGGCTTCAACTTCCGCGGCATCGAGCACCTGGCCGAAACGCGCAACTATATTCAGGTGGTTGCGCTGATGGAGCGAGTCTGCGGCATTTGCTCGAATATTCACACGCTCACGCTTTGCCAGGCGATGGAGGGCCTCACCGGCCAACTCCCGCCGCCGCGCGCCAAGTACATTCGCGTCATCATGGCCGAACTGGAACGGCTGCACTCGCACGTACTCTGGGCCGGCATCGCCGCCAAGCTGATGGGCTTCAAGACCATGTTCATGACCTGCTTCGAGATCCGCGAGAAGGTGATGGACGTGCTTTGCGCCATCAGCGGGAACCGGGTCAACTACGCCATGAACCGCCCCGGCGGGGTCAATCGCGACATCGAAGATCCGCAATCGATTCTCAAAGTGGTCGAGGCGCTGGAACTGGAGATGGCGCACACGGTTATTCCCATCTTCACCACCAGCAGAACGGCAATCTCGCGCTGCGCGAACATCGGCGTGCTTACCACCGAAAAGGCCGTCTCTTGCGGCGTGGTGGGGCCGACCGCAAGAGCCTCCGGGCTGCCTCAGGATCTGCGCCGCGCCGCGCCCTACGCAGCCTACGCGGAGATGGAGTTTGACGTTCCCGTGCAGCCCGCCGGCGACGTGACGGCCCGCCTGCTGGTGCGCGCTCTGGAGATCATGGAAAGCTGCAAGATTCTTCGCCAGGCGCTGGCCAAGCTGCCGCCCGGCGAGTTGTGCTACGGTGACGGCAAGTTCGACTTCACCAAACTGATCGCTACCACCTCTACTGCCCGCGTCGAAGCGCCTCGCGGAGAAGTCATGTACAGCGTCTCGTGGAAAGAGGGTTCCAGAACCCCAAGCCGGGTACATGTGCGCACGCCCACGTTTGCCAACATGCCGGCCATCCACTGGATGGTGATGGGCGCGCGGCTTGCGGATACGCCGCTGATTCAGGCTTCCATCGATCCTTGCTACTCCTGCACCGACAGATAGCGCAGTCAGGCCGGACATTTCTGTTCCGGCCTGCGCGTTCCTTTGCAGACTCTCAGAACCCAGCCCAGCGTCGATATGCGGCGAGGATGCTCTGTCCCCATAAGCTGCTGACGATGCCGCCGATGCAGAGGAATGTGCCCAGCGGCAATTTGCTAATGGCCCAGCGTTCTGATTGGTTGCGCGCAGCGGGAATTGCCAATTGACCGAGCGCGAACAAGGCTCCCAAAACTACGCCAACAACAAAGGCCAACAGAGCCCCAGGCAGACCGAGCCAGGCGGCAAGCAGCGCCATGAGCTTGGCATCGCCGAGGCCGATGCCTTCGCGGTGGCGAATCAGCCAATAGAGCCAGCGGATGAGAAGAATGACGCCGGCGGCGGCGAACACGGCCAATAGCCGCGACCACGCAACCTCCCATTGCTCTCCGTGCAGGTATTGAAAGTTGTGGTGCAAGGGCGAATACGTGATTGAGTCCAGTTCCACTGCGACAATGAAACCAAAGACCGAAAACACGAAACCAGCCGCAGTCCCCGGCAAAGTGAGCCAATTCGGCAACCAGAGATTCTCAGCGTCGAGAACTGCCAAGGCGACAAGCAACCAATAGAAGACCATCAGTCCGATTGCCGTCAACAATGAGTCGTAGAGGGCGACTCGCGGAAGGTCTTGACCAAATACATCCGTCGGAAATCTCCATGCAGCAGTGCCCCACAGCGCTCCCACCGCCAGTTCGACCAGCGGATAACGCCAGCCGATCCAGGCGCGGCAGGTGCGGCAGCGGCCACGCAGGGCGAGCCAACTGACGAGCGGCACGTTCTCCCACCAAGTGAGCGTCCGGTCGCACTGGCGGCAATGGGAGCGCGGCTTGACCATGCTCTCGCCTGCGGGCCAGCGGCTGAGGCACACGTTCAAAAAGCTGCCGAAGGCGAGGCCGAACAGGCCCGCGAAGATCGTTCCCAGAATGCGAATCATAGTCGAGGTTGAGTATACGGCCTCGAATCAACGTGTGGGACGCCCGGAAATTGGCAAGGTAGACTGAAAGTGCATGGACCTTAAGCCTGAACGCACGTCCGCAGAGGCTTCAGCGCCGCAAATCGCTTCCGATCCGGCGCGGGCGGCGGCATTGTTTGAGCAGTCGGTGGCCATCATGGCGCGGCTACGCGCTCCCGGCGGCTGTCCGTGGGACCGCGAGCAATCCTTCGATTCCATTCGCAAGTACACTCTGGAAGAGACCTACGAGGTCTTTGACGCCATCGAGCGGCGAGACTGGCCACATCTGGCCGAGGAACTTGGCGATCTGCTGCTCCAGGTGCTGTTTTATGCCGAAATGGCGGCTAACGACGGCCATTTCAGCATTGCCGATGTGATCGACCACCTGAACAACAAACTGGTGCGCCGCCATCCTCACGTTTTTGGCGATGAGGCTTCACGGGCGGCGGGCAACCGGGCCGATGTGGATTCGGCGGTCGAGGGCTCGTCGGAAGCGGTGTTGCGCAATTGGGACGAGATCAAGCTGGCCGAAAGAGCATCGCATCCAACGGGCGCGCCTCCGGTGTCGAGATTGGATGCGGTTCAGCGAGCGATGCCGGCGCTGGCCGAGGCCGCCAAACTCGGCGCCAAGGCAAGCAAATCCGGATTTGACTGGCCGGACTGGCGCGGTTTGCTGCCCAAACTGGTCGAGGAGACAGCGGAGTTGGAGGCCGAGGCCGCGTCGGACGATCCGGCGCGTAAACCGATGGTGGAAGCGGAGTTGGGTGACCTGCTGTTTACCGTGGTCAACCTGGGACGGCACTTGGGCGTGGATGCGGAGATGGCGCTCCGCGGCTGCAACCGGCGCTTCCGTCAGAGATTTAGCGCCATGGAGCTGGCCTCTGAGCGGCCGCTCGAAGAGCTTTCCCCGGACGAGTTGGAGGCGTTGTGGGCGGCGGCGAAGCGGGAGCTGGCGGAAGCCGGTTCGGAGGAGCTGCCGTGATTACGATCCGCCCCTGCGCGGGCTTCGGCGAACTGGAGGCCTGCGTCCAACTGGAGGTCGAGACCTGGGGCTACGACTTGGCCGATGTGTTTCCGCGCAAGGCCTTTCTGCTGTCGCAGAAGATCGGCGGACAGGTGATCGGCGCGTTCGATTCCGAGACTGCCAGCGTTTCCGCGAAGGGCGGGGCGGAGTTGCTGGTGGGGTTTGTGTTTGCATGGCCGGGGATGAAGAATTCCGAGCAAGGCCCAAAGGCCTATCTGCACTCACACATGCTGGCGGTGCGGGAGGGGTACAGGGACCGCGGCCTGGGAGCGCAACTCAAGCTGGTGCAACGCCAAGAGGCTCTGAAGCGCGGTATTCGGCATATGGAATGGACCTTCGATCCTCTTGAAATTAAAAATGCTTATCTCAATATCCACAAGCTGGGAGCCATCGCTTGCCGGTACGAGGAGGATTTCTATGGGTTATCATCATCTCGACTGCAGGGTGGGCTGCCGACGGACCGGCTCGTGGCTGAGTGGGAGCTGGATTCGCCGAGAGTCGAGGCAATTCTCGAAGGCCGCTCAGCAGCCGCGCGTTTTATCCAGGAAAGAATCGAAGAGCGGATTGCGGTTCCGGCTTCCATCCGCGAATGGAAGGCTTCGGAAGCTGACCGTGAACGCGCTCTGGCTGTCCAGTTAGAAAATCGCCGCCGGTTTCAACAGGCATTTTCTCAGGGACTGGCTGTAGTTGGCTTCACCCGCGATGCGGAAGGAAATGGAATCTTCGAGTTGGGTCCCCTGACCCAGGTCGAAGCTCATCTTCAATACCAAGGAATGTAAAACTTATGAGAATTGATGCCATCACCCTGCGCGAAGTGCATCTGCCTCTGGTGCGCCCCTTTGAAACCAGCTTCGGCGTCACCCGCGAGCGGAGAATCTTGCTGGCGGAGATCCAGTCCGAAGGACTGTCCGGCTGGGGCGAATGCACGGCCGGCGAGCGGCCATTCTTCTCAGAAGAATCGACTGACAGCGCCTGGGCTGTGATCGTGAATGAACTGGCGCCGATGCTGGCGGCAGAAACGCCCGAGCACGGCGGCGAGTGTCAGCGCATCTTCCACCAGGTGCGCGGCAACCGCATGGCCAAGGCGACGCTGGAAAACGCCATCTGGGATCTGGAGGCGCAGCGCGAGGGAATTTCGCTTGCCCAACTGATTGGCGGTGTGCGCGACGTGATTCCCTGCGGCGTTTCGCTGGGCATTCAGCCCTCGATTCCTGAACTGATGGCGACCATTGAGCGCGAATTGGCAGCCGGCTACCAACGCATCAAGCTCAAATGCAAACCCGGCTGGGACGTGGACGTTTTTGAAAAGGTGCGCTCGCGTTGGCCGGCAATCATGCTCAGTTGCGACGCAAACTCGGCATACCGGCTCAAGGATGCGGACCATCTAACCGCCTTCGACGCCTTCGACCTGCTGATGGTTGAGCAGCCCTTGTGGCACGACGATTTCTACTACCACTCGATGCTGCAAGAGCGGCTGCAAACACCCATCTGTCTGGACGAATCCATCCGCAACCGGCGCGACGCGCTGGCAGCGATCGAGATGGAGTCATGCCGGATTATCAATATAAAACTTGGCCGCGTGGGCGGTTTCAGCGAGGCCATCGCCGTGCACAACGCGGCGCTTGAGCGGGGCATTCCGGTCTGGTGCGGAGGAATGTTGGAGTCGGGCGTGGGACGCTCGCACAACATCGCGCTCTCGACGCTGGAAAACTTTACGCTGCCGGGTGATGTCTCAGCGTCGGCGCGCTACTGGGCCGAAGACATCATCGAGCCGGAGGTTACGGTTTCATCGGCGGGGGAGATCGCCATTCCCGATACGCCGGGCCGCGGGTATGAGGTGCGGACGGAGTTAGTCGAGCGGCTCACCGTGCGCAAGGAGACGATTCGGGCAGTGGAACTGGTGAGTTAGATCGGGCGATGGAGCTTGTGGTTTCCCACCCTTTCGCAAAGAACGCGAAAGGATAGGGCACCCAGATTCCATACTCTCAGGAGCTTGCTACTCTTCCTAAGCTTTCAGCGTCGCGGCGCGTTTCCGCGTCTCGCTCACGAATGCTTTGTCCTCGGGCGACTCCAGCTTGATTGAATCCAGGTTGATGGCTACATTCGCCAGCGCGCCTTCCTGAGCGGCTCTTGAGAGGGCGATTGCTGTGATCAGGTCGGATGCCATGTTGGGGTTGGTGATGGGTTGCAGTGTCGTGGCAATGCGCGCTACTTCGACAACCTTTTCGGCCACACCGAGAGGCACACTGGCCGCCTGACGGAGCGCTGCGTTGATTGCCTTGGCACCGCCGTCAGCCGATTCCTTCGCCGCCTTGTACGCTTTCATTACGATGTTGTAGGAATCAGAGTCGGCATCGATGGCGGCCTTCAGCTCCTCGCGCAGCGGCGTGAGCCGTGCGATGGCTTCGCTGTACTGGCTTTCATACTGCAAATATGCTTTCTTGCCGCGGCACATTGTCGCAACCATGCATACTAGTCCGGCGGCCATGGCGCCGCTGGCCGCAGCCGCGCTGCCGCCTCCGGGTGTTGCTGTGGGAGCGGCAAGTTGCTCGATAAATGGCTCCACTCCCGCCCGCAGTCCGCCAACAGCCACTTTGCCGCCCATCACCGCAGCGAGGCGGTTTTCCAGAATGAGCGAGGAGTTGAAGTTCTCCACTTGCAGGAACCACTCAGCAGCCTGCTCCAAAGCCAACTTGGGAATCAGTCCGATAATCTCGCTGGAGACAGGCACACAGCCGTAGCGCTCGGCTTCGCGTTTCACGAATTCAAAAGCGCGATGCACAGGAGTCTGCTCGAAATCGGTCAGGTTCATGGAAACCTGGGCCATGCCGCGCACCAGGAATCCTGCTGCCTTGACGAAGCGCAGGCCACCAGAGGAAAAGCGCACGGCCTTGGCGATTTTTTTGGCGATGGCGACGTCAGGGGTATTCAGAAAGACGTTATAGGCCACGAGAAACTTCCGCGCGCCCACCACGGTGGCTCCAGCCGTGGGATGCACGCGCGGCTCGCCGAAATCGGGCTTGCGCGACGGGTTGGTGGCGATCTCGTCGCGAATGCCCTCGAACTGGCCGCGGCGAATATTCTCCAGATTTTGCCGCTCGGGGGTCGTCGCTGCGGCTTCGTAGAGGTAGACCGGAATTTGGAAACGCTTCCAGATTTCTGCTCCTACGTGGCGGGCCATGGCGACACAATCTTCAATCGTCACGCCGTCGATGGGGATAAAGGGAATCACATCGGTCGCGCCCATGCGCGGGTGCGCGCCCTGGTGATGAGTGAGGTCAATCAACTCGGCGGCCTTGCCTACGCCGCGCAGAACGGCCTCTTGGATGGCTTCCCGCTCTCCCACCAGCGTAATGACGCACCGATTGTGGTCGGAATCCATCTCCCGGTCGAGGAGGTAAACGCCGGGAATTTTCATGGCTTCGACAATGGCATCGACTTTGGCTGGGTCGCGGCCTTCAGAAAAATTGGGGACACATTCGACAAGAGTGCTGGACATGCCAAGAGGATAACGACCCACGGCTCGACTCGGCAACCGTCCGTTGGCGGAGTGAGTGAAAGCCGGTGAAATGCAGGGTGAATTTGCGCTGTGATCGTCGAATCAGCGCTTATGTCTTGATTTCAGAAAGCATTCCACGACCTCAGAGCCTGCTGGCCAGCGATTGTAGCTGGAGAAAATTCGTCCGCGGGGGTAATATCCTCACTAGAATCAATTAAAGAAGAGGGGAAATCATGATCACGACAGCTCCTGTGATTCGTGCGCCACACGGCAGCCAATTGCGCTGCAAGGGATGGCAGCAGGAGGCGGCGTTGCGCTGCCTGATGAACAATCTCGATCCTGAGGTAGCCGAGCGGCCTGGCGACCTGGTGGTTTATGGAGGCATTGGCAAGGCGGCGCGCAACTGGGAGTGTTACCACGCCATTGTGCATGAGCTGGAGCAATTGGGCAGCGAAGAAACATTGCTTGTGCAGTCGGGCAAGCCGGTGGCTGTGTTTCCGACGCATGAGATGGCGCCGCGAGTGATCATCGCCAACTCGAATCTTGTGGGCAAGTGGGCCAACTGGGAACACTTCAACGAGCTGGACCGCAAGGGCCTGATGATGTACGGGCAGATGACGGCGGGGAGCTGGATTTATATTGGCGCGCAAGGGATTTTGCAGGGAACTTTCCAGACTCTGGCCGCGCTGGCTGAAAAGCACTTTGGCGGTTCGCTCAAGGGCAAGCTGGTGGTGACGGGCGGAGTGGGCGGCATGGGCGGCGCGCAGCCGCTCGCGGTGACGATGAACGACGGCGTGGCGCTTGTCGTCGAAGTGGATCGCAACCACATCGAGCGCCGCGTGGCTACGCGCTACTGCGACACGCTCACTGAGAGTCTGGACGAGGCTCTGCGGTTGTGTGAGGCGGCTGTGCGTGAGGGCCGCCCATTGTCGGTTGGTTTGGTGGGCAACTGCGGCGACGTGCTGCCGGAGATTGTGCGGCGCGGAGTCAAGGTGGACGTGGTGACAGACCAGACCAGCGCGCACGATCCGCTAAATGGTTATGTTCCGCAGGGGCTGACGCTGGCAGAAGCCGCTGAACTGCGCCAGAGAGATCCAGAGGAATATGTGCGCCGCTCGACGGCCACGATGGTGGTACATGTGAATGCGATGCTGGCCCTTCAGCGGGCGGGCGCGGTGGCGTTCGATTACGGAAACAACATTCGCCGCTTTGCTTGCGACGCGGGGTGCGTGGACGCCTTTGAGATTCCCGGCTTTGTGCCGGAGTACATTCGGCCGCTCTTCTGCACGGGCAGGGGGCCGTTCCGCTGGGTTGCACTCTCGGGCGACCCGAAAGATATTCACCGCACAGATGAGCTAGCGCTGGAGCTGTTTCCGGAGAACGAGATTCTGACGCGCTGGTTGCGGTTGGCGCGTGACCGGGTTACCTTCCAGGGATTGCCGTCGCGCATCTGCTGGCTGGACTTTGGAGAGCGGGCGCGCATGGGCCTGGCAATCAACGAGATGGTGCGCAAGGGCGAAATTTCGGCTCCGATAGCGATAGGGCGCGACCACCTGGATACTGGATCGGTGGCCAGCCCTTATCGCGAGACGGAAAAGATGATGGACGGTTCGGATGCAGTGGCCGACTGGCCGATTCTGAACGCGCTGCTCAACACGGCGTCGGGCGCGACATGGGTGAGCTTCCACCACGGCGGCGGCGTGGGGATGGGCTACTCGTTGCACGCGGGGCAGGTGACGGTGGCCGACGGCACGGAGATGGCGGCGCGCAAGATTTCCCTTGTGCTGAACAACGATCCGGGGCTGGGCGTGGTACGGCACGCCGATGCGGGCTATGAGCTGGCGCAGCGAACTGCGCGGGAGCGCAACATTCATATTCCGATGGCGGGGAAGTAGCGTGGCCGACAGTGTAGCTATCGTCAATATCGGCCAGCTTGTGACGTTGGCCGGCCCTGATCATCCGCGTGTGGGCGGGGAGCTGCGCGAACTGGGCCTGATTGAGGATGCGGCATTGCTGGCTGAAGACGGCCAGATCCGCGCGGCGGGAACCTACGCCGAGCTTCGCTCTATCATTCCGGCGAAAGCCACAATGATCGACGCGCAGGGCTGTTCGGTTACGCCGGGATTTGTAGACGCGCATACGCATCCTATTTTTGCCGGCAATCGCGCGGCAGAGTTTGAGCAGCGCATCAGTGGAGCAACTTATCAGCAGATTGCCGCCTCGGGCGGAGGGATTCTGCGCACGGTCGGATTGACCCGCGCGGCCAGCGAAGACGAACTGCTGATGGCCGGACGCAAGCATCGCGACTGGATGCTGCGCTCAGGGACGACGACCATTGAAGCCAAATCCGGCTATGGGTTGGACCACGCGACGGAGCTGAAGATGCTGCGCGTGCTCAAGCGGCTCGGCGAGGAAGGTCCGGCGACGATTGTACCCACACTTTTGGCCGCGCACACCGTTCCGCCGGAGTTTGCCTCGCGTCGTGCGGAGTATGTGCGCTGGATTGCCGAAGAGTTGATTCCCGAGGTTGCCGCAGCGGGGCTGGCGGAGTTTTGCGACGCTTTTTGCGACGACCACGCCTTCACGGTGGAGGAGACGCGGACGGTGCTCACAGCAGCACAGCGGTATGGGCTGCGGCTTCGGGTTCATGCCGAGCAGTTCCGTCCGGGGACGGGCGCGGCGCTGGCCGCTGAATTGCGTGCTGCAACGGCGGACCACCTGGAGACAGCGACCGAGGAGACTTTGCGCCAGTTGCGGACGGCAGAGGTGCAGCCGGTACTGCTGCCGGGGTCGGTCTTCGCGCTGGGGCGGACAAATTATCCACCGGCACGCTCGATGGTCGAGCTGGGGTTGGCAATTGTGGTGGCGACGGACTTCAACCCAGGATCTTCGCCGATTGCGTCGATGCCGTTTGTGATGTCGCTGGCTTGCCTTCAGATGGGCTTGTCGCCAGCCGAGGCGCTTACGGCAGCAACCATCAACGCGGCCTGGAGCCTGGGGCTTGGACACCGCGTGGGGTCTCTCGAAACCGGCAAGCAAGCCGATTTCCTGATTCATGAATTCAGCGATTACCGCGAACTGGCATACTTCATTGCCGTGCCTACGAGGCCGCGGGTCTTTATTGCGGGAAGGGAAGTTGGGGCGGGCTGACAAAGTCTGACTCGGGCAGCCCGGATGGTACTACTGCTTGGCTGCCTTCACCGCCTCGGTGAGCGCCGGGACGACTTCCATGAGATCGCCGACGATGCCGTAGTCAGCTACCTCGAAGATGGGCGCGTCGGGGTCCTTGTTGATAGCCACCACGCACTGCGAGCCTTTGATGCCGACCAGATGCTGGATGGCGCCGGAGATGCCCACGGCCAGGTAGAGCTTGGGCGAGATGGTCTGCCCTGAGCTGCCGATTTGCCTCTCCATGGGCAGCCAGCCGTTGTCGCAGATGGGGCGGGATGCGCCCAGTTCTGCGCCGAGCGCTGTTGCCAGTTCCTGAGCAATGGGGATGTTAGCGGGGTCTTTAATACCGCGGCCCACACCCACAATCAATTGCGCCGCGCCCAGGTCCACAGTTTGCGCCGCGCCACGGAAACGCTCACTGGGTTTGGTGCGAATCTGCGCCGGATCGATGGTGGGCGCGAAGGTGCTGATCGCTGCCGTGCCCGCTTGAGCCTCGTCAGCGCGGAAGGCTCCGGCTTGCACCGAGACAAAACACGGACCGTTGCCGGAGTGTCGGTAAGAGCCATTGAGGCGGCCCTGCATGAGCTGCCGCACGAAGGTGGGACCTTCGGCGAAGGCGGTCACGTCGCCGATGAGCACCTGGCCCAGCCGGGCAGCGAGCTTCGGGGCGTAGTCGCGCACCTGGTATGTGTGAGGAAAAACCACATAATAGGGTTTCTCGGCCTCAATAAACTGCTGCAGGGCGAGAGTGAACCCGTCTGCCGTGTAAGCGGCCAGCAGCGAGTGCTCGATGCGAACGACTTTGGCGAGCGCTTTGGCGGCAACTTCGGCGGCCAAGGGTTCAGTTTGCGCGCCAATTACCACCGCATTCGCAGCCTGGCCGGTTAGCGCTGCGAGCTTCTGTCCTGCGGCTACGGCCTCCCAACTGTTGCGGCTCACGCGCCCGTCCCGCTCTTCGACTACTACCCAAATGCCGCTCATAGCACCCTCGCTTCAAACTTCAGTTTTTCCACCAGAGCCGCCGCGGCTTCCTTGGGATTGCCGGGAAGAATCTGGGTGGATTTCTGTTTCTGGGGCAGCACAACCCGCTCGAGAATCGCGACCGGCGCGGAGTCAACGGCCAGTTCAGTCGCAGTCACGGTGCGCACCTCTTTGGTCTTGGCGCGCTTGATGCCCATCAGCGTGGCGTAGCGCAGTTTGTTGCCACCGGACTGAATGGTAAGCACAGCCGGAAGCGGCAACTCGATGGTCTGGAACCAGCCTTCTTCCAACTCGCGCTTCACGGTCAGGCCGGTATCGGTTTTCTCCACGTGGAGGATAAGCGAGGAGTGGGGCAGGCCAAGCAACTCGGCCACGATCACGCCGGTCTGCCCCTGGCCGAGGTCGTCGGATTGAAGGCCGGTGAGTATGAGGTCGGGGTTTTCGGGCTTGACGGCGGCGGCCAAGAGTTTCGCCACGCCGAGCGCATCGCGAGAGCCGAGATCGGCGCAGTCAATGTGAATCGCCCGGTCAGCGCCCTTGGCCAGAGCTTCGCGGATGGTGGGGCCAACGCGCTCAGGGCCAGCGGTCAACACGACCACTTCGCCGCCGTGCTTTTCCTTGAGCTGCAAGGCTTCTTCCAGGGCGTAGGCGTCGGATTCGTTCAGCGCGTACTGAAGGCCGGACTCTTCAATCCACTTACCGGCAGCGTCGATGCGCACCTGCGCATCGCGTTCCGGCACTTGTTTGATGGCAACGATGATTTTCATAAGAGATGACTCCCGTATATCTTAACTGCCGCCGCGTGCAGGCAATCCCCGAGCGGTCAACTGAGCAATGTCGAGCAATTGCGGGGCGCCTTCGCCTTTCTCGGCAAGCGCGTCGCGGAACATGGAATTACAAAATGGGCAGGCGGTTCCCACGGTTTTGGCTCCGGTCGCAACCAGTTCAGCTGCGCGCACCTTGCTGACTCGCTCGCCGGATTCCTCGCCGAGAAAAACCAATCCGCCGCCCGCGCCGCAACAGAAGCTGCGCTCGTGGTTGCGCGGAGCTTCGACCAGCTCTCCGGCTAGCCCGACGACGGTACGCGGCTGCTCGTACACGTTGCGATAGCGGCCCAGGTAGCAGGGGTCATGGAAGACGATGCTTTCCCCGTTCGCCTGCTTGGGCAGTTTGTCGGCGTGGCGGGCTAGGAACTCGCTGTGATGCTCGACCTGGGGCGGCGTGCCGAACTCCTTCCAATCTTCCTGGATGGTGCGGACACAGTGCGGGCAGATGGAGACGATCTTCTTCGCCTTGTTCTGCTCGAAGACTTCGAGGTTGGATTCGGCGAGTTGCTGGAAGACCAGATCGTTGCCCAGGCGGCGCACAGGGTCGCCGCAGCACTTCTCCTTGCGCAGCACGCCGAAGCTGGTGCCCAGGTAGTTCATCACGCGGGCGAAGTCGGCGATGATCTCGCGGCCTTTGGGGTCGTAGCCGCCCATGCAGCCCAGCCAGAGGCAATACTCCTGCGTCCCGTCGAAGATGGGCAGACCAGCCTTCTCGATAAATTTGTCGCGCTCAGATGCAGGCAGGCCGTGGGCATTTGCTCCGCGCTCCAGAGCTAGAAAGAGTTTGCTGCCGTATTCGTCCTCCCATGCGCCGGTGTTGACCGCGCCACGGCGCAGGCCGACGATGATGGGCAAGTGCTCTATGCCCACCGGGCACTGGAACTCGCAAGCGCCACAGGTAGTGCACTGGAAGGCGGCTTCCTGGGCGTTGTATTTTCCCAATAAAGGTTCTTCTGACGCCGGGCCGAGGTCGTTCAGGTAGCTGCGCAGACCAAGGATGATCTCTTTTGGATTCAGCAACTTGCCGGTGTTGGCGGCGGGGCAGTGCTCGGTGCAGCGGCCGCACTCCACGCAAGAGTAAGCTTGCAGGCTTGCCAGACGGGTGAGGTCAGTGCCGGCGATGAGGCCGAAGTCTTCGTCGCCCACCAGCGGAGGAATCTGGCTGAACCCGCCGCGAGAAAGAAAAACCGTGGCCGGGCTGAGAATCAGATGCAGGTGCTTGGTGTGGGGAATGATGACCAAAAAGATCAAAATAGCCAGCGAGTGAACCCACCACAAAATCCGCGTGGCTTGGTCGGCATCCCCGACAAAGAACGAGGCCAGGTAGGTGACCATTAGCAGGAAGATGAGGAAAGCGATGAAGCCTGACTCCCACGAGAGCTTCTTGCCGAGCCACTTGGGCCGGACCAGGAAACGGCGGACGAAAAGGCCAAAAATGCCCGCGGCGCATGCAATAGCGAAGACGGCGGCAAAATACGTATAGAAGCGGCCAAAGAACCCTGCGGGGTTCAGGAAGCCAAGGCCAAGGCCGACGGCGAAGTGGTTCAGCGTAACCAGGGCAAAGGCGCAGAAACCCCAAAAAACGAATGCGTGAGCGAGGCCGGGGAGCGGGCGCTGGCGGATGACTTTGGTCTGGAAGAGCACTTCGCAGACAAAATCCCAAACGCGTTTGCCGATGGGGAAAAGGTGGAAGCTGGGGTCTTTCTTCGATTTGAGGATTTTGTGGAGGACGACGCCGAACCGGCGCCAGAAACCAGCGGCGGAAGCGGCAACCAACACGACGAGGAGCAGTTTCTCGACGAGGGAGAAGTGCTCGGGTTCAGCCAGGGTTGCGGTTAATGTGAGCATAAGCGGACAAATAAAGATACATGATTGGCCGGGAGGCTGTCGCGCGCAAATCCCAGGTCTCAAAATCGAGACCTGGGGCACCCAGACCTAGGTCTTTTCGCAGGTCTTCAGCAGCGGACAATCTTCGCCGAATCGATGCCTTTGGTGGCGTTGCGGGTGTCCACCACCAACTGCGACTGCTCGACGATGGCCTTGAAGTCGTAGTCGGAGTGATCGGTAACAATGACCACCGCGTCGTACTGTGCCAGATTGTCGAGCGGGGTGCTGGTCATATTCAGGTCGTAGTGGCGGCCATGGCCCACTTTGGCAAAGTAGGGGTCGTTGTAAGCCACATCGGCGCCCTTATCGCGCAGCAACTCGATGATGGTGAGCGAGGGCGACTCGCGCAGGTCGTCAATGTCGCGCTTGTAAGCTACGCCCAGCACCAGAATCTTCGAACCCTTGATGGACTTGGAGTGCTCGTTGAGGCCGGCGGCGACCTGCTCGATCACAAAGTAGGGCATGGCCGTGTTGACTTCGCCGGCCAGTTCGATAAAGCGGGTGCGGAAATCGAACTGCTTGGCCTTCCAGGAGAGATAGAACGGATCGATGGGAATGCAATGGCCACCCAACCCAGGGCCGGGATAAAACGCCTGGAAGCCGAAGGGCTTGGTTTTGGCCGCGTCGATCACTTCGTGGATGTCGATGCCCATCCTCATGCAAAGCTGCTTGAGCTCGTTCACCAGAGCGATGTTGACGCAGCGGTAGATATTTTCCAGCAGCTTGGTCATCTCCGCGGCCGAGGGGCTGCTGACGGGCACGACGCGGCGGAAGATGGTGCCGTACATCGCCGTAGCCAGTTCCGTAGCTGCTGGGCCGCAGCCGCCCACCACCTTGGGGATGTCGTGGCGCGCCACGTCCGTATTGCCGGGATCCTCGCGTTCGGGCGAGAAGGCGACATGGACGCCGGGCTGATCGAGCGAACGCGAAACTTTTATGCCGTTGGGGTTGCCGGCTTCCAGAAGAGGCACGACAACCTCTTCGGTGGTGCCGGGATAGGTGGTGCTTTCCAGCACAATGAGCTGGCCCTCATGAAGCCAGGGAGCAATCGAGGCAACCGTCCCGGTCACGTAGCTCAGGTCGGGCTCGTGGTGCTCGTTAAGCGGCGTGGGCACGCAAATGATGACCGCGTCCATCTGGGCTATCTGAGCGTAATCCGCCGTGGCGTTGAAGCCTGCCCGTTGCGCCTCCTTGATTTCACTGGGGAGAATGCGCACGATGTAAGAGCCGCCCGCGTTGAGCGTGCTCACCTTGACCGGCTCGACATCAAAGCCCGTCACGCGGAAGCGTTCGCCACTGAAGAGCAGCGCCAGCGGTAGGCCTACGTATCCCATCCCGACGATGCCGATGCGGGCTTGCCGGGACTCGATTGCTTGTTTGAGGCCGGCTAGCCGGCTGTCGGTCGCAGTAATCATGGTTCCGATTGTAAGACCAAAATCGTCTTCCGGCGAAGCTAAAACGCAAGCAGCAAGTCATTTGCCCTGAAGTAGTATTCTCTCCAAAGAAGGCGGCGGAGAAGGTCCGCGCCGCAAACAGACCTTTTGGGAGGGATTTTCTTGCCAAATTATCTAGTGACCGGAGCGGCAGGCTTTATTGGCCGCTCGATTGCCGCAGCCTTGCTGGCGCGTGGCGAGACCGTGCGCGGCGTTGACAGCCTCATTACCGGCAAGCGCTCAAATCTGGTTGGGCTGGAAGCGATGGAGTTCATTCAGGGCGACCTGGCTGATCCGGCCGTCTGCGCAAAAGCCTGTGCAGGGGTCGAGGTCGTCTTCCACGAGGCGGCGCTGGCCTCGGTGCCGCGCTCCGTGGCCGACCCGGTGACGACCAACGTCAACTGCGTGGACGCGACCTTGAATTTGCTGGTCGCCGCCCAGGCCGCCAAGGTGCGGCGGGTGATTTACGCGGCTTCCTCTTCGGTTTATGGCGATGCGCCGGCCCTGCCCAAGCACGAACAGATGCTGCCCAGCCCCATCTCACCTTATGCCGTCGCCAAACTGGCCGGTGAGCACTACCTGGCGTGTTTCACCCGCGTCTACGGTTTGGAGACGGTGGCGCTGCGCTACTTCAATGTCTTTGGGCCCTTTCAGGACCCAACCTCGCATTATTCCGGCGTGCTGGCCATCTTTTGCCGCCGGATGCTGGCCGGAGAGCAGCTCACAATATACGGCGACGGCGAACAGAGCCGCGATTTTACTTACATTGATAACGTGGTCCACGCCAATCTGCTGGCCGCCGCTGCCCCGGCGGAAAAGGTCTCGGGCAGGATGATGAACCTGGCCACCGGCAGCAGCATCACGCTGAATGAGACGGTCGCGATTCTGCGCGAGTTGACCGGCTATAACGGCGAACCCGCCTACGAACCCGTGCGAGCCGGAGACATCCGCGACTCGCTGGCCGAGATTCGCCTGGCCAGAGAACTGCTTGGCTATGCGCCGATTGTCGATTTCCGCGAAGGCCTGCGCCGTACCGTCGAGTGGTACAGGAGCGGCGGCGGAGCTGACTGAAACCCGGGCAAGCCGGCAGATTTCCCTCTGCCGGCTTTCCTGAGCAATGGTCTCTATTGACGAATTGATTCCAATGACGCACACTGGCGAAGATTTCCTCTTCAGTGGCTTATTGCGTTGAATCGCAGGATGGGCCTGCCGGGAGGATTATGAACGGAGGTCCTTTACCGGTGCAGGAAGAGAAAGCCGTTCCTTATGAATCACTTAGCCAGGCCGATGCGCGACCGGGCACCGCTGCTTACAACTCATCCAAATCGTTGCTTGAGCTTTGGGCGGTGCTGGTTCGCCGCCGGCGTCTGGTTGGCTCGGTGGTGGGCGGATTGCTGCTGGCCTGTCTGCTTTATTGCCTGATAGCCCCCAATCAATATGAGGCGAGCGCCAGGGTAGCATTGCGCACATCGCCGGCCTCCACGCTGACCTTTGAAGCGCCGGAGTCGTTTGGGTCGGCCTCGATTCTCGCCGCGCCGGTGCAGCAGGAGACCCTGGCCAATGTGTTGCGCAGCGACCAACTGGCCTGGAAGGTGATTACCGGCCTAAGACTCTATCAAGCGCCGGGGTTCATGGGCAGATTTGCCAGCAAGTTTCCAAATTTTCACCCGGAGGCGCCCTCTCCCGATGCGCAGGCCTGGCTGCTGGAGAGGTTTGAGCAGCGGCTTCGCGTGCAAACCCTGCCGCGCACGCTGCTGATTCAGATTCGCTTCCGGTCACGCGACGCGGCCTTGTCGGCCAGCGTGGTGAACGCCCTGATTGCCGCCTACGGCCAGCAAGACAGCGATGCCCGCGTGCAGGCTACGGCTCAGGCCTCGGGTTGGCTGGAAAGCCAGCTCAAGGAGTTGAAGGCTCGGGTTGACCAGGATGAGCAGCGGCTAGCGGCTTTCCAGCGCGAACACGGTCTGCTGACCACGCCTGAGACGCTGGCCAACGGCCAGCCGGGCGAAACGCAGCATACCTCGGCTGTGTTGGAGATTGATGAGCTTGGCCGCCAGTTGGTGACGGTCTCCACCGACCGCATTTTGCGGGAGGCGCAGTACCGCGCTGCCTCTGAAGGCGACCCAGAACTGGTGATTGCCTCCGACTCGCGCTTGCAGGCCGAGAGCGGAAACTTTGCCACGGCTCTGCTACAGCAGATTCACACCCGGCGCAGCGAACTGGAACAGGAACAGGCCCAACTCAATATCGAACACGGCCCCAACTTCCCTCGCGCGGTGGAGATTCGACGCCTGATACAGGATCTGGACCAGCAGAAACAGGCCGAGGACGCCAAGCTGGTGGAGCGATTCCGCAGCGCCTGGAAGACGGCAGCCGACCGCGAACAACTGGTGCGCAAGAATCTCGAGGAACTCACCTCCCAAGGCATGAAGGCCAATGAAGCGGCCACCCAGTACGCGGCGATGCGCGAGGAAGCCAACGCCAGCCATGCTCTCTACGTGCGAGTACTGGAGAAGGTGGAGGAAGCGGGTCTGGCCGCCGGCGTCCAGAATTCCAATATTTCCGTGGTGGACTATGCGCGCCAGCCGGATAAGCCGGTGTCGCCCGATCTGCCGCTCTACATGGCTATTACCCTGTTTGCCGGCCTCTGGCTGGCGATTGGAGGCGCGTTCCTGATGGAGTCGATTCGTCCCTCCTCTTACGGCGCAGCCGGCCGTGCAATGCTGGCCCTGTTTGCCATAGCCTTGGCTGGTGCGGTGGGTCAAGCACAGGCACCCACGCCCAGCACCTCCGGCCTGCCTACGGGAGTCGTTCGCTTGCCCTCGTCGCAGCAGCCGCAGACTCTGCCCAATGCGATGGAATCGCCCGCCGTGTGGAATGACGCGGGACAGACCGGGCTGCCGCTTACGGCGATGGGCACGCAGTCCGCGTCTCCCATGCCTGCTCCCATCGCTCCGGGCGATTTTCTCGATGTGAGCGAAGTTCACACGCCGGAGTTTCATTCCGCAGTGCGGGTCTCGCCGTCGGGCACGGTCACACTGCCCATGATTCATGAAGTTCGGATTGGAGGGCTTGACGAGCAGAGCGCGGCTCACGCGATCGAAGCGGCGCTGGTGGCTCAGGGAATGTTGCTGCACCCGCTGGTCTCCGTGCTGGTAATCTCTTACGCGGGCCAAGACGTGAGCGTACTGGGCGAGGTGATGCGTCCCGGCGTTTATCCTTACACGCTGCACCATCGGCTGCTCGACCTGATCTCTGCCGCCTCCGGTCTTTCGCCAAGCGCGGGGCGCCTGGTGAACGTCTTTCACCGCGACGACGCCAAGACGCCGCATCCAGTGGTGCTGGACCCGAGCGGTACCGACACTGCCTCGGACCACAACCCGGAACTGGCCCCCGGCGACACCGTTCAGGTCAGCCGTGCGGGACTGGTTTACGTGGTGGGCGATGTGTTGCGCCCCGGCGGATTTCCCGTCGATCCAGCGCAAGGGCTAACCGTGGTGCAGGCGATCTCGCTGGCCTGGGGTCCTACGCAAAACGCTTCCATGGCCAAGGCCCTGCTGATTCGCGAGCAAAAAGGCGGAAGGACCATCACCACTCTCAATCTGAAACGGATGCTGCATGGCCAGGAGCCGGACCAGCCGGTGCGCGACCACGACATCCTCTACGTGCCCGACTCGACGGGCAAAAACCTGTGGAACAAGACCATGGAATCGGCCATTCAATCGGCGATTGGCGTCAGCATTTATGCAGGTCTGGTTTATTCGCAGAGGTTTTAAGGGCTTTCATGGTTTAGGCTGAGTTGGGAAAAGGGAGGCTGCCAATGTCTAACTCAACCTTGAGCAAGCAAATGGGACGCGTAACATTCCTACTCCCCTCTGTGCTGGTTGTGGTGCTGTGCGGCGGCGCTTTGTATCTGCTGCGCAACCATGCGGGAAATCGTCATCTGTTGCTTGCCGTCGCATACGGCCTTGTTGTTTTGGGCGTCTTCTGGCTCAGGAGCCTGGACCGGCGGCTGATGGATATGGGTTGGCCGCACTGGTGTTTCTGGCCATGCTTCCTGACGATATTCACTGCGTGCCTTGGGGCACATGTGCTCAAGATCCTTGAAGGTCCAGAGATACTTGCGCTTTTTATCGTTCTCCAGATTCCGTTGGCGGTTTGGCCCGGCAAACCAGAGCCGAGCGAGTTATTGACTGAAGGAGCCAACTCATCCGCATCAAAGGCCAGCAAACCTACGCGAAAGGTTACGCCGATCGATGCGCTGGAGTTTGCGGTGTATGTCGTGTTGATCGCCGGCCTATTGCATGTTCTACATCTGCTGAGAATCGATGTGAGCGGCATGGCCCACTCACGCGCCATAAAACTGGCCCTGGATGCCGGCTCGGGGCTGCTTTGCGTGCTATGGATTTTCAGCGCAAGGGGAAGGCTCAAGGCGCTCGGCCAGATACGCTGGACGCTGGTATTCTGCTCGGTTGTGCTTATTCCGTGCTTGCTGCTGTTTGCGCTCAGAATTGTCAATTTCCCGCACGCGCTCGAATTGTTTGTCGCGCTGCAAATTCCAGCCGTCTTGATCCGGCACGAATCCACTCTGGCGGGATTTCTACCTGTTGATAAGGATTCCTGAGAGGTTTCGCCTGATGCGCCGCATAGCCTGGTTTTTGTTGCTGCTGTTCGCCTTTACGATTCCATGGGAATACTCCCTGGAACTGGGCGAACCGCTGGGCAACATCGCACGGGTGGTTGGCCTGCTGGCGCTTCTGGCGGCGATTCCGGCGGTCCTTCAAACTGGCCACTTGCGCACTCCCGGACTCATGCAATGGCTGGTGCTGGCCTTCTTCCTATGGCTCTGTTGCACGTATTTCTGGACCATCGAGGCGGCGGAAACGGTTGCAAAATTGCGCGGCAACTTTCAGGAGTTGATGATTGTCTGGCTGGTTTGGGAGTTTGCCGAAGACGCTGGCGATCTACGCGCACTGTTGCGGGTAACCGTAGCCGGTTCCTGGGTGCTGGCCGCGCTCACCGTGGCCAACTTTGCCTCGGCGGAGGCGTTTGCCAACGCGCAGGTGCGCTTTGCGGCAATTGGGCAGGATCCGAATGACGTGGCGCGGTTTCTCGATCTGGGTCTCCCGCTGGCGGCGCTGCTCGTGAACAGTGAGCGTCGTTGGCCGTGGCGTCTGCTGGCAGCCGGTTACCTGCCGCTGGGGCTGCTGGGCGTGTTACTAACAGCCTCTCGCGGAGGGTTTCTGGCTGCGGTGGTGGCTTTGGTGGGCAGCGGACTCTTGCTGGCTTATGGCCATCCGAAGAGAGTGCTGGCTGGGGCTTTGGCTCTACCTGCGCTCGCCGCCGCGCTTTGGTTCATCGTTCCCCACGAGAGTTTCGAACGGCTGGCCACTATTCCTGAACAACTTCAAGGCGGAGACCTAAACCAACGGTTGAATATTTGGACAGCAGGTTGGCACGCCTTTGTGCGGGCGCCATTCTTCGGCACGGGAGCGGGATCGTTTGTTTCCGCGGCTGGCCTTGGTCCCATCGACACTGCACACAACACGGCTTTGTCGATTGCCGTCAGCGGTGGGCTGGTTGCGCTTTTTCTGGCTACGGCCATTGTGGCGGCAGCGATTTGGTCGATCGCGCAAACCCACGGGCCGCTCAAATGGGCGATGGCGGTGGCGTTGCTGGTTTGGCTGACCACTTCGGTGGTGGCTACAGTCGAGGAAAACCGCACGACCTGGCTACTGCTGGCGCTGATTGCGCTGGCTGGACGCCTGGAGGTGGAAGAGCCCGAGGAGTTGGCTATTTGCTTCCCGGATCAGGCCCAGCCCAATGAGCTTCCGGTTACCGCCGGGCTAATCCTGTAGACTGGCGAGTAAATCCGCCAGCATGTTTCCACTCCCCCAAATCGCGCGGCTCTTCCAGGGCGGCAGTGTCAATCGCCGCATCTTCCGCGCGGCGGCGTCGGTGACGGCGGCGGGGATTCTGGTCAAGATTGTCGCCACATTCAAGGAGTTTGCCGTTGCCGGGGTTTACGGGCGCTCGGACGCGATGGATGCATTTCTAGCGGCGTTCTTGATTCCCAACCTGCTCATCAATCTGATTTCGGAATCGATGAACCAGGCCATGGTGCCTACGCTTGTCAGGGTGAGGGAACAGGAGGGCCACGAACGCGCGCAGGAGCTACTTTCGAGTTCCATGCTCTGGGTATGCCTGCTGTTGACCGCAGCCTCGGCCGTGATGGCTCTGACCGCGCGCGGGTTCTTTCCGCTGATTGCCTCCCATTTTCCGCCGGGAAAAATGGATCTCGCCATCCGGCTCTTTTACGCGTTGCTGCCCGTGGTGCTGATTACCGGCATTGCCACCAACTGCACCGCGGTTCTGAACACCTTTGACCGCTTTGCGTTGCCCGCGCTGGCGCCGGTGGCGACACCGGTGGCCATCATTCTTGGAGCGCTGCTGTTGAGTGGCCGCTTCGGAATCTGGGCGATGGTCTACGCGACTCTGGCCGGCGCTCTGATTCAAGCTGGGGTCGTGGCGTGGATGATGGACTCGCGCGGCTATCGACTTCGTCTCTGGTGGCATGGAGCTACCGAGGCCACGCGCGAGGTGGCGAGCCAGTATGGACCGGTGCTGCTGAGCGGCGTGGTGGCTTCTGGCGGCTTGCTTGTGGATCAATCGATGGCCGCGATGCTGCCTGCGGGAAGCGTCTCCGCGCTGGCCTACGCCAATCGCTTTGTGAGCGTGGTGGTTACGCTGCTGGCCGGGGCGGTCTCGTCAGCCGTGGTGCCGTATTTTTCGCGCATGATCGCGCAGAAGGATTGGGCCGGATGCCGTCATACGTTGCGCACCTGGGTGCGGTTCACGGCCCTGGTCTCCACGCCCATTGCATTGGCGCTGATCGCCGGCTCGCGCCTGTTGATTCGCGTGGCATTCCAGCATGGCGTCTTCTCACCCTCCGACACGGCGTTGGTCACCCCAGTTTTGGCCATGTATGCGATTCAGATTCCGTTTTTTGTCTCCAGTCGCGTGTTTTACCGCTTTCTAATCGCCATACGCCGAAGCGACCTGATTTTCTATTGCGGCGCGCTGAATCTGGCGCTGGATATTGTTTTGAATCTGGTTCTCATGCGCTGGTATGGCGTGGCGGGAATCGCGCTGGCCACGTCGCTCTGGACCGTGAGCACCTTGATTTTTCTCTGGTATTGGACCTGGAAACTACTTCCTCGAAGCCACCCTGAATGCGCGTAGGTCAGACAACGGTGCAGCGATCGGGGCCGGCAAACCTTGCCCGGAGTGACGAACAAACAACATTGGAGTTGGCACGATGATTCCCAAACCTGCACAATACCTCCTTCGCTTCGACGACCTTTGTCCAACGATGGCGCATGGTCGCTGGCAGCGGTTTCTGCCGTTGATCGAGGAGTTTCACTTGCGGCCGATTCTTGCCGTGATTCCCGACAATCAGGACGCCGAGCTGGATCTTTCGCCGCCGGACCCGGAGTTCTGGGCGCGGATGCGGGCGATGGAGGCAGGCGGGGCAACGATTGCGCTGCACGGGCTTCATCATCACTGCGGCAGCCGGGGCAAGAGCTTATTGCCGCTAAATGCTTACACGGAATTCTCAGGCGTGCCGGAAGAAATCCAGAGAGAGTGGATTCGTGAGGGGCTGAGAATTCTACGCGGCCATGGACTCAATCCCAAGATCTTTGTTGCACCGCGCCACGGTTTCGATCACGCCACCCTGCGCGCGTTACGCAACGAGGGGATTGAAATGCTCTCAGACGGATTTGCCCGCGTTCCATTTATACGCGGCGGCATCACCTGGATTCCGCAGCAGCTTTGGAGGCCGGTCGAGAAGAACAAGGGGCTATGGACGATCTGTGTGCATAGCAACTTCGCCAGCGCGGCCCAGGTTGCCCAGCTTCATGAGTTCCTCAGCGAACATGCCGCGCAGTTCACCTCAGTGGAGCGCGCGGTGGCCGAGCTTTTTCCCGGCGGGTTGAGCCTCATCGAGCGATTCCATGAAACTTTCGCGCTTTGGCGAACCCGAGCTGGCAAGGTGAGGAGGCTGTGGAAGCTGATCTCACGCTTTCGCGGCCGGGGTTAAGTCCTCGTGTTTTCTGCAAGCATATGGTCGATCAGCTTCTCATAAGCGTCGATAGCGCGATCGATGCGGAACGCTTCAACAAAGGGGTGGGCAAACCGTTGACCGGGCCTGAGGGCGCGCAAAGCCGTGCGCAGAGAAACAGCAAGCGCCTCGGAGGAGACTTCGGGAGCGAGCCAAACTCCAGGCTGATCGCGCAGCAGGTCCACGATGCCCCCTGAAGCCGGCAAGGCCACGATTGGTAGTCCTCCGGCAGCCACTTCAAGCAGGGCATTGGGCAGGCCTTCGTGACGGGACGGAAGCACAAATAGCGTTGCCGCAGCGAACAGCGTCCAGGGACGGTCAATGGGTTCCGAAAAGCGGACCGCGGAGTCGAGGCCCAGCGTGCGGCATAGAGCTTTCAGCCTTGCCTCCTCTGATCCCGCACCGGCAATCAGAAGGCTGGCCTCAGGAAATTCCGTTCGGACCGAAGCAAAAGCCCGCAGCAGCAAATCAAAGCCCTTTTCCGGCGAGAGCCTTCCCATGGCCAGCAGATGCGGGCCGCCGTCGGGGCTTGCGACGGTTTGCGCGGCTGGACTCAGGCTGACGGAAGTGCGAATCTCTTTGACATCCACCGGGTTGGGCAGCACGGCCAACCGGTTCTGCTCAACTCCCAATTCACTTGCAAGGTCATCGGCCATCGACTTCGTCTGGCAAATCACCCGGTCAGCGCGGCGGTAGAGCACACGGTAAAGAAGGCGAGTGCAGCAGGGCAGCCCGCCAAAGGCCAATGCAGAGGAAACGGTTCCGTTCTGGCGCACCAAGACTCGAGTATTGCGCGGCAAAAGGGGACGCAGAAGCAGCACGAGAAAGTTAAGGTGGAACATCCCGGAGAGAATCAGCTTCGGTTTGAGCTGGCGAACCAGGCGGAGCAGTCCCAAAACCCCGCCACGCACCCTTCGCGCGCCTAAAGCGTGGAGATGGACCCATGGCGGCAGTTCCTCATCGGCTCGCGTCTGTGTGATCAGGCCCATATGCAGTTCGTACTTTTCTGCGGAAAGGCCGCGCGCCAGAAGTGCCGTCACGCGCTCCGCACCGCCATCGCCAAGATGCGGAATCAGCAAGAGAACCTTGGGGCGTCGTTTCGTGGGCATAGAAATATCTTTCCTATCCTGATGCGAATCGAGCCCGTTCATCAGCTATATACGCACAGTTTTCCTAAAGAGAATTTCCTCTTGACATAGTAGAGCAGACTAATGTTTCCTGTGAATACTGATTCTTTTTATCTCCAGCGGAAGACTGTCTTTAAGGATTCTTCTGCGTTGTCACGAGGGGAACGGCTGAACCGGAGAACGGGAGTGGACGCAACAGGGCAGGTGAGTGCTCTGCATAACGTCTGGTAAGCATGAGCTCCTGAATCCGCCGCGCACGTTTCCTAACGCGTCTCCGATGCAGGTTTTCGGCCCCTGCGACGAAGGAATGTCGCTTGCGGCGCCGGTGCATCCAGACGCGAAGGCCCTTTCTGGGAGAGGCTCGTGTCGAGACGCAGCGGAGATAGCACCAATACTACTTTCTTGCCCGCATTCCTTCATGCGCGCAGCAGATTTTCCGCTTCAGCCGCTCCTCTGGCGGAGCCGCTCCGTTTATCACCAAGCCCACACATCGTCGTCGGCATCACCAACCCGCAGACCTGCATGGTTCTTGGGGGCCGTCTGCGCACCCTGCGCGAGGCGGGCTTTCGAGTGACGCTGGTTTCAAGCCCCGGTGAGTTGCTCACGCGTACGGCCGCTCTGGAAGGCGTGGGATCAGTTGCGATTCCCATGCGGCGGGAGATCGCGCCGTTTGCGGATTTTGTATCGCTGGTGCGCCTGTGGCGGCTGCTTCATCGGCTCAAGCCGGAGATGACGGAATTCAGTACGCCCAAAGCCGGACTGCTGGGCGCGATAGCAGGCATGCTCTGCGGTGTGCCGGCGAGGGTCTATTTTTTGCGCGGGCTCAAGCTGGAAACCTGCACTGGAGTCAAGCGCCGGATTCTGTGGGTAGCCGAGAAGCTGGCAGCGGCATGTTCTCATGTTGTGCTGTGCAACAGTGACAGCCTGCGCAACCAGGCCATTGCTTTGGGCGTGGCGTCCGAGAGCAAGCTGCGCCTGCTGGGCAGCGGAAGCAGCAACGGAGTCGATGTGGAGCGCTTCAAACCCGGTCCGTGCGGTCTGCGAGAGAGGCTCGGCCTTCCGCCGGATGTACCTGTCGTGGGTTTTGTGGGACGCTTGACCAGCGACAAAGGGCTGCCGGAGTTGATTGAGGCATTCGACGCAATACTGGCCGTGAAACCGGAGGCGCATTTGCTGCTGGTGGGCTGGTTTGACGCTGCTGAAGACGCGCTGGGCAATGATCTGCGCTCGCGGATCAAAAAACATCCAAGAATTCATTTGACTGGATATGTTGCTGACACGGCGCCCTATTACCGGGTGATGGACGTGATGGTGTTGCCAACCTGGCGTGAAGGGTTTCCGAACGTGGTGCTGGAGGCAGCAGCGACCGGAATTCCCGTGGTGACCACACTGTCCACCGGCTCGCGCGATGCCGTGGTGCCGGAGGTCACCGGGTTGCTGATTCCGCCAGGTTTCCCGGTGGCCATCAGCGAAGCTGTGCTTCAATTGTTGCGCAACCCCGAGCGCCGCCGCCGCATGGGCGAGGCCGCGCGCGCCTGGGTTCTCGACAATTATGTGAACAGGCGCGTTCTTGGCCGCACCGTGCATTACTACCAGAGCCTGCTAGACCAGAATCTGTCGGGAGTGGCAACCAGCGGGCCGGCTGCCAGAGATTCCGCGCTTAACCCGATTTAAGGAATCATCATTTTCAAATCGAAGACATGGGCGGGCGCGCTTGTGTTCGTGGAAGGCGCTTGCAAGGTGTACGCGGCGTTCTCGGCCGCATGAAGCACGTCGCTCGGAACAATTCCCAGGATTAAAGTTGCCGCTACCGCGAGCAGCAGGGCCGCGCCGACCGCGATGCCTACCTTCGGCGCTGGAACAACAGGCTTCTGCGCATCCGGCTGCTGCGCGGCGACCAGGCCCAGGCGCAGATAGTACGCGGCTGCCAGGCCGGAATTCAGCAGGCCGATGATGGCCAGCCAGATGGCTCCGCCGCCTACCGCGGCAGAAAATGCATAGAACTTGCCAAAGAATCCGCCTGTGAAGGGAATGCCAACCAGCGAAATCAGGAAAAAGATCAGCAAGCTGCCGAGCAAAGGCGAGCGGTAGATAAGCCCGCGAAAATCGTCGATCAGCGGTCGCTTCTCGTCGTATCCGCTGACCAGCGTGACCACGGCAAAGATGCCCACGTTCATGGCTGCGTATGCCGCGATGTAGAAGCTGGCGGCGGCAATGCCGGTCGAGTCGAGTGCGGCGAAGGCCGCCAGCAGGTAGCCGGCATGGGCGATCGCGGAGTAAGCCAACATGCGCTTCACGTTCTGCTGGCGCAGTGCAGCCAGGTTGCCCAGGGTCATGGAAAGCACGGCCACCACCCACAGCAGCGGCTGCCATACGGAGCGCAGAGTGGGCAGCATCTCGTAGACCACGCGCAGCAGCAACGCAAAGGCCGCGGCTTTGGGCGCTGTGGACATCAGCGCCACCACAGGCGTGGGCGAGCCTTCATAAACGTCCGGCGTCCATACGTGAAAAGGCACGGCGGAAACCTTGAAGAGAATGCCCACCAACATCAGCCCCAGGCCAGCCAGGATGAATCCGTGATTCAGTGCCGTAGGCGCGAGGAGGGCAATCTCGTAGATCTGCGTTGTGCCGGTTGCTCCAAAGATCAAGGCGATGCCATAGAGCAGGAATGCAGTGGCAAAGGAGCCGAGCAAGAAATATTTAATGGCCGCTTCAGGTCCGCGAGGGGTGCCCTTGCGGTAGCCAGCCAGAATATAGGTGGCGATGGAGGAGATTTCCAGAGCAATGAAGACGAGCAGCAACTCGACCGCGCCGGTGAGCAGGCACATACCCACGGCGCCAAAGACCACCAAGGCGTAGAACTCGCCTTGGTGATGACTATCCTCAGGCAGGGTATCCAGCGAAAGCAAAAGCGCTACTAGCACGACGCCGCAGATGAGCACATGAAAGAAGACAGTGAAGGCGCTGGTCTCGACCGTGCCGGAAAAGCCGGTTCCTTCAGGCAGTGAAAGCTGGGCCAGGCTACCCCAAAGAGCGAGCGTAGTTCCGAAAGCAGCTACCCAGCCGAGCGGACGGCGCGCCCAATGAGGGGGTAGTGCCGCGTCGAGCAACATCACCAGGACGCCGGTCAACGTGAGGATGACTTCGGGAAGGATGCGGAAGATGTCAGGAATAGGGTTCACTGTGGGCCCTCCCCATTCAGTGAAGTCGGCGACGCGGATCGAGGCAATACGAGAGGCAGAATGTTTGGTGTCCTTAATTGTGGCGGGTGTGCAGCCGTTTCAATGGTTGGCAGCCAGAGCATCGGCGCCACTCCCATAACCAACATCAGCGCGGCCAGAGGCCACAACACGCAAAGTTGACCCAAGCGCAGGTCTTGTGGCGGCTTCGACGTGGCCAGTGCGCTCTCTGGCCCATAAAAGAGTCGCTGCACCAGCCACAGCATGTAAGCCACGCCCAGAATCACGCCCACGGCAGCGGCAATCGCCCAGCCTTTGCTGACGCCGGTAAACGTGCCCAGCAAAATCAGGAACTCGCCGACAAAACCGCCCAGCATAGGCAGCCCAATCATCGCCAAAGAGCCGATGACGAAGAACGTCGCCAAGCGTGGCAACTTCGCAGCCAGGCCGCCGTACGCGTTGATCTGACTGGTTGCGTAGCGGTCATAAAGGAGGCCCAACAGAAGGAACAGCGCGCCGTCCACCACGCCGTGATTCAGAATCTGATAAACCGCGCCTTCCCACCCGGTGAGCGTGAGGCCGTAGATACCCAGCGTGATGAGGCTCAGATGGCTCAGGGCCGCATAAGCCATCAGCCGCCAGAAATCGCGCTGCACGAGAGCAAGGCAGGCGCCATAGAGAATGCCGATAACCGCAAGGCCAATCAGCACCGGAGCCACAGCCCGCGCCTGCACCGGGAAAAGCCCGATATGGAAGCGCAGCATGGAGTAAAGACCGAGCTTGCCGGCGACAACCATCACCAGTGCTACAGGCGCCTCACTGAATGTATCGGCAACCCATCCGTGCAGCGGAAAGACCGGAACCTTGACCGCAAAGGCGAAGAGAAACGCGAGAGCAACCCAGAACAGCGCGCCGGCGGGTAATGCTCCGCTTGCAACCCAGAAGCGAAGAGTTGCGAAGTCGAAGCTGCCGGTCTTGGCGTAGAGCCAGAGAATCGCCACCAGCAACGGCGCAGATGGGATGAAGGTAAAGAGGAAGAACTTCAGCGCGGCTTTGGGCCCGTCCTTGCGGCCGTACATGGCGATGAGGATTGCCATTGGCACCAGCGACAGTTCCCAGAAGCCGTAATAAACCATCAAATCCAGCGAGATGAAGACGCCAAACATGGCCGTCTGCTGGACAAGAAAGAGCGCGTAGAAGAGCTTGCGCCGTGCCTGGATGGCGTTCCAACTGGCTACCACGCCTATTGGCGCTAGCAGACCTACCAGTACCACAAGCCACAGGCTCAAACCGTCTACACCGACGTGGTAAAAGATGGCGGGCTTCTCTATCCACAGGCGGGTAATCTCAAATTGAAAACGCGGCGCATCCGAAGCGAACGAGAAATGCGCAGGCAGGTGCAGGGTGAGGCCGAAGGTGCCCAGCGCCGTCAGCAGCGCAATCCAGTTGGGCAGCTTGAAGCGGTCGGGCACGAGGGCCACCAATACCGCTCCGGCCAACGGAACCAGCAGGATCAACGTGAGAATCGATTGGTTGATTTCGTTCATTCTCTCAATGCCCCGCCATGCCAAGGTGAATTGCAGTAAGACTAGCCAGCACCGTTGCCCACGGAACCAGCAGGAAGAGTAAAACTGCGGCACCACC
>Ga0302156_10000327_pt1 | contig 45881 bp, 39 predicted proteins | sample I_Bog_N3_2_FD_193503 | JGI IMG/M metagenome (GOLD analysis project Ga0302156, IMG submission 193503) | Peat permafrost microbial communities from Stordalen Mire near Abisko, Sweden - I_Bog_N3_2 | ecosystem: Environmental > Terrestrial > Soil > Wetlands > Peat | place: Sweden: Abisko, Stordalen... | reverse complement strand
GGGGCTCCAAAACTCAGGCCGCGTGCAGCTGCGTCCTGCACAGCCTGTATGACCTGTGGATGCGCATGGCCGACAATGGCTGGGCCCCAGGAGCCGATGTAGTCAATGTAGCGCTGTTCTTCTGCATCCCAGAAATAAGGACCTTGGGCGCGCGTAATGAAGCGCGGTGTGCCGCCGACGGAGCGAAATGCACGTACCGGTGAATTAACGCCGCCGGGAGTGGTGCGTTGCGCGCGGGCAAACAGGGAGGCATTGGTGTTACCGGTAGTGCTGGTGTGTTGTGCAGTCATGACAGTGAGGGCAATTAGGATGGGGGTGAGCGCAAAGGACTCAATTGGTTTCGTCGGGTTCGCGGGCCCAGAAAAAGCGATCCGGAATCAGCTTGCCCATGCCCAGGCGTTGTGCATGCGCTAAGGCCGCAAGCGTGAATTCCTGTGCTTCGGAGACCGCTTCGGGAATTTCGAGGCCATTGGCCAGCATGGCGCAAATTGCGGCCGACAACGTCGAGCCTGCCCCCGTAAAGGACCCGGGCAGGCGTTGCCAGGTGTCACGCCGCAGCAAGCCGGTTTCATTGAACAAGCCATTGGCGACCTCGTGCGACTCGCTGGGCATGCCGGTCACGAACAGATATTCGCAGCCCATTTCAATGATGCGCATGGCGTCAAGCTGTAAGGTATCGCTTGGCACTGGTTCGCGCCAGGTTTCGGCCAGGCGGTTCAATTCGACTGCCGAGGTCAGCATTAGTGTGGTTTGTGGAATCAACAGCTCACGAATGGCGATCAGGTGATCGTCTTCATCGCCATCCTGGCTGGGCATGGCGCTGATAAACGGATCGAGGATCAAGGGAATATCCGGGTAGTCGGAGACGATTTCAGCAATCGCTGAAACATTTTCGATGCTGCCCACAGCGCCTACCTTGAAGGCGGCGACCGGCATGTCTTCCAGGATGACGCGGGCTTGATCGGCCATCCAGTCGACATCGATGACCTGAATGTCTTCGATACGCGCTGTGTCACCCACCAGAATGGAAGTGATAATGGACAGTCCGTGACAGCCCATGGCGGCAAACGTTGCCAGGTCAGCCTGAATCCCTGTCGCTCCGACGGGATCGGCGGCGCCAAAGGTTAATATGAGAGGAGAAGTTTGGTTTTGCACGTCGAGTAGATTAAGATATCTGGTTTACCATTTTACTTGATTGAATTGAGGGATAGTCAGCCGTGAGCGATAGCAAAATAGAATACAAGACCTGGATGTGCCTGATTTGTGGTTGGGTCTACGACGAAGAGGGCGGTTTGCCCGAAGAGGGCATTGCGGCAGGGACTCGCTGGGAAGACGTGCCCATCAACTGGACCTGTCCGGAATGTGGTGCCCGCAAGGAAGACTTTGAAATGGTTGCGCTCTAAGCAACATTCATGCGTCACCTCTGACAGTTTGATCCGGCACTGCGTTGCGGCGCGGATGCTGGATCAATTGGTGAGGCAACATTTTTTGAGTACGCTTGCTTTTTTGCCAATGGCAGACGGCAGGCTTTCGTCGTTGATACACCCATCTATTGCGGAGCTCCGTCCGCAGCCGCAAGCAAAAAATCCCTCCTCATTAACGCCCCTCCAGTAAAGCAATTGACGGCTTTTCCTCAGACTTGTACGAAATGCGCGAGCAATTCTCTTTTGCTCTGCAACTGCCTTGAGCATGAAGTTATCCAATGCGGTTTTTATCGTTCCCTTGGCCCGTAAATCGGCTGCGTGAGGAGTGAAAAAGAGCGCCTAAAAAACGTAATGATGCTGACCGCACTTGCGAGCAGGTATCTCGATAACGTCAATGCAGAGGAGGTAGATGGAATCCGTCATCAAGCAAGCTCAAGCAGAACGCCTGCGCGCTTTCCAGTTGCAATTGTTGGTGCGCTTGCGCGCTGCGCACCATGCTGCGCAGTCGTGTGAAGGCCGTCTTGGCATGATGCTTGGTGAGCGTCGTTGTCTGCTCGATTTACGGCAAGCAGCAGTACTTGCGCCTGTCGTCTCGATTACACCGGTGCCGCTGAGCAAGGACTGGTATCTCGGACTTGCCGACATGTGCGGCAGCTTGATCAACGTGATTGATTTGGCGCGTTTTTGTGGTATGGCTTCATCAGTATGTGACAAACGAAGCCGAATCATCGTCTTGCCTGCCAGCTTGGCGGCCAATTCCGCTTTTCTGGTGCCGCGTGTACTGGGTGTGTGTTCTCTGCGCGATATGGTGTTGCAGCCAGAGGCTGAGAGCGCACCGGCAATCCCATTCGGGCGTAGTTACCGTGCTGGGGACGGACTGGAATGGACTGAAATCAATTTTGTCACAATCGTGAATGATGTGCGTTTTGGGCGCGCCGGAGTCTGACAGCGTGCCGTGTATGAAATAAAGGAGTATTGGCCATGGTTTTCAAGTCGCCAAGCTGGCGGACTGGTAAAAAGGCGGAAATTCCCGCTGGGGGAAATGCGGACAGGCCATGGTGGCACGCATTAGTGTCGCGCTTTTCTGGGGGATATTGGAGAAGCGCTCCGTATAAGCAATTGCGCCTTGCGTTGCTGCTACAGATTCTGGCATTCACTTCGGGGGCGCTGTTCTTTTTTTTATGGCTTAGCTTTGATGACGCCATTCGCATTGGTCCACGCGAACGTGTTTTGAGCAATCTGGAGATGCATTCGCAGCGCATCGCCCAGGTTGTGCCGAAGGCACTACAGGGTAGCCCTGCCGGGTTTGTAGAGTTGGCGGAAAGTCGGGAGGCGTTCAATCGTGAGCTTGATCTGCTGCTGCACGGCGTTGCTTTTCAGGTGTCTGGACTGTTCAATCCTGCGGCTGATCGAAAAATATTGCTCGATAAATTGCAAGAGAGCTGGCTCCGTATCGACAAGGCGACGACTGTAATTGAGCGCCAGGAGTTTGTGCTGACTATTTCTTCGACAGTATTTCCAAGCTTGATTGAGCGCTATTTGAACGACCGTGAGTCACTTGCCCTGGCAGATATCAACGATAAGAAAACTCGCCAAAAATTGCGAGAAATAAAAAAGATATTCACAGACTACCAGCCGCAGTTGATCGACATCTTCAATCATTCACTGAGTTTTCTCGCCGTCAGGCAGGCGCAGCAAATCATTGCCAGTGAAAATGAACTGCTCCGGCAACATCTGCAGAACTTGCTGGAGCACGATCAGAAGCAACATGAGCTTCGCACAAGCTTACCCTGGTTGATGTTGCTGGCCATGATGTTGGCGCTGTTGAGCGGGTATGGTCTTTCCCGAATGTTGTCGCGCAGCAGGGTTATATCCGAAGTGTTAGAGCGAGACAAGGTCATGCGCGTCATCGATCTTGTTGCTCAAGTCACACTGGCCTCGCTCGCGTTCAAAGAAAAGATGCTGGCGCTGTTAAGCCTCAGGCAGAAGCAGGTCAGGCATAGCGAGAGCAGTGAGCAAACCATGTTAAAAATTTCGGCGCAGTTGACGCAGATGGCGTTGACGGCCGGGCAAGCGGTGACATTGCCGGATCGTGCCGTCGTGTGCGCCAAGCGTAGTGTCACGGCGTTGATAGATACAGAGCGAGAGATGCGTCAGATCAATGAACAGATTAAGGCGAGCGTCAGCCACATCGACAACCTTGGTGTTTCCTTGCGCAAGGTCGCAGAAATGACTGATTTGATTGCAGATATTGTCGAGCAGAGCAACATACTTGCCGTCAATGCTGCGCTCCAGGCTGCATCGGCAGATGAGGCTGGACAAAGCTTTGCCGTCATCGGTGAGGAGTTGCAACGACAAGCGCAGCAAGCGCAGAACAGCGTGCAGAAAATTGTCGGCTTGCTGGACAGAATGCAGAGTGAAAAACAAAGCGCCGCCGCTGCCTTGGAAAACGCGAACATCAATGTTGTGACGGCGGTAGGGCGGCTGGATATTGCCACCGTTTCTTTGTCGGATGTGCAGGATACGTGTAGTCAATTGAGTGGATTGAATGCGCTGATTCTGTCGTCGTCGGACCAGCAAGCGCAACTGGTATGCGGCGCGGTACAGGAGCTCCAGCATACCCTTGCCGAAGACAAGAATGGCCAGGCATGTAACGAGCAAGCACTATTCCTGCTCTCAGTGCTTGATGGGAAAATCGAGCTACTGAGCAATTCCATGCGGCATTTTCCTGATGACGGATCATCAAGCAATACTCCCGACACACACATATGACAACTGGCGCGGACGATTTTTCAGCGCTGCAGCGGCGGCACTTCTTTCACGCCGGCGGACACAACGAGCCTGTCGATGGTGATTTGCTGACAGTTTTTCTGGCGGAAGGGCAAGAACTGTTGGCGCAAATCGGCACTTCTTTGCAATTGTTGCGCAAGGCTCCAGGTGATTCCGAGCCGCTGCAATCACTCCTGCGTGCGTTGCATACCCTTAAGGGTAGCGCGCGACTGGTCGAGGCCGAGCAGTTGGGGGCGCATATGCATGCAATGGAAAGTCGACTCAGCGCCTTGACCGATGGTGTTGAGCTATCGAGCACGCTGCTCAACGCATTGCAGATGGAGTGCGACGTAGGGCAACAATTGTTCGAGGCGTGGCATGGACTGCAGACAATGGACGCCGCCGACTCGCATGCACGGCGCGGCGCTGTGACGGCAGTCGTGCGCATGCACGCAGATGCGCACGATAAATTGCTTGGGCAGGTCAATGCAATCTCTATTGCGCATTGTCGAATGGCAGCGTTGATGCAGATGCTGCCGCAACTGACGCATAGTGCGCCTATTGATGAACTCAACCAGCAGTTGTTCATACAAAGGAGGCTGACACGCGACATGCATCGTTCCTTGCTGTTGTCGCGCATGGGCCGATTCAGTGAAGTCGAAGAGCGCCTGCAGCGACTGGTGCGGCAATTGGCTGGAGAAACAGGTAAGGCCCTGAAACTGGAAGTGCTGGGTGGGGCGCTCAAGCTTGATCGAAGTATTCTCGAGAAAATGCAGGGAACGATGGAGCATTTGCTGCGCAATGCAGCTGCTCACGGTATCGAGTCCATGGCGCAACGCCAAGTCAGTGGTAAGAATCCGGTTGGCATGATGCGTCTCGAAGCAGTGCAGCAAGGCAATGCATTGATGATCCGCCTGTCTGATGACGGACGCGGTTTGCCTTGGCAGAAAATTCGCGAGCAGGCCGTGCTAAAAGGATTGCTGACCAGCGGCAAGAACATTACGGATAGCGAGCTTGCCGAGTTGATTTTTCAACTCGGATTTTCCACCAGGACAGAAATTTCCCCGCTTGCCGGACGAGGCATCGGTCTGCATGCAGTACGCGCAGAGGTAAGTGCGCTGGCAGGGCACATCAGTGTCAAGAGTGTTGCCGGACAAGGCACGGTGTTCACGATAGATTTGCCGTTATCGCAGATCTTGATGCCGGTGGTGTTGGTGCAGGTCGGCGCGCAGACCTACGCCATTCCTGCCCGGCAGGTAGTGCAGGTGCTCAGATTGCGCCCGGATGAGCGACGGCAGATATTACGTAACGCAACACTGCCGTGGCGTGCAAGTCAGTTACCAGTGCATCGCCTGCATGCCTTGCTTGGCTGCGAGCAGGCGATCCGGGAGCGGGAAGTTGCAGCGGTGTTGATCATCGGCAATAAAGGGCCTTGCATGGGGCTGCTGGTCGAGCGCCTGATCGGTACTCATGCGGTCACGATCAAACACAGTGATGTGCAACTGCCGGGCATCATCGGTATGCTCGGTGCCACCGTGCTTGCCGATGGGACAATTGCGCTCATCCTCAATCCGCTGGCCTTGGTGCAGCGCCAGGCTGATCGTAGTCGGCTGTCGTTGTCGTAAGCTGAATAAAGACCTCAGGGCTGCGCGCCGGTCGCCACAGGACGCGCCGGATCCGCGCTCCATTGACTCCAGGAACCTGGGTAAAGCGATGCTCCCGGCAGACCGGCCACTTCCAGTGCCAACAGGTTGTGGCATGCGGTCACGCCAGAGCCGCATTGCATGATGGCCGTTTGCGGATCGTCCAGTACGGCGCTCCATTCGGCGCGCAATGTTGCGGCTGGTTTGAAGCGGCCATCGGCATTCAGGTTGTCCTTGAAGAAGCGATTCCTGGCGCCAGGAATATGGCCGCCAACGGCGTCCAGTGTCTCGTTTTCGCCGCGATAGCGATCGGCTGCGCGGGCATCGACCACCAACATGTTCTTGCTGCTGAGATTGGCCAGCACGCCATCCACGTCAATGCTGCGGACCAAGGATGCTTGCTCTTGCAGATTGCCGCGTACGACCGTCGGCGATGTTGTCGACAATGCGCCACCTTGCGCCTGCCATGCCTGTAGGCCGCCATCAAGTACCGCCACCTGTGTATGTCCGATCCAGCGTAGCATCCACCACAAGCGCGCAGCGTACATACCACCTTGAGCGTCATAGGTGACGACCTGGGTTGTCGCGTTGATGCCCAGTTTTTGCATGGCATCAACGAAATCCTGGCGTTGTGGTAACGGATGACGGCCTTTGAATGTGCCATCGTCAGCGATCTTGGCGCCAGACATGACCAGGTCCACATGAGCAAACTGTGCTTGTGCGATGTGACCGGCCCGATAAGCTTCGGGCCCGGCTTCCGGATTGCTGAGGTCATGGCGGCAATCAATGATCAGTAGCGTGGCATCGTCGAGATGACTGGCCAGTTCTGTGGCAGAAATCAGCGTGGTATAGCGCATGTTTGCTCCTAAATTTTGGTGGTGGCCGGTGCGGGCGTCGGCAGTGTATCGGTGGCCGCTTGTGATACTTGATTGTAGTAAGTCGAGGCGACGCCGCTGATCAGGATGATCGCCAAACCGGCCCAGCCCAGCCATCCCAGTGCGTCGTTCCAGATGATCAAGCCCCACAGGCTGGCAAAGACGATGCCCGTGTATTGCAGGTTGGCGGTGACCAGCGTATTGCCTAAGCGATAGGCGCGCGTCATGGCAATTTGCGCCAGGGTTGCGGTCAGGCCGATGGTGATGATCAGGATCACGCCCTTGAAGGTGTGTGCATGCCAGAACGGCATGTGGCCGCTGGCGACGCTGCCGCCCAGACCGGCCAGGAGGCCGGTAAGAGAAAAGTAAAACACCACACGGTATTCCGGTTCGCCCAGCAGGCCCAACTTGCGTACCTGCAAATACACGATCGCAGAAAAAATGCCCGACAACAGTGCCATGGCACCACCCAGCATTTCACTGGCATCGACGGAAGGTCGCATCAGCAAGGCAACGCCGACAAAACTGAGCAGCACGGTCGCAGCCAGACCCCATTCGAATTGTTTCTTGCCCTGCCACCAGGCAGCGCCAAAGAGGATGGCCGCCATCCAGATCGAGGACATGTAGTTCAAGGTGGTGGCAGTAGCCACCGGCAGCAGACTGAACGAATAGAACCACAGCCATAGGGAAATCACTCCGAGGCCACCGCGGATGATATGGTCGCGAGGATACGGAGTTCTCAACGTGCCGCCGCGCAAGAAAATCATGCCATAAATGAAACACACGCCGACCAGTCCGCGGCAGAGTACGATCTCGGCGGTGGAGTAGTAGCTGGCGCAGAGTTTGATGCACACGCCCATGATGGAAAACAGCAGAGAAGCGACGATCATCCAAAGCGATTGCATGGCAGTGTTTTGAAAAAGCGAGATAAAAAAACAGGCAGTGCAAGCGATTACTTGCACTGCCTTCGATAGTTTTACGTCAATGAATAATACATACGGTGCCGCTGATCTTTCTCGGCGTCACAGCGCAGTCTGCGATCGATACCACTCATGGAAGTGTTGCATGCCGTCTTCCATCGGCGACTGGTAAGGCCCCACTTCGCTGGTGCCGCGATCCATCAGGATGCGCCGACCGGCATCCATGCGCAGCGCGATCTCGTCATCTTCGATGCAGGTCTCCATATAGGCGGCCCGTTCGGCTTCGACCAGTTCGCGCTCGAACAGCGCAATTTCTTCCGGATAGTAAAACTCGACCACATTGATAGTCTTTTGCGGACCGTTAGGCCACAAGGTCGATACCACCAACACATGCGGATACCACTCCACCATGATATTGGGATACAAGGTGAGCCAGATGGCGCCGAACTGCGGTGGTTTGCCGTTGCCCATGCGCAGCACCTGCTCCTGCCATTTTTTGTAGACCGGCGAACCGGACTTGGCCAGGCCGTGATTGACTCCCACAGTTTGTACGCTGTAGTTGGCGCCGAACTCCCAACGCAAATCATCGCAACTGACAAAGCTACCTAGACCAGGATGGAAGGGTTCGACGTGATAATCCTCAAGATAGACCTCGATGAAGGTCTTCCAGTTGTAATTACACTCGTGCACTTCCACGTGGTCGAACAGATAGCCGGAAAAATCCAGTTCCTTGGCCACACCAAGCTGTTTCAGTTGGGCTGCCACGTTGACGCCGTTTTGCTCGAACAGTAAACCGTTCCAGTTTTGCAGTGGCGTCTTGGACAAGTTCAGGCAAGGCGTCTCGCCGAAATGCGGCGCGCCGATCAGTTCACCCTTCAGATCGTAGGTCCAGCGGTGCAGAGGACAGACGATATTACGGGCATGACCGCGGCCGTCGAGCATTTTGGCTTGACGGTGGCGACAGACGTTAGAAATCAATTCGATGCCCTGCGCATTGCGCACCAGCATACGACCCTCGTTTTCCCAAGGCAGCGTCGCATAATCGCCGGCATTGGGCACCATCAATTCATGACCGGCGTAACGCGGGCCTTGTTGAAACAAGTGGTGAATTTCGCGCTTGCAAAGCGCTTCGTCAAAATAGACGTCGACTGGCAGTTGCGCGTTGGAGCGCGCCAGTTTGGCAAAAGTAGCAAGATCGGACATCCCCGCCCCCAAATTAATTTGCACCAACCTAAGAGAGAAAGAATCCGCAAAAACCTATGTTCAAATAATATGAAGAGGAAATTTTGGACAGAACAGTGGATTATGCCACAAATACTCCATCAATGGGTTGATTGCTCGGCGGGAACTGCATTCAGCCCCCTGTTGACTAGGCTATTGCAGCCAATAATGTGGCAGTTTGCTCTAAAATGACGGGCTATATTCCAAAATTGCCATTATGCCCAAGAATCCTGTCAAAGCCAGTCCGCCGCTGTCCTTCGAAGATGCCATGCAAGAGCTGGAGCAACTGGTGGTCCAGATGGAAGCCGGCGAATTGCCGCTGGAAGCATCGGTTGCGGCTTACAAGCGTGGTGCCGAACTGGTCAAGTATTGTGCCGTGCAACTGGACAAGGTCGATAGCCAGGTCAAGGTGCTCGAAGGCGACATGCTCAAGCCGCTGGCCACTGATGCGACGGAGGACGATGCATGAATGCACGCAGTGAAGCGGATGTTTCATTTCTTGACTGGATGCAAGGCATTCAGGCCGGCATGGAAGTCGTTCTGGAGCGTTTTTTACCCGCAGCGGATCAGCACCCGCAACGTTTGCATCAGGCCATGCGTTACACCACGCTCGATGGCGGCAAACGCATCCGGCCTTTGCTGGTCTATGCCGCCGGTGAATTGTTTGCCGCGCCCCAAGCATTGATTGCGCGTGCGGCCGCAGCGGTGGAAATGATTCACGTCTATTCGCTGGTGCACGACGACATGCCCTGCATGGATGACGATGCCCTGCGGCGTGGCAAGCCGACAGTGCATGTCCAGTATGACGAAGCAACCGCCTTGCTGGTCGGCGATGCCCTGCAGGCACAAGCATTTACTGTCTTGTCGACCATCGATGACGAACGCGATACGGTGCGGCAGATGTCCATGCTGGGCTTGCTGGCACAGGCTGCCGGTTCGAACGGTATGTGCGGCGGTCAGGCGATCGATCTGGACAGCGTCGGCAAGCACTTGTCGCTGACTGAGCTGGAGCAGATGCATCGTCTGAAAACCGGCGCCTTGCTGCGAGCATCCGTGCTGCTCGGTGCTGGCGCCGGGCAACTGTTGTCGCCAACCCAGAGCACCGCCTTGCATGCCTATGCCGATGCCATTGGTCTGGCGTTCCAGGTGGTTGATGACATTCTTGATGCGACCGCCGACTCGGCCACGCTGGGCAAGACAGCCGGCAAGGATGCTGCCGACAACAAGCCGACCTATGTTTCGCTGCTGGGGTTGTCGCAATCGCAGGCGTTAGCGCAGAAGTTGTGCGTCGATGCACATGGAGCGCTCGAACAGTTTGCTGCGCCGGCGCGCCGGCTGCATGAACTGGCCGATCTGATTGTCCAGCGCAAGGCTTAGGTAGGTCACGGACGTAGGTCACGGACCAAGGATGGAAATTGCAGTCAGGTAGTTCAGAAGGTGCCACTTTTGACGGCAAGTTCTGCCGCCAACATCTTCAACGAAGCACATTAACGGTAACAAGATCCAGTATGCTCAATACGATAAATAGCCCGGCCGATCTGCGCCAACTCTCGCGCCACCAGCTTAAGCCTTTGGCTGATGAATTGCGCGCCTTTGTCATCGATTCGGTGGCGCAGACCGGTGGTCATCTTTCCTCCAATCTTGGCACGGTGGAACTGACCCTGGCGCTGCATTACGTCTTCAATACGCCGCAAGATCGTATCGTCTGGGACGTTGGCCATCAAACCTATCCGCACAAGATTCTTACCGGTCGGCGCGATCAGATGGGTACGCTGCGACAGTTCAACGGCATCTCCGGATTCCCGCGCCGCGCCGAGAGCAACTACGATACCTTTGGCACTGCGCACTCGTCGACCTCGATTTCCGCCGCCCTGGGCATGGCCCTGGCAGCCAAGATCAAGGGTGACAATCGTCATGCCATCGCCGTCATCGGCGACGGTGCAATGACCGCCGGTATGGCCTTTGAAGCGCTCAACAATGCCGGCATCTGTGAAGACGTCAATCTGCTGGTGATCCTCAACGACAACGACATGTCGATTTCGCCACCGGTCGGCGCACTCAATCGTTACCTGGCGCGTCTGATGTCGGGGCAGTTCTATGCGCAGGCCAAGAACGTGGGCAAGTCGATGTTGCCGGCGCCCATGCTGGAGCTGGCCAAGCGGCTGGAAGAACATGCCAAGGGCATGGTGGTACCGGCTACCATGTTTGAAGAATTCGGTTTCAACTACATCGGTCCCATCGATGGTCACGACCTCGATTCGTTGATTCCGACGCTGCAAAATATCAAACAGCTCAAGGGACCGCAATTCCTGCATGTGGTCACCAAGAAGGGACAGGGTTACAAACTGGCCGAAGCCGACCCTGTGCTCTATCACGGACCCGGCAAGTTCAATCCGGCCGAAGGGATCAAGCCGGGCAAGCCGGGCAAGCAGACCTACACGCAAGTGTTCGGCCAATGGCTGTGTGACATGGCGCAGCAGGATGCGGCGCTGGTTGGCATCACCCCGGCCATGCGCGAAGGTTCCGGCATGGTGGAGTTCGAACGGCGTTTTCCACAGCGTTACTATGATGTCGGCATTGCCGAGCAGCACGCCGTGACCTTTGCCGCCGGTATGGCTTGCGAGGGCTTGAAACCGGTCGTGGCGATTTATTCGACCTTCCTGCAACGCGCCTACGATCAGTTGATTCACGACGTCGCACTGCAAAATCTCGACGTCACCTTTGCACTTGATCGCGCCGGTCTGGTGGGCGCCGATGGCGCCACCCATGCCGGTAATTACGATATGGCCTTCCTGCGCTGCATTCCCAACATGGTCGTCATGGCAGCCTCCGACGAAAACGAATGCCGTCAGATGCTGTCAACCGCCTATGCACACCAAGGGCCAGCGGCCGTGCGTTATCCGCGCGGTGCCGGCACCGGCGTGGCCGTAGAAAATAATCTGGATACCATCCCGATGGGCAAGGGCGAGTTGCGCCGTGAAGGCAAGGGCATTGCCATCCTGGCCTTCGGCAGCATGGTCGCACCTAGCCTGGGTGCTGCCGAGAAGCTCAATGCCAGCGTTGCCAACATGCGCTTCATCAAGCCGCTCGACGTCGAACTGGTCAAGCAACTGGCGGCCAGCCACGATGCATTGGTCACGGTAGAAGAGGGCTGTATCATGGGCGGCGCCGGTTCGGCCGTAGCCGAAGCACTGGCTGCCGCGGGCATCGTCAAGCCCTTGTTGCAACTGGGTTTGCCGGACCGCTTCATCGATCATGGCGACGTGGCTCAATTGTTGGCCGATTGCGGTCTGGATGCCAATGGTATTGCTGCCGCAATCGTGCAGCGCTTCGGCAAGGATCAGCCACGGCTGGTGGTCAATAACGGCTGAGGTGCAACTGTGCGCGAATGATAAAAAAGCAGCATTACGCCGCTTTTTTATTTACTGTTCGCGATTGCGATCTTTTTCCCACATCACGTCACTGCCGCCAGCACAGCGATTCAACACCCGCGAGAGCACGAAGCACAGATCCGACAGCCGGTTCAGATATTGCCGTGGCTGGGCATTGAGCGTTTCTGTCTGCGCCAGACCGACCACACTGCGCTCAGCGCGCCGGCACACCGTGCGGCAGACATGCATCAGCGCTGCCGCGCGTGAGCCACCCGGCAGGATGAATTCCTTGAGTGGTGGCAGGTCGGCATTGTATTTTTCCAGCAAGGCATCGAGCCGCGCGACGTGGGCATCAGTGATCATGGTATAGCCTGGGATACACAGCTCGCCGCCCAGGTCGAACAGATCATGTTGCACCGTCAGCAATTCCGCGCGCAGTAGCGCCGGCAGATCCTCGCACAGCAATACACCCAATTGCGAGTTCAATTCATCAATGTCGCCGAGTGCTTGAATGCGCAAGCTACCCTTGCCGATGCGGCTGCCGTCGCCCAGTCCGGTCGTGCCGTCGTCGCCGGTGCGGGTGACAATTTTCGAGAGTCGGTTAGCCATGGGAATCCGTTCGTATGTCTGACTGAAAGACGCAAGCATAGGACAAAACGGCGGCGCGTGGTCGGCGGCGTTAGCAGCTTGCTGGGCCGACTTAAGGAGGCGCGGCTGCAAAAGAGTAAAATCCTGCAAGTAGTTAATGCCACGCCACAACGATCAGACCGGCGCCACCTGTAGCGCCGGTTTCCAGCGTGCGCATTCCCATATAAGGAGAGACCAGCAATGAATCACATCAGCGACGCCAAAAATCTGCGTGAACCCCTCCCTGAAGCATTGCTGACGCAATTGCAGACACTGTTTGGCAAGCGCCTTTCCACCAGTCAGGCCATGCGTGAGCATCATGGTCGCGATGAATCTTCGTATGATCCCATGCTGCCGGATGCCGTGGTGTTTGCGCATAGCACCGCAGAAGTTTCAGCTTTCCTCAAACTATGCAGCCAGTATGCCGTGCCGGTGATTCCTTACGGCTGCGGCACGTCGCTGGAAGGTCATGTATTGGCCTTGCACGGCGGTATTACCATCGATTTGTCGCAGATGAACCAGATGCTGGCGGTCAATGCCGAAGATCTGACTGCCACAGTACAGGCCGGCGTCACCCGCAAGCAATTGAATCAGGAAATCAAGGATAGCGGCCTGTTCTTCCCCATCGATCCGGGTGCCGACGCTTCCATTGGCGGCATGGCATCGACCCGTGCCTCGGGCACCAATGCCGTGCGCTACGGCACCATGCGTGAAAACACCCTGGCCCTGACCGTGGTCACCGCCGATGGCACTATCATCAAGACCGGTACTCGTGCCAAGAAATCCTCGGCCGGTTATGACCTCACGCGGGTGTATGTCGGCAGCGAAGGTACGCTGGGCATCATCACCGAAATCACCGTGCGTCTGTATCCACAGCCGGAAGCGGTATCGGCGGCGATCTGTTCGTTCCCGACCGTGGCCGATGCCGTCAACACCGTGATCCAGGCGATTCAAGTCGGCGTGCCGTTGGCACGCGTGGAGTTGCTCGATGAAAACGGCGTCAAGGCGATCAATGCACATGACAAAATGACGCTGCCTGAAAACCCGCTGTTGCTGTTTGAATTCCACGGCAGCGAAAACGGCGTCAAGGAGCAGGCTGAAGTGGTGCAGGAGATTGCCAACGAGCACCACGCGCGCGGTTTCGAATGGGCCACGCGTCCAGAAGACCGCTCGCGACTGTGGGCCGCGCGCCACAATGCCTATTTCGCTATCCTGCAATTGCGCCCGGGCTGTCGGGCTATTTCTACCGACTGCTGCGTGCCTATTTCGCGGCTGGCCGAATGCGTGCTGGAAACCAAGGCCGACTGTGAGGCCAATGGTCTGATCCACGCCATTATCGGTCACGTCGGTGACGGTAATTTCCATGTGCAGATGCTGGTTGACCCCAATGATGCGGCCGATGTGGCGCGTGCCGAAGGCGTCAATGCCCGCATGGTGGCGCGAGCCATCGCCATGGACGGCACCTGCACCGGTGAGCATGGCGTGGGCCTGCACAAGATGGATTTCCTGGTGCAAGAGCATGGCGACGGCGCCATTGTGGTGATGCGCGCAATCAAACATGCGCTCGATCCGCACAACATCATGAATCCGGGCAAGATCGTAAGCTGGCAATAACAACACATCAAGGTAAGCAGCACACATGGCTACACGTCTTCCCCCCGTGCATGCGCTCTCTGCATTTGAAGCGGCGGCGCGTCACAACTCGTTCGCCGTCGCCGCCGAAGAGCTTTGCATCACACCGTCGGCACTGTCGCATCGCATCCGTCTGCTGGAAGAATTTGTCGGCGAACGTTTGTTTCATCGCGACGGTCGCACCATCGGCTTGTCCGAGTTCGGTCGCCGTTACCTCGATGTGGTCCGTTCGGCGCTGCGCACGCTGACCGATTTTCCTATGCCGCATCGCCATGCGGCGGTGCAGCCCAAGGTCAAGATCATGCTGCCGCCGACGTTTGCGCGACACTTGCTGGTGCCGCGCGTTGCTGAATTCACCCGGCTGCATCCTGAGGTCATTGTCGAGATGTATCTATCGGTGCCACTGTACGACCTGAGCCTGTCCGAGAGCGATGTGGAAATCCGTTTCGGCGCCGGCAACTATCCCAACCTGGTGACTGAAAAATTGTTCGAAGAGCCGGCCTTCGCCGTGGCTAGTCCGGCTTATCTGAACACCATTGCGCCATTGAAAACGCCAGCGGACCTGCAACATGCCACGCTATTGCGTTCAGCGCTGGAACCATGGCAACCCTGGTTTGAGGCGGCAGGGTTGAAGGATTGGACGGAGCCCTCTGCTGGTTTGCGCGTGGATGACCTGGGACTGCTGCTCGAAGCGGTGCGGCATGGTTATGGTGTGGGCCTGACGCGCCAGCATTTTGCCGAAGAATTGCTGGCGCGTGGCGAGATCGTGGAATTGTTCGATGTGCGCCTGCGTACGCCACCGCATGCCTATTACGTCGTCTACGAACGGCAAGTGCGCGAGCGGCCTGAAGTCGATGCTTTCATTGCCTGGTTGCAGGACGCCTTCAAAAATCTCTAGAAACTGTTTCCCCGCGCTGAAATTTATTCATTCGGCGCGGTGAATTCTTTTCAGTCTGTCAACAGCAGGCTTTTCTCTACGCGCGCTGGAAATTCGCTACACTCCAAAGATTCCGCCATCTATCAAGCGAGGTCTTGCATGAACGCCCCAGTTGCCCCCTTGTTTTCACCGGCGCGCCAGCGCGAGGTGGTGGCCGCCTTGAAAGCGGTGGTGCCGCCGCATTGCGTACTGTTCGACGAAGAGGATACGCGGCCCTACGAATGCGATGGTCTGGCAGCTTATCGGCAATTACCCATGGTCGTGGTATTGCCGGAAAATGAGCAGCAGATCATTGCCATTCTCACCGCCTGTCATGCCTTGCAGGTACAGATCGTGCCGCGCGGCGCCGGTACCGGCCTGTCTGGCGGCGCCATGCCGATTGCCGATGGCGTAGTGGTATCGACGGCCAAGTTGAACCGCATCGTCAGTGTCGACAAATTTTCCCGGACCGCCGTGGTTCAGCCCGGCGTACGCAACCTGGCCATTTCTGACGCCGCTGCACCGCATGGTTTGTACTATGCGCCGGACCCTTCCTCACAGATTGCCTGCAGCATCGGCGGCAACGTCGCGGAAAATTCCGGCGGCGTGCATTGCCTCAAATATGGCCTGACTGTCCACAATGTCCTGCGCGTGCGCATGGTCACCATTGAAGGCGATGTGGTCGAACTGGGTGGGGCGGCGCTGGACGCTCCGGGGCTGGATTTGCTGGCGGTCTTCATCGGTTCCGAGGGCATGCTCGGCGTGGTCACGGAGGTGACCGTCAAGCTCATTCCCAAGCCGCAACAGGCGCGCGTGATCATGGCCTCGTTCGACGATGTGGTCAAAGGCGGCAACGCTGTGGCCAATGTGATCGCCGCCGGTATCATCCCGGCCGGACTGGAAATGATGGACAAGACCAGTTCGCGCATGGTTGAGCCCTTCGTCAAGGCCGGCTACGACGTCGATGCCGAAGCCATCCTGTTGTGCGAATCCGACGGCACCGTGGAAGAGGTCGAGGAAGAAATCGGCCGCATGCGCGCCGTCCTCAATGCCAGCGGCGCCACCGCGATTGCGGTATCGGAGTCGGAAGCCGAGCGACTGCGCTTCTGGTCCGGCCGCAAGAACGCCTTTCCGGCTGCCGGTCGCATCTCACCCGATTATTACTGCATGGACGGCACCATTCCCCGCAAGAAGCTGGCCGAGGTCTTGCTCGGCATTGCTCAAATGGAACAAAAATACGGCCTTCGTTGTGCCAATGTGTTTCATGCCGGCGATGGCAATCTGCATCCGCTGATCTTGTTCGATGCCAACAGGGCCGATGAATTTCACCGTGCCGAATTGTTCGGTGCCGAGATTCTGGAGCTCTGTGTGGCCGTCGGCGGCACCATCACCGGCGAGCATGGCGTGGGCATAGAAAAGATCAACTCCATGTGCGTCCAGTTTTCAGAACAGGAGCGCGAAGCCTTCTTCAAGGTCAAGCGTGCCTTCGACAGCGCCTTCCTGCTCAACCCCGACAAGGCGATCCCCTCGCTGCACCGCTGCGCCGAGTACGGCAAGATGCATGTGCAGCGCGGTCAGATCAAATTCCCCGATTTGCCAAGGTTTTAATCGCATGGAACAACAACTGCAAGAATTCCGGGAGCGCATCCGCGCGGCCACTGCTAGCCAAGGCGGTTTGCAAATTCGCGGCAGCGGCACCAAGCACTGGTACGGCCAGACTCCGCAAGGTGAACTGCTCGACACGCGCGGCTATGCCGGCATTGTCGATTACGAGCCGACCGAACTGGTGATCACGGCGCGTTGCGGCACGCTGCTGGCAGACATTGATGCGGCGCTGGCAGCCAACAATCAGATGCTGGCTTTCGAGCCGCCGCGTTTTGGCGGTCAGGCCACCGTCGGTGGCATGGTCGCGGCGGGTTTGTCAGGCCCAGGACGACAGTTCTGCGGCGCGCTGCGCGACTTTGTGCTGGGCGCTGATCTGCTGGATGCACAAGGCCAAGAGTTGCACTTCGGCGGCCAAGTCATGAAAAATGTTGCCGGCTACGATGTCTCGCGCCTGCTGGCCGGATCGCTAGGCACCCTGGGACTGATCTTGCAGGTCTCGCTGAAAGTCTTGCCGCAGCCCTTTGCCGTCAGCACCCGCGTGTTCGAAGTCGATCATGCCAATGCCATCCGTTTGCTCAACGAATGGGGCGGTCAGCCTTTGCCGTTGTCGGCCAGTACCTGGACCGCAGGTGTCTTGACGATACGCTTGTCGGGCGCACAGGCCGCAGTCGATGCCGCCGAGAAAAAACTCGGTGGCGCGGAGCTGACCAATGGCGGCGATTTCTGGCGCGATCTGCGCGAACAGGAACATGCCTTCTTTACGCAGGACGGCCCGCCCTTGTGGCGCTTGTCTGTGCCTTCAGTGGCAGCACCATTGACGTTGCCCGGCGCGCAACTGATCGAATGGGGCGGTGCCCAGCGCTGGTATCGCGGCGAGGCCGAGGTGGCGGCAATTCGTGCGGCTGCACAGGTCGTCGGCGGACATGCCAGTCTGTATCGCGGCGGTGACAAGCAGGTTGGTGTGTTTGCACCGCTGGCGCCGGCCGTGGCCAAGATTCATCGCCGCCTGAAAACATCCTTTGATCCGTCCGGTATTTTCAATCCGGGCCGTATGTACCCCGATCTCTGAGCGGACAACACTGATTATGCAAACCAATCTGGCCGATTTCATCCGTAACACCAATGAAGGCAAGGAAGCCGAAGCCATTCTGCGCGCTTGTGTCCATTGCGGTTTTTGCACCGCCACCTGTCCGACCTATCAATTGCTGGGCGATGAACTGGACGGTCCGCGCGGTCGTATCTATCTGATCAAGCAGGTGCTCGAAGGCAAACCGGCCACGGCCGCTACGCAATCGCATCTGGACCGTTGTCTGACCTGCCGCAACTGCGAATCGACCTGCCCGTCCGGAGTGCAATACGGACGCCTGGTCGATATCGGCCGCAAGGTGGTGGAAGACCAAGTGCCGCGCCCGTTGGCCCAGCGCCTTGTGCGGACCACCCTGAAAACCCTGTTGCCCAACAAATGGCTGTTCAATCCAGCCATGAAGGCCGGTCAGTTGGTGCGTCCTTGGTTACCGCAAAAATTGAAAAACAAAGTGCCGCCGCGCCAGGATGCCGGCCGCTGGCCGCAGACAGTGCAAGCGCGCAAGATGTTGCTGCTGGAGGGCTGCGTGCAGCCGGCCATGTCGCCCAATATCAACAGCGCTACCGCGCGCGTGCTCGATACGCTTGGGGTGCAATTGGTGGTGCCGCCCAAGGCCGGTTGTTGCGGCGCGATTCGCTATCACCTCAATGATCAGGATGGCGCTCTGGACGATATGCGCCGCAATATCGACGCCTGGTGGCCTTATGTCGACGGCTCGGCCGGTGTCACGGTCGAAGCCATCGTGATGAACGCCTCCGGTTGCGGCGCGACCGTCAAGGAATACGGCCACCTGCTGCAGCATGATGCCGCCTATGCCGCCAAGGCCCACAAGATTGCCCAGTTGACGCGTGACATCAGTGAAATTCTGCCCGCCTTCGAAGCCGAACTGCAAGGCAAGCTACAGGGCAAGATTAGCCAGCGCGTCGCCTACCATCCACCTTGCACCTTGCAGCACGGTCAGAAAATTCGCGGCAAGGTCGAGCAGATACTCGCCAGCGCCGGTGTTGATGTCACCTTGTGCGCCGACAGTCATCTCTGCTGCGGCTCGGCTGGCACCTATTCGGTGCTGCAGCCGGAGTTGTCACTACGTCTGCGCGACAACAAACTCGGCAATCTGCACGCCAGTGCGCCGGATTTGATCGTCTCCGGCAATATCGGTTGCCTCACCCATTTGCAGTCGGGGACCTCGACGCCGGTCAAGCATTGGATTGAATTGCTGGATGCCGCCTTGCATCCCTCTTGAACGCGTACAGACTTCAATTGTTTTTGGCTTGCACAATCTTGACGGCATGCCAGCGCAGATTGTGCATTTCATAGAGGGTAAAAAACGGCTTGATCAAATCGCCTCTGGCATCGAATGCAATTGCGCCTGTCACGCCATGATAGTGGATGGTATGCAAGGCATCGACGATGCGTTTCCGGTCGGTCGAATTGGCCTGTTCGATGGCGGCGATCAAGACCTTGGTCGCATCATAGGCGCAGACCGTGAAGGGATTGATCTGATCGCTGAACGTCTTGCGGTAGCGCGCCGCAAATTGGTTCCAGCCGGGCATTTTTTCAGCTGGCAAGCCATACTCCAATGAAATGCTTCCCTCGCCGTCAACACCAGCGTTGTTACGAAAATATTCGCCGGCCACACCGGCCATGGCACTGACTAGTCGCGCCTTGATATGCTTGCGTTTGATACTGCGCGCCAGCATGACGGCTTGCTCGACGCTGCCGCCAAAGAAAATCAACTCCACCCGAGCGTGCCGAATGTGATTGAGTGCGGCATTGAAATCAAAGGTGCGGCCACTGACAGTGTCGTGGATCAGCAGGTCCGCGCCGTTTTCCCGCAGGGCTTGTGCAAACTGAGCGCCGATGCCGGTGCCAAACTGCGTACGGCTGTTGATCATGGCTATTCGGGCCATATGCAGATCATCGAGTAAATACGGCACCAGAATATCAATGGCTTGTTCATCATGGCCTATAGCCCGAAATGAGCTGCGATAGCCCATGCGGGTGTAGTTGCGCCCGGATGTTGATGGGGAAATATGGGCGAGACGGGCCGCTTCAAATAGCGGCGCAGTACGCATGCTGTTGGTGGTGTTGGTATTGCCGATCACACCGACGACTGGCGACTGCACCAGATACTTCGCCACCGTCACGGCCATGTGCGTATCTTCCCTGTCGTCGTGCGCTGACAGCTTATAGAACACCTTCTTGCCAGCGATGATGTTGCGGCGCTGATTGGTTTCGTCGATAGCCAGTTGTACCGCATTCATCATGCTTTTGCCGTAGCTCGCAGACAGCCCGCTGAGTGGGCCGGAATAGCCGATCAGCACTGTTTCGCCGGCCGCAACATGTGCACTGCACAGGGCCGAGAAAAGCAAGCTGCAGGAAATGATGCTGAGAAGGCCTCCAAGCCGATGCATACAATCTCTCCCACAGGTGTTTGCCTGTTGACGCGAAGGCAAGGCTGCAAGCAGCTGTGACGCCAATTGACAAATCGCGTCAACGGTCTTTGTCGAGATAAATTATGCGCGTGCCGGGGTGGCGAAAGGCGGCGTACTATTTTTTCCGATGAGCAGGTTTTCCTACCCCGGCATGTTTATAAATGATACTCACCTTGCTCCTCCAGCAGGTTTTTGATCTGCTTCTTGACGATCTTGCCGTAGGCCGACTTGGGCATGCTGTCCCAGAACACAAAACGGCGCGGCCATTTGTATTTGGCCAGGCAACTTTCCAGGTGCGACAGCAGGGCTGTATCGTCAATGTGCTGCCCAGGTTTTGCGACGATCACGGCAATCCCGCTTTCGCCCCATTTTGGGTCTGGTACACCCAGTACGGCCACTTCCGATACCGCAGGATGGCGCAGCAAGGCCTCTTCGATTTCGCGCGGATAGACATTGGATCCGCCCGAAATATACATATCAGAGGAGCGCCCGGTTATGTATAAAAACCCCTCCTGATCGACATGGCCAAGGTCGCCGGTATGAAACCAGTCGCCTTTGAAAGCCTTGGCATTGGCCTCGGGATTGTTGTGGTAGCCCATGAACACGGCCAGACCACGCACGCAGATTTCACCGGTCTCAAATGGCTTGAGTCGGGTGCAGCTCTCATCGAGGATGGCGATTTCCATACCGGTGCGCGGCATGCCGCAAGAGCCTACCCGCGCCTGCGGATGTTGATCGTCAATCTCATGCAGATAGTTGGGCAGGAAGCTGATGTTGCCGGTGACTTCGCCCAGACCGTAATACTGCACCAGCACCTTGCCCAGCTTCTTCAAGGCATGGACCTGATCGGCACGGTACATCGGCGCGCCGGCATAGATGACGTGTTGCAGTGAACTGTGATCGTAGCGATCGACGGCAGGATCTTCGGTCAGCATCTTGACGATGGTCGGTACCGTAAACATATTGTCGACGCGATAGCGCTGCACCAGTTGCCAGGCTTCTTCCGGCACCAGACGTTCTGTCGATAGAAAAATACTGGCCGCGCCGCGCGCCGTATTGACCAAGGCATGGATGCCGGCGCCATGCGACAGGGGTGCCACCACCAGCGAGCGTGATTGATGAGTCAAGCCCGGCAGCAGGTCAGCCAGATGGTTGGTGATCACAAACGCCATCTGCCCGTGTGACAACATGCCCGCCTTGGGATGACCGGTGGTGCCCGAGGTATAGAAGAACCACAGCGGATCCTGAAAGTCGACATCGACTTCAGCGAAGGCCTGGTGTGCGCCAAGAGGTGTGGCCAGCGCTTCGTAATGCAGTTCGCCGGCACGCGGATCGGCCAGTGCGATCACATGCTGCAGCGCTGGCGAGACCGCCCGCACGGCATCGACATAGTGCGCGAAACCGTGATCGTAGAGCATCACCGAGGCGCCGCTGGATTGACCGAGATAGGCGGCTTCCGGTGCCGTGATGCGCACATTGGTGGGGACCCATACCAGACCCAGTTTGAAGGCCACCCAGGCGCTTTCAAACTGTTGCTGGTTATTGCGCGAGTGAACCAGCATGCGCTCGCCTTTTTGCACGCCCAGCCGCTGCAGGGCATGCGCCACGCTGTCGACGCGATCGTTGAGCTGTTTCCAGGTGACGCAGCGGTCGTTCTTGCCGGCGGCGCTGCCGTCAGCGAAGATCAGGCCGGGCTGGTCGGGCAGACGGCGGGCGACGTCCGAGAGCAGTCGGCCCAGGTTCATGACTTTGCTTAGCATGGTCTCGCTCTTGTTTTTAGTTATGGTGTGTTGCGGCGTGTGCGCAGATGCACTTAGCCGATGCGTTCCAGAATGCTGACATAGTTGGCCACCGCTGCTCCACCCATGTTGAAGACGCCGGCATAGCGCGCCTGCGGGATTTGCATGTCACCGGCATCGTGGCTGGCCTGCATGGCGGCCATCACATGCATCGATACGCCGGTGGCGCCGATCGGATGGCCTTTGGATTTGAGACCGCCGGAGGGATTGATGGGCAGACGACCATCCTTGGCCGACACGCCATCGAGGATCACGCGCGCTCCCTGGCCCGGCTCGGCCAGACCCATGGCTTCATATTCCAGCAGTTCGGCGATGGTGAAGCAGTCGTGGGTTTCGACCAGCGACAAATCGAGCAGGCTCAGTCCGGCCTGTCCCAGCGCCTGTTGCCAGGCCAGCGCGCCGGCTTCAAAGCGGGTCGGGTCGCGTCGGCTCAAGGGCAGGAAGTCGTTGACATGCACTGCGGCGCGAAACTGCACGGCACGCGGCATGCTATGCACGACTTCGGCGGCGCTCAGCACCAGTGCTGCAGCGCCGTCGGAAATGAGCGAGCAATCGGTGCGCTTGAGGGGCCCGGCGACATAGGGATTCTTGTCGGACACCTGACGACAGAAATCGAAGCCGAAATCCTTGCGCATGTGCGCATAGGGATTACTCATGCCGTTCTTGTGATTCTTGGCGGCAATCGCGGCCAGCGCATCGGATTGGTCGCCATAGCGATCAAAGTAAGCTTGGGCGATCTTGCCGAATACCCCGGCAAAGCCGCCGACAATCCCGGCTTCTTCCTTGGCGTAGCAGCATTTGAGCAAGACTTCGCCGACTTGCGCTGTCGCCAGTTCGGTCATTTTTTCAAAACCGATCACCAGCGCATGCCGTGATTGCCCGGCCATGATCGCCTGCAGGCCCGAATGAATCGCCGCCGAACCGGTGGCGCAAGCGTTCTCAACCCGGGTCGCGGGTTTGAAGCGCAGGCCGGGCAAGCTGTTCAATACCAGCGAGGAAGGAAAGTCCTGGTACAGGAAGCCGCCGTTGAAGGTGCCGATATGGATCGAACTGATGTCTTCCGGCGTCAGCCCGGCGTGTTCGATGGCGGCCTGGGCGACTTCGCCGATGAGCGCCTCGATATCAACGCCATCGAGTTTGCCGAAGCGTGAGTGGTTCCAGCCAGTGATGCATGGTGCAGAGGCGCTCATGTGGATTCCTTGAAGGTGAATAAATGCGGTTGCTGCCATCTTGCCTGCTCTTGCGACCGGACGCAAAGCTCGCCCGCCTTGCCGCTATCATGTTGCGATGCCGCATGGGGCAATGGCCGCCAAGCGGCGGCACCTGTTTCATGGCGGCCACAGATGGCCAGACGCTGCTGCAAAAATAAACACCCGGTCAGCGCTACGGATGCCTTGTCGGCGCGGGGTTTTTCCCAGAGAATGTAGCGGCAATGCCGATTTCAGATAACAATGACAAGACCATGCCGCCGCTATTGTGCACTCAGGTAGGTAAATTGCCCTGTCAGGCATACGCAGTGCAGAACACCGCGATGATGGTGTCGGCAAGACAAAACTACAATCAAATCCAAATCAGGAGATCAACAGATGGGCAACCCAGCTGGCAACATCACTCGCCGTCGTTTCTTGAAGACCGTTTCCGTCACCTCGGCGGCAGCTGCGACCGGCATGCTGAGCACGCAGGCTCTGGCAGCGGCCGAATTCACCTTGAAGTACGCCAACAATCTGCCGGCCACGCATCCGATGAATCTGCGCGCCAAGGAAATGGCCGTCAAGATCGCCGCCGAATCGAAGGGACGCATCGATTTTCAGGTCTACCCCAACAATCAACTGGGCAACGACACCGACACGCTGGGCCAGGTGCGCTCGGGTGCAGTCGATTTCTTTACCTTGTCACCCTTGATTCTGGGCACCTTGGTACCGGCCGCACAGATCAGCGGCGTCGGTTTTGCCTTCAAGGATTACAACCAGGTCTGGGCCGCCATGGACGGCGAGCTTGGCGCCCACGTGCGCAAGCAGATTCAGGACAAGGCCAGCGTGTTTGCCTTTGAAAAGATCTGGGACAACGGTTACCGTCAAATCACCAACAGCACCCGTGCCATCAACAAGCCGGACGACCTCAAGGGCATGAAGCTGCGGGTGCCGCCAAGCCCGCTGTGGACGTCGATGTTCCGTGCCTTCGATGCCGCCCCGGCCAGCATCAACTTCGCCGAAGTCTATTCGGCATTGCAGACCAAGATTGTCGAAGGTCAGGAAAATCCGCTGGCCATCATCGCCACCGCCAAGCTCTACGAAGTGCAGAAATATTGCTCCGTGACCAATCACATGTGGGACGGTTTCTGGTTCCTCGGCAACAAGAAGTCGTTTGAGCGTCTGCCCAAGGACTTGCAGGAAATCGTCACGCGCAATGTCAATGAAGCCGGCATCAAGCAGCGCGCCGACGTCAAGCTGCTCAACGATTCACTGGTGGCGGACATGAAGAGCAAGGGTTTGCAATTCAACGATACCGACAATGAACTGTTCCGCGCCAAATTGCGCAGTGCCGGTTTCTACGCCGAGTGGCACAAGAAATTCGGTGATGAGGCCTGGGCCATGCTGGAAAAATACACCGGTAAACTGGCGTAAATGGCGGCGGTGATGATTGATTCCGTCAGCGCCGCCAGCAATCCGCTGGCGCGCCTGTTGGCGGCGCTCAACCGCGCCGTCATGTCGGTCGTGGGCGCCGTGGCGGCAACCCTGGTGGTGGTCGAGACGGCGGTGTTGCTGGCCGGGGTGTTCTACCGTTATGCCTTGCACGATCCCTTGATCTGGTCCGATGAACTGGCCTCCATCCTGTTCATCTGGCTCTCCATGCTGGGCGCTGTGCTGGCTCTGGACCGTGGCGAGCACATGCGTCTTACAGCCGTCGTCAATCAACTCTCCGACAAGTGGCGCATCTGGCTGGAAACGGTGGCCGCACTGATCGTCTGCATTTTTGTGCTGCTCATCATCGGGCCCGCCATCGAGCATGCCAGCGAGCAAATGGACATCACCACGCCGGCGCTGGAAATTCCCGACGGTTTGCGTGCTGCCGCCTTGCCGGTCGGTGCGGTGCTGATGTTCCTGGCGGCACTCGCACGCATGGCCAGCCGCGCCAGTGTGCGTCAGGTATTGTCGGCGGTGGCGGTGGTGGCGCTGATCGGCGTCGGCTTGTGGCTGAGCCAGCCGCTGCTGATGGCGATGGGCAACTACAACCTGCTGGTGTTTTTTGTCGTGCTGATCGGCGCCTGTGTGGCCGGTGGCATCCCGATTGCCTTTGCCTTCGGTACCGCCACCATGGCTTACCTGATGCTGGCGACCAATGCGCCGCAGATGATTGTGGTCAGCCGTATGGATGAAGGCATGTCCAGCTTGATCCTGTTGTCGGTGCCGCTGTTTGTGCTACTCGGTTCGCTGCTGGAAATCAGCGGTCTGGCGCGCACCCTGATCGACTTCATGGCGGCCTTGCTGGGCCATGTGCGTGGCGGCCTGCAATATGTGTTGCTGGGGGCCATGTTTCTGGTGTCTGGCATTTCCGGTTCGAAGGCGGCAGACATGGCGGCGATTGCACCGGCGCTGTTTCCCGAGATGAAAAAACGCGGCGCCAAACCGGAAGAGCTGGTGGCCTTGTTGTCTTCATCGGGGGCCATGACCGAAACGATTCCTCCCAGCCTGGTGCTCATCACCATCGGTGCCGTCTGCGGCGTCTCGATTACCGCGTTGTTCATCGGTGGTCTCATGCCGGCGGTGATTGCTACTGCAGCCATAGCGCTGGTGTGCTGGTTTCGCGCCCGCCGTGAACCGCCGCCGGGCGTGCCGCGCGCATCGCTGGGCGTGATCGCCAAAACCTTGTTGATGGCCTTGCCTGCATTGGCGCTACCGTTGCTCATTCGGGTTGCTGTGATCGAAGGGGTGGCGACGGCAACAGAAGTGGCCACCATCGGCGTGGCCTACACCATTGTGGTTGGTCTGGTCATGCATGTGTTCATGCGCCATCTTGATTTCAAGCGCCTCTATCCGATGCTGGTTGAAGCAGCGGCCTTATCGGGCGCCATTCTGCTGATCATCGGCATGGCTACCTCCATGGCCTGGGCGCTCACGCAATCCGGTTTCTCTGCCAAGCTGGTGGCGCTCATGCAAGGGGTACCGGGCGGTGGCCTGGGCTTTTTGCTGATCACGGTGGTTATCTTCATCGTGCTGGGCAGCATCCTGGAGGGCATTCCCGCCATCGTGCTGTTCGGCCCCTTGCTGTTCCCGGTGGCGCGCTCGCTTGGCATCCATGACGTGCACTATGCCATGGTGGTGATTCTGGCCATGGGCATTGGCCTGTTTGCGCCGCCCTTCGGTGTCGGTTTTTATGCTGCCTGTGCGATTGGCAAGGTGTCGCCGGATCAGGTCTTCAAGCGCGTCTGGGGCTATTTGGCCGCGCTGGTGATTGCCTTGCTGATCGTGGCGGCGATACCTTGGATTTCGATCGGTTTTTTGCCCAAGTGATGGCAATACGAATGGTAGTTCTCTCACGGAGACAGCATGAGTCAAATCGAAAGCGGCACCCGCGTGGCACTGGTGACAGGGGCCGCCACCGGTATCGGTGCGGCCATTTCCCAGCGGCTGGCGCAGAATGGCTATACCGTCCTGGTGGCAGACATCAATCTGGCCGCCGCGCATGCCACTGCCGAGCAGATCAATACTAGTGGACAGCGCAGCGGACAAGGCAGAGCGGCCGCGCTGGCGATGGATGTCAGCAATGCCGAGTCGATTGCGCAGGCATTTGCCAATGTCAGTAAAGAGTACGGTCGTTGTGACGTACTGGTCAACAACGCAGGTATTGCCAAGACCTTCCCGTTTCTGGAATTCCCGCTCGATAACTGGTTGCTCACCATGAGCATCAATCTCACCGGTGTCATGTTGTGCGGCCAGCATGCGGCGCGCATGATGGTGACGCACAAGTGGGGACGCATCATCAATATTTCTTCCATTTCCGGCGTGCGTGCCAGCGGCGGGCGCACCGCCTATGGCACTTCCAAAGCAGCCGTCATGGGCTTGACGCGGCAGATGGCCATTGAGTTGGCTGAACACGGCATTACCGTCAATAGTGTGGCGCCCGGTCCTATCGATACGCCGCTCACGCAGGTGCTGCATTCACCGCAAGCGCGCAAGAATTTCACCGCTGCCGTACCGCTGCAGCGTTACGGCAGCACTGACGAAATTGCTGCTGCGGTGGCGTTTTTGGCCAGCGACGATGCTGCTTATATCACCGGCCATACCTTGCCGGTTGATGGCGGCTTCCTGGCTGCAGGCGTGCTGGAAATCTGAACTTCACGACGCCGCATCGTCCGTGGAGATGATCGGCAATGGCATGCGCTAGAGCCGTCTGCGCATGTGGCCGACGCACCGATTGCATTTGGGTGATATCTTTAACATCCTTCCTTCACTGACCAGGAGATCCACGTGCAATTGATCGGTATGCTTGATTCACCCTATGTGCGCCGCGTCGCCATTTCCCTGCAACTGCTGGGCTTGCCGTTTTCACATCAGTCAATATCGGTATTTCGCGGCTTCGACCAGTTTCGGGAGATCAATCCGCTGGTCAAAGCACCGTCGCTGGTTTGTGATGACGGGGTTGTCTTGATGGATTCCATTCTCATCCTGGAATACGCTGAAGCACAGCCGCACAAGCGGCGTTCGCTCGTGCCGACGGATCTGGCTTCGCTGCAGCAGTCCTTGCGCATCATCGGTCTGGCCATGACGGCCTGTGAGAAAAGTGTGCAGATTGTCTATGAACACAATTTACGCCCAGCGGAAAAATTGCATCAGCCCTGGCTCACGCGTATCTCCGGCCAGGTGCAGAGCGCCTATGATGCTTTGGAACATGAGTTGGCAAAGCGGCCGCTGCAAGTAAGCAGCAACAGTATCGATCAGGCTACCCTGAGCGCAGCGGTAGCCTGGCAGTTCAGCATGCAGACGATCCCGGAGGTGATCGACGCCGCTGCTTATCCGACACTGGCGGCCTTGTCGCAGGCGGCAGAAGCCTTGCCTGAATTCATCGCTGCACCGTATGGCGACTCCACTTACCGGCAGTCATGAGCGATGCAAAAAAACCGGCTCCTGCAGCCGGTTTTTTTCTGTGTGCACAAGCTTTATTCAGCTAGCAATTTTTCAATGTCCGCCACCATGTCTTCCGGCTTGGTGGCCGGCGCATAACGTTTAAACACCGTGCCATCCTTGCGTATCAGGAATTTGGTGAAATTCCATTTGATCGCTTTGCTGCCCAGCAGTCCCGGCGCGGCGCTCTTGAGGTAATCAAACAAAGGATCGGTCTGCGCGCCGTTGACATTGATCTTGGCGAACAAGGGAAAGCTGACGCCGTAATTTTTCTCGCAAAAGGCGCCGATCTCCTCGGCCGTTCCGGGCTCCTGGCTGCCAAACTGGTTGCAGGGAAAACCCAACACCTCGACACCCTGTTCCTTGAATTGTTTGTAGATGTTTTCCAGGCCAAGGTACTGCGGTGTGAAACCGCACTTGCTGGCCGTATTGACGATCAGTACAAGCTTGCCGCGATATTGCTCCAGCGATGCTGGGGTCTGGTCGGGCAGGGCGGGTTGGAAGTCGTAGATGGTATGCATGGCGATCCCGCGAAATGGAAAAAACCTCATCATAGCCGCAACCCGCCTATTGGTCACAGTCGGAAATTATCCGGCACCTGCGCTGCCATGCGTGCACTGGCAACGCTGATGAGGCCTTTGTGCAGCAAATCGGCCAAGCATTGATCGCGTGTTTGCATACCGCTGGCGGCACCTGTCTGCATGACGGACGCCAACTGTGCGACTTTGCCTTCGCGAATCAGATTGCGCACGGCGGCGCTACCGAGCAGGATTTCGTAGGCGGCAATGCGACCGTCGCCGGCGGTATTGCTGAGCAAGACTTGCGACACCACGGCACTGAGCGACTCCGACAGCATGGCGCGCACCATCTCTTTTTCATCCCCTGGGAAGACATCAATGAGCCGGTCTATGCTCTTGGCGGCCGAGGAGGTATGCAGCGTGGCCAGCACCAGATGGCCGGTTTCGGCCGCACTCAGCGCCAGCCGTATGCTGTCGAGGTCGCGCAGTTCGCCGATCAGGATCACATCCGGATCTTCGCGCAGCGCAGCGCGCAAGGCAGCGGCAAAGGAATGCGTGTGACTGCCGACGGCGCGCTGGTTGATCAGACTCAGGCCGGGGCCGTGGATGAACTCGATCGGATCTTCGATGGTGAGAATGTGCGCCTGCCGCTGTTCATTGATATGGCGCACCATGGCGGCCAAGGTGGTCGATTTTCCCGAGCCGGTGGGGCCGGTGATGAGCACCAGTCCTTGCTGGCGCAAGCTCAGCTCGGCCAGTACCGGCGGTGCCTGCAGTTGTGCCAGGCTGGGGATGACCGCAGCAATGGTGCGAATGACGGCGGCCGGGCCGCGCAATTGACAGAAAGCGTTGACCCGAAAGCGTGCCTGTGTCGGCAAGGTATAGGCGAAATCACACTCCTGCGTGGTGCGGAAGCGGTCGCGCTGGTCCTGGTCCATGATGGCGTCGAGCATATCTTGCAACTGCGGCGCCGACAGCAACGGCAGATTGATCTTGCGCATCTCGCCATGAATGCGCAGCATGGGTGGCATGCCAGCCGACAGATGCAGGTCGGAAGCATGATTCTTGAGTGAAAAAGCCAGCAGGCCGGGAATGTCCATTTATAATCGCTAGCACTAAAAAACTGCATTACCCTCCCCGGTACCCATGATTATGTCGTCTATCGCTACACAGTTGCAAGTTGTCAATTCCCGCATTGCGGCAGCGGTCCAGGCGGCAGGGCGCGAGCCCGATGCCGTTGCGTTGTTGGCGGTCTCCAAGTTCTTTGATGCAGAGTGTGTCCTGGAAGCCTGGCGCGCAGGGCAGAGCGCTTTCGGCGAAAATTACGTCCAGGAAGCGATCGACAAGATGGCTGCGGTGCGCGCGGCAGCGCCAGAGGCTGAGCTTGTCTGGCATTTCATCGGACCGATACAGAGCAACAAGACACGCCTGATCGCCGAGCATTTTGACTGGGTGCATTCAGTTGATCGCGAAAAAATCGCGCGCCGGCTGGCCGAACAACGACCGGCGCATCTGCCGCCGCTCAATGTCTGCCTGCAGGTCAATATCAGTGCTGAAGACAGCAAGAGCGGTCTGGACCCGGCCGAGTTGCTGCCGGTGGCGCAAGCGGTAGCAGCCATGCCAGGCCTGCGTTTGCGCGGCTTGATGGCCATTCCTGCGCCCACTGACGTGGAGGCGGAGCAGCATGCGGCGTTCCAACGCTTGCGCGAGTTGGCGGCACAATTGCGCGCGCAGGGCATCGCTTGCGATACGCTGTCGATGGGCATGTCGGCCGACATGGATGCCGCCATTGCCGAAGGCGCCACGATCGTGCGCGTGGGGACGGCAATTTTTGGTCAACGCAAAACAATTCAATAAGTCATTCGATTCAGGAAGAAAACATATGTTGAAAATAGGATTTATTGGCGGTGGCAATATGGCGGCAGCATTGATCAGTGGATTAGCCGGTCAGCTCACCGCAGGTGAGAACATCCACGTAATTGATCTCAATGCGGATGCCCTGGCACAACTGCAGCAGCAATTCGGCGTGACCACCGCTACCGTGCCAAACGCCGCACTGAACCAGTGTGACGTCATCGTACTGGCCGTCAAGCCGCAACAGATGCGCGCAGTGGTGGCCTCGATCAAGCCCTTTGTCAGCCAACAATTGCTGGTGTCGATTGCCGCCGGCATTCGCAGTGCCGATCTGGCGCGCTGGCTTGATGGTCATCCAGCCATTGTGCGCGCCATGCCCAATACCCCGGCGCTCATCGGCAAGGGTATTACCGGCGTGGTTGCCAGTGCTGGCGTGAGCCCGGCGCAGCGCGCCACTGCCGACGCCATTCTGTGTGCGGTCGGCACTACCGTCTGGCTCACCGACGAGGAGCAGATCAATGCCGTCACCGCAGTCTCCGGCAGCGGTCCGGCCTATGTGTTTTATTTCATGGAAGCGATGCAGCAAGCGGCTGCTGAACTCGGGTTGACACCTGAGCAAGGCATCGAACTGGCCAAGGCTACCTTCGCCGGTGCGACCGAACTGGCACTGCGTTCGGCCGAACCGGTCAGCCTGCTGCGCGAACGCGTGACCTCCAAGGGCGGCACCACCTATGCTGCGCTGACCAGCATGGAAGACGCGGGCGTCAAGCAGAGCATTGTCAAGGCGCTGGCCGCTGCCGCTGCCAGAGGGCGCGAGCTGGGCGAGGAGTTCGGCAAGGATTAGTGTGAAACGATTTTCCCTTCTCGCGTTCCTGATGAGCGCAGCGCTAACGGCGCTGCTGCTGGGCTGCGCCGGTCAGCCTCAGGCCAATGGTGATTTCTACACGGTCAGAAGCGGCGATACCTTGTACTCGCTGGGGCGTGCCTTCGGCCAGAGCTATCACGACATCGCCAGCTGGAACAAGATCTCCGACAAAGATGCGATCGAGGTCGGCCAAGTCTTGCGCATCCGGCCGCCTGCTGCCGGCAGCGATGGCAAGAGTGCCGCAGTAGCTCGTCGAGCCGCGCCGCCGCGCCGTAAGGCGGCCCCAGAGAGCGATCCGGAACCGCCCGAAGCACCTGTCGCCGGCGAGCTGGCGAGCATGAACTGGATGTGGCCGGCGCAAGGGCATGGGACTGCTGCCAGCGGTCACAATCTCAAGGGCATCGACATTGCCGGCAGCGCCGGCCAGCCGGTATGGGCGGCGGCTGAAGGCAAGGTTACCTATGCCGGACATGGTATTCGCGGCTACGGCAACTTGATCATCATCAAGCACAGCCGCAGCCTGCTGTCGGTGTATGCACACAACAAGACGATCATGGTGACCGAAGGACAGAGCGTCAATCGTGGTCAGCAGATCGCCCAGATGGGCGATACCGATAGCACAGGCGTGAAGCTGTATTTTGAAATCCGCGCCAACGGCAAGCCGATCAATCCGCTGCCGCTGTTGCCGAAACAATAAGAGCGCCGCCAGGCAGCAGACTTATATCGTGCTTTTTTGCTGCCGATAGGCCAGTTGTGCACGGCTGATTCCCAGCGTTCTGGCCGCCGCCGACAGATTGCCGCTGGCTTGGGCGATGGCCTCGTCGATCAAGGTCTTTTCCAATACGGGCAGCGACAAACTGCCCCCGCTCTGATGCTGACTCCATTGTCCCAGCATATCCAGCAGAGCTGACGCCGGGCTTTTTTCACTAGCGCCCTGCGTCGTCAAGGTGGCGGTGTCTCCCCGCAGCGCGAGCGACAACACCTCGTCATTGAGCGTTTCTCCACTGATGAACATGTGCGGCAAATCCAGCAGATTGCCTTGCGCCAGAATGACGCCGCGCTCGACCAGATTTTGCAACTCGCGAATATTGCCGGGGAAGCTATAGTTCAACAGGGCCTGAATGGCTTTTTGGCTAAATCCGCGAATAGCGATGTCATGCTTGTGGCCGTAGTAGTTGAGAAAATGATGCATCAGCAGCGGGATATCGTCGCGCCGTTCACGCAGCGGCGGCAAATGAATCGGAAAGACATTGAGCCGGAAGAACAAGTCTTGCCGGAACAGTCCCTTGCGCACCGCCAGATGTAAATCTTCATTCGTGGCGGCGATCACCCGGGTATTGACCTTGATGGAGCGGGTCGAGCCGATGCGTTCAAATTCACCTTCCTGCAAGGCGCGCAGCAGTTTGCCTTGGGCCACCAGACTGAGGGTGCCGATTTCATCGAGGAACAGCGTGCCTTGATGGGCCAGCTCAAAGCGTCCGGCGCGGGACTGATTGGCACCGGTGTAGGCACCGCGTTCGACGCCAAACAATTCCGCTTCGATCAGGGTTTCGGGAATGGCGGCGCAGTTGATCGCCACGAAGGGCTGTTGCTCACGTTTGCTGATCTGATGCAGCATCTTGGCGAAGCGCTCCTTGCCGACGCCGGATTCTCCGGTAAACAGAACGGTGGCATCGGTCGGCGCGACGCGCTTGAGCAAATGGCAGGCGGCATTGAAGGCCGAAGAAGTGCCGACTAGCGCGGGAAAGATATCGGCTTGGGGCGCCGCCGGCACCGCAGCGGCCGGCTCTGGCGCGTCCTCGCGGGTGGGTTTGAGTGTGGTTGTGAGCATACCGGAGCCGACGAAATCCTGAGCGTTCAGATGACGCATGTCTTCTTCCGGATCACTCCACAGTTCGGCCGATTTACCGATGACCCGGCAATGAGGTGTTCCCATCGAGCGGCACTCCACCTCGCGAAAAATTACCAGATGACCCAGCAGGGTACTGACATAGCCAATCGCATAACCGAGTTGCAGCCAGCAGGAGGGGGCCGTGGCGACGCCATAGTCGGCCAGATGCTCGTCATCTTCGCTGGAGTTATACCAAAGGAATTCGCCTTCGTAGCGGCCGGTGTCAGGGTCGTAACTGAAGCTGACCGGCACCACCTTGACCACCCCCTCCAGGGTATGCAGGCGGGTACCGGCCATCAAGATGGTAGAGGGGTCGGCATCCGGCCAACGCTCCCGCACCAGTTGCGCATCACGGGCGCCGGAGACATACCCGGCGCGGGTGAGCAGACCGCGCGCCTTATCGATGCCGAGGTTGTCAATGAGCTCGCGCCGTAGCGTGCCCATGCTTTTGCTATGGATTAGCAACATGCGTTGATCGTTGAGCCAGATACGTCCGTCACCTGGCGAGAAGAACAGGCACTCGCTGATGTCAGCCAGAGTGGGATGGGCCTCGGTACTCCAGCGATCGGTGCCGGCAGAACTGAGCATGGCGCCGGTGGTACGAGCCATTTCGGCTAAAGAGATGCGAGGCGAATGCGACATGGGGACTCCGGAACAACAATTGATCAAATGAGAATATTCAGTGCGCTGATCATTGGTGAAATTGCGCAAATGCGCAAGCTGCACTGCGTCATATGTGTGTTTGTCATTGCAGCAAAAAACAAGAAAAAATCGATGGAAATGATCTGTATGCCCAGGAATGTCGGATGTTGCATAGCAATATCGACGACTGTTTGATGCCAGTGGCACGGCGTTTGCAATGTCACTGCTGGACCATGCGACGGGAAACGCAGTTTCTTGACGGCGATGGCGAAAAAAACAGGAGGAGAATCCACAATGAATGCAGCACAGATGTCGCAATTTTTGAATCCGACGCAATGGCAGGGCAAGCTGTTTCAAGGTACATGGACAGCACCCGCATCCGCGAAAACGGTGGTGGTAGTCGAACCGGCTACGGGCGTCGAATTGACCAGCGTCGGGGTTGCCGGTGTGCAGGATGTGGCGGTCTCAGTCCAGGCCGCCGTCGCCGCACAGTCCCAGTGGCTGGCGCTGGCACCACGCCTGCGGGCCGATATATTCCGTCGCGCGGCCGTGTTGTTTGAACAGCATTTTGCCGAGCTGGCCTTGATGGTAGCCCGCGAAACCGGCGGTGCGCTGTTCAAGGGCGAGCATGAAGTCAGAGAAGCCGTGACGTTATGCCATCTGGCAGCCGGTATGCCGCTGCAGGCGCAAGGGCAAGTCTTGGCCAGCGTACCTGGTCGGCTCAGCTATGCGCGGCGCGCACCATTTGGCGTGATTGGCGTGATTTCGCCGTTCAATTTCCCCTTGATCCTGACACTTAGAACGGTGGCACCTGCACTGGCGGCCGGCAATGCGGTGGTGATCAAGCCGGACTTGCGCACGCCGGTTTCCGGCGGCTTTCTGATTGCCCGCATCTTTGAAGAGGCGGGTCTGCCGGCGGGGTTGTTGCATGTGTTGCCGGGCGCGGCCGAAGCGGGAGAGGCCCTGGTGGTCGATCCGCAAGTGCCGATGATTGCATTTACCGGTTCGCCTGCAGTGGGTCGTCGCATTGGCGAACTGGCCGGGCGGCATTTGAAAAAAGTATCGTTGGAGTTGGGCGGAGCCAATGCCTTGATCATTCTCGATGATGCCGATATCGATGTGGCTGCCAGCAATGCTGCCTGGGGTGCGTGGTTGCATCAGGGCCAGATTTGCATGGCCGCCAATCGCATCTTGGTCCATGAGTCGCTTGCCGCAGGGCTGATTGAGCGTTTGGTGGAGAAGGCCAAGCACTTGCCGGTGGGCGATGGCGCCAGTGGCAAGGTGGCGCTCGGTCCTTTGATTGATGGCAAGCAGCTGCAACGCGTGCATGCCTTGGTGCACGATAGTGTGGCGGCCGGTGCGCAGCTACTGGCCGGCGGCCACTTTGAGCAGTTGTTCTACCAGCCGACCGTACTGGCAGGTGTCAAGCCGGGAATGCGCGTGTTTGATGAAGAAATTTTTGGCCCGGTTGCCAGCATTATCAGTTTCAAGACAGAGGATGAGGCGGTGGCACTGGCCAACAATAGCGAAGGTGGCCTGTCGGCCGGAGTGATTTCGGCATCGGTGGGGCGCGCCATGTCGATAGCATGTCGCCTCAAACAGGGGATGGTTCACGTCAATGATCAGACCGTCAATGATGACTGTGTCAATCCTTTCGGCGGGCCGGGTATCGCCGGTAACGGCACCAGCGTCGGTGGGCCGGCTGACTGGGAAGAGTACACCCAGTGGAAGTGGTTTACGGTCAAGGATAACGCGACGCGATATCCTTTCTGAAATGCAAAAAATAATATAAATAATCAAATCAAAAACCAAATCAAAAACTAAATAAAAAATAGGAGACACAACAATGAAACTGCAAAACAAAACCGTCGTCGTCACCGGCGTATCTTCAGGGATCGGCGCTGAAACGGCGCGCCTGCTGCGTTTGCATGGGGCCCGGGTGATCGGTCTTGATCGCAATCCTCCGAGCATCACCGTGGATGGTTTCGTGCAGGCTGATCTGGGCAGCGCGGAAACCATCGATGCTGCCGTTGCTCAGTTGCCGTCGCAGGTGGATGCACTGTGCAATATCGCCGGTGTACCCGGCACTGCCAGCGTGGATCTGGTGGCGCGCGTCAATTATCTGGGACTGCGCCATTTGACGCAGCGCGTTGCCGAGCGACTGCCGCAGGGCGGCGCGATTGTCAACGTCGCATCTATCCTGGGAGCCGAGTGGCCCTTGCGTCTGGAGCCGCATAAGGCGCTGGCGCAGACCAGCAGCTTTGCCGCAGGTGCTGCCTGGTTGCAGCAGCATCCGGTAGCGCAGGAAACCTGCTACCAGTATTTCAAGGAAGCCTTGATCGTTTGGTCGCAGACGCAGGCGCAGTCACAGTTTTTGCAACGTGGCATCCGCATGAACTGCGTCGCTCCGGGGCCGGTTTTTACGCCGATTTTGGGCGACTTCGTCACCATGTTGGGAGAAGAGCGGGTCAGCAAGGATGCGCATCGCATGAAACGTCCAGCCTATGCGGATGAAATCGCGCCTGCCATTGTCTGGCTGTGCAGCGATGACAGTCGCTGGGTCAATGGCGTCAACCTGGCTGTGGACGGCGGGTTGGCTTCTACCTACCTCTGATTTTCACTGACTGCTGAACGGCATGCGGCCCTGATTTCAGGGCACATGCCAAGACAGCGCGACCGACACGTTCGGACGCGTTGCGGGGATTTTTGCGCCCATTTTCAGCAGCAAGCTCACCTTATTGGAGATTGCAACATGCAACTACCTACTCACGATATTCGCAATGAACGTCTGACCTTGATTTTGATGGCACTTGGCTTTGGCCTGGTTGGCCTGGATCGCTGGATGATCGCACCGCTGTTTCCGCTGATCATGCAAGACCTTGGTTTGAACTACCAACAGCTGGGCCAACTCATCGGCATTCTCAGTCTGACCTGGGGTGTCTGGGCGATTGCCATGGGCCGCGTGGCTGATCGCATCGGCCGCAAGAAAATTCTGGTCGTTACCATGGTGATCTTTTCACTGTTGTCGAGTCTGTCCGGGCTGGCCAGCGGTTTTGCCAGTCTCTTGCTGATCCGTGCGGCCATGGGTGTGGCCGAAGGTGCGTTCACGCCAGCCAGCGTGGCCGCTACCGGTGCGGCGTCCTTGCCGTCACGTCGCGGCTTCAATCAGGGCCTGCAACTGAGCATGTTTTCTTTGCTCGGTCTCGGCTTCGCTCCTATCATCGCCACGCAGTTGCTGCGCATCCTGCCATCCTGGCATTGGGTGTTCATGATTTCGGCGATTCCAGGTCTGATTGTGGCGTTCCTGATTGCGCGCAAGCTGCGTAACGACACACCATCATCAGTGGGCGAGGCGGTGCTGCGGCCACGCTGGTCGGCGCTGTTTCGCAGCCGCAATGTCTGGGTCGCCACGCTTGCCGTGCTCTGTGCCATGGCCGGCATTTTTGTCATCAGCGCGATGGTGCCGGTTTATCTGACGCAGGTGCTTGGATTGACAACGCAGCAAATGGGTTTTGTCGTCTCCGCCATTGGGTTTGGCGGCTTCGTCGGCGCCTTTGGCGTGTCCGCCATTTCCGATCGTATCGGCCGGCGTCCGGCAGCGATTGCTTCTTTCATCGGCTCGGCCATTTTCCTCTATGCCTTCTCGCAGGCAGGTGCCAATCCGACGTTGCTGTTTGTCTTGTTATTTGCCTTGTCGGTGTGCGCCTTGGGTTTGCTGGGGCTCATTTCCGGACCGATTGCTACCGAAGCGGCGCCGCTTGGTCTGGTGGCCTCTGCGGTCGGCTTTGTCTCCGGTACCGGGGAGATCTTCGGTGGCGGACTGGCGCCCGTGATCGCTGGTTATATCGCCCAGCATTTCGGCTTGCCGGCCACGCTGGATTTTGCCCTCGGCGGTTTTGTCTGTGGTGCGCTGGTGTCTCTGTTCTTGCTGGAGACCGCACCTGCCTGCGCGCCGCTGGGTCTGAACGCTATGCGCACGGTGACCAAAGAGTCAGCGCACTGATCACGTTTTGCTTGCGTGAGTACTTGAACCGGCTGGCGCTGCTACCAGCGTCAAGCCGGATATTAAAATTATTGGAGGAGACGAAAATGAAAATCAAAATGAAGTTGCTCTTGATGATGCTGTTGTTGCCATCGCTGGCCTGGTCGTTTGATGAGCCTGCAGTCAATTTAGGGGCGACCAGTTTTTTCGACGGTGCACCGTTGCCGGGTGGGCCGGGATTTTATGCAGTTGAATATCTGACCTATTCGACCACGCAAAAACTGCTGGATAGCAATGGCAATAAGCTCGGCTTTCCAACCACGCAAAATATCAGCGTCTTCGCCCCGGTTACCCAGCTCATCTATGTGCCGGAAAATGGTAAGTTCGGTAACAAGCAACTGGGTTTTCAAATGTTGCTGCCGTGGCTGGCCAACGTCCATGTCAATGACGGTATGAGCAATACCGTCTTGAAGGGCAATAGCGGCATCGGTGATGTGAGCGCTGGCGTGTCGCTGCAGTTTGATCCCATCATGGGGGCGCATGGCCCACTGTTTTCGCAACGTTTTGAATTGCAGATTATCGCGCCGACCGGTAGTTATGATCGCACCGCAACGGTCAATCCCGGCAGCAATTTCTGGTCGTTCGATCCGTATTGGGCTTTTACTGCATGGGCCACGGAAAATCTGAGCTTCAGCGGCCGTATCAATTATTTATGGAACGGCCGCAATACTTCACCTAGTTCGGCATTCGGCACTGGCGTGACATCGACTCAGGCGGGTCAGGCATTGCATGCCAACTTTGCTGCGGAATATGTGCTCAATCCTACCTGGACTGTCGGTGCAAGCGGCTATTGGCTGCAGCAAATTACCGATACCCAGGTCAATGGCGCAGATATGGCCGGACGTCGCGAACGGGTCGTGGGTTTGGGGCCGGAAGTCATGATGCGTTTGTCGCCAAACGATCTGGTGTTCGTCAACTACTACCAGGAATTTGACGTCCGCAACCGCGCCCAGAACAGCAAGATTCAGCTCCGTTTTGATCACCATTTTTAACTGATCAAGGGACGATGCGCCGAGCTGTGGCCCGGTGCATCGTTGCAGGTATCAGACCGTACGAGTTCGTGCGGCCGTTTCATCAAGAAGCAGAGGGACATATCATGCGCTGGACTCGTTTGCAGGTATCAACACGCTTGTACGGCGTCATCGCTATTGTGTTGTGCATCGTACTGGTGGCGCTGGGGCAAAGCTATTGGCAGAATCGGCAATCGGAAGCAGCCACCCGTGAAGTCTTGCGCATTGAGCAGGATAGAACGCAACAAGTGGCGCAGTGGCATGTATTGGCCAGTGTCACGACGGCGCATATACAGGCCTTGAATCGGAGTCGCGATCCCGCCATCGCCTCATTTTTCGGACCAGCAATCGGCGCACGCGTGGAGCAGATCATCAAGAGCGAGCACGCCGTACGTCAATGGGCGACGACACCGCAGGAACAGGTCTGGTTTACCAATCTGGACATCCTTGGCAAACAGATTCTGTCTGCTATTGCTGATATTGCCAAGGCGCGTGCGGCTGATGACGAGGCCCAAGCGACACAAATTTTCGAACAACGCTTCATCCCTGCCACGAATGCCTACGATAAAGCGCTGGATCAGTTTTCGGAAATTCGCAAGCAACGGTTTGCCAGCAGCATGGAAGCCTTGCATGATCAGAACCGGCGCAGTTGGCGTATCGGTGCTGTGCTGATTCTGCTTTTCGCTACGATGGCGGTGGTCTCAGTGATGATTTTGATGCGCTATGTTGCCAGTGCCTTGAACCGTGCGATAGCGCAAGCGCAGGCGGTTGCTGCGGGCAATCTTTCAGCGACGCAAAACCGGGAAAATACGGATGAATTTGGCGCCTTGATGCAGGCAATGGGGCAGATGACGTATTGCCTGCGCGAGGTCGTCGCGCAGGTCTGGACGACCAGCCAGGCCATTGCCGAAACCAGTGGCGAGATTGCACAGGGCAATGCCGAATTGTCGGCGCGTACAGAAGAGCAGATTGTTTCGCTGGAGCAGACCACGGCGACCATGAATGCACTCAGCGTGACGGTGCAGCAAAACGTCGAACATGCGCAGCAGGCTAACCGGTTGGTGCAAAACGCCAGTATCGTCGCCAGCAGTGGTGGTGAGGTGGTCGGGGCCGTGGTGACGACCATGCGCGGCATCGAAAACAGTTCGCGGCGTATTTCGGAAATCATCAGCACCATTGACGGGATTGCCTTTCAGACCAACATCCTGGCCCTGAATGCGGCAGTCGAAGCAGCCCGCGCTGGTGAGCAGGGGCGCGGTTTCGCCGTGGTTGCTTCAGAGGTACGCACTCTGGCGCAGCGCAGTGCTGCAGCGGCCAGAGAGATCAAGGAATTGATCAGTGATTCGGTTGGCCGAGTGCAAAGCGGCGCACAACTAGTCGACCGTGCGGGTCAGACCATGCAAGAAATCGTGAGCTCCGTGCATTGCGTGCGCGACATTGTCGAGCAAATCAGCAATGCCAGCGTGACACAGAGTGCCGGCATCGCTCAACTGGGCGCTGCCGTGGTTCAGCTTGAGCGTGCCACTCAGCAAAATTGTGCACTGGTCGAGCACAGTGCCAGCGCCAGCGAAAGTCTCAGACGGCAGGCGGTCGGTTTGCAGGCGTCGGTGACCAGCTTCACTTTGGATGATACCGCCGTCATTCCAGCATCATCTCCACAACCCCAACAAACTCGGTTGCCGCCAACGTTGGCACTGGCCGGCTAATGTCCGTCAGTAGCGCTTGTATCAAGACACTTTAAAAACACAGAGGAAACAATGTCCCAAGAACAGCTTGCCTACATCCTGACCAAGAGTAACGAGAATCCACCGCCTGATAACCTGACGCCGCAGACATTGCGCGCCTGGTTTGAAGAGATCAATGCGCACACGCCGATTGTTGACGACTGTTCTTTTGAGCGTGTGCGGTGCACCAGGCTTGGCGGTGATCTGACCAGCCTGCCCGACACCGATCAGTCCAAGCTCATTATTTATTATCACAGTGGTGGCTTCATGATGGGATCGAGCCGCTCGCATCGTGTGATCACCACCAATCTGGTACGCCTGTCGGGTTGTGCCTTGCTGTCGGTCGATTATCGTCTGCTGCCAGAACATCCCAGGCCCGCCGCCTATGAGGATGCATTGGCGGCCTACCAATGGGCGCTTGATCAAGGCTACTCAGCGTCGCGCATTGCACTGGCCGGCGATTCAGCCGGTGCCCATCTGGCCCTGGCCACGGCAGTGCGAGCCAAGCAGGCCGGCTTGCCGGTGCCGGGTGCGCTGGTGCTGTTTTCCGGTGCATTTGACTTCGCCGGCGACGGCGCATCGCATACCGAACTAGCCGATGCGCCCCTGCTGAACCAGGAGTTGATGCAGCTCTTTGGCAATACCTATGTCGGATCCGGCGATCCGCGCTCGCCGGAAGTGACGCCGCTGTACGCTGACTTCAGTGGCTTGCCGGCGACCTTGGTGCATGTCGGTTCGTGGGAGTTGTTGCGTGATGACAGCATTGAAGTGACACGCCGATTGCAGGAATATGGCGTCGCCGTTGAACTCAAGGTATGGGAAGGCATGTGCCACGATTGGCAGCTGTTTGCGCCCTTCCTTGATGAAGGCATGGAATCGCTTGCGCAAGCCGGAGCGTTCATGCGCAAGCATCTAGAACTCATTTCATAAATAGACGCACTCACGCCTAATTATGAACTGAGTTCTGGTCTGATTAGCGCCAGTAGTAATCGAGCGCCATGCCGGCAAACATGGCCGCTCCCAACCAGTTGTTGTGCAGGAAGGCGGCGAAGCAGCGCGCCCGGTCGCGTGTGTGGATCAAGCGGTAGTGATACACGGCGCAACCGACTGCCACCAGCATGCCCGCACTAAACCAGGCGCGCAGACCATAATGCCAGCCGACCGCCCAGAACAGGCCGAGCGCGGCGACGTAGCAGATCATCACTGCCAGCACGTCATGGCGACCAAAGGTGATGGCGGAGGTCTTCATGCCCAGCCGGATATCATCATCACGGTCGACCATGGCGTATTCGGTATCGTAAGCCACGGCCCAGAAAATATTGCCTATCAGCATCAGCCAGGCAGCCATCGGCACCGTTGCCTGAACGGCGGCAAAACCCATAGGAATGCCAAAGCCGAAGGCAATGCCCAAATAGGCCTGGGGGATGGCAAAAAAGCGTTTAAAGTAGGGATAGCTGACAGCCACAATCAAGGCCAGCACCGACAATTGCTTGGTCAAACCGTTCAAGGGCAAAATGAGCAAAAAAGCAATCAGCGCCAGCAGCAGCGCGACCATGACGGCTTCCCAACTTTTGATTTTGCCGGCCGTTAGCGGTCTGTCTACGGTACGTTTGACGTGCCGGTCGAAATCGCGGTCGGCGAAGTCATTGATGGCACAACCGGCCGAACGCATCAGGATGGTGCCGAGTGTGAAGATCGCTACGATGTGCCAGTCCGGCCGCCCATTCGAAGCCAGCCACAACGCCATGAGTGTCGGCCAAAGCAACAATAGGATGCCGATGGGTTTGTGCAGGCGCACCAGGCGAGCGTAGAGGATCAGGCGGTTCATGGCAGGCATTAAAAATGACAATCCGACATTATGAACGGATTTTTGTCAAAAGCAGCAAACGCGGACAGTCCTCGCGAGAGCGCAACCTGCGCAGCATGTGCTACTGCGATTGTCGGGTTGCTGCGTCAAATGGCTGCCTTCAGCGCTCAATACCATGTAAAAACGAACGGAGTGTTCTTTTTTCAGACGCTTAAAAAAATTTGCGAATAGTGGAATTAGACGCTAATGTACGCTCGGTGTAACGCGGAGGTCATATTGTATTGATACGATCGCTCACCATTCCCGGAGGAACTACGCAATGAAATTGTATTTCAAGACCTTTGCCGCCGCTGCTGCGCTGGCAACCATAACCAGCTCGGCCTATGCCGTCACTGAAATTTCCTGGTGGCACTCCATGACCGGCGCTCTCAATGATCGCGTCAATGTCATGGCTGATGAATTCAACAAGAGCCAATCTGATTACAAGGTCGTACCGGTCTACAAGGGGCAGTACGACGAATCGATGGCGGCAGCAGTTGCGGCCTATCGCGCCGGCAATGCGCCAGACATTCTGCAGGTTTTCGAAGTCGGTACCGCCACCATGATTTATTCCAAGGGCGCGATCAAACCGGTTTATGAAGTCATGCAACAAGCGGGCGAAAAATTCGATCAGAATGCTTTCGTACCGGCCGTGGCAGGTTATTACTCTACCCCTAAGGGCTTGGCCTCGTTCCCGTTCAACAGCTCGACCACGATCATGTTTTATAACAAGGATCTGTTCGTCAAAGCCGGCCTGGACCCGAACAAGCCGCCAGCGACCTGGCAGGATTTTGTCGGCATGGCCGCCAAGCTCAAGGCCAGCGGCGTCACCTGTCCTTACACCACGACCTGGCAGTCGTGGGTGCAGCTGGAGTCGTTCTCGGCCTGGCATAACACTGAGTCGGCCAGCAAGGACAATGGTTTCGGCGGTCTGGATGCACGCATGAAGATCAATGGCCCATTGCAAGTGCGCCACATCGAGAACCTGTCCAAGTGGGCCAAGCAAGGTTATTTCATCTACGCCGGTCGCAAGGATGAAGCCAACGCCAAATTCAATGCTGGCGAATGCGCCATGATCACCGGTTCGTCCTCGGCTTACGCCGATATCCGCAAGAATGCCAAGTTCAAGTTTGGCGTGGCACCGCTGCCGTATTACAACGATGTCCCGGGCGCACCGCAAAACACCATCATCGGCGGCGCTTCGCTATGGGTCATGGGTGGCAAGAAGGCTGACGAGTACAAGGGCGTGGCGAAATTCTTCACCTATCTCTCCAAGCCGGAAGTGCAAGCCAAATGGCATCAGGAAACTGGCTATCTGCCAGTGACCAAGGCTGCGTATGAGCTGACCAAGAAATCGGGCTTTTACGAGAACAATCCTGGTACCGATGTTGCTGTCAAGCAAATGATCGTCAAGACCACCGAAAAATCGCGCGGCCTGCGTCTGGGCAATTACGCGCAGATTCGTACCGTGATCGATGAAGAACTGGAAAACGTCTGGTCCGGCAAGAAGACTGCCAAGGAAGCGCTCGACAGCGCCGCCAAGCGTAGCGACGAATTGCTGGCGCGCTTCGAAAAAGCCAACAAGTAATTGGCTGTTCTAGTTTGAACGTAAAGCGTTTTTGCCCCGGACTGGTTCCGGGGCGATTTATTTTTTGAACCACAGTAGTATTGGCTGAAATGGCGTGTAATCGTTTGCATAGCGAGCAACGCCACAGCATTTTTTTGGGGACATAAGCTATCGTGGAAAAACGTGCTCGTTTCACTTCACCCTGGCTGCCGTATGCACTGGTTGCACCGCAGATCCTGGTAACCATCCTGTTTTTTTTCTGGCCGGCGGTGCAGGCCTTGTATCAATCAACGCTGCTGCAGGATGCCTTCGGCGGGTATTCGGAGTTTGTCGGCTTTGATAATTTCAAGGCGCTATTCAACGACCCGACTTACCTGTCCTCGTTTCAGACCACGGGACTGTTTTCACTCCTGGTGGCCGTGTTCGGCATGGCGCTGGCGCTGATCCTGGCGGTATTCGCCGACCGCGTGGTTAAGGGCGCTTCGATCTACAAAACCTTCCTGATCTGGCCCTATGCAGTGTCGCCGGTGGTGGTAGGTGTACTGTGGATGTTTTTGCTCAGTCCCTCGCTGGGTTTGATTTCGCATGTGCTGGCATGGCTTGGTATTCCCTGGGATTACATGATCAATGGCAATCAGGCCATGATTCTCATCGTCGTTGCCGCCATCTGGAAGCAGATCAGCTACAACTTTCTGTTTTTCCTGGCAGGCTTGCAATCGATTCCCAAGTCACTCATTGAAGCTGCCGCCATTGACGGCGCCGGTCCGCTCAAGCGCTTCTTCACGATCGTCTTCCCGCTGATTTCACCGACCACGTTTTTCTTGATGGTGGTCAATATCGTGTATGCCTTCTTTGACACCTTTGCGATTGTGGATGCGACCACCCACGGCGGTCCCGGGAAAGATACCGAGATCTTGGTCTACAAAGTGTTTTCTGACGGTTTCAAGGGCGGTGATCTGGGTAGTTCTGCGGCGCAATCGGTCGTCTTGATGGTGGTGGTCATTCTGTTGACCGTCGTGCAATTCAAATATGTTGAAAAGAAGGTTCAGTATGCATAAGCCCAAGCATTTCGTTACCGGGGAGGTATCGGCATGATAGAACGCCGTCCTATTCTCGATGCGATCAGCCACCTGGTATTGATACTGGGCGTGATCGTGGTGATTTTTCCGCTGTACGTCGCCTTCGTGGCAAGCACCCAGACGGCCGAGCAATCGGCCATGTCGCCGCTGTCGCTGATGCCTGGCAGCGAAATGATCAACAACTATCGCAACGTCCTCACCCATGGTGCTTCCGGCCAGGTGTCGGCGCCGCCGGTGGCGCGCATGCTGTGGGTCAGTCTGGTGACGGCGCTGACGATTGCCATCGGCAAGATCACGATCTCCATGCTGTCGGCGTTTGCCATGGTCTACTTCCGTTTTCGCGGGCGCAGTCTGTTTTTCTGGATGATTTTTGTGACCTTGATGCTGCCGGTGGAGGTGC
>Ga0302156_10000326_pt1 | contig 45997 bp, 31 predicted proteins | sample I_Bog_N3_2_FD_193503 | JGI IMG/M metagenome (GOLD analysis project Ga0302156, IMG submission 193503) | Peat permafrost microbial communities from Stordalen Mire near Abisko, Sweden - I_Bog_N3_2 | ecosystem: Environmental > Terrestrial > Soil > Wetlands > Peat | place: Sweden: Abisko, Stordalen... | reverse complement strand
CCCGGCACGCGCGTCAGTTCATCTGAATCAGCGCCGCGGAGTAACCCTGAACGCGCACGCTCAGCTTGCCGCTGCGTGTCTTCAGTTGCTCACCTTCCAGTGGATGAAACCGCCCATCGCTTCCGACCGCCGCTCTTCGGAACGTAACCCCGAGCTTGCTGTCAATTGCCGGAGCTTCAAGATGAGCGACTGTAACTCGCTTGAAATCATATGCAGCTTCGACAAGGATGACCTCGACATCGCGCACATCCTTGTTGAAGATGGCTATCAGGCCACTCTCACCACCCTCGCGCGCCGCATAGGCGGTAAGATTTGCGCCCTGTGTCTCAAGCGTTATCCGATGCATGGTGTGCCCCGCAAACTGTTGCGCCAGCATAAGTCCGTAGTACTCTGGCCGCACTACAAAGCCGCTTGCGATGGAGCCCACGATCGGCGAATAGAAACCGTTCGCGCCTCCATGCAAGTTGACTCCCACACAGCCGATAGCCGCCATTTGCAGGCAAAAGTCTCCCGCCCACAACGCGGACACAAACGTGTCGCTGACTCCTTGTTTCCCTGCGTTATAGCAGGAATTTCCCTCCGCCATGCGAAACGGCAGGCCGGCGGCCCTTGCCGAGTCCAGCGCTTGCCGGCAAGAACTATCGAACCGGGCGCTGGGATGCAGAAGCAGATCGATGTTCATTCGCGGATCATCGGGTGGACCCTCAGCGTAGTAGTGGCTCGTTGCCAGCACGACGTCTTTTGGAACGTCCTCGGTAAACTGCTTCACCCACTTCTGGTTGTAGGCCGTGTCCGGTCCGGCCACTGCAATCTCAGGCAGCTTCTCATGAAACGCGGCTCTGAACGTCTTCCACCGGGCCAGGAACTCGTCGTAGGTCCATGGCTTGTTCCCCTGATCGCGATGCTTGAAGAGATCAGGCTCGTTGCCGAACTGCACGCACATCAGTTTGTTGCCGAGGGTCCTGGCCACAAAGCTGCCCTCGGCGAGCGCCTGCTCCAGAGAGCCCCCGCCCAGATTAAGGCCATAGATGCAGCGCCATCCGGTCGCGTCCAGAAAGCCCTGCAGGTTCCGAATGGAGCGCGGCGTAATCGTAAACGTGCGCGGCGCACGATGGCCCGGATCGGGTCCCACCAATCCACCCGCCTCCGGTGGGGTTGCTGGCTCCGTCTCAGACCAGACGGTGAACTCGCTCAGGTTGCCGCCGAGACGCAGCACTCCAGCTGGACTCAGCGTGCGGAACATCTCGATCAGGACCGTGTTCTCTGCCGAAAAGAAATCCGGGTAGGCAAGCTGTCCGCTCTCGTAGCTCAGCCCCATGAAGTCCTCGGGGACCGTGGCGAGACTTGTCGAAAGGTCGATGAACAGCGAAACCTGAAGAGCTGCCGGCTGCGCCATCAACCGACGCTGCGCGTTCAGTGCTGTTGCCCCGAGAGCTGCAGCAATCGAACAGAAATCTCTTCTCGATAGTTGTTTCATGCGGTCTCTGATTCCTCACTTCCTTGCAAAGCATTCCCATTAAGAATGTAATGCCGCAGATATCCCACCCTACGGCATTTTAGCAATCGCATCCAGTGCCGGATCAAACGCCGCCCAAATTACGGGAAAGTGAAAGCGCTTTAGTTCAGCGTTAAATCCCCATGTAGCGGAGTGTTTTCGCTGGAGTCGCCGACGCGAATGATGAATTTGCCGGGATCGATGGCCCACTTATGCGCCCCTTCGTCCCAGTAGCTGAAGGCGCGCGCGTCGAGGTTGAGAGTTATGTGCCGGGTTTCGCCGGGAGCGAGGCGCACCTTCTCAAAGCCTTTCAACTCGCGCTCCGGGCGGACGACCTTTGCGGATGGGTCAGAGACGTAGAGTTGGGCCACATCAGCTCCCGCCACATTGCCGGTGTTGGTTACATCGAAGCTGACAGTTACACCGGAGCCGGAGATGGCTGTTGCCGGCGCCTGCAGGTTGGCGAAACCGAAGGTGGTGTAACTCAGCCCGAAGCCGAAGGGGAAGAGCGGGTGCTTGCCGGTGGTGGTCCAATAGCGGTAACCGACCATCAGCTTGTCCTCGTACTTTACGTGGGGGATAACGTAATCGACCGGCGGCCGGCCGTTTTCCGTCACATGAAGCGAAGTGTCGGCACCCTTGATGGGGTAGTAGTACTGCGCCGAGGGATTCTCTTCCCAACTGCGGTCGAAACTGACCGGCAGCTTGCCCTCGGGATTGCGCTTGCCGAAGAGGACTTCGCCAACCGCGGTGCCGCCCTCCTGGCCAGGATAGTAGAGATGCAAGAGTGCGGGAACTTTGTCGAGCCAGCGCCGCGTGTCCATGCCGCCGCCGCCAGTCAGAGTAACGATGGTGCGCGGATTGGCCGCAGCCACGGCCTCGATGAGCGCATCTTGTCCCCAAGGCAGTGCGAAGGTGCGGTCGTAACCCTCGCTTTCGGTGGATGGGTTGAAGCCGGCAGCGACGACCACGACGTCGGCCTTGGCGGCGATCTCTTTGGCTTCCGCGGAGATCAGTTCCGGCTCATAGGCAATACCTAAACCGAAGCGGAGACCGGGCGCGTGGGGCAGATATTCGGCGACCACATTCACTGTCTCTCCGGCAGTCAGACTGAGAGTTACAAATTGCGGAGCCTGACCTTCGTAGTGCGGCTGCGTCACAACCTCTTTGCCGTCGACTAGCACTTTGAAGGAGTCCTCGCCAGAGGCAGCGGCCATGATCATATACTTGCCGGTCTTTTCCGACTGAAACACGCCGGAGTAGCGAATGCTGCGCGGATGCGGGTCATCGATCCCCCAAGGGGCCAGTTGCCAGTCAGAGACGGCGGGGCGTGAGGCGACTTCAGGCGTGCCGGCGAACTCGCGGCCAGAGAAGGTCTCCACTTTCACGCCGTCCTTCCAATGCGTCGAACGAAAGATTTCGTTCTCATCTGGCAGGCCGCGCGCATAAAGCACATGCACGTTGGGCCCGGCCTGGTTGGCAACGCCGGTGAGAATGCTGACCGGCTCGAAGGCCTGAGTCTCGGAGGAGCCGCCGCCGGCTAAAGTCGGCCAGGCGTTGGGACCGATTATGGCAATTGTCTTCAGCTTGGTCGGGTCGAGCGGAAGCAAGCTGCCTTCGTTCTTGAGCAGGGTCAAACTTTCGCGGGCTTCGTCAAGGGCAACCGCATGATCGGCTACCGAGTAGGTCGAATCGGCCGGATCGAATTGTGGGCGGTCGAGGAAGCCGTAGCGCAGAACCGTCCTGAGCAGGCGCACCAACTTGTCGTCAATGGTGGCTTCCTTCACAGAACCGTCTCTAACCTTGGCCAGCAGGGTATTGACATTCATGAAGCGCGCTTTGGGCATTTCTAAGTCCATGCCGTTGTTGGCCGCAGCCACGCCGTCATAAGTAGCGTCAGCCCAGTCGGACATGAGAATCCCCTGGAAACTCCATTCACCCTTGAGCACTTTGAGGTTCAGGAACTCGTTTTGCGTGGCGTGGACGCCGTTGACCAGATTGTAGGAATTCATCACTGCGTCAGCATGGCTCTGGGTGACGGCGGCCTCGAATGCCGGCAGGTAGATTTCGCGCATGGTGCGTTCATCCACGTCAGAGCTGACATTGTGCCGGTTGTACTCCTGGCTGTTCAGGGCGTAGTGCTTGACGGTGGCGATTACGCCCTGGGACTGGACGCCCTCGATGTAAGAAACCGCGAGCGCCGCGTTGAGAAATGGGTCCTCGGAAAGATATTCGAAGTTGCGACCAGCCAAGGGTGACCGCGCGATGTTGACGCCAGGGCCAAGCAGAAAATGCACACTGCGGGCGCGGGCATCCTGGCCCAGGCCTTCGCCCACCCTACGCGCAAGCGCCGGGTCCCAACTGGCGGCTAGCGCCACACCGGCGGCAAAGGCGGTGCTCGGCCCCCAGGTGCGCACGCCGATCGATGCGTCCGACATTTTCAGACGCGGCAGGCCGATCGACGGCGCGGCTTTCGTGAACATGTTGTCGACGCCGCCCAGTAGCTCGATCTTCTCTTCAAGCGTGAGCCTGGCTACCAGGACGTGAGCCCGTGCCTCAATCTGAGGCGAGTCCGCCACAGGCGCCTGCGCGAAAGCGGTTAGCGTGGCGCCCACGAAAATCGTAAAAAGGCAGACGATGGCCAAAGAGACAAACGGTTGTGTAAAGGGATTTTGCGATTTTCTCATGACCGAGAAAGGATACCGCATTGAGCTGTCGGATGTATACGGGAGTCTCACTTTTTTTCATATCGAGTTCTGACGACAGTAACAACAGGGTCAACTTACACCGCAAGGGGACAACCGCATTGAGACGAAACGGGCCATCAAAAGCCTCCGTGATCCCAGACCGGGCGGCACCGGATTGAACAACCGTTTGTTCATAAGATTGATCATTCTTCATGGACAGCCGCACCGAACAAGCCATTCTCATTAAGGAGCGGATTCTCCTCCCTGAATGGCGTGATCGGGCATTGGAGAATTTATTTAGATAATCGATTGCCTAAATATCATGTAGTGGCATAGAATCATCTGTAAATCCAGCGATTCATGCACGGATTCACGAAAATGTTGAAGACTCGACGCGATTTCATACAGTATGCTGCCAGGACGGCCGCTACAGCCACGCTTTTCAAGCGGTCCTTGCTGTGGAGCCAACCAATTGAAGCCCTGCGCCCCGTCCGTGCCTGGGTGACCTCTGACACTGAGAGGTTTGCGGGATTCGAGGCGCCGCGGTGGCAACGGGCGGCGGCGAGCGCAACCTTGGACATTCGGATTGACCCTTCCACCCGGCGTCAGGCGGTTCTAGGGTTTGGCGCGAGCTTTACAGACGCAGCCTGTTATCTGTTCAGTCAGTTGCCGGCTCAGGGTCGCCAGGAACTGATCAGTGAGTTTTTTGGGCAGGACGGCCTGCGTTTTTCCGTGGGCCGCACCTGCATTGGGTCCAGCGACTATTCCAGAAGTGTGTATAGCTTCGACGACGCCCCGGAGCCTGACCCGGAACTCAAGCACTTCAGCATTGAGCACGACCGCGCGTACATTCTGCCTTCGCTGCGCACGGCGCGCGATCTGAATCCGGAGCTGTTTCTCGTCTCCACTCCGTGGAGTCCGCCCGGATGGATGAAGGCCGGTGGATCGATGCTGGGCGGCTCGATGCGCAAGGCATTCTTCGCCGCGTACGCGCAGTATTTTGTCCGCTTCCTGGAGGCCTATGCCGCCGAGGGCGTGAAGATTAATGCGGTGACCACGCAGAATGAAACCGACACCGACCAGGATGGAAGAATGCCTGCATGTCTGTGGGGCCAGGAGTACGAGGCAGATTTCATTAAAAACTTCCTTGGGCCAGCCCTGAAAGGCGCTTCTCTCGACACAAAGATATGGATCCTCGACCACAATTACAACTTGTGGGGCCGCGCGCTGGACGAACTGAGCGACCCTGAATTGAACAAATATGTGGATGGGGTCGCCTGGCACGGTTATGTGGGCACCGCGGACGCCATGACGCGCGTGCATCAGGCATACCCCGGAAAGAGCGCCTATTGGACCGAGGGCGGACCTGACTACACCAGCCCCGACTATACAACGGACTGGAGCAAGTGGTCGCAGACATTTACCGGTGTATTGCGGAACTGGGGCCGGTGCCTGCTGGGATGGAATCTGGCTTTGGACGAGCAAGGCAAACCCAATGTTGGCCCATTCTCGTGCGGGGGCATGGTGACCATCGATTCGCGCACACAGCGTATTACGCGCAGCGGTCAGTACTGGGCGTTTGCCCACTACTCGAAGGCAATCCGGCGCAACGCGCGCGTGCTTGCATCGCATGGGCTGCTGGCCGGCGTGGAGCATGTGGCGCTGGAAAATCCGGATGGCAGTCGCGTGCTGATTATCACCAACCGGGGCGAGGCGCGCAGAATAGACTGTGGCCTGAATTCGTTCACGCTTCAGGTCAGGATGCCAAAGGACTCGGTGGTAACCTTGGAGTGGTAATAAGTCAGACGTGGGGGATGCCGGTCTGCCGGGTCAAACGATTTACTTGGAACGGCTGGCGCAGGGGGTAGACCATTGTTTTACAAAGGGCATGCAGCAGAAAGACGCGCAGGATTGTATGCTTTATAGAAATAGTTGCCGAATGCCACTGCGCGCCCCGGTAAGATGGACTCCCTAGACGGAATCCGGCGAAAAAGGTGAGACGCCTCATGGAAGACCCCGCAAGCACTGAACAGCGTAAGCCGGCGGCAAAATCTGCTGCCCGGCACCCGGTAAACCTGAAGCAACTGGCGGCCTATCTGAAGCTGAATCCGGCGACCGTATCGGTGGTTCTCAACGATGTTCCGGGTCGCACGATTCCCCAAATCACACGTGACCGGATCAAGGCTGCCGCGAAGGAGTTGAATTACGTCCCGAGCCAACTGGCGCGTTCCTTGCGGAACCGGCGCACTCTCACGATCGGCGTTCTTGTGCCGGAACTGAATGACGGCTATCACACGGAGGTGATGAGCGGCGTCGGCGATCAACTGATCAATGCGGGATACTTCTACTTTACGGCTCACCACCGGCACCGCAAGAACCTGGTGGAGGAATACACGCGCATGCTGATTAGCCGCGGCGCGCAAGGCATCATTGCCATCGATACCGCCCTTGAGCATCCCATTTCCGTCCCCGCAGTCGCCATCGCCGGTCATCGCCAGATTGAGGGCGTGACCAACGTAGTGCTCGACCACGTCCGAGCCGCAGAGCTGACCTTGAACCACTTGTATGCTCTTGGGCACCGGAAGATCGCGTTCATGCGTGGACAGCCCTTCAGCTCTGACTCAAATGCGCGCTGGAATGGGATCGTGACAGTTGCGGAGCAACTAGGTTTGGAGATCAATCCAGAACTGGTCGTCAGCCTTGACCGCGACATGACCTCTCCCGAGCTGGGCTATCCAGTCATCCAGCAACTACTGGCCACCCGGCAGCCTTTTACCGCGCTGGTCGCCTTCAACGACATCTCCGCTATCGGCTCCATCCGCGCGCTTCAAGACTTCAACCTGAGTGTGCCAGACGATATTTCGGTGATTGGCTTTGACGACATCATGTCTGCTGCGTTTACTCAGCCTCGCCTTACAACGATTCGCCAGCCACTGGCCGAGATTGGCAGAATTGCGACCCAGAGCCTGCTCAACCTCATTCATGGCACACTCGCTCCGCATGCGGAGATTGCCGTAGAACCAGAGCTTATCGTCCGGGAATCCACCGGGCCGGTGAAGCTTACTATTTAGAGCTGCGACCCGGCCAGCCACCTCGCAGCGACGACCTGCCCCGGCGACTCTGAGGCATGAGATTCCCACACAACTTGTCACGGCAGTGCATACCAGGAACCCTTGCCGCTTCCATGCCGGGTGAGATGTTGCTTCCCAACCAGGCTGCGGAAATGGTCCTTCAACGCGTTGCGGCTGGCACCGGTTGCGCGAACCATGTCGGCCATCGTGACGCGCCCGTGCTGGCGGACGTAGTCGATGATCTGGATCGCCAGCTCGGGGAGGGCGGCAATTACTACCCGCTCGCGTTCCACTTTGGCCGCCAACCGGCGCTCCTGCTGCTGCAAGGCCCGCAGAAAAAAGACGAGCCACGGCTGCCAACTCGGCGTGGCGGTGCGGATGGTGCCCTGCGTCTGGCGCAGCGCCAGGTAGTAGCCCTCTTTGCTGCTCTCGATCACGCCTTTCAGCGAACTGTAGGGCACATAAGCACAACCGGCCTTCAGCAAATGGCAGCTGCCCGAGTGCTTTGCGCAGCTACGGCGTCTGCTCGAAGCCAGACTCAAGAAGCATGGCAGTCGCGAGTATGTGCAGGTGCTGCGTCTGATGGAGACCTTCGCCTCTGCGGAAGTAACTCTCGCCGTCGAAGACGCGTTGCTGATGGGCACGATCAGCTTCGACGCGGTTCGCCATCTGCTGCTATGCCGCATCGAACGAAGACCACCACGGCTGGATATGGATAACTACCCGCATCTGCCGCCGGCGCAAGTGCGCACCACGCAGGCCGTCGACTACATGAGCTTGCTTGTGGAGGCTTGCGCATGAGCGGCGCCGAGGCTTCTGGAACGAACACCGTAACTCACACAGCCGACACGCCGCAGTTGTTGCTCGATCATCACCAGAAGGAACTGCAGCTGCCCACCATCCTGCGCGAGTACGACAAGGTGGCGCGTCAGTGCGCGGTTGAACAGGTGGACTATCAACACTATCTGCTGCGCATCACTGAAATGGAGTTACTGGACCGCGAGCGCCGGGCTACCGAACGCCGCATCCGGCAGGCGAAGTTCCCGGTCGTCAAGATCGTGGATAGCTTCGACTTCCTGGCCATCCCGTCGGTGAACAAGACCCTGGTGCTGGAACTGGCGCGATGCGAGCTCCTCGCCCGCCGCGAGAACCTGCTGCTGCTGGGCAACAGCGGCACGGGAAAAACGCACATCGCCCTGGCTCTGGGACTGGCCGCTTGCCAGCGCGGGCACCGTGTGCGCTTCACTACCACCGCCGCTCTGGTCAGTGAACTCATCGAAGCCCGCGATGAGAAGAAGTTGCTTCGCTTCCAGAAGCTGATCGCCAGCTACGAGTTGCTCATCGTCGATGAACTGGGCTTCGTGCCGCTGTCAAAGACCGGCGCCGAGCTGCTCTTCGAGATGCTCAGCCAGCGCTACGAACGCGGTTCAACGATGGTGACCAGCAATCTGCCTTTCCAGGAATGGACTGAAGTGCTTGGATCAGAGCGGCTGACCGGTGCCTTGCTCGACCGGCTCACCCACCATGTACACATCCTGGAGATGAACGGCGACAGCTACCGCCTCAAGCAAAGCTGCCGCAAGCGCCCATCCGCTGAACGCTGAGATCTGCCCCGTCGAACGCGCCGCGGGGTAGAAGGGCCTCTTCCGCTACGCTCCAGAGGCCCTTCTACCCCGCATACTCAACAACTTCACACTGATCTATTGGCCTACTTTTACTCCGCCCCAGTGGGCTGGTTTTGCTCCGCCCTTGACAGATCAGCATGTCCCAAACACTGCCTGCGTCATTGACTGTCATCGACATCAGTAACACGTCATTGACTGTCATTGACATTCGAATTGACAGCTTTCTTCTTCATCACCTCGCTTCGAGGGTCTTTAGCGCTGCCCAATGTTGTTGTTGCCTCCTTCACGATTCTGGCGAAGTTGGGCATGACCGTGTTTGCCTGGCACTGCCCATTCTTGGATGCCGATTTGAAGACGTCCCTAGTCCCGGCAATCCGTGCTTACCCGTTGTAAGGCGCCGCCCCGTTTTGTAAGGTAGACTTCCCGTACAGGGCGCGCCGAGCCACACATGGCGCACACGACGCACAAAGCTTTGTAATATTAATTCATTTGTTTTGTTGTTGATATAAGTAGAATCACTAATTTACGTTGTAAACTGGCGGAGAGAGTGGGATTCGAACCCACGTTAGAGTTGCCCCTAAACACGCTTTCCAAGCGTGCGCCTTCAGCCACTCGGCCATCTCTCCGCAGAGTGGCGTACCTTCTTGAATCTACCATATTTTAGCGACTGCCGACTGGCGTGAGATCTGTGTAGCAGGGCCGACGCATATAAATGAACCGCATATGCTATATGCAAACCGCAATCGAGCTGTAACAAGGGGATATGGACACCCCCTTGAAGTATTTTGCCGAGTTGACGGACCCTCGGGTGGAGCGGAACCGGGAGCATTTACTGGAAGAGATTCTTCTGATTGCCATCGCAGCGGTGTTGAGCGGGGCCGAGAGTTGGAACGACATTGCTCTGTACGGCGAGGATAAGAGGGAGTGGCTGAAGACGTTTTTGACTCTGCCCGGCGGCATTCCATCGCACGACACCTTCAACCGGGTCTTTGCGGCACTTGATCCGGACGAAATGGAGAAGGGCTTTGCCGACTGGGTTTCGTCCATTGCCAAGCTCACTGCCGGAGAGGTGGTGGCCATCGACGGCAAAACTTTGTGCGGCACACGCGAAACCGGCAAGAAACAGCTTGTCCACATGGTCTCGGCATGGGCCGAGAGCAATGGACTCGTGCTCGGTCAGCGCAAGGTGGATGAGAAGTCCAACGAGATCACGGCGATTCCCAAGCCGGGGTCCCCAGCGACAGGTCTTCGTCGCTGGGGTGGAAGCTGCTGGCTGCGCTGGAATTGGCTGGCGCCGTGGTGACGATCGACGCGATGGGTTGCCAGCGAGCCATCGCCGAGAAGATCGTCGACAAGAAGGCCGACTATATTCTGGCGGTGAAAGAGAACCAGCAGTTGCTTCTGGCCGACATCAAGGACTCGTTTCAGATGCTGGCCGCAGACGCCGTGGACGAGCACGTCGATTGTGGGCACGGGCGGGTCGAGCGGCGCTCCTGTTCGGTTCTGGCCGATCTGAGCCTGCTGGAAAAACCATCTGAGTGGGCCTCGCTCAAGGGGTTGGTACGCATCGAGGCCGAGCGCTATCACAAGGCTTCGGGCAAAACCGAGACCGAAATCCGCTACTACATCACCAGTCTCGCACCCGACGCAGCGCGGCTGAATCGGTGCATTCGCCAACACTGGGGTATCGAAAACAAACTGCATTGGGCGCTAGATGTTGGCTTCGGCGAAGACCTGGACCGAAAACGCGCCGGACATGCCGCCCAGAACTTCTCCCTGCTCAATCGCATCGCCCTCAACTTGCTCAAACAAGAACAATCGCTCAAACGCGGAGTCAAAGGAAAACGCCTCAAAGCCGCCTGGAACCACGCCTACCTGCTGAAACTACTGGGAGTTTGATATGCGTCGGCCCTGCTCTAGCACGAAGGCATGGCAACTTCATGGATACTGCCAGGAATTGCACATCGCAAACCCTCATCTGAGCCATGCCGAGAGAATGAGCCTGCGCGAGAATCTCCCGCGGCGCAATTCGCCGTTCACTTAAGATTGCGCAGCGTTTTCTGGCGTCATTATTGGGGCCCTCTCCCATCTGCGGTTAGAATTCAGTGAGGGGAATCAGGAGGATGGCGGTACTCGGCAGTGCCGATGACCGCGGAAGGTGCGAGACAGAGCTTTCCTCTTGCCCGGATGGCGAAATTGGCAGACGCAGCGGACTTAAAATCCGCAGACCGCAAGGTCGTGGGGGTTCAAGTCCCCCTCCGGGCACCAACAAAACAAAAGATTTATATAAAACAAGGCCACCTGAGCAAGGTGGCCATTTTAGTATCGGTAGCCAATTTAGTAGCCAAGTGGTATTCTGCATGGCATCGGAGAGTTCGCCACGCCCAGAAAGCCGAAGGAAAAGAAACACCGGGGCGTTTTTGAGCGCGAAAGCGGAAGCGGGATCTACTGGGTCCGTCTTGTGGACGTGGACGGCAAGCGGAAGGCCCGCTGTGTCGGCAACTTCTCAGATGCAGTGAACTTTTACGAGGCGGAAAAGGTCCGCATTCGGAAGCGCATTCTGGCCCCTATCGCGAGGCACCGGGGCGTGCGCTACAGCCAGCTGGTTGATGAGGCTCTGAAATTCAGCGAAGCCTCCCACCGTGACCGGCGGGTATTTGCCCAACGCCTGGAGTTTACGCGGGAGCATTTCGGCCAGCGTGTGGCAGACTCCATCACTCCCGCTGACATTGCGGAGTGGTTTGCCAAAATGGCCGATGAGCGGGATTGGACTCCTGCCACAATCAACCGCTACCGCGCGGCCATGTCGAAGGCTTTCAAGATCGGAATCCAAAACGGAAAGATTACAGCGAATCCGGCGCGGCTTGTTCCCCAGCGGAAGGAACCCGCCGGGAAGCTCCGGTATCTCACAGATGAAGAGGAGGTCAGGCTCCGCTTGGCGCTGAAGAGCCGCCCGCGCAGCATTCCTCAGCTTGATATTGCTCTTCACACAGGGATGAGGAAGTCCGAGCAGTTCAGCGTGACTTGGGACCAGGTGGACTTCACACAAAAGTTCCTCCACCTGAGCGCAACCAAGAACGGTTCGGATCGATACGTGAGCCTCAACTCAGAGGCAATTCGGGCTCTGGAATCTCTCAAGGAAACGCATAAGCGGCTGAAGTTGCCAGATGATTCAACGTTATTCGTGTCGGCGCAGAACAAGCCGATGGCCGATCCGCGTGAATGGTTTGGATCGGCCTGCGAAGAAGCCAATATAGAGGGCGTTACCTGGCACACGCTCCGGCATACCTTCGCCTCGCGGCTTGTGATGGCTGGTGTGGATCTGAAGACGGTGCAGGATTTGATGGGCCATAAGACGATTGCTTTGACGGCGCGCTATGCGCATCTTTCTCCAGCACATAAACTCACTGCTCTTGAGAAACTGGTTTCGAAGAAACGGGCTCAGGGTGATGACCACGCGCGAATCGCACCAACTCTGCATGAGGAATAAGCGTTTTGGTTCCGATGCGCCGGAAGTGGATCTCGCCGCGCGAAAGCAGGTAGGCCAGACTGCGTATGCTGATGCTTAACATGCACGCGGCGCTCTTGCGACCATAGAGGAGTAGCTGATTTTCCACCAACCTCTCCATTCGGCGAAAAATGGGCCATCGACAATCAGTCAGAGACTTGATTCGGCCAGCGTTCAAGGGTGCGGCCTGGAATGCAGCCAATGATGACCTGATGTACGCGCAGCAGCATGCGCATTCAGTGGAAGAGCTTCTCGACGCCTGACTGAGCAAGCCTTCTTCGCGCCTAGCTGGAAGCGGAACGATGATTCATAGAACGGCTCAGACGCGCAAAGCGCCATTTGTCGAGGCCGGAGATGCACCGTCAGTGCTGATGCTCTCCGCCGTGTTTCGGAACGATCCTGTTTACCGGCGTTGTTTCGCCCTGGCAGGATATGAATCTCGGTAGCGCTGCTGTGTTCGGCAACTATCTTGATATCCCGCTGCCCCGTACCTTTGTACGAGTTGTGGTGCTTTCTCCGGCTGGTACGAGCCGCAGCGGAAGAGTTCAGCCTCGAAGGGTTTGAGTCCGGAGACCTGTTCATTACCGACGCTACCGGCGGCCTCACCGTTGCCGCGAGCGCGGTGACGGTGCCTGTAGGTAACGGATGGAAACTCTGCTTCCAGAAGCAGTACCGGGAATTCTGGATCGAACCCTGTGGGCGTGGCTCATTCAGCCGGGACATGACCCCTGATGTGGTGGCCATGCAGGACCAGCCAGCAGGCGCTGGCCAGCTTATCATCCTTGATGCAAAGTACCGCATCGACGAGGGGCTGAATGCAACGCTGAATTCAATCCACACCTACCGCGACGCCTTGGCGCATGAGGCGGAGGGTGGAGTCGTGGAAGGCATCGTTACCGCCGCTTGTCTGCTGACTCCTTATGTCCCGGCGGTTGGCGCGCGTTATAGGGATACGCCCATGCCGGGGCGTCTGTTTCACCCAGAATACCGGAGGAGCTTCCGGTTTGGTGCAGTGACGATGGGTCCCGGCATGACCATGGCCCAGTTCGGCCAGGCACTGCGCACCATTACCGCCGACGCCATGGCGTGAGGCTGATATGACCGATGTTCTGACACCGGAGCAACGGCGACTCAATATGAGCCGTATCCGGGGCAAGGATACCAAGCCGGAGATGCTGCTGCGCCGTGGTTTGCACGCGCGCGGTTTCCGCTTCCGTCTTCATCGGCGCGACCTGCCCGGTTGCCCTGATCTTGTGTTCTCGCACTGCCACGCGGTGATTTTCGTCAATGGCTGTTTCTGGCATGGGCGCGAATGCCCGATGTTCAAACTCCCTGCTACCAGGGCAGAGTTCTGGCGCACTAAAGTTCTGCGAAATGTTGAGCGCGACCGTATTGCACAGGAAAAACTTATGCGCGATAAATGGCGTGTTTTCGGCAAGCCGGCTAAATCTCAAAAGGAGTAAGCCTTGCAAATCTCACATATCTCTCGACAAAATGAACGATTTTGTCGAGAGCGATCGACGCCGATGTCGGTCGGAGGGATTGTGGCAATACGCAAGGTCCCCAACTGTGCTTCTAAGGCCGGCGGCCTGGAAGGACGCTTTGGCGACAGTTGACGTTATTGCCACATGCAAATCGGCTGACCCTGGGCGACATCCCGGTAGTTATCATGTCTCAGTGAGTGCATTGGCGAAAATGCACTCACCGAGATCCGCCATTTCAGATGGGTTAAAGCCTGGCGCTCGCGTCCATCTCGGAGGCCCGCGCCAGTGCTTGCGTGTCGATATACTCCCGGACGTTCGTCAATTTGCCATTTCGAACGGTAATGGCGAAGACCCAATGGTCCTCGAACTTCCTATTCGTGGCTTTGATTCTCCCCGTAGCGAAGCCGACGACCAGAACCCGGTCTCCCTGCGCTATGAACTCGGGGGGCTCTGGGTACGAAGTTTCCACCGTTTCGTTAGCCTTCTGAAGTAAATTCTCCAATCCCGCGTGCCCGCGATGCGTGCCGGCCAGCGGCCAGTCCTCGCCCGGAACGATCCACTCAATATCTTCAGCAGACAACGCCAGCAGACCTTGCTTATCGCGGCGGCCGAGTGCTGCAAAAAAATCCTTCACAATCTGGACATTCTTTTCTAGGCTCATCGAAATCTCTCCTTTTACCGAACCCTACGGCGCTCCGAATAATCGAATGGAGTGCCGTAGGGCGAGCGGGTCAGATTTGCGCTAGGCCGCCGTCGACGGCGAGCTCGCTGGCGGTCATGAAGCTGCTGTCGTCCGACGCGAGAAAGGCAGCCGCCGCTCCGATCTCCGCCGGATCGGCCATGCGCTGGAGCGGAGTCATCGAGGCGTAGACCTTCTGGCCCTCCTCGCCTAGCGCTGCCTTCGCGAGTTCGGTCGCCGTCGGCCCAGGCGACAGCACGTTTACCCGGATGCCTGTGCCCTTCAGGTCCTCCGCCCAGGTCCGCGCGAGGTTGCGCACTGCCGCCTTGCTCGCGCTGTAGACGCTCATTGTCGGGGCGCCCGTGGTGCCGGCGCTCGAGCCGGTCAGAATGATCGAACTGTTCTTGCCCATCAGCGCCAGCGCCTTCTGGACCGTAAAGATCGTACCCTTCACATTGGTGTCGAACGTTTCGTCAATGTGCTCGGCGGTGATCCTGCCGAGCGGTAGCGGGCTTCCCGCCCCGGCATTGGCGAAGACGATGTCGAGGGTTCCGCGCTCGGCCTTCACCGCCGCGTAGAGTCGGTCGAGGTCGGCCAGATCGGAGACCGAGCCCTTCACCGCACGGGCATTGGGCCCGAGGTCGGCCACAGCTGCGTCGAGCGCTTCCTGCCGGCGGCCGAAGATGAAGACGAAGGCGCCCTCCTCGATAAAGCGCTTCGCTGCGGCGAGGCCGATGCCGGTAGCGCCACCTGTGATGACTGCAACTTTCCCTTCAAGCTTTCCCATAATTACTCCCTTCGGTGTGTGTGTAGCATTCAGTCCAGTTGAGTAGATTCTTTGGCAGCGGACGCGAACTGCTTGGGAGTCCTAATCTTTTGTCGATTCGTTGGCGCGAATTCAGATGGCCGAGAAGCCGCCGTCGACAGGCAAATCCACCCCATTCACGTAGCTCGATTCGTCTGAAGCAAGAAACAGCGCGGCCGCTGCAATTTCCTCAGGACGACCCATCTTTCCCCGCGGGATCAGGGATTCGAACATCTCCCTCGTCTCCTTGTCGAGTCGCTGGGAATCCGCTGTGTCGACCTGCCCCGGGCTCAGCACGTTCACCCGGATATGCCTGCCCTTCAGTTCGTTGACCCACGTGCGTGCGAATGAGCGCAATGCCGCCTTGCTCGCCGCATACACGCCGAAACCAGGAAAACCTTTTACCGAAGCAACGGACCCGATCATGATGATCGATCCGCCATCGTTGAGCAGCGGCAACGCCTTCTGAACCGTAAACAGCGTGCCGCGCGCAATCAGGTCGAAGCCCGCATCGAAGTGCTGCTCGGTAATCTCGCCCAGTTTGGCGGCTTCGCCCTTGCCGGCGCTCGCAAGCAGGATGTCGATCTTGCCCTTTTCCCGCTTGACTGTGTCGAACAGACGGTCGAGGTCGTCGAGATTGGACGCGTCGCCGCGCACGCCGGTCACGTTCCGGCCAATCAGCTTGACGGCTTCATCGAGCGCCTCCTGCCTCCGGCCCGTGATGAAAACGTAGGCGCCTTCTTCAACGAACCGCTTGGCGCTCTCCAGCGCCAAGCCGCTCGATCCACCCGTGATGACTGCAACCTTACCCTCAAGCTTTCCCATAATTACTCCCTTCGGCAGATGTGTAGAATTCAGTACTGAAGAGTAGATTCCTTTGCCGGTGGACGAGAACTGCTCAGGAGTCCTAACCTTTTGACTACTCGTCCAAAAGAGGGAGGCTCAGTTGGACCCGATAACAGATATCTTTAGAACGATGCACGTAACCGCTTTCGGTCTGCACCGACTAGAAGCCACAGCCCCGTGGGGCGTAAAACCGGAAAAGCAGACCGATGAGAAAGTCACGCCTTCCGACAAAAAGATTTCACCCACAGATTTTGCGCACTTCGCCATGCTTTCACGCGGCAACTGCTGGCTGAGTTCGGAAGATATTCCGGAGCCGATTCCCCTCACCGGTGGTGATTGCTTTTTGCTGGCCCCGGGGACTTCGATTGTTTTGCGCGACAGCCCGCGAACACGTCCGAGGTGGAGTTTCCGCGAGATCGGGGCCAAAGCCATCAGCAATGTCGCTCATTATGGAGGTGGTGGCGCACCGACGACAATCGTCTGTGGGTCCTTGAGTTTCGATCGCTCCAGCTTGAAGCCGATCACTCAGTTATTGCCGAGCTTCATTCTGATTAAGGCCGATCAGGCGCGCACGCTTGCTCTTCACCACACAATGCAGGCGCTGACGTCAGAAATGGCCGATCAGGCGCCGGGATCTGAAGGAGTCGCGAGTCGGCTAGCCGAGGCTCTGTTTATCCAGGCACTCCGGGCGCATATCGCGTCGGGACCGGAACGCAACAAAGGATGGCTGCGTGCGATTTTCGATCCTCAAATCGGCACTGCCATGAATGCCATTCACGACAGTGTGAATACACCTTGGACAGTCGAATCTCTGGCTGAAGCGGCGGGCATGTCTCGCTCCGCATTCGCAGCCCGTTTTAAGGGGCTGCTCGGACAAACGCCACTGGAATATGTAACCGTGTGGCGGATGCAGAAGGCGATGCAGTTACTACAACAGCGTGACAAGAAGCTCATAGACATTGCTCGGTCGGTCGGTTACGAGTCCGACGCTGCGTTCAGCAAGGCGTTCAAGCGCGTTGTCGGGGCCAACCCTGGTGAATACCTCAAACGCGGTATCTGAAGACCAGGATCATACCGGAATGGCGGAGGATTCTTGAAACGGAGGATTCTACTTGTTAGGACCGATCCGACTGCCATTCCATAAAGCACTCTGGATGAGCGCATTGACATAGTCGCATCACCATATTGAATACATCGGCCTTCGTTACTAGTTGCGGGCAGTTCCTTCACGGTCAACGTGAGCGTGAGGGAGTGCAACAGCCCGCCCGAGCTCACGGTTGCCAGCATCGACTAACGCATTTTCTGAAATGATGTAGACCGAAAGCACAATAGCTGAGTGGGTTTTTCCTCAAGAAAAACCCACATTCACAACTTTTGCGAGTTCACACTATTTCCGAAAATGCCGTAAGCTATGGGAGCTTGTGCCACCGCAGCGACTAACGCCAGAAATTCCCGCTATGCTTGCCACCAGCAGCAGTACGGAGAGCTCGCGGCTCAGCCGCTTGCCAGCCTTGCGCATACGGCCCGCGACGGGCAGCAGCAGCAAGGCCAGCGAGAACAGCACCAGTTGGAAGCCAGATGGCCGCCGGCGCGGTCGAGCCGTTGAGCATCAGCGGCGCGGCGCGCGCTCGAATGCTTGGAAGTGGAAAGTGAGACCGAAAGAGAGCCGCAGATCGCTTTGCACATCGGTCGTCGAGTTCGGCAACTCACTCCGCACGAAGTCGACCTCGATCGGACGAAAGCCAAAGCCTTTCGTCAGGTAGTAGTTCAGTCCGCCGCCGGTCTGCAGGGCGAAGGAGTTGGCTTTGGAAGTGGAGCCGGTAGCAGACGGATAGAGACCTGCGTAGCCGTGTACTCCGCCGAAGAGTCCCTGGGCGAATACTTGCAGCCGCCGTTCGCCATTCGGCCTGGCCTTCCCCCGCCAAGCCGTGTATGTGTAGCGCGGACCGGCCAAGTAGGAAATCTTCTTCACATCCACTCCCGGCTCGACGTTGGCAGCCGTGCCACTGTTCAAGGCCCCGGCTACACCCATGCCCTTCCAGAAGTTGAAGGAAGCGTCAGCACCTACGCCCTTCAACCAGAAGCAGCACGTGTTGGGCAAGACCTGCGCCCGCTCGGCTGCAAAGGTGAAGGCCAGATCGGTGGAGACCCGCCCGGCCGGCTTCTGGCTCTGCTGCGCCCAGACGGCTGACCCAGCTAGTAAACATGCGCTCGCAAGGAGCACCTTTCAGCGAATCAAAATACGCATCTTTCCGTTCTCCTTCTTACTCAACCGGCCTTACTCCACTGTTAGGGTGACGTTGGATGTGTGCACCAGCGAACCAGAGGTTCCTGTGATCGTTATGGTGTGACTCGCTTCCGGCTGGCCAAAGAAACCGGTGTTACTGCAGCCGCTCAGACCAGCCACCGCCGCCGCACCCGCTGCAAGCAGCAGCGCGATCGAAAGCATCCGGCTCATGCGACGGCCTGCCTTGCGAACCTTCGCGGCAAAGGGCAGCAATAACAACGCCAGCGAAAGCGGAGCCAGACGCTGGATCGGATTTGCGCCCGCGCCTGGCTGTCGCTCGGATGTGGTGTTGTTCAGCACCGTGTCGATGACCAGCGTTACCGTAGTCGCGCACGAGCTGTTACAGGCCGCAATGCTGGACGGCGTGAAGGTGGAGGTGGCTCCCGTGGGCAAGCCGGATATCGTGAAATTGATCGCAGTCGGGAAAATCGTCGAAGGGCTCGCCGGGCTCATCGTAAATGTGTAAGTGGCCGCATTGCCCGGAATCACCGTATAGGTGGCATTCGACACACTCATCGCGAAATCGGCTACTGTTTCGGAGTAGCCGGTGCTGGCCGTGTTCAGCACCGGGACAAAGTTCGTGTCGCCGCTATACGAAGCAGTTATGAGATTCGCGCCTACCGTCAGTGCGGTGGAAGAAGTGTTGACAGTGCATATGGCCACGCCGCTGGTCATTGCCTGATTCGCATAAGCCGTCAGTGCCGTGCCGTTGTCATAAAAGACCACTGTGCCAGTAGGCGTATTCCCTGCATTCGCAACGGCTGCCTTGAAGGTGAGGGCGTTATTGACAAAGACCGGATTGATTCCGCTGCTCAAGCTCACCACAACCGCCGGCGTCCCCTGGCCGATCATGAGCGAGTAGCTCTGGCTTACGGTATAGTGCTTTCCCGCGCTGTTGGTGTAAAGGGTGTCGGTGGCGGCGACGGTGAAGGTAGTGGTTCCAGTCGTCGACGGCGTGCCGGTGAGGACTCCGGCGCTGCTCAGGCTCAGTCCGGCGGGCAGCGTCGAGCCGCTGGCCAGCGCATAGGTATAGCTGCCGCTGCCGCCCGAGGCTATGAAGTTTTAACTGTAACCGATGCCGACCGTACCGCTGGTCAGCGTTGTCGAGGTGGGCGAGAGCGAAAGGGTTTCAGTCACTGTGATGTTGCTGGAGCTGCCGGTAATGTACGACGAGTACGAGTCGGTCGCGGTCAAGCGCCGGGACGACAGGTGGCCGCATAGCTTTTCGAAATATCGCTGGGCGAAGGTGCTGACCCCCGCTCGGTATTCCGGCGTCAATAACGGAAGCGAAATTTTGCGGCGATGAGCTGCCCTTTTTGCCGCCTGCCCCATGTAATAGAAAAATGTGGCGAGATCGTTATCCTCTTCATCGCAGTTGTACCAGAGACAGGGAAGTTTGCAGGTGCCGAGATAGCTGGCGACCAGCGTGGTCTTACCTGAGCCCCCCGGCGCCGATACCCAGGTAACCGGCGCCTTTGCGCAGCGGTCAAGGAGTCTGAAGAGCCTCGGTCTTTGTGTGGCTTCAAGAACCTTTGGCGGTGCAATCTTCGCAATGGATAGATAAGCCGCGTGGTTGCCGGACAGCGCCCTTGTTTCGGTCAGGCTATTACGTTCTCCATTGACGATGCGCCTTTTCTTGTCATGGCTTTCTGACAATTCCATCTCGCAACTTTCGGACTTGGTTTATCTGCACTGGAGCTAACCAGCTCCAATCCAATCAATTCCATGCTATCGCGCTTGAGCCCGGTGCAATGCTGTTCGGATTACCGATGCGCCCCGGTTGTGTTTCCGGTGCCCGCTGGTGGCTCTGGCCGATGATGGCGCACTCGTCCTTGGTTCTGCGCGGTTTTGGTTTCCGCATTCGCTCAGAGGTGACCGACGAGTATGACTCTGCAAGATTCGGGCGCTCCTGATTCGTTTACTCCCCTGAAGTCGCCTTTGCGACCCGGATTTTGTGCCCTGCCGCAGGGCCGGGGTCCGTGGATGCTCCCGGAGCCTGAGGCGTTTTACGTTACCGGCGGCATCACTCGTAAACAGCAGCGCAACTTCAGGACTGCAAAATGGAAGCTCCAACTTTTCTGATACGAGTGCGTTATATAGGGTCGCAGGCTGGGCGCCCGCGATCTCGAGACCGCGCGTCTTCAGCAGACGATAATTCAGAAGTGGGTTGCGCAGTCCAAGGTCCAGGAGATCTTCGCGGACCTTGGACAAAGTGGAGCGCATTGATTCGTTGACATCAACAGTTTGGTTTGGTCCTGGCGCGATGCGTTCCTCCCAGCTGAAAGAGAATTCACTACAGAAGCTACCCAGGTGGAGAACTGCTGGAATTCTATACCACAATCTCGCTGGAAATCGCGCCTTACGCTGGTAGCCGCCACACTTCAGAGAGCTACTGACGAGAGCTAACTTTTCTTGGCTCTTGGCGAGAGGGTTAGACTCCATCATTGCCCGTAACAGGACTATGTCGTGGTTGGATTAGCCGGTTCACCTTTGCCGGTTAAGGCGAGCGGCCAACTTGCAGTCCAATTGTCTTCGGCCAGCGCTCCCGGCTCCGCATCGAGCAGCACCAGCGTTTCGATTTCATCGCCGGAGTTGACCAAGCCGCCCAGTTTGCGCGGCTGTATTACGCACACATCATGTACACAAACTCTCTTTGATCTCCCTGCAACTGCAACCAAGCTCATGGCCACCGACGCATTGGCTACTGATCGGGCGAATCAGTTGTGGCCTCATATTGTCTCGATGGGTGCTAGCGCCAGTGGGTCCCGTAAGGATGGAGTCCGGGCTACCTTTGGCTGCGGATCACGCTCAATGGACAATCTAGGCATGATTGATACTCTTCACACCAACCACATACCCTTTGCCAAGCTTCCGATCGAAGCTATGGCGCTGTTTTACATCGAATCGATGTCGGCGTGGCAATACCACTGCAATTGGCCCCGCACGGCGGCAGAGATCTCCCGCGGTCTGGAACGTATCTGGAATGCCGAGAAACTTACTCAGGAGGACCCGCAGGACTGGCCCCGAATGTCCAAGCTTTTGGAGACACAACTCAGCAAATACCTCCCGGAGGAAAGGAGCCGATTTGAGCCCAGACTAACAACTCTGCGGAAGCCCCGGCAATGCAGCTAGTCACAATAAACTCCAAACCGGGCGCCGCAATTTGTAGCGCCCGACTTTCCTTTTGGCTTCGTTGTCCATTTGTATACTTGTTTACATGTCTGCAAACAGTGACAAGCGCCGCCGGGGAGACCTTGACTTGTTCGTGCTTGCACTGATTGCAAGCGGCGTTGCAACCCCGTATGAACTGAAAACGGCGGCCGCGCGGACCACAAGATTACGGCGGAAGGCCGACGCTACCTGAAAGGTGGTTGGAAGGAACTGGTCGAGGATGGTCCAAGCGGTGACCTCGACGCGGACCTACGGGTCGCGTTGCTGGCAGTGTGGCAGGGCGGGGATCGTAGGCAAGGCGCCGATTTCTTGCGTCAATCGGCGGAGAAAAAGCTCAAGTTCATTCGCAAGGTCGAAGAGCCGGACGACTCAGCTTCCCTTCCGATGCTTGCTCTTTGGTACAAGAGGCTGCGTGCCGCACCAGCGAAAGCACTTATTAAAGGAGAATCCGCCGCCGCGCTCGCAATGGCGACGGCATTGCCCAGGAGACCTTCGGGAAAGCAGAAGCAGGGCAGAGCTGCACCCAAGCCGTAGAATCGCACATAAGCTGTTCCAAGAGGCCTGCACGAGGTATTTGTCGATTCGTTGATGCTACCGGGTGGACCTGCAAAAATGCATCGTCCTGCAGCCAGAGGCGCACTCCAGACAGTCGTAATGGGTCTTTAGCGGTGCATGTCCACCGAATCTCTGACTTTGCCCGTTTGTCCTTCTTGTGGCCCGGCACGTCTACCAGTCGAGCGCGTTTCATAGCTAAGGGACATATTATTCATAAATAAATGGTTATGTTGATGGTGCGTCCAGGCGCCGAGGGCGACGATGCTCACAGGCCGAGATCAAGGTTCCTCTAATAGAATGATGAGCGCCGTGCTTTGGAACAGTACGTCGCTTTGGTGCCGAAGCAAATGACCACGTCGGGCGCAACTCTGCAGCACGTGCGCCTGATGTAATGACGCCCTGTCAGGCACCGGGTGGGGCGAGTAGGTAGCGAACATGAGGTTGCAACGTCGGGCGAGGCAGTGATGTCGGAGCCCGAACGCCTCCTATACGATCGACTCACCAAGGCGATTAAGAATAGATGCCCCGAGCATCTAGCAGAGTTCGAGGTCAGTGTTCACAGCGGTATGCGCTTGACCGAGCAGTACACCGTCACATGGGACCAAGTCTCGTTTGATCGACGCACGATCGAACTGACGAAAACCAAGAATGGATCGCGGCGGACGGTGCATCTGAATGACGACGCGATCACTGCAATCAAGTCCATGCTGCGCCCGGGTCAGAAGCACACTGACGTTGTCTTTCCGAATCCCGTGAAGGACTTTGTCACTGACGAGTGGTTCCACCCCTGCCTTAAGGAAGCCGCGATCTCCGGATACGTCTGGCACGAGAACCGCCATACGTTTTGCAGCTGGCTGGCGATGAACGGCGCTTCGGTTAAGGAGATTCAAGTGGCGGCTGGCCACAAGACCATCCAAATGGCCGCAAAGTACGCGCACCTCAGTCCCACCCACAACCAGGGCGTCGTTGATCGCATCTCCAGCGCGCAACGGGTCAAGAATGTTGACGAGTAACTGCAACCAAAACTGCCTCTAGATTTCCCTCCTCGGCGCCTTCTCTCCTCTTCCCCGACAAGGCCGCGGAGAGCCCCGGCTGCGCGATCGGGGCCTTTCTGTGCATACGAGTTTCGTTCGCACTGGCCCTCAACGACTTGATACGGGCCAACTGACCGGCTGGCCGATTTCGTATTCCACGCACAAGTAATGATGGTGTCGGTTCGTGCGCGCCTCACCGCCATAGCAGTCTACCCACCCAAGCGAAGAACATACGCTACGGATAGGTGCGCGTGTATACAGCTTCCCTGCTCCGCCGATTTATCGACGGGGCGAGGAGAGTTTTTCTAGTTGCTTGGACTGTCTCCAGGTGACGATTTCGCTCGCCACTTCGCTGTCAAATCCTTATCTGAAAGCACCTTGATAAACACGCCGCCCACCACGCTGCGCGCTTGGAATCCTATTTGCTTTCCGTTCTTCGTGTCGTACCAGTCGGTCAGCGGAACGCGCGTTGGCGTCTCGAGCGTCCACAAGTATATCGGATCTACGATCGCGTGGAAGTCCTCGGGCTTCGAGGCCAGCGTTGCTGTCCACATCGACCAGTCGAGCTTGGTGTAGTCGGCGCGGCTATCGAGCGGCAGTCCATACTTGTTCAGTTTGGAGCGATAGAACTTTACTTCGCTCTCGCGCACCGAGTCAGGAAACAAGTTATAGTCCAGCACTTTGTCCCACACCAGGTTGTACTTCTGGCTCCAGGTGCCGGGACTATTGAAAGCCAGCTTGTAGTGGTCGCCTTCAATGGCCATCTCCTGCCACTTAGCCGCCATCGCATGGGCTGTTGCGTCGTAGTCCCTGGCAACCGCGTCTTGTTTCAGCAGCTTTGCCAGGTTGGCATAAGCCGCCAGCGCGTCGATGGCCTTGATCGACAGGTTCGCGTTATGCGCCACGTGTCCGGCAAAGTCGTCCGTCGTCAATTGGTTCTCCGGATCGAGGCCCTTCTCCCTTAGGTACTCGGCCCACCTGGTCAGCTGCGGCCAGTACTGCTCGGCCAGGTGGGCATTGCCCTCGGCGCGCGCCACCGCGTCGACGAGGATGATCATATTGCCGCTCTCTTCCACCGGCATTTGATCGTCCTCGGTCTTCTCGCCGCCGCCGTATACCTGTCCGTTTGCCAACGGATACTGCCCCAGATCGTGCGGCGAGAACGGGAACTTCCACCGCGACAGAGCCGAATACTCCAACACTGGCCGAAGCTGCGCTTCCAACAGCTTCGGCTGGAAGAAGAGGAAGAACGGCGCCGAAGGATACAGTACGTCCACCGTTGCAATGCAACCATTCGAGAAGTTTTCCTTGGCGAATAGCATCGGATCTCCGCTGGCGTCAGCCACCAGCTTATGCGCCGCCAACGTCTGGCGATACGACAGAATCGCGATAGCTGCGTACTGCTTGCCGCCGATCTTTTCTAGGTCCGTCTGGAGTTCCTTATCGAAAGCCTCGCCCTTGGCTTCGAGAGTCGCGCGCTCCCTTTCGGCCCGGTCCAGCATCTCCTCCACCGGCATGTCGTTACGCTGCCAGTACGGACGCATGTTCCTCTGCAAATACTGGATGGCGTAGTCCTCGGTATATGCGACCAGAGCATGCTGCTCGACGGCAGCTGCGCCAACATCGCCCAGTTTCAGGACCACAGCCAGATGCGCCGCATCCCAGCGGGCAGGCTCAGGCATGCGCAACGAGTCGGAATTGGGCACCGTTCCGCGCTCGGAGAAATACTCTCTAATATGCGGCGCAATCACCATCGCCGCCCGCTCGTTGCGCGGCACGGCCAGGTGGAAATAGCCCCATTCTATGCGTAGATCGTCGCCCGAGCGGCCGAGCATCTTCTGCTCCTGCGAGCCCGTCGAGAGCACGCCCAGCTCCTCGGTTTGCTGCCGGAACGAAGTCACTTTCTGGCTCCGGTCGTTCACTGCAATCACCGGGTCCACATCGAACAGAACGCTGACCTTGTGCATGGCGCCATCGGTGGCCGAAGCAGTAACAGTCAAATACGTCACCGGTCGCGACAGAACGTCGAGATCGCTGGGCAGCGCCGGAGTGAAGAAGGCCAGCTTCAATCGGACGCCAGACTCCTCAAAAGTGTAGACGGTATGAGTAGCAGTAATAGCGTTGGCCACCTGCTTCATTTCGGAGACGTTTTTAGGATTCTGCCCCAGGAAACGGTACGTCTTCCCGTCAATCCGCGCCAAGCCGGTAATCGGCTGCTCGCTTCCTGTCCAGTGCTTCGTCTCCGATTCCGTCAGCTTGTCGCTCATCGACCAGACGCTGAAATATGGATCGTGCGTTATCAAAGGCGTCGCTGGCGCTCGATCTTGTCCCAAAGCGCTCGCAGTTATCCCCCACAGTCCGCAGAGTGCCAATCGTGCTGCAAGTTTCATTTACTGTCTCCTCGTTCCGGCGTGGTGGGCGCGCCACACTCGTTGACGCCGGCTATGCGACAGGTCACACTCGAATGACAAAGCGAAAGGACATGTCCTCACCAAACCACATGATATAGTTCGTTCCCCATGCATTATTGAAGAGATTGAAGTGAATCCCTCCGCGCAGATCAGGCTGCGCTCTCGAGAACCCCAGAGGTGATCGATTACCGAGCGCGATCAAGGGCGCATCGAGAGTGCGGACCGAAAACTTGCCCCCATCATCCTCATAGAAGACCCCGTCTGATACAGCGTGCATGCGGCGATTGCCGGAATCCACTACATCATAGGGCGACACTCTTTGTCCCGTCTTGTCCATTGTCCAGCCCATTGGATTGGTCGCAGCCGGGTTGAATGTCAGCCAGATTGCCTCGGGGAGCCGGGTAGGCGCCTTGGCAGTCCAATATACATTCACCTCGATGGTCGATTCGGCTTTCGGAAAAGCGTATTCGAGAACAATCCGCCGAGGAAAGGCCGCGCGACCGGAGGCAGCGGATGCGGCATCGTCGATCTCGAGGGTTGCGGCCAGACGATGGGCGAGCTCGTCTTCGGCGGTTTCCAACCGGGTCAGTCGCGGATTCCATATCTGACTCTTGGCTCCGAAGCGCTCAATGTTCGGCTTTCCATAATCCTTCTTTGCCCAATCTTCATTGCTGACTACGTACTCCTTGAAGAAGGATGAGTAATCATCCTGCGAGAGAGTCTGATATGCAAACAGCGCCAGTGGGTGATCCTCCGACGCCCACTCACGGCCGGTTTGCTTCTGATGAAGTTTATGAATGGCTCCTGTTTCTCGATCGAGTTGAACAATGAAGTGTTCGGTGTTCAATTCCTCGTCAACCGGATGGAGTTGCTTAAGCTGTCTGGGGGCCCGGGTATGCAGCGAATCAATTGCGGCCAGAGCATCTGCCTTCAAGTCTGGCGGGAGCGTGTCGATCCCCGCGAACAACTCCTCCCTCTTCTCCGCCCAGCTGGACTCCACGACCTTGTAGTTTCGTGTGTCGAGCATTGCGCGCAGATCGTTCGGCGTGTAATTGTCGAAATCGAGCCAGGTCTTGGTATCCGTTCCCCAAGTGTGCTCGACTTCCAGAAGCAAATGGCGCAAAAGCCTGACGTCGGCCGGATCGCCCACGGCGAGGCGCCCCTCGCTGATCCACCGTTGACGGAGCCGGCACACTTCCCGGTACCTGGCAACTTTCAGAGGATCACTGGCGCCGCCATGAATCCAAGTATCTCCCACTTCCTGCGTGACCACTGGCAGCGCATCGGCACGCTTCGCTACTTCGTTGGCTACTGTTGTCAAGCTGGCTGGAATAACCTCTGCATTCGGGAAACGACTCTTCAATTTCGCGAACGTTTGTGCGATTTCTTCCGGAGTATGTGGTCCGGTGTTGTCATCTCTAACCACGATCGCAACCGCAGTTTCGGAACCAGGAAGAACAGCGATGCAGCCGTATCCTGCGTGGTACATCACGCTGATGACCGCGCCGGTGGTGTCCTGCCATCGAAAAAGGCTCGGTAGAATCGCGGGCCTGCTGGCGTCGTTCACGCCAATATCCAGGAAAGTCACCCCGGCAGCCGCAAGCGGTTGCACAATTCCGCGGGTATGGCCGGGTACATCAGTCGTCTTCGCGCCGGTGGTCTTGAGACCGAAGCGCCTATCCAGATTTTGCGACAGTGCAAGGGCGCCGGAGATCAAAGTCGGATCCATCATCTCTGTCTGCCAGGTGAACGGGAGAGCGTGCCAAGCTATACAGCCTGACTGGATCGCTTCTTCCATCCGCTTGCGCTGTTCGCGATTGGCCTGCTCAAGATATTCGTAAAGCAGCCACGACCCGGTGGTCCACACATATTTCTGTGCGCCCTGCTCCTTGAGCAGATTCGCCGTACTGATTGCTTTTGGAAAATAATCCTCAAAGTAGCGCTTCACAACTGCGGCTTGCGTGTCGACAAATCCTGCATCGAAGTGGCACTTGAACACTGTAAGCACTCGCCTGACGCGTAAAGCATCTGGAGCAACAAGATTAAAGAGATTCAAACCGTACGCGGCTGTTGTGTCTCCTACAAGATAGGTGGCAGCCGCTGCCATCACTCCCATAAAGTTTCGCCGTTCCATCAAAGCCTCCGCTTGCTTTGCCGCATATGCCTATGGTTCAGTGTTGCCGCACGCTTTCCCTGCCGAATGTGTTTCATTTGTTGGCGGAAGCAAGCTGCGGGGAATGTGAGTGCCTGCAGCCGCGACAGGGCGACAGAAGCAGCTCACGATTTTGAAGGAGTCCTCACGCGCCCGTAGCGAGCGCGTGAGGCATGAGGCAAGAGAAGCTGCCACTTTGCAGACAAACTGGCGGCCGCTGATGGTCATCGTATCCCCGTTGCCTTTTTAGAAGCTCAGCTTCAGAGCTAATTGCATTTGGCGCGGCGGGAAGAACGAGGTGATCTGACCAAACGAACCGCTTGCGCGATCCTCGGTCGGGGCCTGGTAATTGACGGAATTCAAAGCGTTGAATGCTTCTGCTCTGAAATCCAATTTGGAGGTTTCGTTCCACAGCGGAAATGCCTTATGCAAGCCGACATTCATCTGATAGAACGCGTTGCCGCGCAGCGAGTTTCTGCCTGCGTTGCCATAAGGATGAGTTACATCGGTAGGAATGCTGACGGTGGAGGAGCTGAGGTAGTTGTTCAGCGAGGTGCTCGTTTTGGTCCACAGGCCCCTCGGTGATTTCGGGTTGCCCGAGACATTGGGGCGATAGGTTAGCAGATCGCTCACATCCAACTGTGATGGTTCAGAGTAGTACAGGTTGACGGGCGCTCCGCTGGAGAGGTTCTCGATCATCGAGAACTGCCAACCGCCGACCGCAGTTTGCATGAGACGGTTAGCATCTCCGCCGAAGTGGCGGCCATGGCCGTAAGGCAGGTCCCAGATTGCTGTCAATGTGTCGTTGAGAGGTTGATTGTAAGCCGACTGGCCGCGCTCGCCTTTCAGATTTGCAAGATTGACGCGCGAGTTGTCGCCGTTGGGCGTGTCCAGATGGCCGGAAGCGTTATCGATGGCTCTGGAGTAGGAGAAGGCATTGAGCAGGTAGAGACCATTCGCGTAACGATGCTCCAGCCTGGCCTGCAAGCCATGGTAAATCATCATACCGGCATTGGACGATCCTTCGATGCCGGTAAAGCCGTTAATTGGGCGACGATTCAGCAGCGGTACGCAGCCTCCAGTCACCCATTTCGGAGCACTGGGATTGGTGACCGCGTCGTAAAAGCACGTGCTGGATGCCACATTTGGAGCGGCTTGGTTGATATCGTCCAGCACCCAGATCTTGACTCCGTGTTCGCCCACGTAGGAGATATCGAGCAGAGTGCTTTCAGAGAGCTTGCGTTGCACACCAAAATGCCAGGACTCCGTGTACCCGGTAGCAATGTCCTTGGGGATATAGCGTGTCTGCGCCAGCGCGGTGCTGAAATTGGAGGGGCTGACGAAGTTATCCTCGTAGCCTTGCATTGTCGGGCTGAAGCAGGAGGTTGACTGGGCATTGGTCGCGCAGATTGGAGTGTTCGTGGTCACGGGTACACCGCCCGTCGTCGTCGTCGTGGCCACCTTTTGCGAGATTGTGGTCTGAACGATGTAAGGGCCATTGTAGGCAAGCAGGTTCTCGCCGCCTTCACGATTGAATTGATCGTAGCTGATTCCATATCCCCCACGGAGCACGGTCTTGTCGTTCAACTCGTAAGAGAAACCAAGACGCGGAGCGAAATCGCCTTTGGGAGTCTGAACCAGCGCGCGCTTGTACATGGAGCCGTAGCTGGCCTGAACCAGAGTGTTGGTAGAAGGATCGAAATTGGCCAGGTGATTCCCGCTTACCCACTGTGGGGTGACAAACTCATAACGCATTCCGGCGTTGACCGCGAGCCTGCGCGTGAGCTTCAGATCGTCCTGAACATAGAAAAAGTTCATCATCTGGTGGTAGTTGACGATGACAAAATTGTTCAACTGATAGGCGCTGCGTGCTCCCACCAGAAAATCGGTCAGGTATGCCGCTTCTTTCGAGCCGGTGTCGCTGCTGGTGTAGGCGCCAACGTTGGCGTTGGATGCACCGGAGCTGAAGCCGCCCCCATAGGTATCCTGCCCATACACTGGATTGAAGTCATCGATCTCGGTGTTAATGGCTTGATACTCATAGCCCACCTTGATGCTGTGGTGTCCGTGCAGCAGGGTGTAGTTCAACTTGGGATTGATGACAAACGGATTCTGGAACTGAGGATTACTGGTCTGCGCTCCAAATTGGGTGTAGCTGCTGACGGCCTCGGCGCTGAGGCTGCGGGAGACGGTGGGATCGGTAGGCAAGCCTGGGATGCCCGCTTCCACCATAAGGCTGGGCTTTCCAAGGCCGTAAGGCGTTTTGCCGCCCAGTGTCCAGGTAAAGCCGACGCGTGCGTCAAGAATGGAGTTCTGGCTGAACAGGTAGGTGTATCCGGCCGCCAGTTGCTTGTTGTAGTCGTGAATCGTGCCGTTGCCGGTTCCGCCCGCATCGCCGGTAAGGAGTACGGCGTCCACGATGTCGCCATGATGATAGCTAAAACGGGCGAAGGCCGTCGTGCGCGGATTCAAGAAAAGGTCTACGCGCCCGTCGGCTTTGTTATCGGTGAAGCGGGCCTTCGGCACCCCCACCAAGTTGTTGGAAAAGGAGTTCTGGACGTTAGGCGACGGCAAAGCCGCAATGACCAGCTTTGCAAGCGGGGTCCAATCCGAGGTAGGCACAATTCCGTTGGCGTAGACAGCTCCCGTAAGCGGGTTGTGCAGCGAAACAGGTTGATTAGCGGTGGTGGAATCCTTAAAGATGCCCTGGCGCTGATCGGCATTGGGGATGGTCCCCGTGGTGTACTGGCCCTGGACTTGGCGGTTGCCTTCATAATCGCCAAAGTAGAAGATCTTGCCCTTCAAGAACATTGGCACAGGGCCGCCGATGGAGCCACCGAACTGGTTTTTCACCAATACCGGCTTCTGCGCTTTCCCGGTCAGCACGTTGGTCGTCGGAGTGAATGGGCCGACAGCGTTGAAGCTCGTGTTGCGGTTGTATTCCCAGAGCTTGGCGTGCAACTTGTTGGTTCCGCTATTGATACTCACGTTGAAGACGGCGCCGGAGGAACGTCCATACTCGGCGCTGTAGTTGTCTGTCTCCACGCGGAACTCGCTGATCGCGTCCGGCGAGGGTTGAATGGCCTGGTTGGAAAAGCTCTGGTTCGATGTGCCGTAAGCGTTGTTGTCCAGGCCGTCGAGCAGGAAGTTGTTCTGCTCGCTGCGGTTGCCGTTCACGTTGTAGGACGCGTCGCGGCTGGTCACGGTCTGATTTTCCAGAGTGTTGGCGCGGACACCGGGTGTCAGCATAGCCAGATCGGCGTACGCGCGCCCGTTCAGCGGAAGATTTGCGACCTCCCGCTGGGAGATGAGCTGTCCGCGTTCGCTGTCTTCTGTGTTGAGCAGTGCGGCTGCGCCGGTCACGGTAATCGATTCGCTTACTGCGCCGACTTTCAGGGTCACGTCCACCCGTTGGCGCGCGTTCACTTCGACGGAGAATGTCTCAGTAACAGTCTCGCTGAACCCCGCAGCGGTGCTACTCACTTTGTATTGGCCGATGCGAACGCTGGTAAACTCGTACTGCCCTTGTGCGTCCGCCGTTACTGTAGTCGACACGCCTGTTGCAATGTTGGTGAGGGTGACTTTGGCGTTTTGGACCGCTCCCCCCACGCCGTCATGAACATATCCGAGGACCGATGCCGTCTCGTATTGCGCAAAGGCAGGAATACAGAGGAGCAGAAATAAGCCAAGAACGAGCGAGAAGCGTTTTACCGGGAGCCACCATGGGTCTTGCAGAATTTTGGGGCACTGGCCGAAGTGTCGTGGTTGGTTCGACGTGATCATCAGTTCTCCTTGAGATAGGAGTTTGACCTATCTGGGAAGAACCTACAGACGGTCCTCTCTGCGGTCAAGGTGTTTCCCCGGTGGAGGGGAACGATCATGTCGAACTCCAACAGTGGAATCGGCGGTTTTGAGCTCTTCTTAACGATCAGCAAGCCGGGTGCGATACGATTATTTGCGAGCCAACTGGGGCTCGATGGATCATCAACCGACGGGCTTGAAGGAATCTGGCGAGCTGAACACGCGATTCGAAACGGCTTAGGCCGAGGACTGAAAGGATGCTTCGGGAAGTAGGGCATGGCCGTGAGGAGTCGCGTCTCCAGGCGCCCTTTTCGAACAAGATTCTCCCTGGCCCGATCATTTAGCACAAAGATCCAGACATTGGCAGCCCTTTACCCCTACGATTTACACAGTTGAAAGTTCCTGATTCTTGCTGTTTTCTGGCGTGTCGCATCGCTTTGCGATGGCGCTGTGACTTTCAAGACGGAGAAGAGGCTCCATGAAAGCTTAGAGGGCGCCACGCCAATTCTGAGTAAGGGAGCCGCGAAAGCAATGCTCGATCTTGTTCCACCCGCTGGTTCCCGGCGGACGATGGCATTCCCGAACAAGAGTGTCCTTAAACAGGGCGAAGCTCTGGAGAGCAGCGATCAAAGTTAGTCTCTCGCTTTCTTTTCCACAGATTGCAGGGCCGGAGACCCACAAATCTCTCCGGCCCCGGTTAAGATCAAGGGTTCGTCAGGGTATCAGGGTCAAAATCCACTGTTGATCGACGGAACCGGAGCTTGAATTAAGTTGTGGATTTGATGATTGCGTGTTGGTTCCGCCGTCCAGCACCAGTCCGCTCTGGACGCTGGTGATGCTATCTCCAGATCCAGAAGTCTGAAATGTCCATTGTTGATCGGCAGTGCCATTACTCGTCCACATTTGCGGATTCGTTCCCGCCTTATTGGTTCCGCCGTCGAGAGCGAGCCCGCTCTGCACGCTGGTGATGCTGGTTCCACTCCCCGACGGTTGCAGAAGCCACTGCTGGTCGGGGGAGCCGTTGAGAGGCCACATTTGCACTAGCTTGCCCGAAGTGTTGACTCCGCCGTCCAAGGCGAGTCCACTTTGCACGCTGGTGATTTCAAATATGCCGGCAATGCCTTCGTTGGATACATTCCAGTTCTGGGCTAGTGGTCCGTATGGGCCGCCCGATTGCGTGTATTTGCTGCTCAGGAGCCCTACTAGATTTCCCGCCGAAGCTAGAGTATGGAGCTCAGAGGGAGCGCCGCTTGGAAGCGCCGACGGCGGATCCTCGATAGCATTGGTGTACGTCGGTCCCCATGGGCCCATGAAACTCAGCCATTGGGCCGCAGACGAGTTGTTATCCAGCAGGACCAATTGGCTTGTGCTCTGCCAAGGCTTCCACTGCACGCCGTTGGAATAGAAAGGGCTGGGATTGCTATACGGCGCAAAAGTTGTTCCATCGCCGTTGGTCGTCACGTCGCTTACCTTCAACCAGCTCACCGGAAGAACACCGGGGGAGTTGAGAATCACGGTATTGATATTGTTGCCGGAGGTAGGGTAGTTCGCATGGCTGTCCCAGGCGGAATAGACGACCGGATGCGTGCCATCCAGTGCAGGATTGGTCACAAACTGCTCGTCTCCGTGCTGACTGTAGAAGACACCGATCAGCTTTGATGTATCTTCAGTGATGCGAACGGTGACATGCTCCCAGTCGCCGTAGTGCAAGGCGAATTGGCTCCAGTCAAAGTAATAGGGCTTCGTCTTCAGGCCGACGAGTATCCCTGCCTGAAATCCCTGGAATCCGTTCCAGGTGTAGAATATGTAATACTTCAGGTCGATGTAGGTCCCATAGTCGATGGTCTTGACGTAAACCGGGGAGTTGGATTCGGCGGTGTTGTTTCCGATAGAAACGATCGCGTCTCCACTCTGGAAGTCGTTGGAGGCGGTGGGAAATACGCCGTTCGACGGGGTAAGGTAATTGCTGGCCGACGTGTTAGCTGCCAGTGCGGCGTACGTGACCGGGTTGTCGAGGACGATTCCGCCCGAACTCATCAGCTTGGATTGAGCAAAGAAACTGTCCACCGAGGACGGCATATTCTTCTCGTATGCGTTCAGGTAGATGGTGGGAGCATATTCCTGAACCACACTGAGGCTAACGGCTTGAGCTTGGCCATGGAGCGCGGCCATAAGGAACCCGGCAGCGGCAACGGCCCGAGTGAGTAAACGCGACATTTTTTGCATAAGCTCTCCTCGTACTGCAAAGTTCGAGTGCTCCGGCAGCGTTGCAGCTGGATGGTGCCGACGCACTGGTTTACGGATTTGTTATTGCGGATTCATTTGCGGTTTGATGAAGACGAGACGGCTCATTAGTGTGCCGGGGACGCTGTTGCGCGTCCCTGCCACGGTTGAGTTTGGGTTAGTACAGCAGTTTAAGGGCGAATTGGAGTTGCCTTGGCGGGAAATAGCTACTACCAGAAATTGTTCCGAAGCCGCCGTCGGTTCTGGTCTGATCGGGAGCTTGGTAGTTTACCTGATTGAGGACGTTGAATGCCTCGCCACGGAAGTCGATCTTGGTCTCTTTCCAGCCCAGACCGAATGCCTTATGCAGGCCGATGTCCAGTTGGGAAAACGCAGGCGCGCGCGCCGCATTGCGGGGGGCATTTCCGATTGGTTTACTCGGATCTGTCGGCAAAGTTACAGTGGTCGTGCTCAGATACCCGGTCAAATTAGTTGGGTTCTTTACCCACTGCGATCTCGGGGCAACCGGATTGCCGCTCAAATTGGGGCGCTGCGAAAACAGCGTTCCGGATGAGGCCGCGCCTGCCGTCAAAGCAAAGGCGTACGAGGGGTAGTTAGTTCCAGCAGCACATGTCGGGCAACTTGGCGCATAACCTCCCGCAGAGTAGGTCAGGTTGATGGGGAGACCGCTGGTTGCCGTATGAATGGCGGTGAACTGCCAGTTTCCCAAAGCGCCATTGACGAGTGTGTTTGAGGCGCCCCCAAAGCGGCGTCCTTTCCCGAAAGGCAGATCGTACAAAACGGTTGTGGTGTCGGCCAGCGGTTGGTCATAACCGGACCGGCCGCGATCCATATTGGGATTCTTGAAGTTCACGAAGTTTGTGTCGCCGTTGTTGTTTTCCAGCGTGCCCGACGCATTGTCGATGCCATGTGAATATGTGAAGGAGTTGAGCAGGTAGAGGCCGGAGGCATAGCGGTGCTCCAGCTTGGTTTGCAAAGCATGATAAATGCCGTCGCCCCCGCCGAAGGTGGCTTCAATGCCCGCGAAGTTCTGGATCGGACGCCGCGCCTGTACCGTCGTGCACTGAGTTGGGTCGGCTGTGCAGGCTGTGGTATTCGATGCGGCTTCGTTGTAATCCGCCAGCACCGGTATATGCTTTGACGAAACGCCCACATAGGCGATATCGAGAACGGTGTTTTGGCTAAACTTCTGCTGCACGGTCAGGTGCCATGCTTCGGCATAGCCGGTGGGGTCGTTCTTTGGCTCGTAGTGCGGCTGCGCCATCAAGGGATTGTAGTTCTCGGCGGTGGTAAAGCCGCTCACGTAACCATTCATAGTGGTGTTGAAGCAGGTCGCCGGATTAAAGATGGTGCTGCCGGTGTTGGTTGGACATAAGGGCTGACCATTAACTGCCGTGGGCGCGACCTGATTTACTTGCGCGTCGAAGGTGAAGGGAGGATTGTAGACCAGGAGATTCTCGCCGCCCTCGCGGACGAAGTGGAAGTAGCTCATGCCGTAGCCGCCCCGGACCACCGTGTTTGGGAACGCCTGATAGGCAAAGCCGATGCGCGGCGCCCAGTTATTTTTCTGCATGTTCACGAGGGCGCGATTGGAGATGGAGCCCGACGAGGCGGTAACCAACTGTTTTGTCGTGGGAGAGGTTGCGGGATCGAAGTTGGCCAACTCGTTATTCGATTCCCATTCCGGCGTGCCCAATTCGTAGCGCACACCGATGTTCGCCGTGAGCTTACGGCTTACGCGCCAGTCGTCTTGTGCATACGCCTGGTGCAGCCGCTGGTTGATGTTGGCGATGTGCGTGTTGTTGAGCTCATAGTGGCTGCGCGCGCCGAAGAAGAAATCGGTAAGGCCGTACGCTTGGTTGGCCAAGGTAGTGTTGGCGCCGCCTGCCGGCTTGCTGAAGGTGCCCGAATAGACGTCGTTTCCGTATTTTGGATGGAAGTCGTCGTCAGCCACGATGATGTACTGATACTCATAGCCGAACTTAAGGCTGTGCGTGCCACGCAGCCAGGTGTAGTTCACCTTCGGATTGACAACATACGGGTTCTGCATATTCGGACTTGTCGTCTGGCGTCCGAAGTTGGTGAAGTTGTTGACGGCCTGGGTGTTGAGCGGACCCACCACGCGAGGATCGGTGGGAATATTGGGAATGCCGACCTGCGCGAGCATGCTGGGTTGGCCGATGAATGGAGGAGTCTTCTCGCCGTACATCCATGTGAAGGCGATGCGCGCATCAATCAGGGTGTTATTGGTGCGAGCGTAGGTCAAGCCGGAGGCGACTTGCTGGTCGTAAATGGTTACGACGGAATTGGAATTGCCGCCGTCGACGCCGGGGATGACCGGCGGATCGAAGATATCCACGTTGCGGACGCTGAGGCGGGCGAATGTATTGAGCTTTGGAGTGAGATATGCGTCGTAGCGCACGTCGCCTTTGTCATCCTTCAAGGAGCCGCGCGGCAGAGCAACGTAGTTGTTTGTAGCCGAGGTCGTCACGTTGGGAAGTACCAGATTTGACAGCACCAGCGGCGCCAGAGTATTCGCCGGGATTGGCACCTGGGTATACCCAGTAGAAGTCACGGGGTAGATTACGCCGGTGAGGGGGTTCATCACAGGAACAGTAAAGAATCCCTGCCTCTGGTTGGCGTCCGGAATGGTCGCCGACGCCAGCGCTCGCGTGACTCTCCGCTCTCCCTCGTAGTCGATGAAGAAGAACTGCTTGGCATGCACGAACGGCAGTTTAATCGGGCCGCCGAACGTGGCGCCAAACTGATTCTGCTGATACGTCGGCTTCTGAGATTTTCCGGTCAGAGCATTCGGTGGCGCAACAAACGGCCCAATCGCGTTCAGTGACGTGTTGCGGACGAACTCCCACGCGCTGCCATGGAAATTGTCAGTTCCGCTCCGTGTCGCTGTGTTTACCACGGCTCCAATGACGCGGCCATATTCGGCGCTGTAGTTGTTCGTAACCACCTTGAATTCGCTCAGCGCATCGGGGGAGGGCTGAATCGTCTGGTTTGAAAAGCCCTGATTATCCGTTCCATACAGATTGTTGTCCAGACCATCAAGGATGAAGTTGTTCATTTCGCTGCGCTGTCCGTTCGCATTGAAGGACGAGTCGCGATTGGACAGAGTCTGATTTTCCAGGTAGGACTTCCTGACGCCTGGAACCAGCAGAGCAAGGTCCGCGTAGGACCGGCCATTCAATGGAAGACCTGAAATCTCTTGCTGTTCGATGACCTCGCCGCGATCGCTTGAGTCGGTCTCAAGCACAGCCGCGGCGTCCGTGACGGTGACGCTTTCCGACGCGGCGCCGATTTCAAGCACGAGGTCCACGCGCTGACGGGCGCCGACCGTGACGGTAAAGCTTTCGGTGTGAGCGGTCTTGAAGCCAGCGAGTGAGGCACTCAGTGTGTAGTCGCCCGGTCTTACCGATCCGAACTCGAAGCTTCCCTGCTCATTTGACAGGAGAGTTTGTTGAACTCCGGTTGCCTTACTTGTGAGGACAACCGAGCCCTTGGGCAGTGCTGCCCCGTTGTGATCTCGCAATGTGCCAAGCACACTGGCAGAGTCGTATTGCGCAATGGCATGGATAGAAAAGAGGAGAAATAAGCCAAAAACGAGCGAGAAGTATTTTACCAGGAGCCACCGTGGGCCTGGCGGAGTTTGAAGGCACTGGCCGAAGTCTTGTGGTTGGTTGGACGTGATCATCAGTTCTCCTTGCGATAGGAGTTTGACCTATCTGGGGACGAACCTACAAGTTGCTCTCTTTGCGGTCAAGGTGTTTCCCCGGTGGAGGGGAGCGATCATGTCGAACTCCAACCGTGTAAATCGCCGGTTTTAATCTCTTCTTAACGATTGGCAAGCCGGGCGAGATACGACGATTTGCGAGCCGGTTCGGACTCGATGGATCATCGGCTGAGGGCATTGACGGGATCCGACGAGCAGATCACCCGATTTTCAAACGGCTTAGGCCTGGGGCTGAAAGGATGGCTTGGGCAGAGGACAGCATGGCCGTGAGGAGTCGCGCCTCCCAGCGCCCTTTTCGAGCAAGAATTCCCCTGGCCCGATCATTTCGCACAAAGATCTAGACATTGGCGGCCCTTTACACCTAGAATTTACACCGTTGAAAGTTCCAGACTCTTGTCGTTTTCTGGCGTGCCACATCGCCTTGTGTTGGCCCTGTTCACACGCTGTTTACCTGATTTGTTTATATTCACTCCAGGCATACTCTGCATTCGATTCGAGTACAATTGGAGCTCATTTCAGGATTCTCACAAGGAAGCCATGGGGGCTCGATTGCGGAGTGATTTTCAGGGCAAAGAAGAGGCTCCATAATGGCTTCAAGGCTCGTATCGGTTCAAAGCGAGGATATTCGAGAGCACACGGCTTCTGCCTTCTCAAGCGATCCGCGCTGGCAGCTTGTGCAGAGGATTATAGCCAGCAAGAGCTTTGCGAGATCGCAATTCTTGATCAGCTTCTTGCTTTATGTCTGTGATCGAGAACTGCGCGGTCGCGCCGACGAGATCACTGAGCACCAGATCGGCATCCAGGCATTTGGACGTCCCGTGTCCTACAGTCCGGGCGAGGACAATATTGTCCGTAACTACGCGCGCCTGCTGCGCAAGCGTCTTGAAGAATACTTTGAGACTGAGGGCACCAACGAAACTCTCCGTATCGATATTCCGCGCGGGGGCTATATCCCCGCTTTTTTACAGTCCGGATCCGAGCAGGAGCTTGCTGCGCCTCGCTTGCTAACTCATGATATATCTGCTACTTCCATCTTGGAACGGAGCGATGGTTCGCCGACGACGCCAGCGGCCCTCCCCGGAGGGGTATCGCGAACCTCGCTTCTCGTTTCCGCGTCGCTCATCGTCATGCTGGCACTCTCGGCTGCCTGGTTTGGAGTCCAATACCTCCACAAGCAGCGCCCCCCTCTTACGCACCAGCTATGGACGCAGATCTTCAGTCCTGATCGCGAAACCCTGATCATACCCGCCGACAGCGGTTTTGGAATTCTGCAGAACCTTACCCGGCATACAGTTCGCCTCAATGATTATGTCAACGGGAACTACCTTTCCAAGACCGACGCCATTGCTGGTATAGACAGCCGGAACTTGAACGATCTGAGTACCCAACGATACACCAGCGTTGTCGATCTTGACATCGCCACGAGGCTGGCCCGTGTGCCGGAACTTGTTTCTGAGCGCTTCAGAATTCGTTATGCGCGTGATCTGCGCATGGAGGATCTCAAGCATTCCAACGCAGTTCTTCTTGGTTCGCTGCACACCAACCCCTGGGTCGAAATCTTCCAGAAGAACATGAACTTCATATTGGAGTATCAACCTGATGTCGATGACTCAGTTGTGTTGAACCGGAATCCAATCACGGGCGAAAGCGCCGTATACAAGAACGAGTGGGCAGACGAGTCTCACCGGACTTACGCGGTGCTGGCTTTCATCCCAAGCCTGGACGGAACGGGGAACGTCATCGTTGTGGAAGGGCTCAATATGGCAGGTACTCAGGCTGCAGGGGACTTCCTCCTCAATGACCGGACGATCATCCCGATTTTGCAAAAAGCAAAGCGGGCTGACGGGACAATCAAACCATTTGAACTCCTGCTCGAGACCAGCAGCGTTGGCGCCAATGCACCGGAAGCCAAAGTTATTGCAGAACGATATGGTACGCCCGCACTGAAATAACCAGATTTGTCACCTTTCCGGTCGAGGCTTTTGCGACGATCCTCGACCGGAGCTTCAACTTTTGTCGCAGCAAAGCGGCGCCCCAATCGGATACTCAAATCCCTCGGTAGGGCTTGCTGTAGTGCGTGGACCATTCGACAAGACTCGCGTTCAGGAACCGCCATGTCACTGCCCGCGCATCTACCTCCACCAGCATGTAGGCGTTGGCGTCATAGCGCGTGGAGGCGATGGTGTAATGTTGCGGGCCAAAGGTGTGTGCGAAGTCGAGCCACTCGTGTGTATGGCCCGATATCACTGCCTGGATCGTGTCCTTATGCTTGACAAGGAGTGGATGAAGGCCATAGTCGGCGAACTCCGTCGCGGCACATTCAATGAGCGGAAAGTGAATGAAGACGAAGGTGGGCTTGTGTTGTTCAAGCTGGGCTTCGAACCAGTGCAGTTGCTCTTCTCCCAACGACCCTAGTCCCGGATTGAAGCCGGTCGAAGTGTGATCCTGCGAACTGCCGAGAAAATTATTCAAGTGAATAAATTTAAAATCTTTATAGTCCAGCGCCGAGTAAGGCTTGGCATTGAATTTCGCGGCAAACAGACGGTGGCTCATCTCACGCGGAATATTCCGCACGTCGTAATCGTGATTCCCAAAGCCGAGATGCACGGGCATTCTGAATCCGTCGGTGATGGTCTTCGCGCGATCAAGGCGCGTGAGGTTCTTGAAATAGAAATCGTAGTCAGGAGATGGGTAATTGTGAAAGTAGTCGCCAACAAGAAAAACATGCTCAATTGAAGGATTGAGGCTGTTGATGAGATCGCGGGCAGAAGTTAGTCTCGGCGTTGTTTGGTACAGAGTACTGGTGTCAATATCATTGCTTTCGTGGCCGTGGTAGAAATCATCAATAATGTGAGTGTCGGCAACCACGGCAAAATAGAATTTGCCGGGGGACGCCGATGCGCCGACCTGCTCGGACCACAGTTTGCGGGTCATCAGCCCGCCAAGCGAGGCGGTGCCGAGCGCCATGAATTTTCTACGATCGAGTTTGCAAGCATTGAACACGTTATTACCTCCAGAAGGCGGCCAAGCAGTAAGACTTTGGCTCAAACAATAAGGATTCGCAGCTCTGCTTTGACTGCGTATCCCTGACGGGACTTGGTTGAGGAAATCCTGGAATCTCACCATCCGCAATAACACAAGTATGAGATGCGCCTGTCGATATCGTCGAGCTATGACGAGGCTCTAAGTCCTCGAAAGCCGCTCCAGAAAGTATATCGCTCCAGATTCCTCGTCGCAGCCCAGAGGAGGTAAGATATCTCTTAATTTATTCTTTCTCTTCTTGTGGTCCGAAGGCTTGCCTTGGTCAATGGCGTGGTCCGCTCAACGAGCACGAGAGAGGAAAACAATACACAAACCGAACCTGCAGCATCGCGTCTTAGTGCAAAGATGTGACACGGCAGGTTGAGATGGCGGAGATAGAGATGGAGTACTTTTGTAATAGGCGGAAGTTTCTGGGCCAAGCGGCGGCGTCAGCCGCCTCGCTTGCGCTGGCACGACCGGGATTTGGTGCGCTGGTTGGCCGCCCGAAGGCATCCGCTCTGCGGGGGCGATTCATTACTCATGTATCCGTGGTGCGAGTGAACCAGATCGAGGTGACTCCTACTCGGTCAATCGGCGAGGATGAATCTCCCGACAACAGTCCCGCTCATATCCGCTCACGACGAGAAGCCTTTGCGCGCGGATGTCCGAACGGAAGAATGACCTGGGCCATCAGTTGGCTGGCGCTGATCGACAGCCGCCAGGAATACAAGGACGCGCGGCGACTGCTCGCTTCCTACCACGATAAATATGGTGACGAGATCACCTTCATTCCGGGTGGATATTTCGCGCCGATGTTCGACTCCCGCGTGCATATACAGGAAACGATCCACAAGGCACTGCAACTGATATCAGATATGGTGGGCGGAGGGTACCGTCCCGAGTGCCTGGTTGCAGGATTCATGGACGCGGAGAGCCAGAACTATCTGGCAACGGAAGAGGGTATTCATGTGTGCCAAGGGCAGATATGGAGCCAGCACGGAATCGACAACGGCGATGGCGACGGAGGCATTTGCTATCCCTATTACCCCAGCCGCGAACATTACCTGAAGCCGGCGCAGAGCACGGCGGATTTCATTGACTGCGTTTGCCTCGATGGCTGGACATGCGATTTTCTGGCGGCGCGGCGCGACGGTTTTCAGGGGGGATTCAACAGCCGCCTGGGAGTTGGTCCCATCGAGACGGTGGGAAACCTCGGGGTCGAAGCGGGCCGCAAAGAAATGATGGATACGACCGCAATGCACTTCGGCCGGGGCCACGCCCTGAATGGGTTTGGTTGGGTGACGGGAATCTGGGAGGTCTCGATCGGGCACGACAAAGACCTGACCTGGTGGCTGCAGTCCGTTCAGGAGCGCTGGCCAGATGTGCAGATACTTACAGAGGGAGCATTTGGCATGAAGTGGAGAAAGCAGACGCCTTCCAATGCGGCGCTTGACTACCGATTCGACGAAACAGGAACTGGTGCTCCCGGCTCAGAGAAGGATCTACGAATCCGGTGGTTCATGAACAAGGACTTCAGGCTGGCGCTGCTGAATGACTTGAAAACAGGCAGTCCGGCCCTGGTCACGGACTTCACACGGTACGATCTGCATGCGCAGGAGCCCCAGCAGTTGCAGCGCGAATGGAGCCTGATGAACGTGCTGAATCAGAAGGGCATACGACCTCAGGACGGACCCATTCGGCTCGGACAGTTGGCTCCCGAAGAGCAGCGGCGCATTTTTTCGCGCTATCCAGAGTTGAAAGAACTTATTTGAATGGAAGAGTGAGATGCTATACACAACGGAAATTGGAAGCACCGTCCGAATTCGGATTCACTTCGCGGAATTGCTGAAATTGGGAATTCTGGCCGCAGTCACCTCGCTTGCTGGCCAGGCTGCCGGACAGGTGGAGTTTGTCGATCCCACCATTGGCAATGTTGGTATTCTCCTCGAACCCACGCGCCCTGCCGTGTTTCTGCCCAACAGCATGGTGCGGATGTACCCAATTCGCGCGGATGCCCTGGATGATCGGATTACGTCCTTTCCGCTTACCATAAGTTCCCATCGCCAGGAGGAACTGTTCAGCATCATGCCCGGTTCGGGCGGCAGTTCTGCCTATGACCAGGAAAAGACTACGCCGTATTACTTTTCTACGCGGTTCGACGAGACGCTAATTCAAACAGAGTTTTCTGCAACCGAGCGCTGCGGCTACTTCCGCTTCACCTTCCCGGACGGCAAGGCCGCGGTTGTGATTGCCAATCGTATGCCCGGCGAACTCGAGACGCAAGGCGGCACTGCGATCAGCGGCGAAGAGCACTTCAAGAACATGAAGGCGTTTGTCTACGGCGAATTTAGTGCGCCTGTTGCGGTCAAAAGTGAAAAACTTGGCGAGAGGATTCGCGTTAACGTCTCACGAGAAAGCGAGCGGACCCTGGAGTTCCGCTACGGAATATCCTTCATCAGCGTGGAACAGGCCAAGCGCAATCTGCGCCATGAGATTCCAGCCTGGGGATTTGACAAGGTCAAAGAGGACGGAAAAGCACGTTGGAATCAGGTGCTCGGCCGCATCGCCGTAGAAGGCGGGTCCGAAGCGCAGCGCAAAGTTTTTTACACCGCTCTTTATCGTTGCTACGAAAGGATGATTAACATCACGGAAGATGGCCGCTACTACAGCGCCTTCGATCATCAAATCCATGAGGACCAGCGGCCTTTCTATGTTGATAACTGGCTTTGGGATACCTACCGCGCACTTGAGCCTCTACAGACCTTGCTCAATCCCGATATGGAAGCGGACAAGATTCAGTCTTATGTGCGCATGTATCAGCAGTCGGGCATTATGCCAACCTTAGCTCTGCTTTCGGGCCCTTATGCCTGCATGAACGGCAATCACGCAGCGCCCTGGTTTGCAGATGCCTGGTTCAAGGGCGTGCGGAACTTCGACTTGCAGACTGCTTATGAAGGTGTGCGCAAGCGCTCTCTTGAGGTCACACTTCTCCCCTGGCGCCTCAGCTCAAAAGGGCCCCTGGATGATTTCTACGCGGCTCACGGGTATATGCCAGCTTTGCGCCCCGGCGAGAGAGAGACAGAAGCGCTTGTTGATCCATTTGAGAAGCGGCAACCCGTACCGGTTACGCTGGAGAATAGCTTCGATGATTGGTCGATTGCCCAACTCGCCCGTGCCCTCAACAGGCCTCAGGATGAAAGACTCTTTCTTCAACGTGCGGCAAACTACAACAACCTCTTCCGCGCGGATAAGGGGATGATGTGGCCAAAGGACTCCGAAGTTCGATGGATTGAGCCGCTCGATCCGAAGTTCGATGGAGGAATGGGCGGACGCGACTATTACGACGAGAACAATGGGTACACCTATACCTGGGATGTAATGCATGACATTGGCGGGCTGATCGCGCTGATGGGCGGAACGGAAAAGGCGGCTGCGAATCTTGACCGGCTATTTCGGGAGCCTCTGGGTCGATCGAAGTATGAGTTCCAGGCCAGGTTTCCCGATTCCACTTCGATGGTTGGACAATTCTCGATGGGAAATGAACCGAGCCTTGCCATACCGTACATCTACAATCGGCTTGGAACTCCTTGGAAGACGCAAAAGCGTATCCGCATGCTTCTTGATTCCTTTTTCACCGATACGCTGCAAGGCATGCCGGGCGATGAGGACGGCGGCGGCATGAGCGCATTCGTCGTCTTTTCAATGATGGGGTTCTACCCTGTCACTCCGGGAATTCCGACCTACGACATCGGCAGTCCGGTCTTTGACAAAGTCACCATCCATCTCAGAAGCGGCAAGGACTTCGTCATGGTTGCTCATCACGCCTCCCATGACAACAAGTATGTGCAGAGCGTCCGCCTGAATGGAATGACTGCCGATCGGGTTTGGTTTCGACATGCGGACATTGTCAATGGAGGCACGCTCGAATTAACCATGGGCGACACACCGAACACCTCTCTTGGCACCACAAACGCCAGTCTTCCCCCCGCGTCTATCGATGTTCGACCAGAAGCCTACAGCAAATAGGGCGTGGCGCTGGGGCATGACGTCTCGCACAGCACGCATCGGGCGGCTACAGCACAAACCAACTGCCGCCAAAACAGTCACTAGACAGAAGAGGCCACTCCAGATAGGAGCGGCCTCTTGTTGTGCATAGCTGATTCAATTGGTTTCGGAGGGGAATTGAACCCCCACGGAGCCAAGGGCGGAGCAAAACCAGGCCAGTGTGGCGGAGTAAATGTATGGTCCGCCGCATTTCTGCAGGCGAAATTTGAGGTCGGCAGGTTGGCCTGCGCAAATGTATTCGGCTTCTGTTGGAGCGCTGTTAGCTCCGGGCCATGATGAAAAGCGCCGCACCCTGTTCCTCTCTGAGTACCCAGCCTCAGACGGCTGTTTTACTCCACAGGCTTCGAGAGTGCCGGAATCGACCGTTGTGCAACTCATTTCTGGCCAGCAGGCCTGGCAGATTTTAAGGAACCGGCAAAACTTAAGCTGGTCAACACCGGACGAAGAAATCGCATTTCCCCGGTCGAAAACTCCCCGATTTTTCAGCGGTGCAGCTTTACAGTTCCAGTCTGTTGATCGAAGATAAATCCGGTTGGTGAAGCGGAGGCGGGCAATGCAGGAGTGCAACCCGACCGAGGAATAGCCATCTGCGAACTCATCGAGGTGAGATACTCTGGTCTCGCGCGAGTGCTCTGCCGATAGATGGGCATCGCGATCGACGTTTTCCACCACGAAGCTTTCGTCATGTCAATACAAATTGAAAAAGACCCTATTCTGAGGCCGTTCCTGTGCATAGCGGATGCGGGTATTCTTGTCTAGATTGAACGATTGTTACCTGGGGAATCCGGTGGAGCGTGGCCGGCCTTCACGTATTCTTGCCGAGAACTGTGGATGCGCATCTGCCAGTTTCAATTCACTCAGCTCACTGACTACATTGGCCTGGAACTAGACCGACAGCAGATGCAGAAGGGAATATCTGTCTGACAGAATGTACTTAATCAGAGCTTCCGTAAAGTAAAAACTAGATTGGGGCCTATTCCGTTCAGGTTTGGCCTCCAAAGAGTCCACGCGGCTCAATGATTAGTCGCGAAGGTGTTGCCTATCTTGCCTTTGACCTGAGCTAGAGATCTTACTTGGCAATTGTGTTTGCCAGACACAACCCAGTCTGATGCCGTCAATTGAAATAAATAGCATTCGTGGCTGCGGATACGTTCTGGTGCTTTCGCACAAGTGTTCTTGAATCGGCACTTAAACGTCCTTTGCCTACTGAACCTCGCATAATATAGTGTCAATATTAGACATATAGCAGTAAGCTATAAGGCATGACACGCTCCAGTGCTCCGCGCCGAGACTTCGCCGCCATGCAAGCCC